>Ga0302188_10000861_pt1 | contig 24729 bp, 14 predicted proteins | sample II_Bog_E2_1_FD_198783 | JGI IMG/M metagenome (GOLD analysis project Ga0302188, IMG submission 198783) | Peat permafrost microbial communities from Stordalen Mire near Abisko, Sweden - II_Bog_E2_1 | ecosystem: Environmental > Terrestrial > Soil > Wetlands > Peat | place: Sweden: Abisko...
ACCGAACCCCCAACCCCAACCCCAACCCCAACCCCAACCCCAACCCCAACCCCAACCCCAACCCCAACCCCAAACAATATCCTTCATTCATAAATATTTGGATGATTCATATCCACCATTTTATTTATATTGGGTTGCCTTCCGAAGAGATTGTAAATTTGATCAATTCTAATACTTATAGATAGATAGTTCACCTAAAATCAATTAGTGTATCTCTAATACTTATAATTATATTATATTTGCAAAGATTTTTTGATAGATAGAAAATGAGTGACGCTGAACAACAAGCCAACAAAAAAAAATTAGTTTAATTGTGCAAGGAAAATGCATTACTTTCATCTTAAAGGATCAATTCACTGAACTCTGAGACTCTTTTTTACACTCAATATTGGTTTTCTGGCAATAGCATTTAATTAAGTACACAATTGGATATTCGAAACAATCGAAACAACAAGAGTTAATCTGGAATTAAGATAACTGTTACAGGAATGCAAATCAACTAACCGAGTAAATGCCTTGAATTGATTTTCTTCCTATTAGCTTCTCTTTTATTCTTTCCTATATTTTTCATGTGCTGTGATTGGTACCGAAGAATGACCAGGCCAATCTACGAAATTAAAACTGAAATATATAAAAAATTAGCTGGTTTGAATCGAAACAATACTTTGAAATATTTGGAGTTAAAAATAACAGATAACCTGTTCAACCAAGAAAAGGCTACCATCATATACAATTTGATGGTTGAGGGGGCTTGCACAGGATTTATCTTTGTCAATGCGGCATAAGATTTTGACGTAGAAGGTGGAGAATATAGCAACTTCGATTAATATATGAAGATTTTCAAAACTATTCCTAATCTATAAATGAACCTGCGGTGGCAAAACAAGACTATTAGATGATTTTCGTCATCTCTATTTATTTTATCAAATCCTATAATAATAAAATCAGCTCCCAAGAATAACAAAAATTACATATATCAAATTACTCTAAAGTATAAATGAATACCAAAAGCATCTATCTTGAAGCCATTGTTTGAATTCATCTTTTAAAATCTTTCAATCATACATTTTTGTTCTAGTCCTTTTGGATTTTATATTCTATACCTTATATTAATCGGATACAATCAACATGGCAGAAGAGGAATAGATGGGACAGCTCGCCCTCGTGCTCGGAGATTTTCATATTCCACTCCGATGCGGATAGATACCCCTTAAGTATAAAGAAATGATTACACCCAACAAGGTGGCTGCTGTCTTCTGTACGGGCAACCTTGGCTCACGATAAGTATATGATTGGATCAAATCCCTCTCAACAACCTTTCACATTGTTAAAGGAGATTATGAGGATGAGACTCTAGCCGAGTTTCCTGATGAAAAAGTATTTATAGAGTAATCCAGGTGTTCTAATTTTGCGGAGTGAAGATTGGTATGATTCATGGACATCAGATAATTCCTTGGGCAGATGAGTAGGCTCTAGAGAACAAAGCCAAATAGTTAGGAGTTCATTTGTTAATAACGGGCCATTCACATGACCTGAAGACATCAAATCACAACGGTGTCCACTTCATAAATCCTGGCTCAATGACTGGTGCTTACAGTGCTCTGAATATCAACGTAGTTCCTTCATTTATGATTCTGTAATTCAAAAGTAACGAAATCGTCATCTATGAATACTCCTTAGTGGACGGAGAGCTCAAATGTGTGGATGCCAAGATCCCCAAGGTTTGATTCTTAAAAATATATTCACTTAATTCAAAAGCCTTATAAAATATCTAAACCCTCAAGCCATATATAAATTACAATTTATTGACAACAGTATCCCTGGAGATGGATGAAAATCATTACAGTGGGATGGACTGAACTTTGGTTTTTATTATCGCGTGCTTTCTTTTCTATATATAATTTTAGTAATCCTCTTATTTGACGTCGATTTACTCCTCCAAAATATGAAAAAACAGCACTTGAGAAATCTACTTCGGGAATTTCAACATTTTTAGACCCTAGTTGAAGGTACACATCTTTAACTCGATTTCATAGTATTTTATTAGGGCTATTCCCACTTTGAAAAGGTAGATTTCGCCTTGCAGCACGAAATTGTCCCAAATTCTCATCAAAAATCCATTCTGAAAGCAGTTTGCAAATAATGACAAAAACCAAGTGACCAAAAACATTCGAGTTTACAGCCGAATCCCTCTAAGATGCTCCTTGACTGACAAGACATTTCTCTCCATTAAATTCTCAAACAATTGAATTCTAAGTTATATATCGCTTTTATCCCCCCGGTAGAACGATAAAAAATGATTGGTGTGTACGAAGTTAGCTAATACAGATATTGCCTGAACAGTTGAATCTTTCGGAAACACACTTAAGAATACTTGACTTAGTAGAAGCAGCTCCTTGACTGGAGGCAGATCTGGACGCATGGTTATGAGGATCTCCCCTGTTTCGATTATATCCTTTTATATTTACATTTTCACACCAATTTATCTCAGTTATGGGATGCTTCTTTTTCTTTTTCGAAGGTCTTCGATCATCATAGGATTAAGAGCCAAGTTATTTCCAATAATAAGCGGCCAAAGCGTTTTACGGCTGGCTGGAGGGAGTCCATATCTCCATAGTGATTCAAGTAAGTTATTTCCGATCGTAATGCCACTGCTACTTGATTTTTGATTCAGGTCATCATTTTTCTTAGAATCAACCCAACACGAGCATATTGCTTCTAATCCTCTGGCGATATATCCTTTTTCCTTGGGCTTGCGGTGTTTATAATCCCAATGCCTATCCCAGAAAGGAAATATATCGTTATTCCACATGTCTTCAATGATTTCCGTATTAATTCTACTGTTATATTCGTTTTCGAGTCGTTCTCTCCTATTTTAACGTCTCTGGATCAAAATCGCGCGAAGATAAGTGATCCATTTGCCTCGCTGCTTGGTCGTCCTCGCTTTCAAATCCAGAGTTCTTTGGGTTGTAGTAATAGTAAAACAAAGAGAATCGAATTACTCTGGAACTTTATTCTTTCTCATTACGAATGAACCAATTCCAAGACTCAAATCCGTGATATCCTCAATTCTGATAAACCGAGGTTCCTCTCCCTTCGAAGGATCGCTCACCCAATTAATTCTCAACTCATCCTCACTTAAAAACACTCTCCTCTGTACAAATTTATTTGTGCTTTTACATATCTTTAGAAAGATGTCACCGTTGATAAGCTCTTTACTGAGTTCGAAAGCCTACCCAATGTTCGACACAGCCAAATCCTTCAACCTTCCATAAATAGTAGCAAAATAATCAGTTTCCGTTTAAAACTTTTATTTTGTAATGCGTTAGAAGATACGAGCCAGATAGTCTTCGTTTATTGATGGACACGGCCTTCTAGTATTTTTTACAAATTATTCACAGGTCATTTTTTTTTATTGTTTGGGGTTGTGAGCATCAGTGGAGAGCATAATGATGGCATATGCCAAAGGAAATAACTCATCCGCGTTTTAGTACTGCTAGCTGTTGGCTTAATAAAATGCTAGGGCGAACTACCATATGACTCTTTAGATCTGTTGTGCCTATCCTGGTAGTCTGAACTTACACAAAAGTATCCTCAGAGCTTTATCAAACTATTGGTTTGCAAATTTCAGGCACTTGCAGTAAGAATGAAGAACATCCAACACTTTTTTATCATTTTTGCCGAAATATTCTCCGAGGATAGCTTTATCAATACCCTCAATCTTAATGATATACTCAGCAATTGCATCTGCGGTATCTTACTTAATAAATCCCTTTGTAACGTAGTCTGAGATGGCAAATTCTGGTTTCTTATTGAACATGAGAATGAATAGTTATGCTTCCTGCGTCTATTTTTAATTCTAGTTAATGTCATACAATTCGTCCATTAATTTACCGTTTCTTTGATCGTCATTCAATCTAACTCGATCCAAATTCTGCGGTATTGAGTTTTTATTTTGGACCAAATAATTTTCTACTTTAAGTTTAAATTAGGCACCCCTTTTCTCGGCTTCGAGGCTGAGGATTGAACGTGGATGGTCAATTCCATCCGATTTGCCTAAACTCTAATGACCCTCACTTATTTCTTCCAATATTTCTCCTTCATCAAAATCCATTAATTATGGAAGATGAGGAGGTTAAGGCTCTTCAATTTGAATATGTATTTCTATATGAAATAATAACTACCCTCTCTTTTCAGAGTTGTCAAAGACTCTGCAGTTATTCCCGACATTTGCCTCTGTATTGATAGAGATAGCTTGTTATTTAAATATGAGTTAGATTGGAAATTAAGACAGTATGCAAACGATAACGTTAAATACTTCTTCGAAAGGAAATACATTATCATTCGATGTCCTCTTACTATTTCATTTCAGCAATCGGCTTTTCTTTTTTCAATATACTCTGTTTGAGTTGTTCTTGTTTTTAGGCGATGTTCTGCTAATTTCTGCGAGAGAGGACGGCTGCATTACTTTGCTCTGATCGAATTTTGAGCTGTTCTAGTCTTCTGATTACTTATCCATAACCTTATCCAGTATTATTATTCTCTTTTTACATTACCATCTTCATTTGCTCCAGAACCTTTTGAAAAATTATCTTCGAAACACCATTCTTTTGACCGTTCACGAGGGATGACTCTATATCTCTCAGGAGTAAGTCAGCACTCTCTAAACATTTACGGCTTTTAATAAACTGCTCTTTCATTAAAAATAATTTTGATTGCAGCAGATAAGTGTTCACAATCCTCATGGTATTACTACTAGATTCCGGGAGATTAGCGAAAATATTAAGGGCAATGTTGAAGGATTCCTCTGTTATACTGATGAATTTAGCCTTGAACTAACGACCATCATTTGTCATAATCGCAATATAGTAGAACGCTTTCCAATACGCATACTCACCCCGATATCTCTTCGAATCGTATTGAGTTTGAAAAGCAGCGTTATTATCAAGAACCACATTTATCTTCTATAAAGTGTTCTCGGCAGACTAGAATTTTTTGTTAATGATTTCAAGATAGACCTTGAGAAAGAGAACTTCAATTTGCAGATTGATTTATAACTCGTTATTCTTAATGGCGATGCTGAGAACCGCAGAGAGTTCCTTATTGGCGTTATCAATTTTTTATTGGTTGATGTATTTATATATTCTCTATCTGCACATTTTGACTTCCACATCCACCTTTAAGTTATTATAGATTTGATACAACCCTTCCGCTTTTTCTAGGAAGTAGGCTTGCTTATCAAAAAAATACTCGATTCTATTTTTCTCTGCTAAATCCAACACCATCTGTATCTCTTCGAGATAGTACTCGTTATTGGAAACTCCTATCTTGTCGTAGTACTCACCTACCTGATGCAAAATGCCAATTGTTTTGATTTTGTCATTCTCATTGTATGACTACATTTGTTAAATTAGTATCTTATGAAACTCATCTTTTTTGTGAAGGAGAATCAGTGTATTGAGATATGAATTCATCACCCGTTATTTATAGGCCTTTTTTATTTGGGATTTAACTAGTAGATCACTGATTATTCTATCCTATGAAAAGAGCTATTCGTTAGTTGGAGGATAGTTGTTTATGATCTCGCTGAGATATTTATCAAAGGCCTTTAGATCGACATTATGTTATCTGAGACGTTGAATTATTGAAGTAAAGAGCGGTTGTTCAAACTGACGGTTTGATTGGTATGGATCAAGATTTAATGTACTGATAAGTACACTGATTAAGCAATCGATGTCGTACTTCAAGGGATCATAAAGAGCTAACTCGTCACCAGAGTCAATTTTATATTTAATGGGCGCCTATGCCAATATATTTACGCCCTTCACGCTGAGCAGCTCATCACTGTCATTCCTCACTAATTTCCTTGCTGACTATAGATTAACAAATTGAAAAGGCTTGCTTTTATTTTGAGGGGTATAATACACCTTGCTCAAGCGAATATCCCTGTGATATATGTGGCAAAAGTTCAAGTCTGTGTAGCTGGAGATCAAACTTCTCCACAGATGTAGGAGTTCCAGCTCAGTCCAGTAATATCTTTGAGCTTGTCTTCTATACTCCACTATCTCAAAGAGGGATGCTTCATAGTATTTAAAGATCATCACAAGAGCATTCATTTTCCCTCTACTCATGATGAAGTAGTCGACCAGGGGATTATTTACAAGAGATTGATAGAGATATATTTAGTATATACCGTTTTTTAGGGAAACGTCGCGAAACGAGGCGAAGTTATAGGCTTTTAAGCAAAGACTGTGTCGTTCGTATGTTTTTATGTGATGATAGACTTGATTTTAGCTGGAATCGAAGATGTCCATAATTGGGCTGAGTGATTTATCTTATAAATCAAATTTAGTGCCATCGTACAGTTAGAAATCAGCTACTGAGTTCATGATTCGGCATTCGATGCTAATAGTTTACATCTTAGCATCATTGGTCGCCATGATAAGTTTATAAATTCCATCTTTTTTAGTTCTTAGTTTTTATATGTCTCCATATCGATCGTGTCGGTTCTCCGCTTTAATGACGGGTTTATCTAATGGTATAGGTGCTCGATACTAAATCTAACTTATAATAGTCTTACTTTTTCTAACGATCTACTCTAACCTGAGCAAGTTTGGCCCATGAGGATATTATTGTACTGAAATTAAAATAAATAAATGTTTCGAATCATTTGATATTTTCTGATACTTTAGATAGGCAAAAGCAAAATAGATCATCCTATCTTAACTATTTTCGAATCAAATGTATTCGTGAATAATAATAGTATTTATTACTCTTTCACCCTGACTATAATTTGTCACTTATACAATTAATCATTTTAGGGCAACTGGTCGAAAGTTTTTGTTAAATTAAAACCTTCCTTAGATTGTTTTCATCAACCCCAGCACTTTTTATTATTCATACGGCAGTCCAATCACCTGAACACCGACCGGCAGACCTACAGAACCCTCAGCATTTCTCCTCAAAGCACTAGTTATCATGTCATTATGCTTGCTCTAGTATCTTTGCTCCGACTCTTTTACTAGTGTAACAGGAATCGACCCAGAAGCATATCCAATCATATTCCAGATCAGAGTATACATAGCAGCCGGACTAATATCAGAAGAAAGTCCGTGGAGATTGGCCTGGCACCCGAACCCAGGAGCTATGATATGATTCAATTGCAATGATTTCCACATATCATACATCTCTCTTCGATATCGTTAAACCATTCCGACATGAACCAGATACTCCTCCACTGTCAATTCCTCAGTCTTTTCCATGAGTGTCGCTACTCGTGGAGCCATTTTACGAAGAATAACTTTTATTCCTTTTTTGATCCAGTAGGGAAGTTTGGCAATTATTTTTACTTTCTTATATTCTGGAATAAAATCTTAGCCCTCTAACATAGATTCTAATGATCGGACTTTCCCCTCGCATGACACCTCCGAGAAGAACTATTGAACCATTTCAGTAAAATGTGGAATTTTAATTTAGATGAGTTAATGCCCTTGCTATTTGAGAAATTGAACCACTTCCTAAACACCTCTTTGTGAAGCCAAAGTGGTTTCAAGTAGATCATGACTGAGAAAGTAACCTATTTTAAGCTTTTTTTGCTTCTGATGACTTAGATATGTCTTTTCATCGAAAGGGATGAGCTTAGTATAAGGATCTTTGTCAACCTGGTATTGTTCATTTAGTGCCACTTTCATCCAGAGTGCTAAGTCATCCACAGAACGAGCCATAGGACCATTTACAGCTGTAAAAGTGTCCTTGCCAGTTACCATGTCGTTGTATTCGCTAAATTAAACGATAATGACGTGCTTTCGGAAATGGCATGACTGAGTCTATTTGAACTAGCTTTTATAGAGCAAATTCCGCAGAATTAAGCAGGAATTCTTAAACTACCTCCGATATCAGTCCCAATTCCAATCGGACTACAGTGAGCAGCTATTAGGCCAGCCTCTCCTCCCGAACTACCTCCAACAGTTCGATTTCTATTCCATATGCTTAGGGAGCGTCCCCATAATAAGTTATTGGACTAAAAAATCATAGTCAGTTGAGATACGTTAGTCCTCACAAAAGGTATCATTCCTGCTGATTTGAGGCAAGCAACTAAGCCACAATCCTTCTATTTGATGGAATGGCCTCTGACTGTGACACCTATCGTAGTTCTTTTCCCTTACATATCGAATGCATCCTTAACCGATAGAGGCACTCCAAAAAGTGCAGACAAAAACTTGTCTTAATTTCCAACATCTTTGAGTGTCCAGTTATCTTTCTTAGTTTGCAATCTTATCTCATCACATTTCTCAGCAAGTTTATAGGCCATCTAAAAATTGTCTTCAGTCAGGAGATTATAGTCCATTCCAATAGTTGCTGCTTTATACGCAAATATAGTGACTAGTTGTTTGGAGTTGACAGTTTTCTGATTAAGCAGCAAAGCCAATTAAGCTGCTGATGCTTCTTAGACTATCCTCTCCAGTTTTTCATTAATATTTAGAGTCTTCTTGCGCTGAAGGAGAACTTCGAGTTGTTTTTCAATGTTAAGATTTCTTTCGTTCCGAACAATAGCTCCATATTATTGGATTCTAGCATTACTATTTCCCATTGTTTTAGATACTATCAATTAATATATCCTTAAATAAATCATAAGTAGATTATCATCCAATCGCCATGTATCTGCAATCAGATAAGATCAAACTTGCTCATGTGATCTTCGAATTATTAGCATATTCATTATATTAAATTATTGGAGAAGATGTCAGAAAGTAAGATCGGTTTACAAACTCCAATTGATCATAATAAACGCAGTCTTGCCGAATTAGGAAGTACAAATCAATAGACTCTCTCGCTCGATATCCAGTCCATCATACGTAAGAAAGTTAGCTCATACATTGGGTGGCAACTCGGATCCCCTTCTCCTCTCCCCAAACCTATCCTCACTGCCAAAAAATCAAAGCCTCTGCCAAAAGAATTTGTTTAATACAGTTCTCTTCAATAATTTTTGGGAGATGAAAAGATGCTCCTCCATCTTTACAAAGAGAAAATCGATCGCAATCTCGATGAGTGTTTGTACTGTACTATTGTTGTAATTTAGTCTATCTAAAAACTCTCTGCCTATCGATAGACTACGAATGTGTAATTTCAGAGCGATAAGTCGATCAATAAGCAAGTGTTATGATTGACGCCTTTTTATTTATGAGCTGGTCTTTGCAAGAAGCTGGTGCTGAGAAGGCTGCCTTTTACTTTTCCAGTATTGCTATTGTCTTTTGTGAATTGTACAAGATATTACATCCAATCGGCGAGCTTTTGCTTATAATGGCCAAGATTTCAAGAAAATTATTTCGTTATCGCTAGTCCTTGGTGTTGCTCAAAAAGGCTCTCGAGTACATCTGGTGGAGAGATGTAAAAAAGACAGACGAACTCAGTCGTTCTTTCCACAAATGGCTTTTAGTCAACTTTCCTGACCAAAGCGACGTCTTCTCTTAAAAATTTGAAGTGGTTCGGATGTTCAGTGGCTAAAATGGTTATTCAACGACTCGGTCTTACAAAAATGATCCTTAACTTAAAAACCTGCGTGATTTATTTAGTCAGTATCTGGACGTTGCCAAATTACGTCCTGAAAAGATAATATACGATATCTTCCATGCAAAAGCAAGTTCTTCAAATCACGAGGTTAGCTAGAGGATAGTTGGTCTTTAACTTGAGATATATAATGAAATGAGCTATAACTTTTTACAACTTAACAAAAAGGAGGAGTCAAAGATCTTTGCATAAAAATATGAATCCGGCTACGTGTAGTCTGATCGTTCCAAAATCAAAAATCTATCTTCAGAGTTGATTTATTCCGTGCAGCGGAGGGTGGCAGGGTGGCACAGGATGAGTTATAAAAATTTTGAGTTGTTATTTTTTATGGACATCTTCGAGATTTTAAGGAAAAATAGGTCTAAACTAAAAAATGTAAATCAGGAAGCCATTATGGAGTGTTTTCAGGTTGGCTTTGATTCCTGCTGGTAGAGTTTTTTTAGAAAGGAAATGTTCAACTACGAAATTCCTTTGCCTCTTGAACTGCGAAAAGAATCATATAGTAAAAAGAAAATTGATGGTAGAAAATTTATTGTCCGTCAAAGATCGACTTCCCAGGTCGCTAAGGAAAAGATGCCAGTGTTATATCAAAATGTGACGGATAAGGTAGAGGAGACGCTTATTTTTAATTATCGCGGGATCGGAATATCGAGGCTGAAGTTAATAGACCGATTGTAAAAGTTTGTGTAGGTTTTAAAAGAAAAAGAAAAGTTGGGCATCCTGAAATCTATTCGACGAATGCCTGCCCTGAAGCATCATTCTGTGTCCGAATTTATTCCGAAGCTTCGTTTCATGTAATGATTTTATATAGTTAATTTTTGCTGATTTAAAAATTAAGGTGTGAACTCAGGCGAAGTGAAATAATGATTGTTGCTTATCAAATTAAAATCCAAGTTATTATCATTGATTCTTGTGCTCCATCATTTCGAACATCAAAAAAGCAAAGGTGTTGCTCAGTGGTTTTTTAATTAATCTCGGAGCTAATCCTCGGAAGGCCTACTTGCTTTTAAAAAGATCCTTTAATTGCCTTCCAATGCTGCTTTTACTAACTTTGTGATCAGTTATAATATCACTCTGTAACTAAGCTCTCACAATTTAGAAGGGGTGAGTAATGGAAGTGCTTATCATACCAGAAAGGATACCGGCAACAAATGAATTTAGCCCAAGGCTCTTTCCTTCGCTGTAAAGAGTATAAAATAACCCAGCAAACATCCCCTCCTTGTAGCAAGAAACAAGCCCTCCGTTGAAAAACCCACTCAGGCCTTCATGCTTGTATATTCTTGCGAGACTGCGCATAACTCCTCCGTTCCATCTCTCCTGCCCCGCATATTAAAATCTGGTCTCAATGATAGATAGGGGATTGGCTGCCATTGCACTGGCTATCCTTGCAATCATAGAACTTAAAAATGAAGTGATCATTGACACATTCATTAGATTGAATTGCTGATGAAAGGTTTCACAGAGTCTCAGCACTGAAAAATAAATAGAACTGCTGAAACCTGTCTTTAAAACGTTGGGAACAGTGCCTCGGTAGAATGCTCTCATGCCCGCATCTTGATAGAGATACCTTGTTGCTTTTCCAATATTGTTGATGAAGTTTGAGTTCAGAATGGCATCCTTTGGGGGTAGCATAAGGACCATCTTGACATTTTCCAGAGGTTGCAGTGCGGCGGCAGTAGTAAACCCTGATAGGTAACCATACAGTCCATGCTTTCCGTCCATACTGGTAATTATTCTATATAGTTTATCTTGTAGTATAACTGAGTTAAAATTAACCATAAATATTACGCAAATGCAGGTATGGTTATAATTCTACCTTCCAAAAACAAAATTCAGGCATCTACTATCTTTTTGATGCCTCACAACCAATCTCATCCCAATTAATCTTTAGTAGCAGGAATAAATTTATATCATACTTAATTGTATTGATAACTCTTAAATTTATAATAAATCATTAGACGCTTTATGGCAGTTTGTGATACTTGTACTCATGCTTTTTCATTTTAAGTTACTCGATGATTTCAGGTGGAGGTATATGCACCGTTTATCGAATAAAAAGAGACGCTATTATGCAGAGGAAACTACCCACAACAAAAATTAACATTAGAGGTACGTTCAGCCAGTCGCGAAATTAAGTCAGGAAAGGAATAATTAGCGTTGAGATTCGACCGACTCCAATGATAGTGTATATACCAATAGGTCGTAATTGTGCAGGCAATGTTTCATTTAACGTATTATTGAAAAAATTCGTAGGCAAGTATATGAAGAAGCGGAAGATGAAAAACACAGCCAACTTGAGGCCCTCTGGTATTGATGAATCACAATTTAGACAATCATGTGAAGTCATCAAGTAGTTGAGAAATGAAAATACAGTAGCGCAGCAGAAAAATATCACTAACCATTTCCGACGAGCAAAATCTGCAGCAATTACGAATAGGACAGGAAAGGTGACGAGTTGGGAAAGACCGTTCACAATACCATCAACGAAGATATCCATTTTTAGTTGATCCATTAGAAGTGAGGGACCGTAAAACTAGAACATCATCACAAAGTAAAAGAGGCACATTGGAATGAAATCCTTGCGCACTGACGGATATCTAAAAAGATCAAGCACTGTGAAGCGGGAATTGTGTTGATTTTATTACTGGTTTTTCTTATATTCTTGTTGCAGTTCTTATATTTCCTAAAGAGAAAGTCCATGATCGGTAACGCCATTTCGATCGGCTATGCGTAGAAAGGCAGCCAGGGCATCAGCGGAGGAGTACCGCTCGATTAACTCGATAGGCGTACTTTCAACGAAGTAAATAAAGGATAAAAAGACTAAAATGTTGACTAGTAGGTAGTATAATATCAGGACTAGTCTCCAGTCTCTAAAAATGTAGAAAAACAGAGTATTTGACATTGATCCGATAGCAAAGAACATCAATATTAGCACACAGTAATTCGAACGATTTTACTATGAGGTAAACTCCGTAGCAAAATTATAAATCAGCGAATAGGAAGTTTAAGCTCCAGATCCCCATAGAAATAATCCAATGCATGCCAGTTTGGGCGTTGGTAGAGATAGCGTAAGAATTAATCCAGTAATGGATAGTATAATAGAAATAAGAACCATATTCCTGCGTCCAGCAATCCCACTGAAAACTATGCTAAAGATAAGACCTATGGACGCGCCCAATAAAATTGACTACTGCATTGCCTTGCTTTCAAACCTATTCTAGCAATGCATATCTCCAAATGAATTTCCCATTGTTTGCATTCTAACTTAAGATAGATATGAGCTGCGCTGCTCAATGGGAAGGGAACAGACATATTTTGAGCAATCTTCTGTTGACAAATTAGGGCAAGTGTACGGGTCTTAATAAAAGAGATAGGGATTTACAAAGAAATTAGACGCTGAAAGCAAGCTAATGGTAGATAGTATCACGAGTAATAAGTACTGATATGCCCCTGCGGTACCAACCCTCACTAGTAATCCATAATAAATCCTATCATCTTTAACCTTACTATTTGACTATTTATCTCTCATGAATTGCCTATATCAAGCAACAATTTACAATATTCATTTATTTTTAATGGCAAATTGCTCCAGTTTAAAATTTTCAATTTGTCCCCATAAACAGATAGATTGCTTAAATGCAATTAAAATTTCTATCTTTAAAAGTAGATAATCAAATTTACAAGATACCCTTGCTTTTTTATTTTATTGGTTAATATAGTAAATATCAGGATGATTGTTTTTCTATCTGATTGCAGATGATTCAACCCCTAATGGTATTTTCAAGATAATGAGTTATTATTTTAGAATAAGCATATCGATGTAACAATAATTAACTTTAATAAATGAATTTAGAGGCTCAAATCAACTATTTAAAACCTTCTTCGTCAGAGCTAATGAAGAAACAATTTAGATTAGAGCACAGGTTATAAAATGCAGAGGTTGACGAACTCAAAACTGACCAAAAACGCTTATTATCATCTTGTCATTTCGGCGTTATCAAGCACTCCAACAATGATAAAACCGATCTAATGCTGCCAAAAACTAAAGCATAGCTGTTAAGTCCTCCTTTCTTGGGTGTATAAAACAAATAGAAGCGTGAAGGAAAGAAAAAGACTGTGTCTTTTAACAGATATCTACCAATCCAAAGTATCACCGAATCACAATCAAAATCTATTATTTTTAGTGCTTCCACATTGTAGATAAGCTAAAGGATTATCGAAAAAACTGCCCAATAAATGAAATTTAAACCATAAACCAGGACTTCCTATGCCAATAATTTACTGATACTGGCAAACTAGAAATAAAAAACAGGACTCAATCGTTACTTGTCATCGAAGGTCACCCTTCAAAAATAGGAAGAAATTCCACTGTTAAAAATATCCAATTTCGCAAGTGATAAAAAAATGGGAGATGCTAACTAACATCGAGATACTTTTCTTCCCATTCCAGCTTCCCAAGCTAAATCAAGATCAGTGGCCAAGCCAGATTCCACCAGCAGTAAAAACGTTAAAATTCCATCTTTCCTAAAAGGAAAACATAGTCGAAAAGAATCTCTCTCGATTGATGAAAATCATTAAGTCAAACAGTTCGCATCATAACCAAGTATAACAGAATAAAATGGCATAAATAATCAACCCAACTTTGAATTTCAAATCTATATTAAGCCGGCTATTAAAAAGAGAAGTATAAAGGACTTTTTGATTGTAAAGACAATAGGTAAAGGGGCATTTGGTAATGCATACATAGCTGTGTAGAAGCATATGGGCTTCATTTGTGTTCTCAAGACTTTATAAAAAGGCAAGATTAAAGAAGAAAACACTGAAGAAACTTTAATACGATAGATTAAAATTCAATCGTATTTCTAGCATAAACATCTGACCACTTTATATGGCTTCTTTGACGACGAACTACATATTTATCTCATTTTGTAGCTACTTCCTGGCGGCAATCTTAAGTAAAATATCAAAGAAAATACCCTTTCTGAGCAGGCAGCAGCAAATATTATTTACCAGTTATGCTGTGGAGTCAGCTATATGCATAGTCGCAACATTATCCATCGTGACATCAAGCCTGAAAACATGTTCGTCTTTGAGGTATCGACCACTTTATTTAGGACTATATAAAATTAGGAGATTTCGGTTGTGCTGTTGATTGCTAAAACAATCGAACAACGTTCGTTGGTTCTCCCTTATACCTCAGTCCCTAACAGCTTCGCAAAGATGAGTATGATGCTAAAGTAGATGTGTGGGAAATAGGAACAATTCTGTACTAACTGTTATTTGGTGTGTGTCCATTTATGTCTGACATTGCCCAAATTGTGCGTGGAAACCAAGATCCAAGGGATTTAGCATAATTATAATTCCCTCCAGAGATTCCAATTTCCAGGCACGCATAGGATTTTATGGCCCGTGCCTTGGACAAGAATTCATACACAAGAATGACAATAAAATCTGCCCTTCGGCACATCTTTTTAAAATAGAGTAAATAAGAATTCGACATGAGTAAAAACCTTTAATGATTATGCATATTTAATGCCTATTGATTAGTATTAGACTTTCAAAACTATAATGGTCGATTATATATTGGATGAAAACCAAGTTAAAAAAGAAAGGCAGGAACTACCAGGTCATCTTCCCACATTCTTTTAATCAAAAGGTTGAAGAACATACGCGTTAGAGAGGCTAAAAATAAATTAAGGAAAAAAGTGAAATTGAACAGCCAAGATTTAATCGCATACTTCATAAAAGCAAAGAACAAATAAAAGCCTTGCAATCTCGATCTCTTTCTGTGAAGGAAAGGTAGCCAGCTCATGTTCCTCCTATTATCAACAAACAAAAGCTCGCATTTCGAAAAACTTCACAAACTTCCGGCTTGGATAGAACTAGAGGAAAATCATCAATTTAAATTTCAAAGATTTACTATCAAGGAATGTAAAGATACTTGCATCTTCAATGCGAGGATATTCTAAAGCAGCAATCACTCGCTAGCTTACTTTCTCCTGTCAAAGTGGAGCCACTTTCCACTAATCTGCTATTTATTAAACGCAAACCTTCAGCTCACTAGTAAGAGCACTTCAACGATAGGGAAAGCCTTTCGGGATAACTTCCAACAAATTTAGAAAAGAAAAGGTCGATCATCAGTATCCCTTCAATGAAAAAGGCTTCTTTGATCGAAATAATGGAAAAAGATTAATCATCTTCCATGCTAAATCAAATAATTTAGAGAAAGGACAGTTGCTAATAAGCATCTTTATCCAACACTTAAAACGACAACGAAAGCAGTCGCCTGAGGATAGGGGAATCTAGAGCAGCTGTTTTGACGACTGGTCCTCAGCATGACCAATTTAATCCCTATATCCTATCGCAACTTTAAGAAAAAGTCATATTTTTTTTGTCATCAAAATTTTCAATTCTCTTTACAACTTTTTTCAGCATAAAACGTGTCCAAATTCTGTACTCATAATCTAAAACTTACTCGCTGTCGCTGCTCGTGTAATTTTACGGGCAATTGGTGTATAAAAGAATTTCTTACAATCCATCACTTGCCCATAAGCGAAAGGCTGGCGAACATAGAAGAAGAGGAAATTTAAAAAAATTACAACTCGCCAAAGATCGAGTCAAAGAGCGTTTATTAAGTCATCTTATGAAAGATAATAACGAGGAAGGAGTATTTTTGGAATTTTATGAGTAGCTTATTTCCTATTTGGAACACTATGTAAATTTATAGCGCACCTTTCGCGGCCTTGTTTTGATAGATTTCTAAGAGTGCGCCCTCGAGCTTAGAAACAATCAGAAACTTTGGGATCTTGACGGACAGAGCAAAAGTTTTTATTTCATGCTGAAGCTAAGCTATACCTTCTACTTGATTAAAGTCATCGTCCAGTAAAATGAACTTTGCTTTGTCTTCATGTGCGATTTCACAACTCATAGTATTGGTGACAATCTCAGCTTTTCTCAACCTGCCTCTTCCAAATTCAAGCATGTTCACTACTAATTTCAAACTGTAAAGTTGTTTTTAGAAGCTGTTGAGGAGTTCTAAAAATAAAAACAGAAATAATTGGTGGGAGGAAGGGCGAGAAGTCAGTAAATAGAAGAAAAGGACAGCAACGCAAAAATTGGAAAAATTACGACCTAGCCTCTTGAGACATGGGGTGGTCCTGAAGTTGATTCTCTGTGGACTATTAACAAAGAGTACTACTTGATGGGAGAGTTAACTAACTTTTTCAAATTTCACAATAATTTTGATTATGGATATTTAAACTCTTCGCATCCGTACAACAGAGTGGATCAATACATATATTCTATTTCGGAATTGGCAAGAGTGCACGTCTACCGATACCCTTACAACTACAGCATATTGAAGTTGACGCAAATATAACAGTAAACTCTTCTAATTCCTCATATTGCTGGCCAATTGACCCCTTCTCACTCTAGGAGTTGTGTAAAACAATTTTTCAAAAATAAATAACGGCAAAAATAAAAGCATAAAATGAGTCAGTGGTTAATGCATTTGGGAACTAACGAGATACGAATTCAGATCAAATAAAATCAATTATAAGTATTCATGCAATCAAGTGTAACCCTCCGCTGCAACAAAGTCTTAATTCCCTTGGAGTATATGACTTTCAATCGATAAAATAAATAACCCAACATGCAAGAGATGAGTCTATAGCTTTAAAGAACACTGAAATCATATAAACTTGTTAAAAGATTTATTTACAGTCGACCATCTCGACATTTTAAACAACAGCTGTAAATTTACTAAAAAAGATTATAAAAATTCGAGGGCCACTACGCCTATGTAACATTATACGGACTTCCTCTTCACGGATTATTGGAATTTAAGATGTCAATGTTCAGATTAGCCAGATAGTTTGTGATAAGTGTTGATAGAGAGGATAGTGGGACTGAGAGGAATTATCGAAAGTTATCAGCTCGCTTGGTAGCCTTAATGAAGACCACCTACCTTAAGAAATTGTTGCAGATGGAAGCTTAAAAAATTAAACAGCGCAGGATTGAAGTTCTTTAAGATTTTTTGAAGCACCACGGCAAGAATTACGTCAAAAACTCTCGAAGTAAAATCCAATCTCAGAGGACCGATCTCAAGAGACGAACCAACCGACTCCCTACCATCAAAATGACCAGCATTATTTACGAAAATATCATTTCCGAAGTATATCGACCCCCCAAAGGGCCTGAATACTATATTACTATGAGATATTTTCCCTCGGAGGAGCTACGCTAACTTGGGGAATGGAAAAATTAAATGATAGAGATATGCGTGCATCGAGAACAACGAATGACTTATTTCAAATGTGTCGTTAGTTTGGCTGATTTGGTTGATAGCGTCAGTCAGGGCAAGCTTACTCTTGAACAAATTGATTATAGGAAGGCGCACGATTTCTTTATTGAAGTACACAACAAAATAAAGGTGATCATATCTGCAACCAACAATTCTCCTTTCAACTTAGCCATTGATCGACTGCGAAACTTCATTATTCCAAACTAAAGGTCCTCTGATATTGACGTTCACCCCTTTAAGTTTAGACTGGCTTCTACTGCCCTAATTGAAGGCAAAGACCCACTAGTTGCCAATCAAATTTAACTTTCTCAGCTCTCAATATAGCTTGAGCTCGAACGTCATGCCAGCTACCTCACATCCTCACTGAGGCACAGTTTCTTGCCTATTTTCGCCAGCGACCAAATTCAAACTTCAGTCACTCATTTTTCTTTTAACTGTCTTCGAAACTTCGAGCAATCATATATGCGTTCTGTGGGACAGGATTACTATCTTGAAGTGGTGAGTATCTTTCGCAAAAGTGATAATTACAATTTGCTTCGATAATACAAATTCGTTGAAAAATAAGTGTTGATAGTTGACAAGAAGGAAGGTTTCAAACGTTTCTTGGGAGAGTGGGAGGCATAATTTGTGGGTGACATCCTTCTGAAGCAGTATAACAAACGAATGTTTAGGCGATTAGTCAAAGCAGTGGGCCCCTTGCTATGATTATTTATTCAATACTATCTTCCCTGAGAATTTTTATGATTTATTCAAAATAAATCCCAATACCTGCTTTAAATACTAATCAAACACAATGAAATGAATTTGGAGGAGTCAATAATATTTGAAGAATCATTCCTTGGTACTTAAACGATTGAAGGTTTTGATCAAATAGAGATTGAGATCCTTGATAGTCTCTTCCTTAGAAAAATCGTGATCCCTAAACCAAATTTGGGGCACAACTTAGCTGAGTATATCCTTGAAATCTTAGTTAATCAAACTGGTTTCTATAAACAAATGCTTCGCTTTTTCACTCATTTCATCCTTCATTTTCTTTACAATCGTTTCCTTAGCCCGACTTTCACTATAAAGAGTTTCTAACTCTTCATCAATACTCTTGTAAGCATTCACATCAGCCTGATCAACCGTACTCGAAAGTTTCTTCAGCAACCGTTGTTTTTTTATTTAAATCTTTGATATATCCGTTTCCACGTCGCTAATTTGCTATTCAATCATAGTTTGATTCTCATACTCTTTTTGTAAGAACTGTAACTTTTTCAGTAGTTCTCCTTTTCTCCGATTTTAGTTTTCTATGGATTATTGGATGTGCTTAAATATTTTAATGGTTTCAGTGGTCGTCTCAATACCCTGCACAAGCTGCTCATACTATTTTTTTCTATCCTGTTCTTAATTGATATACATTGAGCTTTTTTATAAAAACTGTGCTAGATCTTTGGGCTGCACTTTTAGTTTATCGAAAAGTTGTTGCTCGAAGTATTGATATTCTATATTTTATCTTTTCATCTCCTGCATTGTCTACAATATCTTTTCCTGCTCGCTAAACAACCCCAGCAGTTCTACTTGCACTTTGTTTATCTCAATATTATATATTGTACTCTTTCGTTGGTGAACTCGAGATTCTTTGCTAATTTCTTAAAGCCAACTTCGTTTTGATCCGCATTTTATCTTTGGTGCGTGACCTATCTCAATATATCAATACTTGCCTTAAATCCTTCAGGAGATAGTTCAGTAAGTTTAAAGCCTCCGCCGTCAATTTCTTTTACCCGCAAGAAGATAATCTGCTCTCTCTATGATTTTTCAACTTTTCAAGCATTTTTAAAAGCTCCTTAATTGTGGATAGCTTGGCTGATTTCAATTTTTCTTTTTCCTGTTTTAAAATATGTAAATTTTATAGATATTTAGTCTTTCTCATGAGAAGAGGTTCTGCCTTTTCAATGTGGTTGGGCTATTTTTTGCTGAGTGTGCTCCGGATGCCCTCTTCTATCTCCTCGATTTAATTACAAAAATCAAACTCCTAGTTGAGTATATTTTCTATCTTTAAGTCCATTTCTTTTAGTTGTCTTAATCTATCCTCCACATCTCTTTCGATGTTCTCGTTGAGAGCCCTGCATTTAAAACCAATTACCAGAATTTACCATTGGCAGCTATCTTAGATTGCTGATTGTTGATTCCACTGGTATTGATAGTTGATATGATGGATGAAATTTCATTATATTGTTCAATGTGTTTACCGATTGAATTGAGGCTGCTATTGTCCGTATCGAAGCGTGTCTGCGACAAATTATTTTTCAAATCATCAAATATTTTTTGTCTTTATTTAAGCATGAATTGAATCTGTCTTTCTTATTTAATCGAGTCGTACCTGACTTATTCAGCATGGACATTACTCTTGGAATCAAGTTATATTATGAGATGATTTGAATCTAAACAAATCTCAATTAGTTTAAACAACCAAACAAATCCAATATCAAATTAACTAATTATTTAAGGTGATCAATTATTCTAATTCATTGGCCATAAATTTTGTAATTATAAATATTCACCAGCAATAAAGAAAATGATCAACGAAATCATGAACGGGTGGGGGTGGAGATATTCAATTCGACCCATATTAATGGGCATATTCTTCGGACTTGGACACTTCTTATCCTATCTGATTTTCTCAAGGAAAACATTTACAAATCTTGAAACTCGATTCAATTCATTTTTGAAAGACTATATGCCATGATCGATTCGCCTAATCTATCCTTATCAACTGCCATCATATATTAAATTGAATATTTTTGCTAGGATAAAAGATAATTGCTCTAGTCCCATACATTGACTCTTGCTCTTTAAAAATGTATATATCGAATAGATTTATCTCAACTAAATATAAATGTAATAAGTTAATGCCCAACAGCACACTATCAGAATCCGATCTATATAATCTCAACAAAATAAGATATTATCATTAATCTAGATATTATTTTCAGGGAAACCCCAAGGACAAAGCGCAAATGACTCTTCTTCGTATCGTTTTTGGCAAATATTTTTGGTTTTGCTTCTCTATCTATGAGGATTCGATTTAATTTGAGTTGTATTGCTCCTATTTTATTTTTAAAATAACAAACACTCCTTCCGATTGTTGATGTTATGAAAAAGTAAACTTTTGTTTCTCATACTATTTTTCTGGACAAAGATGTTTTCATCATTTTCAGTCTTAATGCGAAGTGCTTTATTTTGGCGATTCAATATCCTAAAAGTTTGGTCTTGGTTAAATATATTTATAGACTTCTCTTGCTAGGCTCGTGGAAGTGAGTTATTTGTCTTTGTTATTTTTATGTGTGATTCTTTAAGAACTTGCTTTGATGGTGGTATGGTGGTTTGTTTGGACGTTATCTTCATGGCTTTTGATATTCGTGTTTCCTATTTAGATTAATTTTAATTGTTGAGGTACTTGGAAAGCCATTGAAATTTAGTATTAATGAGGGTCTTCCTCATGATATATTTCTGGCTGTGCTTGGAAATAAACTGTGACGGTATTTATTCGCATCTCTTATTGTATATATGCATTATTTTAACAGTTAAAACAAATATAAATCGGTTTAATAAGACAAATATAGACAATATTTATTATTTACTCAAGAATAATGTGAATGGCATTATTATTAAAGGATGTAAATATTTTAAACAACATCATTTCATGGAAAGGCATAACAATTAACTAAAGGTCATATTTTTATAATGACATTGCAAAACATAACCATTACAAGTTTAATACATCCCATCCTAGCAGGAGCTTTGGGTTTTGCAGCCACTGTAGTTGGAGCACATTTTTTCAAGATATAAAATGAATATACTTGCATTGTACTTGGATTGATTCTCTTCCTCTTCATCAACCAAATTATGATGAAATTTCAATTCAACTCCTACCAACTCAACGGAGCCACCATCACCACAATTATCACATTCTTATCTCAAACATGCTGCATCACCATTTGGAAGCACAATTAAATTGATTACAGCTGGATCTTAGGGGCCATCCTCATTTTGATTGGAAGTGTGATTATAAAATCATAAAAATAGAAATAGGAATGATGTGTATCTTTCATAACGATATAAACGTCCGATTGTATTGTTCTATCAAAAATGAATAATTATCTTCGCTTCCATATATTAATTAATTTAAATCATATGCTTACAGAATCGTCAACTGCAATTTAACAAACAATGGCCCTTCTACTTCGTCTTCACCAAAAACTTCTTTCTCATTTAGACATATCATAATCACCAAATAGTAATTTATGTTGGAATTAAGACAGAAATAGATCCAAGCATTTATCTCAGTCAATCTCCAATCTATCAAATAGCTCTGCAAATCGAGTCTCTCTTGAAAATACTAATAAAGCAATCATAAGTTGAACAAAAATCATACGAACTTCAACTTCAAAAGTGCGAATAAAAATTAAGGAAGCATGCTAAAGTAGATCATCTTTTATTTAGAACCACTGTGAAATGAAACTTTATTGTGAACATCTTTAGGAAGAGTTGAGAATTAGTAATGACCAAAGGAATAAAATCGAAGCATAATTTGCTATTTTAACTATGAATTACAATAAAGAAATTTAGGTATCAAAATAGTAAATAGACTCTACGAACTGAACTTTCTAACGCCATTTTGATTAAAAATAACGATCCTGATCAACCAATTGATTCGAGTAGGAAAAGATCATTAAAACCAGCCAATACTATCTCCAAAATTAAGCTGAGACTCATGAATTTAGGGATATCATAATATAACGAACCACTTTCTTGTGCCAATACCCTAAGAAAAGACATCCCGAGCTCCTAAGAACAGCAACGCCCGTTTTCAGAACCAACTTCTCTTTCAAATAGCCCTCATAGCAACCTGTAAAATCCAAATAAGTAAAAGCAATTCAAAAAGAAAAAGAGTAGTAAAAAAGATCTGAAAAGTAAGAGTAAATCAGTTTTAACCAAGGATGAAAAAAAATATAATTCCGTGAAATAAACTAAAATGAAGGGTTCAATAAAAAATTGATATTCTTTTAATATTGCCGACCATTTTAATCTCTATTTTAATCTCCCTTAAAATTCTTTCCATACTACTATCAAATTCTCATATTTTTAGAATTTTATTCTTATTTGTTTTAGTATTTGCAGTTCCAAATTACATCTGATTCAAGTATGAACTATTCTTATTTACACTTTGAAGAAACCAATTTATGTAAGATATGTACGAAACTGTTAAATTTGAAATTACCATAATATACATTATTGAGCTGCGGGAAATTTACAGGAGATAATCGAACATATAAATAACAACCTATCATCTTCAAAGGACAAAAATACAATTATTTCCTTGTTTCTACATCTCAGACAGCTTTTTTATCGTCAATTTTTTTTGGAAATCTATTGATCTTTTTTGAATTCTTAAAAATACCAAAGCCTTGGACTGTTCTAATAATTTTTATGTTGTCCAAAATAAACTCATTATCGTTTTCTCAGAGATTCATCCTTGGAGCTCCAAGAGTATTTAGCGAATATCACAATCATATATATCAATCAAGGCTAGTAATCAGAAGTTTCTTCTGCCCAATTTGGATGTACTTTACGTAAATGAGCCCTCAAGGCGATCCTAGAGCTGTATCTTTTCCTGCACGGGCAAGCCGGACAGCCCAAATTCTTTTTGTAATTCTTTTTCAATTATTATCTATTAGCTGGGTTTCTCTTTTAATTGTCATTTTTTTCAGACGATTTACTCTGCTAATGGTCGATTGGAGGCTCACTAGCTATAATACTACTTGATCGAATATCTTCAGAAGTTCTTTGCATAATTTCTTTGGGTAATTGGTTGTTGATTAAAAAATTGTCTAAATATTTTCTAAATTACATTAATAAGGAAGGGCAAACTGCTCGAACGAGATGGGAATAAAGCTATAATTACAGTATGGGTCAAGATTAGTAGGGATCATCTTCAACTTTCTAAAATTTGCTTCTATTAGAGTGAAATTTAATTATAATTTAGAATTTGAAATTAGAGAATAAATAAGGAATAATCGGATAAATCAAAATCAAAAATGATAGAACCAACTGGGACACAGATAAAACTTGAGCCCATCCATCATTTAAATCGACTTAACAAATAAAACCTTTTTCAACTTTCAAATAGAAATACCATATAATTGGTCCAATATATACACTCCGTTGATCTAAAACGATGCATTCTTATGGTAAATTTCACCATTAAAGTGAAACTTCATACATGATATTGATTACTTAATATTTTACCAAATTTTCAAAGATGCTTTATTTGATAAATCCATTAGATAATAGAAATACCATTTATTTGATCGTCGCAAAAACTTCCTACAAACTTAATTTTGAATATTTTCTTATAGAGATGACAAAAAATAATAACTCAATCAAAAAGCTTTGAAAATATATAGTTCTTCAGGAAGATTGCATCCAGTTTGTTCGGCGGATCATGATGCAAATTTTAGAAAAAAAATAGGAAGGTTTCAAAGGTCTGCAAAGCTTAAAAATAAAGCAAATTAATTGGGTAAAATTTATGTGCGTCTATTTGAAAATCTTCTCTTTGGGCCAAATTTGAAAGTATTGCCATCAGCAATTCAAAAAATTTATCATATATAAATCAATAAAAATTCCTCTAAACTGTCATTTCTTCTGTCTTTGATTAAGCTAAATACTTAATTAAAATAAATTACGTTTTGTATTGAGTGTTATTTATATTTATATTATGTCACCATAAAGTTATAATTTAAAAACCAAGAAGAATTCATATCATCATGGTTCGCTCATGCAATAATTGTATTCTTCATACATTGATGATCCTGATT
>Ga0302188_10000863_pt1 | contig 24709 bp, 21 predicted proteins | sample II_Bog_E2_1_FD_198783 | JGI IMG/M metagenome (GOLD analysis project Ga0302188, IMG submission 198783) | Peat permafrost microbial communities from Stordalen Mire near Abisko, Sweden - II_Bog_E2_1 | ecosystem: Environmental > Terrestrial > Soil > Wetlands > Peat | place: Sweden: Abisko...
CCCAACCCCAACCCCAACCCCAACCCCAACCCCAACCCCAACCCCAACCCCAACCCCAACCCCATTCCAATTTTCATAAAAATATTCCATCAATTTTGATCTTGCCTCAAGCCTTTTTCATTAATAGAATAAATAATTAAAATTGTTTTAGAAGAATTTAATATTTAAATAAGAATGCTTATGTTCAGTCTTCTTGATATTATAAACAAAGAAAATATCAGAAATTAATTCATAAGAAATGGTAACCTTTATCTAATTTCATAATATTGTGTTTTAACAATTTACTCTTCTAGAAGAAAAAAAAGTATGCGATAAATGTTTAAATGATGGTTATGGATCATTTATAGGTGGGGAATGAGGTCGATAATTTTGTGAATTCGCTCTCTTCTTTCCATCTGCTAGTAACTGTCTTCCATTGAGTGAAGAATTTCACACCAGCTTTGCCGTAGAAGTTCAAATCTCCGTGGAAAGATTTTTTGCTTCCTGTGAATGAAAACATGGGTAAGGGCACGGGAATGGGAACATTGATACCAATTTGACCGCATTAGATTTCATTTTAGAACTTGTGAGCAGCAGAGCCTGAACGTGTGAAAATAGCAGTTCCATTTCCCCATGCATTTTTGTTGATAAAGTCAATGGCTTCTTGGAGAGTGTTAACGCTAAGGCAAACCAAAACAGGGCCAAAAATCTCTTCTTTGTAGACGGTCATGTCTTTGGTGACATTATTAATAATTGTTGGAGCCACAAAATTACCTTGAGGGTATTTTGGATGGACATATTTGCTACCATCCAATATAACCTAAGCGCCCTCCTTCTCAGCAGTGCCGATAAGTTTCACGATTTTTTCCTTCAATTCTTTGTAGCAGACTGGACTCAAGTCGATACCTTATTAGTTTCCAGCTCCGATCTTGAAGCTTTGAGCCTTGGCCTTTAGTTAATGAACCCACTCCTTGCTTTCACCCACAAACACAACAGTGCTCAGTGCCATACAGCGTTGACCGGATGCTCCAAAGGCAGCATTAGTGAGGGCATTGAGTGCATCCTCTTTATCGGCATCGGGCATAATAATTCCGTGATTCTTGGCTCCCATATTGCATTGAACTCTTTTTCCATGAGCTGCTCCTGTACTATAGATGTACTATCCAGCTTGATTTCCTCCCACAAAAGAGATAGCCTTGATATCTTAATGTTTGCAGATTTGTTGGGTGGTTTCGAAACCTCCTTGCACTACGTTAACTACACCTTTGGGAAGATTTATCTCCTGAAGAAGTTTTGCGAGGTAGTCTGTAGCACCTGCTACGCGTTCAGAAGGCTTGAGAACATAGGTGTTTCCGCAAGTGATGGCGAAGGGGAACATCCAAAGAGGAATCATAGCGGGGAAGTTAAAGGGGGCTACACCTGCACAAACTCCCAGTGGCACGCGGAAAGAGTAAGTATCAATACCTTTTGAAATGTTTTGAATTGTTTCACCAGTATAGATGTGTGAAATAGCGCACGCATGCTAAACAACCTCAAGACCTCTTTGAACATCGCCCATTGAATCGGGAGTGGTTTTTCCGTGCTCTTCAGTCATAATGGCAGCAATTTTCTTATGATCACGACGGATGAGATTGGCTAGTTCGAACATGTAACGTTGACGAGCTGAATAAAAGATAAAATACTAAGGAGAGGAGTGCGAGACCAAGTAGGATAGGCTTATTTGGCGCTAGCGATAACTGCATTGAATTCCTCTTCAGAAGACTGTGGTGAACGTGCAATATGTTCTTGAGTGACTGGGTTGTAGACCTCATAGAATTTGGTAGCCTTTGAGGGAACGAACTGTCCTCCGTAGAAGTTGGAGTAGGTACGAACGGCAAATGAGTACCTTTGAAGTCTAATAAGAGTCTGCATAGTTGTTGATAATAAAATTTTAATAAGTGCTAAATATCCAAAGCTGCATTTATGTATTACAAGAAACGGATTTTGATTTCTTTATCCAAAACATAAAACCTTATATGCTTACCAGCACTTTTTTGGTCCTAAAATATTCTTATTTTTCGAAAATATTTTTTGAAAAATTAATATCAGCAAAAAATAGGAAAATATGCAATTATTAAAGATCAAATCAATTTCATTCTAATAAAGTTATATTTTAATTTTATTATGGTTTCGATCATTTTTTTATAAATTTAAGCCAGTTTTTATTTTATTCATGTATCTGATGCGAGTTTGTACCCTTCGAATCTTGAAAGCTTTATCAATCAAAACAATATCTCACGCAGATTGAAGCTAATTGAGACTAATGAAGATAATGGTTATGATAAAATGAAACAAATACTTCGTTCAACAGATTTTATTTATCAAATTTAAATTCAGTTATTTTACATTTATAGTAAACCCATTTTAAAACGCATATGAACTAGTATTTTTGTTATTTTAAGTCTATTTTTTTCAGGTCAATCACTTAAAGATAATTTTTCCTATTTAATTTTAATTATTCCTCATGGTAGTAAAATAGAAGATCATGCCTTTAATCCTATTGAGTAATTTTTAAACACACAACGAAAAAAATAGCGTACTTACATATTTTTAATTTAAGAGAAGTAAATATTTGAAAACGAAATCTTTTTAGACACTTCTAAGCGGCCATCTTTTAATTTTTCATATAGGATCTAATGTTTGATTGGAATATATTTAATCAATATTTTATCTCTCTTCATTAAGAACTACTTTTCTCGGAAAGATAGACTCAGTACTTGCAGTTATAACTTTGTTTATGGCTAATCTTGATTCAGAAAATGGATAATAAGATTCACCAAAAGGATTCGCAATTTGTTGGATTGATAGGTATGAGCGTGCTCTATTTTTTGGCGTCAGACTGTTTCTCAAAAAGCCACATTAGCTCTTATTATGACTTCTCGTAACTATTTGTTACTAATTAAGATTATAAATATATTTATTATTAACAATATTTATTTCTCTGAACTATTATGGATGTATGATGAAATATTTAATGACGGTAAAATGAAGAATAGCAATCAAGTAAAAGAAGCAGAATATTTTATTATTGGCTTCTATATGTCTTTATTCTCTTATTGTTTAAAGTTATTTCGGCAATGAATATTATTTTATCAATTTATTCTCAAAAATAATTACTCTATTTTATGGAATATATTTACGATTTGGTAATGTCAATTGAATTATTAATTTTTTATTGAGTTAAAAATATCTTATGTCTAAAGTCACTCAATCTAAAACCTTTGATACTAGCAAGTACGAAAAGAAAGGACTTGATGGTGAAACAGTTCTTAAACTAAAGGAAGTGTTTGACGTGTTCGATTATGACGGCAGCGGAGCCATCTCTACTGAGGAATTGATCAACACCATCACCGCCCTCAATCTTCAGTCCCAGGCTCAACAGGTACTCGCAATCGTTAACGCTTCAGGCCACACTGGAGATATTGACTTTGGTGCTTTCCTCTAGATCTTTGGTTTTGGCAGTGACGGTGCCAGTGAGACTACCCTTCAAACGGTTTTTGAGGCTTTCGATCCTACCGGTAGTGGTGCTTTCGGAGCCGAGGAGTTCGAGAAAGTTGCTGCTAGCGTTGGAGAATCCTTCTCCGCAGCTGAAGTTGATCAAATGATCGAGTTCGCAGACAAAGACCACGACGGAGCTATCAACTTCGATGAATTCGTAAGCATTGTGACGACTGTCTATCCAAAAGTTTGATCTCCGAACGGATATATCAATTTATAATTGACTAACCCATAGCATTATTCCTTAGTGTTGGATGATTAATAAATGTGAAAGAAAGATGGCTTTTCTTTTTAATTGTTCTGCAATTTATTTATAAAAAGAAAAATGTAAATGTTTAGACAACAGCCAGTGAAAAAATATTATTGGTATAATGAAGCGATATTTATTGATGTGTCTATGAATAAATATTTATCATAAGTATTAGCCATTGATTCTTGTTAATTACAAGATATATATACATGAACGATAAGCCAGCTGATCCCAAGAATAAATTTATACATGCCATCGCAAATGACAACATTGTCACAAAACTTTGGAAGTTTCGTGCCCTCATTTATTCATATCCTAATGAAGCAAAAGCTCTTAAAGACCGCATGCTTGATATGGCTCTTCGTAACAAATTACTGGGAGAATATGAGGCTATTCATCAATTATTCGGAACAGCCTTGAGTAACATCCCTCGCGTTGGCGACTACAATACCTATAAGGTTGAGGAACAATCCCTTGTGAACAAGCTAAAAGTAGAAGCAGGAAATTTTTAATCTATTGTAAGATTCTTTTAATTAAGGGAAAATTGGAATAGTAAATTAGGACCTATTTCAAGCTGGGCTAGATTTATGCGCAATATGGAGATCATACAGAAAGTTAACTCTACTATTCGAAAATATTAAGGAAACAGGCAGAGAACCCAGTTTACAAAGATGAGGACTATATGTCTCAATGGGGAAAGGAGATGTTCTATCTCATTTCAGATCCTGGATGTTTATCTACCAACTAAGGCAGTCGGAGAGACTATCAAGATTTGGAACTGTTTTCAGTGAGAGTATTTGATGATAAAAAGAAAATTAACTCGACTTTAGCCTTTATTCGAGATATTTATAAGCTCTCTAAAAAAGGAACCGGCAGAGGTAGGATCAAAGTATTTTAGCAGATCCTTTCTCCCAACTTCACTATCCAAGATGTTATCAACAACGGAATATTTTCATTGATGGATTTAGGATTCCTCTATTCTCTCCTCGCCCTAGCCTATAAGGATCGAAAATATTTAAAGCAAGATGTGAAATGGTCCAGCAAAATATAAATTGCTTATTTACAAGCAGACTATAAAAAATTGTTTAGTGAAATCAGCAGGCATTATGATAACTATGGGCAGTTCAATCCAACAATTCGCTATATCTTCAAAAACTGTGAAGAAGAAATCAGAAAAAGAGTATTCTCTGAGTTGTTCAACGCTTACCACATCATCTCTTACGAGAAAATCGAAAATGTAACTGGAATTAAAACTGCACAGATTTAATTATTTGTGAAAACACATCCTAATTTACCTTATCTCCTCGATCCTATCACTCAATCAGTTGCTTATTATGAGAAGACTACTCCCCTCTACTAATAGACATTTCTATTTTTAGAAATTATCAAAGAAAAGTATTAAGACAAATAACGTGCTCTAATTACTGAAAATCGAGAAGATATAGATTTTGGAAGGATGGAGGCCATGCTAGAACGCACAGGCTCAGGCAGAGGACATCGTGATTTTGAGGGAATGGGAGGAATGAGAGGAATGGGAGGAATGGGAGGAATGGGAGCAATGGGAGGAATGAGAGGAATGGGATTCGGACATGGACGCCATTGACTTATGATTGAAAACTCTAAGATTATGTTAAATAGTATATTGCTGTTCATTAATGAATAATTTACAATAAAGGAATCTAAATCAATTATTTCCTAGACTTTTCTAAAGTTTGAGTTGCTTTTTAGATTTTTCAGCCGGAAATTTACGATAAAATTCAAGCATTAAAGCATCATATTTTAGCTTTTATCTACGATATTGATCATCAAAGGGTTTTTTATCTTCATCGCTCAGCTATTTCCATAAATTACCCGTTACAGTCACCAAATCTAGTTGATTTAGATGTGGGTACTCTTTTCGAACTTTACCTGCATAGTCTTTATTAAACAAAAGAAAAGCTGATACTGGCATTTTAGGACGCTCAGGGTGTGGATGTTTTTTGGATGTATGTCTAATCTATTTTGGTTAATTTTTTCCATTTTTATCTGGTTTTTAAATAGAATTGTGGTTAGGCTAACGATTGTTTTGAACTACAGCCTTGGGGACTATTTTAGGATTGATATTTTCAATCGATGGGCCATACAGTAATCGATTTATTTGTGCTTCTGGGATTTTAGTTCTATCGTTGTTGTCAATAGGGGATGGACGGGTCTTGAATTCTTCGTTTAGGACTTCCTTATCATAGTATACTTTGGGAGGTCTCTATTTTTCTTTTTATCTTTTTTGATCATTTATAATTTTCATATATTATCCTGTGATGGTATGCACTTATTGTAATGCCCTTAAAAGTGCTTCTGAAATTTTATGGATCTAAATAAGATGATTATTACTGCTTCAATATGCTGCTCACTCATGATTGAGCTAACATCTTTGCCAATAAGATTTGACTTGTCTCCATATAAAAATGAATATGCTAATTTGTTTCATTATTAATAAAAATAGATGATCATTCACCTTTCTTCGAGACCATTTTTCTTTTCCTCTATTATGGTCGATCGGTTACTTTCGTTTAATAAGTTGTGCTTTATCTTTTTTATCTTAAAACTCTTTGATTTTGATCTGCCTAGATATGGGTTGCAGATAAATATCTTGTCATAAACCTATTCCATGTTTTATAACTCCAGTCGACAGTGTTTGAGCTCCTTGCGCTCCCTCTCCAGCATGAACTCGCGTTTAATAAGTTCTACTTCCAAATGTTCGATGGTTTTCACATCTTCTCTCTTGGATTATCGTTTTTAATAAAGTTGCAATATTTTCCTTCCTCGTTCTTACCACAAAGATTCTTTACCTTTATAGATATCCTATAGTTTGTTTAGTCCTTTTTTCAGTGTGTCTATTTGCTGCTCATGATTTTTTTAAATTTATTTTTATTTTAAACTGTTATCTTCCCTCAAACTTTGCATTTCTGATTGATATTTACATTGCAATACAGATATTTATTTTTCATTGACTGCTATTAGGGCCGCTTCTTGTTCCTTCAATTGTTGAATTATTTTCTGGAGCTAATTTATATCCAGGGTTAGTTGTTAGAATTGTTCATTCTTGACCTTATCACAGTTTTACCATTAAATTTTTTCCTTGACATGCCTGCGAGTTTGGTCTTCCATCTTTAGACTGAGTCGAATGCGCAAACTTTACTCCTATAAGTAAATATTTTGTAGACTGATGATTTTAGCTTAAAAATCCTTTTTCAGTCCCTCTATCATCTTAGAGTTTCGAAGTTATATTTACAGCTATTTATTCGTGAAATTACGAGTCATGTCATCAATTAATAGCTGTTTCTATTTCTTCCATTGTTCCTCCTTTCGCAGGAGAGCCGCATTGAGGACTTTGGTCTCCTATGTTAACTGCTAAATTTGGCTTTCATAAAATAGTTCGATCTCTTTCTTGACAATTTTCTTTTGGTCTTCCAATATTGCTTCATACTTTAACTGAGTCTGTTTGGTAGCTTTTATACCTTCATTTCTAATCTAATCTATTTTTTTAGCCCATTCTTCGTTATCATATGCATTCTTATCTTTCAACTCTTTGATGATGCGGTTACTACTCTGCTTTTATTTCTGAACTTCAATGAATAGCTTGGCTCGCTCCTGAGCATAATCCTCCTCCAATTTTCTAATTTCAAATAGTTTATCACTTAGTTAAATCCTAAGTCTTTGTGTTTCCTTGCCTGGTTCTATGGTATTGTTTTCCTTATTGGAATTGAGGCGCACATTGCTGCTGCGGATGGACATTTATTTTAATAATAATTTATATTATGTCCTATTAAATTTTAAATTATCATATCCAAGTCCAAAAAAGTCAATTGTGCCAAATCAGACAAATTAAAAAGCCATCAATAAATTCAGTTAAAGACGATGTTCAAAGGCAAGTAAATGCTTATAAAATTAAAGATAATAAATCAGTCTTTTATTGACTATTTTTAGTTTGAAAAAATGAGATGTTTGTTGACTGTGATTGCCTATGTTGTTAGATGAAATGCATTATATTGATTTATTCGCCAATAATTGATTGATTCTTGATGACAACCTCTGGAGAGTAAAAGGAAACAGTGTTCAACAATATCCGCTCGTTCGTGCAAAAGTAGGTTAACAACGTCATTAACACTCACCTTACCAACAAGAACTACAACGTCAACGATGCTCAACTGTGGACCAATCAGATTTGCGATGACGTACACATATCATAACCTAGATTTTAAAAAGCATCACTGCCGTCAACAAAAACTTCAAGTTCATCGCTAACTGTATCATAATGCAGAAGGCTGACTGCGGACTCAACATTTCAGGCTCCTGCTTTTGGGACAATGAGGTCGATGGCACAGTGACGATCAAGTGGGATGCTCCCTCTCTCATCTGCATCGTGAACGTCTTTGGCTGCGCTCTCTGATTCTCATACATATCATTCATATTATTTCTAGTCAACTTCCACTTCCCTCTTCCAGAATAATCCATTCAAAAGAGGCCATTTTTAACAATTGCATAAATCAGTAGTAACTATCAATTATTGGTAAACAACTATCAATGGGTTAGACCTTTGACCTCTTGCATCAGTTTTTGCTGAGAAGGACTATTAAAAAACTTCTGCCTGAGTCTCGATTCCCAGTTTTAAAAGCGAGGTTGCTCTACTCTTTTTATTTTTTGTGAGTTATCAACTAGTTTATGTGGCCATTTTCTTCTGGTACAAGAGATCATATCATAACTTTTATTTCTTTTGACCTTCACTTTTTAGAGCCAAAGATTAAAACTGGTACTGACGGCGAGCTGCTCTTTCGATTTACGGTGCAGTTGAGTACCAGTTGTATGAATACGAGTTTGATTTAACTTTTAGGAGGTTTATATAGGCCATGATGGTATCAATTTATTTTTGTCTTTTAGGATGTCTTCTACAAGGGAAGCCATACATTTTTTGCACTTAAGCTTGTTACCTTGAATGCACTCGAAACACTGAGTGTATGGCTTTTCTCTAAACATTTTGTCTTTGTATTACAGTAAATTGTGAAGCATTTGTTCTTTCTTCTAATTCAATCAATGTGCAAATATGATCTCATATAGCATCAGTCATAAAGAAGAACTAATTTATTAATGATTTCTATGAATATTAATTTTGCTAATCATCCCTACAAAACTCACTTAGAAATAAGTCACTCAAAAAATTCATATAGTTTGGTGTTTTTACATCTGTAAGATTGATTAATTCGATTTAAATCAATATTAAATAATTATCTATGCCAAAGCACCAAGGACCCATCCAGAAGCTAATCGACCCATTTAGCGTCCCAGCACAAATGAACAACCTGGGCGTGCTCATAGTCGCATATGTTACTAAGGATATGTACGAGCATTCCACCTGCACAAGCCAAGTTGACATCAGATTTCTGAACTTCATCTATTATGGTTCCACGATAGTGTGTGGAGGCACCTTCCTTATGTCACTGCTGTATATGATAGGACTACTGGACTATTGTATAAACAAAGTTATGCCCTGCGGAGAAGTCTGCTTAACCCTGAATACACTAACCATATTCCTAGCAGGGATTTTATACCACTGTGTAGCGACGGTGTACGGACTAGTCGAGATGTTCTGGGGGCAATCTTCGCCGTGCGTGGAGATCGAGATGTTCAAGCGTATCACAGGCATAATATATCTAATTTGGTTTGTCTGTCTGATAGGATACCTGCTTTTTAATCTTTTGTACAACAACCGTACCAAAAAATTACAGACAGTAGAGGAACAGTACATCGAAATGTGATTATCATTAATTTTTGGTCAAGGAAGTCATCTATGATACTAATTTGAATTAATACTTGCTGCCTTACAATTTATAAAGATCATATGCTGCACATAATATCAATTGATAAAGGATATCTGAGCATATTTATCTATATTATTTAGTTGGCTTAAACAATATCCTTATATTTATATCCATGTTTAAATTTAGTATCCTTTACCCTCTGCGCTGGAACTGGCTACTTATTAAACAGCACTATCTGCGCACTGACTTCAAATCAAGTACCTTTGATCTAATCAAGCCCCCGAGCGATTTAATTTCCCTGTTGCTGAGGAAGAAACTTTAAAATATTGGCAATAGATTGATGCATTTAAACAGCAATTATAAAAAACCAAGCATCTTCCTCCATATTCGTTCTACGATGGACCGCCTTTCGCGACAGGCACTCCACATTACGGTCATATAGCAGCTGGTACTATTAAAGATGTGGTTTGTAGATATGCCTCCCAGACAGGCCACTATGTTTAGCGAAGGTTCGGGTGGGACTGCCACGGTTTGCCAGTGGAGTACTAAATCGATAAATAATTGAAGATTACTCATAAGCGGCAGGTAATGTAGATGGGAATTGAAAAGTACAATCAGAGTTGCCGAAATATAGTTATGCGTTACTCTGGACAATGGGAACAAATTATTGGTCGTTTTGGCAGATGGATTGACTTTCAAAACGATTATAAGACTATGGATCTCAACTTCATGGAGTCAGTTTGGTATGTTTTCAAACAACTTTATGATAAGGGACTTGTATATCGTGGCAGGAGGATTATGCCATACTCAAACGCTTGTAATACAGTCCTTTCCAATTTTTAAGTTCAGCAGAACTATAAATTTATCAATGATCCTTCTATCCACATCACATTCCCTTTAAAAACAGATGAAAATGTCAAACTGTTGGCTTGGACCACTACACCATGGACTCTACCTTCAAATCTTGCACTCGCAGTGAATCCCAATTTTACCTACGTGAAAGCGAGAGATTTTAAAAGGAAATAAATTTTTATTCTGGCATAAAGTCGGTTAAAAGATTTCTTCGGGAAGGATAAGTATTAAATCTTAGGCACAATGAAGGGAACTGACCTTGAGGGACTATAGTATAAACCTCTTTATGATTATTTTTTAAGTCGCGAGAAAGATGGCTGCTTTAAGGTGCAATTAGCTTCTTTTGTAACAGATTCTGATGGTACAGGCATAGTACATTGCGCTCCTGGCTTCGGATAAGATGATTATAATCTTTGTGTTGAGAAAAAATTAATTGCTCCAGATAATCCGCCAGTTCCCTTGGATGAAAACGGAAGATTTACTAAATAAGTCACAGATTATGAAGGAAAATATGTGAAAGACGCAGATGAACTCATTATGGAGGAACTCAAACTCCGAGGAAGACTTGTTAAGAGGGGTAGCATTCAGCATAACTATCCATTCTGCTGGCGAAGTTAAACGCCTCTTATTTATAAGGCAGTGTCGACTTGGTTTATCCGAGTGACTGATCTAAGAGACGATTTGGTAAAAAATAATCATAAAGCCTATTGGATTCCAAAAGTCATTCAATAAAAAAAATTTGATAACTGGCTGAAGGATGTCAAGGACTGGTGCTTTTCGCGGAACAGATTTTGGGGTAATCCCATCCCACTATGGGTGTCCGATGATGGAGAAGAGGTTATCTGCGTAGGGTCAATAAAGGAGCTGGAAGAACTAACTGGGACTAAAGTTACAGATTTACACAGAGAAAGCATAGATCATTTAACTATTGAGAGCCGCATGGGCAAGAAAAAATTGAGAAGAATCTAATAAGTATTTGATTGTTGGTTCTAAAGTGGTTCCATGCCCTTCGCGCAAGTTCATTATCCTTTTAGCACCTCTGAAGAATAGTTTAATAAAATATTTCCTGCTGACTTTATAGGAGAGGGAATTGATCAGACTCGAGGCTGGTTCTATACCTTAAATGTGATTTCAACAGGTTTAAGAAACAGCCATCCTTACAAGAATCTAATAGTAAACGGGTTAGTGCTGAGTGAAGATGGAAAAAAGATGTCAAAGCGCCTTAAGAACTATCCTGATCCGATGGATATGTGCAACTAATTTGGGGCAGATGCAGTCAGATTGTATTTGATAAATTCACCTCTAGTGAGAGCAGATAATCTCAATTTTTCAAAAGAGGGAGTGAGGGGCGTCATCAAGGAAATTTTTCTGCCTTGGTACAATTGTTACCGATTCCTCATTCAAAACATTACTAAGTGGGAGACATAAACAAGTCTTGATTTCAAATACGATGAAAATATTGTCGTTCAATTGCCAAATTTTAGCATTACCGACCGCTGGATCCAGTGTTCACTGCAAGAGCTCATTAAAAGCGTACGGAAAGAGATGGATGAGTATAAACTATATAATGTTGTTCCACAGCTGATAATATTTCTTGATCACTTGACAAATTGGTATGTGCGGTTAAATCGATCTCGTCTTAAAGGATAAATGGGAGAAGCACAGATGCAGCTAAGTCTAAACGTGCTTTTCGATGTTCTTTTGAAAGTGAACGTGTTGATGAGTCCTCACGTGCCATTTCTCGCAGAGCACATGTATCAAAATATGAAACTCGTCATTAGCAGCCAAAGCAAAAATAGTTAGCTTTCTATTCATCATCTCATGATATCCTAGATACAACCTCTCTTCGTCAACTCCTAAATTATGCAACAGATGGAGATATTTATGAGTGTTATCGAAACAGCTCGAAAATTAAGAGAAGTTAAAAAGGTATCTCTGAAGCAGCCTATCACTTCACTGACTATTGTTAATAGGAATGCATCACTATTACAGCAGCTGTAACCATATCTCGAATATATAAAAGATGAAATCAACGTCGACAGCATACAGATTGAAACTAATTTTGACAAATATGTAAAGCTATAAGCACTTCCTAATTTACCAGTGTTGGGACCTAAATTTAAGGGAAATAAACGTTTTGGTGATATTAGAACTGCGATAACAAATTTGACGACAGAATAATTGTAACTGTTTCGATTGAAAGGCACTATAACTGTTTTAAACGAGGTATTTCAATAAGTAAGTATAATTGCATTCAGAATGATCTCCTTATCCAATAGAAGTTTATCAATGATAATATCAAAGACTATCAGGCTATAGGTGGAAAGGAAGTGATGTAATAATAATATTATTCAGAGTTTTATTGGATATTAGACAAAACTAATCTCTAAAGGTGAGGGGATTTGGGAGGGAAATAATTACACGAGTGCAAAAACTTAAAAAACAGGCCAAATTGGGAGTAGATGATCCTATCATTATCTTTTTTCAGTTTTCGGCAAATGCCAATTATTTGAGACAAGCCCTCGAAGTAGAAAGGAAAACCATTGATAATGCAGTGAAAAGACCAATATTGGATATGATTTAATACAGTGGATTGGTTGTATTAGGTTAAGACAAAGGAGTCATCGATGAATAGCAATATCTAATTAAAATTTGCTCTCCTGGACCTATCTGTTTCCACAAACAACTATAGGTAATTTATGTATAAGGCAGATCGATTTTGGAGAAAAAGCAGCAACTCTGACAGAAGAATTAATAAAGATACCATATTCAAAATTAAAAAGTAATTCAGTTCAAGAGATCACGCTGAAGGGCTAAACGTTCAAAGTATGGGAGGGAAAGCATTATAAATTGGTAATTTGAGTTAATATGATATGATATTAAATGAGTTAAATAATAGCGACAATATATTCCATTACCATTTTTTTATAATTGAGAAACTATTTTAAGTATTTCAACTACTATTTTCATAATAAATTCGCATTCCATCATAGTTTGAGAAAAGCAAACCATAGTTAAAGTATATATAAAGAGCCATTTTACTGCCCAGCAAATATAATTTATTTCAGAGTTAATAAAGAAAAGAATGCTAAAACGTTTGATTTGATAATTTGAAATCATTTGAGTTCCCAGTCTCTTAAAAAATTCATAAGCAATTTTAAAATAAAAACAAAACCAAAAATAATCTTTATAAATATGCAGCAAAGTTAAATTATGATTTCTTATGCAGTTAAAATATTCTTCCTTGCTGAAGACAAGTCTTATCAAAACTATAATTGTCATCCTTGCATCAATGAAAACCAATTTTCAAAAAGGGGCGATCCGGGAATTGAACCCGGGACCTCCTGTACCCTAAACAGGAATCATACCACTAGACCAATCGCCCGCACTGGTTCTTTTCCTCTCACTCACCCTAAACATCAAACCCTCCCTATAGTTTATCTTTGATTTTTATGAAGACAATGTGATAAAATACTCACTATGGTTGTATATTGTTTAATTTGAAGCGAATCAGCTCAATAGACGCGGTGGGAAACAAAACCCCATCCGAAGTCGGGACCCTTGTACTCGTTCATTTCCACAAAGTTAAACTTGTTCTAGTAGAGCTGATTGGATATTTTCTGCCAAAGGCCGGGCTTACGGGTGCGCAGGACTTCCCGAACGTAAGAACCGTCTTCTCCGTTGTCGCAAATGATATCAGTGTAGAGTTTGCGTGGTACTGGTCTGGTAAAGCCCCACCACAAAAAGATTGGGTAGAAAATACTCATGCCGAGGAAGTTGTAGCGGGAGCTAGCTAAACCGCGATTGACGAAGCCTGGATTATAAAAAATGTACCCGTCAGCCACTTGTTGGCTAGATATGCGATAGGGAACATGACAACAGGGATTATCACAGCGTTCGATGCCATATGACTGTGCAGACGTTTAAACTTCATGAGTCCCTCAGCAGTTAGTCTGTCATCCAGCATGCTGTCAATGAAATCATGATATTCCCAATGCGAAAGTTTTACGTCTGAGGGGTTGCCACCGTAGTAGGAGAGTGTGTCTCGGTTTTTATCGATCATCCTCACCAATAATAATATCAACTCAATCCTGATTATTGAATAAAATGTCGATACGAAACAAAGACATTAGCAAACTCTGTTAATAGAATTTTTAGTCAATGAATCATTTATTGGCTTTTTCGACAACTTTAACGGGGGCTGCCACTTTTTTAACAACAGGGGCTGTCACTTTTTTAACAACGGTGGCTGGAACCTTTTTGGTTTCTTTGACGACAACTGGAGCTTTTTTGGTTTCAACCTTTGCAGGTACTGGGACAGGTTTAGTTTCTGCGGAGGCTGAAATTCTTGAGGCTTTTCTCTCCTTAATTTCTGCTCTCTTTTTAAGTGCATAGGCATCATAAACTTTCTTGTACTCTTCACTGAGAGCAATAGATCTTTTCCATCTTTTAATTTTATCTTCTTTTTGAATTCTCTTTCTTCGGAGTCTTGTTTCAGTGACCAGTCTTTGGATCTTTGGAGCTTTTTGACGTTTGGCATCAGGAGTCTTTTTGCTGTTAAAAGTTCTTCTGATGACGTGCTTCTTGATCAAAGCGCAGGAACTAGTGAGAGTTTTTTCTCCTTCCACCTTTTCGATACCATAAAGCTTACGAATTCCGGTGGCTCTTTTTGGACCCAATCTTCTAGGTCTGGTATCGTCGGTAAGTCCTGGAATTTCCTTCTCACCCTTTTTAATGAGGGTAAGGGAAAGAGTCTTGATATCGGGACCAACAATGCATCCTCTGACTGATCTTCTCTTACGTTCTCCTTTTCTTTTAACTCTATAACCGGAGGTGCCGGGAGATAAGAGAAGTCTGATTCTGTTGTTACAGAAGACTCCCTGTTTCATGGCAAAACCGTCCTTGTCAAAGCCGCCATTAATTCTGAAGATATATCCCTTGAATTATTCACCAAGAGTATCTGCTTCGACTTCTTGACCCATTCTCTTCTCGAAGAAGATTCTGCATCGGTTGTCGTCGTCGATATCGAAGGATTTAGTAGTGCCGTTGGTCGGGTATGAGATACTAAACTACGTCAACAATGAAATACCTTCATTATTAGTCACAAAATAATATTGATTATTTTTTATTATAATATCAAAATATCAATTAAAATAAGAAGAAAAATTGAAGCATATTCATCTCGCAATTTAGAAAATAAAAAACAACAAGAAAAGATAAGGTAATAAACTCTTAAACTGATAGTTTTTGCCTCTGAAAAAATAAAATTAAAAAATCATATGAGGCTTCTTAGATTCATATCTTGAATATACTGGAGAAATTTAAATTATATCAATATAGAATATGATTTGATTATGATAATGATTCATAAACATCATCCGAAGAGGTCAAGGTTGAAGTCAGTATCTTCTTCGACGGGAGCAGGCTCGGGCTCTTTCTTTTTAGGTTCTTCCTTTTTTTTTGGCTCTTCCTTCTTCTTGGCCTCCTCTTTTTTATGCTCATCCTTCTTGGCTGCAGGAGCGGAAGCTGCGCCAACTGAAGCGCCAACAGATACTTTGGTGAGTCCCTTGCTAATAACCTGAATATAAGCAGTGATACTTCATCAACTTTTCTGCCATTGAGTGATTTCAAGACATTATCAACTTATTTCTCATCGACGGGCTTACCAGTAGCCTTAATGATGGCGATAATGGACTCTTTTGCTGGGTTAAATCATTGGTACTGGGAGCCTTTCCAGAGAGGTTGGATAATGCAAGAGCTGAGATGTACTGCATGTATGGTTAAAATATATATATTAATAATATAAATTTCATTTATTCATTATTTTATCTTTACCTTATCTCCCTTCATAATTTGTAATTCTATTCAAATAAAAGAGAGTGATCTATCAATCATTTAGTATTCATGTAAAAATCTTGCTTAGCACCTCTAGTTTTTAAAAATTATACTTCTTCCTGCTGATACTTAAGCTTAGCTCTACGCTCTTCTTCTTAGCGCTGCTTACGCTCGAGATCAAGCTGCTGGTTGAATTCCTTGACATTCTAATGAATGCTGGATTTTGTTTTCTGGAAATTATCCTAAAGCATTCCTCTCATGCGGTTGAGTTCCAAGGTTTGATTAGAGTACATATTGCTTTCCAGTTTTTCCTGTGCCTACCGCTGACGTTTTTACTCGATTTGCTGATCAAGCCACTGCTTTTGTTTATTCTTAAAAAACTCTTTGCGGGCGTCATACTCTAAATTTACGCAAATATACTCAAGTCTTCGCCTTAGAACTCGCGGCATCCAGAGCTTTATATGTTTTGTACTTCTGAAGGGAATTATCGAAAGTAGGTCTCCTTGGTTCTCTTCATAGAAGTTGTAAATTTTAAGTAATTAATTACTTTGCAAAGGCTTTTTTAATATTAATAAAATGTCTATGCAATAAGAAAATAAATCAAAATCCTTGATATTCATTATTCAAGGAGTTGGTGAGTACTGAATTGATCTGATAGTGTCATCCAAGGAGAAATAATTGGAATGGAAGTTTTTAATAAGTTTGTTTTCGGAAAGGTACCAGACAGTTTTTTGGTTTGTTCTCTCGATTTTGATTTGCAAAAATCCTTATTAATTGATTTATTAAATATGGTAATTTTCTTTTCTGCTTCCTTGCAGGGACACTTAAAGAAGGAAGGATGTGATTTTTTAGTCTTGATTAATTAGGGTTCATTAATTTAGTTATCAGTTTAGACAATTTAATCGGAATTATTATTAGGGAAAGGCATTATTTTTAGATTTTAAAATTTGAACTTGTTAATGAGACTAATCATTGCTTCAGGCTATTCTGTCTTTTGATGATAAAAAACTGGTTATAGCCTTGTCTTAATTGACATTTTGCGTGCTCTTTGCTCAATACTTTGCTTACATTCTGTTATTGCCCTATCATAATTATTGACATCCCATTTCACCTGATTTTTATTATTTATCTCATAAATAACATATGGAGTTGTACTGCTATTTTTGGCTTTAATTGGAAATTATTCAAGTTGTTACTCTCCATAAAGAGGCTAAGATTGTTGTGAGTTGTGAGAATGTCTTTTTATGATTCTCTCACGATGGTTTGTAGTCTCATACTGTTTGGATATTGGAGGTGTTTTGCTTAAATAAATATTATTATTTTTGATATTTCTATGCTTATTATAATTAGATTGATCGTTGTTAGGTGACCGTGAACTTTTTTACCATAATTTTCTTCCATTCTACAATTTCACAATATTTTTCAGTGCCACCATGATTCTTAAAGGATTTAATTTCTGCATTTCGGAGGCACAATCACCGAATTACGATTATTTTCGTGGGGCTGGGGTAAAACTTTTTCCAAATTGTGATCCAGTAGATCTTAGCATTCTAATTATATCTATTATACAGCTACACATTAAGCCACATAAAAATTAGCTAGAAACTTGATAAAGAATGATACTAAATTATCGCCAAAGAATCTAATGCTTTGATTTTAATATCTGCGATTGATTTTATTGATTTGATGATCAGCCTGGCCTGAGCCAAATCTTTGTGGGTGGAGGGAATCTAGTGTTCAGTTTATCATAGAAGTTTCCAAGCATTTCATCATTATCCTCGTATCGCATCTTATACCAGGCGAAGGTTGCGTGTCCCCACCATCCATAAAGTAAGAAGCCGAAGAATAAAGGATAGATCAATCGAGTGTTGAAGTTATGAGTGTGGATGTTGAAAAGACCGTTTCTTTCAAATGAACTTGTTGGCCTCCACAGCAGGCGGTTTGCTGGCAATTAGCCTACTTTTGGTATTAAACCTATGGAGCTTCAAAAATACCTGGAATGTTAGGAGGGACAGGGATTTCCACTGATGGCACTTTGCCTGCAAATTTCTGAATGTACTCCAGCCTTCGATCATCAATTTCAGAAAACTCAGGTCCCTTTTTTTAGAGTGCAATGTTGTAGAGAGGATGTTTCTTCGAAAAGTTAAGAGGATCGTTGGGGAGATTGGAATGATATTGGGGATTGGGGTTAGGTGGAACATCATGCCTGAGTTCAGAGGTGTGCTCCTCGTGATGGTCGTGATGTTAATGATGTTATAGGTCGTGAGATTACCCGTGTTTTCCCATCGATAAAATATCAATTATTATTTTGAGTTGAATAAATTCATTCATCTTTTGAGATCATTGATATTTTTATTAGGCTTTTATCTTTTTATTTATAGATAATTAATCAATTCAATGGCTTTTAGTCATTTGACTAAGTTATAATTTGTATTATAATAGAATTGAATTAAACGCACAAATATTTAACTGTTCTTATTATATCTGAAGCTTTGTGGTCTAGTATAATGCTTTTAGACACATTATATGAAATTTTCAAGGAACTGCAAATTTTAATGGAATTGTAATCTAAGTTTCCTTGCTAAACAGAAAGACTCATCTTCTTCTGTTATATGAATGGAGGTTTAATTCAATTAATTAATCAATTCCTAGTCTCACAATAGTTTTAATGTACTTGTAATTTTAATAAAAAAATAAAAAAATTCCGTTGTTTCGCCTATCCCAATTATCAAAATTCAACTCTAATAAAATATTATTTTTTCAAAGGAGGCAATATTTAAAAATTATTGCATTTGACTTTATTTTTCATTAAATATTATTACAATTAGACTATAAGTGGAACTGCTAAAATTAATCTATCTAAATCTTAATAAACAATATATATCACAGTATTTTTTTATCGCAAAGACGGGAATTCATTAAAAGATATGGAGAAGCAGTTGCTTTGTTTTTACACTTTATCTTTATTGTCTTTCTTTTTTGGCAAGAAATGGGATGAATTTTTACAATGGAATGTATGAATTTTAATGTTTATCTTTGCTTACACAATTCTTCTGATGTCTAAGTTAATAGGAGCTGCTGAAATGTTTTTTTGCCTATCTTCTTGAAATTTCTGACTGAAGTTGACGATAATGTTGCAATAGCATTCTCCATATAATTTAAATGATTGTTTTGTTCATCTTAATTGGCCTGCTTCTCATCATCATTATTTTATTATTTTTCACAAATATCTATCTTTTATATTGTCAGTTCTTTTTCGACTCTTGATGAATTGATCTTTTTTAAATTCGATATTGATGGAAGTTATTGATTTGTAACTTCATGCACACTTTACATAAATTCAGTAATTTTAGATTTACTGAAACTAGAAAAACCTTCCATCGTTGAATTTAAATTTCGAAACAATTAATGTTTTTTAGTTGTCGGAGCTTTTGCAAGAAACATAGCGGTGAGATTTTTTGTTCCTTTTCTCAGACAGCCTCTGCCAGCATTGTCTCGATGTTTTTATTTCAGCTTGTTCTTAAAATGTTCTATTTATATTTTTTTTAATATATTTTGCTACATTTTTTTAATATGTTAACTTGCGTAGCTAAACAGATAACTTTACGATAAGCTCTGATTACATCCCTTAATAAATTTAGACACTTCTATTTACATTTTCAGGCTTATTTGACCATAGTTTTTTTAGATAAATATTTTTTCGTTATCCACAATATGAGGAGGAAGTTAAACGTTAAACTCCTTGCATATCGTCTCCCCAATCCATAGAAGGCAATAGAAATGAATTAGAGAAGTTTCGAATTTAACGATAGATTATTTATTGTTATCAAGAATCTCCGTGAGGATAATAGTATCTTCGTAGTCGCAGATATCTATCTTAGCTGACTATTAGTTATCGCTACTAAATAATATAGTAAGAGTGAGAAAATTCTTTTGTTCTTCCATTAAAATAAATCACCTTCTATAATCATATCACAAAAAATAGTAAAAAATAAAATAGTGCCGAAATACAAGTAGATAGTAATAATAATATTCATTTTTCCTTAGAAAAATCAGATAATAGAAATATATTTTTGATCTAAACTGTTTTTGGATATTTATCTCCACTTTCGATATTTTAATTTCTATGGGTAATCGCATCTCGATTTAGTTTCTCCTTTGCAATAAAGACTGCATGTTAATCTTTGAATATCAACTTTAGGTAAAGAAATTCTTTAATATTCTTCTATATTTTATATCTATTTCTATCGTTCGTGAATCTTTAAACTACGCTTAGGTAAAACTGGATGGTTACTAGCTGATTATTTTTATGAAAATGGCTAATGACTGAAAGAAAGATGGCCTTCTAAAAATGATTTTTTTCTCATATCTTTATCTTATTCAAGTCTATTGTTCTTTTAGAGTATTTTCTTAAAAATTTTCATTCTCATTGGCTGCTATTTTCTTATCATTCTCACTTAGGGTTATTGTTTACTTTTATTTTTCTAACCGATTTCATTTGTTAATCCATATTTTTTCTAAGGACTGTACAATAGATCTTAATCGAGGTTGACATTCATTTTCATTAACTTCATAGTTCGTTTAGATTCCTAAACTTATACTTTATTGACTGTGCTTTATTTTGAGGACTTATTTTTATGAAAAAAGTTTTTATTTTTTGTTTGGAAGCACAAATTTGACCATAAATCTCGAGTTTTATCTTTGACTTATCCGATGCTATCTTTATTGTAGTTAATGGGATATGATTATTGTATTGTTTTGTAATATCGACCAGGCTGAAATGTTTTCCTAAATTATTAAGAGCCCCAAGGAGAAATATTCTTATCTTGATTAAAATCAATTTCTTGGTCTGCTTTAATTTAATTTTTAAACTGGAGAGATCTTCCTTTTGTAATTGTTTGATAAAGGTCTTGAATGAATAATTATCGATCCATATATATAAATAATAAATATATTGCATGTGCATCAAAGAATTCTCTATTTTCAATGTTTTTCAATTCACAAAAACACTTCAGTTACGCGATTGACTATTTAATTAATAGCAACTACTTATTTATTGAAGGATGAGAGATAATTCTTTTTAAAATAATTGAATGAAAGCTGATAAAAAGTTTAAAAATCGATCAAGTGGTCGAGAATTTATAAGAAAACAACTGATGTAGGATCAGTATCATCTCCCTCGTGAAAATCATGCTTCCCCTGTCAATAAGCTCAAAACCTAAACAAATAGTAAATTCTTAAATACCTTATAGTTCTTGGATTTTAACCTTATTGAATCTGCGATGCTGACTAAATTTCAATAAAAATTATAAGATGAGTTGAGGATCACTCCTTTTATGATAGACCTCTACTTGAAAGAATACACTACCGATATAAAATTGCACAATTTAGTTAAAAAATTAGTCAATACAGGCTCTGAATCATATATTGATGATGCCTAATTGATTTTTCAGCTCAAGGGAATCATCTCTACAGCAAAAAAGATAGTTCAGCAAATCGTCAATCTTATCATTTTTCATCATTTTATCAAAATCAATAAGCATGAATACAAAACAATTCTCCGATAATTCGAGCAAAGACAAATGGGTCAAATCATTAATTAAATTGGTTAATAAAAAAGCTTTCTATTAACCAGTAAAATATTGTCCCTTATTCTCATGATTGTCATCAAATATAATGAACTTCCAAAATTATTTCAGCTCGGAGCACTCACCATTATTTTACGAAGGAAAGTATAGGCCAATTTTTTTAACAAAGAATAACTCAATGTAAATCATGAATATGTAAAAACAACTTTTTTCTTTAGTCTTAAATACACAGATTCGCTGTTAAAATAAAACAAAAAGTCATATTAATTGATGCTTAGAATTCTAAATTAGCTCAAGATTGCAAAACATTATTACGATTAAGGTATGATCAACTCTGAGGAATACTAACTTTTTGTAGACGAACTCAATAAAATAAAAAAGATGGTAGCTTAAAATATACAACAAGACTACTATTAATAAAGAAGGCCTATTGAATAGATGGGTTCTATCAACAAAATTACACGTACCCAATCAGCCCTGAAGGAATTCAAATTAAGGAGATCATTTTCAAAGATCAATAAAAAAAATAACTTTGAAGAGATGTTTCTAAGAGAATAGAATGAGAATATCTTAAAACACGAGAATGAAAAGATATAAGCAAATAAAAATGAAAGAAGTAATAAAGATAAAGATTTTAGATTCGTATATGAAAATCAGCCATTAAGAAAATTAAAATCATTTATCAAATGCCGTCCTAATTAATCTAACCTTCGGAAAGTAAGAAAGGATATGAAGAAATCATATAACAATTCCACCTTCGAAAAGAAATAACCCACCAATAACACAAAAATTATTATAACAACCATGTAGGAATTGGCTAAGCAAACTTTCAATTTTGATATCCATAGAAGCAAATAGGAAAAAGACACAATGACATTATTGTCAAAGCTGAAAAGTATGACACTGCTTTCAATGAATGGAGGAAAGGATAAAGAGAGTGAATAAATGTAAAAGCAAGAGAAAAAGAAAAAGATTTAAAGAATTTATTCTCATTTTGCAAATTAAATCAAAATCATCAGAGATATACCCCTAAGAAAGTTATCTCAAGAATTATCTTAACTCAAAAAGATTCAAATTGGAAACAAATAATTTATTCAAGAGATGCTTAGCAATTAGATTGTCAATTTTTCAGCTGGACTTGAAGACAATATCAACGAATTCAACTTAATCTTAAACAATAAGGGATGTCTTGAGCTGTAATTCATCAAGATATGGCTAAATAATTTATACATATGTCACGTTTGGCTTTAAATAGCAGAAAATGATTTTATTCTCCGGATCGAAATGAACGGCAGGTTAAATAGGATTCTATTGCATCGAGGCAATAATGTACTTTGCTAAAGATATCTTACCATATGGCCCACTATTCGTTACTTGGTTTACAAAAAATTGATCCAATTCAATCTCTTCAAAAAATACTAAAATTATCTTATAATTAAAAAATTAGCCGAAGTGAATCTGATTGAACTGGAGAGTTAATTTTATTAGTAAAAATTTGGCTATATTTCCAAAGAAGAAATAGAATAAATAAATATTTGTCTTGACAATATCTTCAAATTGCTTTTGATCATTGAACATTTCTATAGCCGAGTCATCCATAATAATCGAATATAGATCAACAAACAGTATAAATATAAACTCAATATTAATCCTTAGAACTGTAATGGATATCATCTTAAACTTAATTTCTTGACAGAAATATTTTTAAATTAATATTAAGAAATAGTATTGTGCAGCTTCTTTTACTCACATTGTGAAAACTATTTCTTTGTTAAAGTTATCATAGCTAGAAATAAACTCCTTAAAATTATCAACAATAAATCTGATATTTAGTTAGTCATTGAAGTCATGAATCTTTAAAATTACGGACAATCAAAAACTACTGTACACTTGACTTGGACTTAACTCAAAAGTTCCCTGATAATTTACTCAAACTTCGTTCAATTTGCCATTGCAATTTGTTCAAAAATTAAATGTAACCAGAATTTTACGAGTCAATTTATCAAGTATATTGCTCAAAGGATAGTCATTCAAAAGAATCCAATTTTAAAACACAAAGTAAGATAAAAAGTTAGTTTCAATTTTGTAGTAAACCAATAATATATGGCAAACTATAAGCATTCTAACATTAAAGTTCAAAGTCATGTTTCTGTAAACTATTTTGGTCGATTTAATTTGGAGATTATTGAGCATTACTCAAGCACTAATGATATTAAATTTACACAAGAAGTTAATATTTCAAGTAACAAAGACACAAAGTCCAAGAAATTACTTTTAGCCCAATCTACAGCAAAGAATTACGATCTCCAAAATGATTAAATAATTTGGAATAACGAAAACATCAACAATTCTTGCAAGGAAAAGAACAGTTAAAAAACAACTCACCATAAGTAAAAAGGAAATCGTAGATTAATTTGGCAGCAAGAACGCAAATTAAACAATAAACCATATTTATTTTTACTTTATTTAATAGGTTAAACAATCAGCTCAGAATGGATTGCTGAATATATACTTATAAGTAGAAACAACTAAGCCAAACATTCCTTTTATCTTAATCATCTCGATCTATTACAAATTTATACCAATAAATATGAGCAGGAAAACGAAGAGACGGCTCCCTTAAATTATCGATAAAACATATTAAAGGATAAATAATGGTTGTTAATTGACCTGATAAATTTCCTTGATTTCTATTGCAACCACCACATCTCAAAAATTTATATTCTTTTAAACTAAAAGCCCTATCATCATAGCTATAAAAAGAAAAACAAATCTAAAAACAAACATTTACATTTTAACGAAATTTATAATGGAAATAATAATTCTTTTTATCAGTAGCCCTTTCTTTAATAGTTCTTGATATGTAATAGACT
>Ga0302188_10000868_pt1 | contig 24602 bp, 17 predicted proteins | sample II_Bog_E2_1_FD_198783 | JGI IMG/M metagenome (GOLD analysis project Ga0302188, IMG submission 198783) | Peat permafrost microbial communities from Stordalen Mire near Abisko, Sweden - II_Bog_E2_1 | ecosystem: Environmental > Terrestrial > Soil > Wetlands > Peat | place: Sweden: Abisko...
CAGGCCATGTTTCCTCATTAGGAGTACCCAAAATTCTAAAAATTCTATAAAGTTGATCCAACTCACTGTCACCAGCAAATAAAGGTCTTTTAGTCACCATTTAAGCGAAAATGCATCCTATTGCCCAAATGTCTATGGGTGTGCAATAATCCATAGATCCTAGAAGAATTTCTGGTGCTCTATACCAAAGAGTGACCACTTCTTCCGAATAAGGTCTGACTGGAATCGAGTAGGTCCTTGCAAGCCCAAAGTCAGCAATTTTTAAATTATCTGCATAAGGGAGTGTTTACCACTTAAATCTAGCAGAATATTGGCAGGTTTGAGGTCCCTGTGGATAATTCTCTTCATATGGCAGTCAGCTATTCCTGCCAGCATTTGATAAAGAAACTTCTTGACTTTAATAGGCTCCATTGATTTGGTGCCTAAACCGTCCATATAAGCCTTCAGATCCTTGTCAAGATATTCAAAGATGAGATAGAGTTGTTTTTGATCAATAACCACATCTTTCAATCTTTATAATAAAAAAGGTACGTCACAACGTTCTTGTGTTCTATTTCACGAAGCAAGGATATTTCTCGAATAGAAGTGCTGGGAAAGCCTTCATTTTCCATATCTAATATTACCTTTTTCATGGCAACAATTTATCTTGTTCGGCTGTCCATGCAGCGATAGACGTAGCCATAAGCTCCTTTGCCTGAGTAATGTTTGTTTTTACCTATATTTTAGCGATTAATGTAGTTGGAAAGGGAATTATCTCCAAAATTTGAATTCATAATTATTATAACAAACTAATTAGATTAACGACTGAATATAACTGCCTTTAATTTAATTAAATAGCAAAATCACGAATATCAATTTGCAATATCATTAATTCCAGTTACAATTACATTATATTCAAATAGATTAATAATTTTTGACAGATTGAGATGGATTGACAAATTTTGAAGATTTAAAATATGAAATAAAACTTTGCTAACTTGATTTTTTTTGGAATTATAATTTCCTTTTATCTTGAAATTAATAATCATTTGCGATTTGAGGATGGGGAAACGTATTAGAAAATATTCGTTGTTTAAATTAAATTTATCTCGTTTTCTCATATTTGATATTTAAATTTAAGTGGATTTTGGCGCACTTTCAAAATAAAAGTTTCATATTTGTTTGTGAATTATTGATCTTTAAGGGCATTCTCGATGTTGTCCATTTAAAATAAGCTGTTTTATTTGAAATGGATGCTGTTCTATTTGAAAGAATAATGAAGATAATTATAAAACTTTAAATGATTTAATTAAATTAAATAAAGATAAAACACATTCGGATGAAATGGAAATAAATTATTAAAATATTGAAATTGAAACGAAATAAATATTTACTTTGGAGATAATTAAAATGAAAATTACTTTTTTTTTCTTATTAATTTAATTTTTTTCTTTTTGATTTTACTCACATGAATTAAACCAATCAAGTCATTATTTTGCCTTCTTTTCATTAAATAAATCTAAATAATTTAATTAGATTTCTTAATGACTGAAATGAATGATTACTTGATATTTCCAAACTAAAATAAAAGTCCTAAATAACTGAATATATGATCTTATATAAGGATGTATATGCTTAAACTTTAAAGTTTATCTATCATACTCCATCTATTTTATAATTATAACGTTGAAAATGAAATAGGACCAGAGTGAAGTCAAATTATTCTGTAATAAAATCCAGGAACAAATCAAGTCTATCTTTCTGCAGCATCAAAAAAAAGTTGCTGCTAAAAATGATGATTCTCTACGCAATCGTCATAATAAAAACGATAAATCATAGAAAATATATGCTGAACTTTCTGAGGTAGCAAAGTAACTCAGTAAAATACGGATAATTTAGAAAATATAGAAAAACGAGTCCGAGAGTGTCAAAAATTAAGAAGAGAAAGGAAATAACTGTTCTAAACCAAGGTAGCAAATTTTGGGGTGACAATAGGCACCTTAATTCGAAACAAAAACATCAAAATCAAAATTAATGAAAATATTGAAAGGTTGGCTGCCAAGTCCACATAAATTACAGCAGAAGTCATACAGGTTCTTAGATTATTTGAAAAATAGTCATCCGCGATTTGTGGTAAATCATACGATTACAAGCCAAATGTAGAGCAAGCCTTCCTTTAATTATCTGAATTGGCATATTTATGGGAAAATATTTCAAAATTCGAGTCAGTGACCAATGAATCAGTTAAATAAATTTTAGTTGCAGCTTAGTATCAGGCAGAGGATTTTTCCTGGATGGAGTAAATATTTAGATATAAAGGAATTAAGTAGTAAAAATATGGCCAAAACCCAAGTAAATACCTGTCAAAGCTCCTCCTCCCTCCTAAATCATTGAAATTAAAAGTGAACTTCAACTAGCTCATTAATTGTTATTTGGATTTACAAGACCTCAATAAATAGCTCGAGCTTTGGAGATTTATCAAATATAATCAGGTAAGCCAAAACCTGATCCTTCTGCTTTAAATTCTCTTGGCACTCTTTATGAAGAAGGAAGAGGAGTTCCAATTGATATTGCAAAAGCATTCAAATATTTTATGGCTTCTTCTAAGATGGGCGATGCCGAAGGTCTCTACAAAGTAGGTAAATATTTATAAAAGGGTTTATTAAACTCTAAGCTTCTTTTTTAGGGACAATTTTCAAATAGAAAAGAGGAAATGACAGGAGCAGTTTCTTATTATGAAAAGGCTGGAGCTAAAGGTCATTTAGATGCATTGACCGACTTAGGCTATATTTATGAAAAGGGATTATTTCTGGAAAAAGGCAAAGAGTACTATATCGTATAACCAAATTTTGAGCATGCTCGCAAGTATTATGAGTCAGCAAAGGCAAAGCAATTTCCAAGAGCTTACAATAATCTTGGTAATCTGTTAATATCTTATAATAATCCTAACGCTAATAACTATAATGAGCATACTAATCTTCAAAAAGGAATAAAGTATCTGTAAAAAGCAGTTCAAATGAAATATCCAAAGGCGTATATTAATTTAGGAAAATGCTATCTGACAGGAACTGGAGTTGAGATTAATTTATAAAAAGCTAGATCCTTATTTAAAGAAGCAGCATCTTTGGGAGAAACTCAAGGGAGACTAGAATATCTTAGAAGCTATATTGGCACTAATCTTTAAGAATAAAAAACCATGTCAGATTTAATTGATGCAGCCAGAATGGTTCTTTTGGAAAATAATAACAATGCAGAAGCCTTATATTTGATGGGACTGTTTGAAGAGAAAGGGATTGGAATCACTGCCAATAAAGAGGCCAGCTTTCATTATATTGCATCTGCAGCACGTTTAGACTATCCACCAGCTTTAACACGACTCGGAGATTATTATTATTCTGGTCATTTCGTGGAAAAGAACTACGATAATGCGAGAATACTTTATGAAAAAGCTGGTGAGAAAGGGGAATCACAAGCTTTATTGAATTTAGCCTTGATGCAAGAAAAAGGATTGCTTCCAATGGGTAGTACCCTTGGATAAGCATAAGATCTTTACAATCGAGCCTAATAAATGGGAAATACGAATGCTTTACTGATGAGGGGTCTCAAAAGTTAAGGGATTGTTCGCAATGAAAAGATAATCCGTGCTGCTTAACAAGGAAATTTGAAGGCTTTAAAATTGCTGAATTATAATAATACAAGTTATTTTTTGAAGACACCCTCGAATAAGACTGAATAATTAAGGAAACTATCAACATTTTACATGAAATAGACAAATCAAAGGCAAGGAAATGACAAATTTTGATTATTTTTTATTTTGAAATAAAATTACTTTTTGTCTGCCAATAATAATAGTTTATTTGTAAGATAAACTGATATATTATGTTAAACTGGATAAATAATCATTGAGGATACAGATATGTATAAAAGGTTTATATTGTCAGTGAGTTTTAATTAATCATTAACTCCGAAAGAATTTATGTTTTTATCGAAGGATTTTGAAAGATTACCATAAAAAGTAGAGAGCTTGCATTATAGACTTTTACTGTTTCAAAGAAAATAAGAGAATAGCTAAGTAATGTAGGATGCACTCTTAATAGAGTTTCAACACCTTTAAAAGAGGCTGCAGCAATGGAGTTTGAGCAATTAAGATTTGTAAAAGTACAAGTCACATTAAATGATATTAGTTTAGGCAAGTTTATCAAATCAACATTAACTTTCGCAATTACACTTGTAAAAGAGTCAAATCCTGCATAATAAACTAAGAAATTTACGCCAGAAACTATTTGAATATATACTTGTCCAATTTTATAATTTTTTAAATTATGATAATTGTTGCTTAAGTATTTGATGGCAATTTTATAACGCTCATCATCAAAGTTAGTGAAAAAAAGGTAACCACCTGCTTATGATGAGGAGGATAATTTTTTAAATTTATTGGTAATTGTAAGTAGCGTTGGGTTAGAAATATTCATACTTTTAAAAAGCTAGATTAACGGATTAGAGATATTATCCTTATTTAAAGTTTAGAGGGATAAATTTTAATTATTGCTATTATTTATCGTTTGGTTGTTTAAACTTTAAAAGGAAGAAATTTATAAAGAATTTTTCACCGATGAGGCATTAGTCAAAATACATTCAATAGTTACCTCAAAATTAGATTAAGGAGTATTTGTTAAATAAGAAGTTGATACTTTTGCTTCAACTATGCTATCTCCTAACTCCAGTTATATAAAATAATCTATCATCGATAAACTTTGATTTGAAGTCCTATCAATAGAAACCACTGTAAAATTCTATAGTTCTGAATGGGCTTAATAGATTGAAATGAGAGCTTATATGAAAGGAAGATTAGCACTACTGCTCGTGTTTGCAATAAGTTCTTCAAACGTTTTATTGAAGTTGATGATGGTCTGTGAAGACATTTGAATTAAAAAGATAGTAAAGAATAGGTATCTTTTGCTCATTTAATTTATCAATAACATATTGATTAACCCTTGAAATAAATTTATCGCCATTCACTTAAACATTAATTTATAAAAGGCATGGGAAAGTTAATGGTAAAAGTATATTGCTGATAAATATCTATTATGAAATTATAAGGATGAACTCATTTCTATTACATCAAATTTATAAATTATTTATTGATAAAATCAAACTTGATTGGAAAATACAAAATTTAGATTCAAAATACTCTATAACTTATTGGAGTATTTTTATTTATTAGTTAAACTTGTTCTTGTTTGACCATTGCCTTTATAATTGAAATAATTTTTTCATTTCCTATTCTTTATCATTTCATATATATTTGAAATGGGAAATGAAGAGGTACAAATTCAAGAAAGGGAATAACTTCCGGAATTGCTTGACTCAAAGATCCAAAACAACCTATCCTTAGGTAGACTAAAGCTTTCGCATCAGCCAAACATTTGGAGTATCTGTCATAGATTAACTTAAACTTATGAAAAGTGGTAAATTTCTGAGATACACTTGGGTATCCCAATAGCAACCCAGATAATAATATGATCGCGGGAGAAGTCATCGCCGAGATTGTTAAAATCAACTTTGAAAAGAGCAAGCCATCTCTCAAAGTATTGGCATTGAGTAACTGCTCTGCGAACAAGGCCATAATGATATAGCTTGTGATCACCTTAAATATTTCCGAGGAGCATTCTTCACGACCCTGCTCATGTTGTACTTAGGTAAGAATTAAATAAACTAGATAACAACAAAATTGGAAGTGATGGATGTTTCTATATCAGCAAAACCTCCTTGCCTAGATTATAAATTTTGGATTTGGCCTATAACTGTATAAACGAAAATGGAGCTGGACATCTTGCCACTAGCAATCTCCCAAGATTGGTAAATTTGCTGATTTGTATGAATAATCTTATTTAGCACACAATGAGTTGACAGCAAAAGCGTTGACTATGCTTGGGCAAGCGGAATGGCCTTCATTGGCCTTCCTCCAAGCAAAAAATAATTTCTTTGAGCCCACCAAATAATTGTAAAAAATTAAATTTAGAACTGAAGTTAAGATGTTTCGGCTATAACTCCAGTGAAATTGATTAACAACACAAATATCGATCTGATTTGCTTCCTATATTAAAAGATATTTAGAACATATAAGATAAAGAAATATTTGTAAAACTTTCTCTCTACGGAAGAAATATTTGATATGAATTTTAAATGATTAGAATTGAAATTATAACAAAAGATTTATTGGTTTCTCCTCATATAAAAAATATATTCATTCATATCTTAAAAATATTAATGAAATCTGTAATTTTATTAAATTGTTCCATTATTAATTTTTATAAATATAAATGTAAGAAGCTCTGCGTTAGGAAAACTACCACTTAAAAAACTAAATAACCGATCTTAAAAATGCTTTTGATCTCAATAGGGATATACTCAAGATTATATCCACCTACGAGGCTCGAGTAGACCCCAACCAGCATCTACTCATGCAAATAATTACTCGATTGACAACTGTTAATAACCAGGCTATGATTAACTACCTAGATGTTATACATTAAAAAAATGAATGCAAGCAAGAAGTAAGAATTGATTTAAATAGAATCTTAAACACAAAATTAGAATCAAAGAGTTATAGGATAAGGTTTCTCGATAGATTGAAACTAATCGATTTTACAATAAACCATTGTAATCAAAGATGCTGCTCCAGGATCAATTGAGCAATTTAAATCATTAGCTAATGGCCATGAAAGAAGAAAGTATGTTACAAGAGCAGGCAGCTGAATATTGGAAAAAGCAGTATCTCGTATTAATCCCAATATTTAGGAACTTTAGAAAGATAAAGATAAGCTTTTTAATTTGGAAAATCGAAGCATGAATGGCTCAAAGACAAATAGATTGCCAAATAGTAACATAAATTACAATAATTAAAATATTGTCAGGAAATATACTTCCAATGAACAAGTTAAGTTATAATCTGAACTTAGAGAAAGACGCAAATAAAACAAGAAACTGAATCAATATATATAAGAACTCGAAAATAGATTTATCGTCGTCCTGAAAGCTCATAATTTAATCGAGCAGATAACAAAGAGAAAAGAAAAGAAAAGATCTCGATATTATGACGCCTTTGAAAATGAAAAATAGGAAATTAGACTCCTTAAATATGCTTTAAATGATATTCATTTGGAAAAGAAAGAGGATGATCTCATCTTAACCGTCACTAAGAGATTCAAGGAATCAAATCATGCCAATAACGCTGATATGGAAAATATTAGAGAAAGAAGAAGTTTTTCATGGCCTAAAAACAAAATGATTGCCAGCAACGAGATCGATAGCAAAAATTCATAATATTCGTAGGAATAAGCTGAAAATTCTATGAATAGAGGTTAATATTGAATTATTTATTATCAGTTTAATAATGGCTTATAAGATACTCATATAATCTTCATTAAAACTTTTTTACTAAATTTTTTTAAGTCTGAAAGACTTTTCATGCTTTCAATTTTTTATATATATCTAGATTTCTAAATCTTACTTAAAATTGTTAAAATGCATTATCAATTAATATTAAAACATCTTCAACAAAGGATGCTTTCATCAGATTTATAATGGCGAATGGTAGTATTAGCATAAATTTAAACTTTAATTACCTTAATAGTAGAGCTTTTACTATGTCCAAGGAGTTCCATTTTAGAATTACCTATTGTAAAAAATCAGTCATCTATTAGTATTTTAATCAGCATTATCTTATTTAAATGTCTTATTAAAATATATCATATGAAATGGCATTATTTATGTTTAATCATTATTTTATCTTCGTTGGAGAACACAGCTAATTATTGCTGGTTATGGTTTTATCAAATTGCTAAATTGCTCTCATAGAGGTGATTCTTTTTATTATTTATTATTTCCTTTCTTATGCTTCTTCTTCTTTTTCTTTTTCTTTTTCCTTCTCTTCATAGCCTGCTCTAAAAATTAGATCCATAATAAGTATTTGATTGGCAATCGCTATCGATATCAAAAGGATAGAATAATCTTTGGGCTTAGCATCGAGGTTATTAATGAACAGAATCAGTAAGGTTCCATTGTAAATTATTTCTGCAAATAACACTATTTCGTAGATAATCAGTTCAGCCAAATGTGCCTTAGTATTGCAAACAAGTGAATAATTTAAATTTGTAAGTATAATTTGAGTCGCATTAATGCAACAGCCATCATACTGTACATAGAAAAAATCTGTGCCAGGTAGAACTGTTTGGCATCCGAAAACATTGAAAAAGAGTATAACGATGAGAATATCTAAAGCCCAAGGAATAATAAATTTTATTTGAGACCTAAAGAACAAAATTTTCATAATGTTTGAGGTTTCCCACTTTCGAATTACTTTAATAATTACTGATGCTGATAATGCAGCGACTCCAATTCCTTCAAAGACGTTAACTTCATTAGCAATACCAAAATCATACCAGCTGAGATCATCGCAGAGTCTTCCTAAGAGAAAGAGTGCTAGCTGAATGCTTAAGAGAACAATGATTTGCCAAAGTTACATAAGTTTAATTGACGTTTTATTAATTTAATTATTAATATCTAAATTAGTCGGTTTTACTTTTCTCTGATTTTTATAATATCACACATTAATTAATATGAATTAATCAGCAATTTGGATTCTCCATAAATCAAGAGTTAATAAAAAATCAATTTGGTAAGAAATAATTACATTTTATTTTTATTTATTTGAAAAATACTCTTAAGGATTATTAATAAATTGTTCATATCATATAATTTCTCTCCTTTTATTTAGAATTTAAATAAAATTGTTGAATGAATTGAAGTTATACATGTAGTTAATTCGCATAAAGCTATCTCAGTTAATATCATCATAATCTTCCTTAAAAGAATAAAATGACTAAGATGGCAATGCTTCGGTATTGCTCTATCAACATTACTTAAATTTATTTATATTCTGTCTATCAGATAATACAGATATACTTATGCTAACCAGAATTGACTTCAATTTATTTTTGAGGTAGATTAAATATATATCAACTCATTTCCTTGCAAAAATAAAAATAGATAATGATAAAGATAAAGATAAAAAAAAAGATAACCTTTATCAACATCAAATATATACTGACTTCTTTTTAAATCAGTTATCTATTAGTATTTTAATTAGCTTATCATATATTAAATAACATTGGTTTGCCGATAATCATCATTGCTTCTTAGTTGGAGAATAAAACTATACATTGCTGGAAAGGGTTCTTTCATATGGTTACACCGCTATCATAGTTGTACTTCTTTTTATGATTTATTATTTCCTTTTTTATTCTTATTCTTCTTTTTCTATTTCTCTTTCCCGATCTTCATAGGCTGCTCTAAAAATTAGATCCATTATAAGTATTTGATTTGCAATCGCTATTGATATTAAAAGGATAGAATAATCTTTAGGCTTAGCATCGAGATTATTAACGAACATGAGAAGCAAGTTTCCATTGTAAATGATTTATGCAAACAACACTATTTCGTAGACAATCAGCTCTGCCAAGTGTGCCTTAGTATTGCAGATCAGGGAGTAATTTAAATTTGTCAGTATAATTTGAGTTCCATTGATGCAACAACCATCATATAGAACATAGAAATATACTAATTCTGAGTCTGGTGCTATTGTTTGGCATCCAAAAATATTGAAAAAAAGTATTACGATTAGAATATCCAATGCCCATGGTATTATAAATTTGAGTTGAGACCTAAAAAATAAAATTCTCATAATACCTGGGATCTCCCACTTTCTAATCACTTTAATAATTACTGATGCTAATAATGCAGCGACACCAATTCCCTCGAAGACGTTAACTTAATTTGGTACTCCTAAATCATACCAGCTCATATCATCACATATTCTTGCTAAGAGGAATAGAGCTAGTTGAATTACAAGAAGTACAATGGTAAGCCAAAGCTACATCAGCTGAGTTTACACTTTATTAAAGTTATAAATTTAATTATCCATCTAAATTAAAAGTTTGAAGTTATATTTTAATCTAATAGTTAAATTAATTGACCTTTAGCCAATCCTAATTAAATACTAATTTGAATTATCTATTGATTAATAAATAAAATCAATAAGAAAAAACAAATCCTTTCAATCTTCTCCTTATTAGGTTGTTTAAAATATCAATTGCTAGAAGTTACAAAATTAGTATGAAGTTATTTATCAATTTGTGAATTTTAAAGATCTATCAAAGAATTTGATTTTAGCCGATAAAATAATTAATTTTTATCGTTTTTATATCAAGGGTTAGATTGTTAATAAATAAATATAGATAAAATTATTATGGAAAAATTTAGTTTTTTTAATTTAATCAAAATCGAGATTATTTAAAGATAATTTATCATTTTATCTTCGTTGGAGATGCAGATTCGGAATTAATGCCAAGGGTTTTCTCAAATGGCTAAACTCTACTCATGTTGATATTTTAGCTAGATTAAAGTTTCTCCTATTTTTTAAATTGTTCTTCTCTTTCCTTTTCTTCGTATGCTGCCCTAAAAAGTAAGTCCATTATTAGTACTTGATTGGCAATTGCTATCGATATAAAAAGGATGGAATAATCTTTGGGTTTAGCCTCAAGGTTATTTACAAAAATAAGGAGCAAATTTCCATTATAGATGATTTCAGCAAACAAAACTATCTCATAGGCAATTAGTCCAGCCACATGCGCCTTGGTATTGCAGATAAGTGAATAATTTAAATTTGTGAGTAGATATTGAGTCGCATTTAAGCAGCAGCCATCATATTGAATATAGAAAAAATCTTAACTTGGTATGTCTGAAGTACATCCAAAGATATTGAAAAATAATATGACAATGAGAATATCCAATGCCCACGGTATGATAAATTTGAGTTGAGACTTTATGAACAAAATTTTCATAATGCCTGGAATATGCCACTTTCGAATTATTTTAACAATTACGGATAATGACAATGCAGCGACACTAATTCCCTCGAAGACTTGAACTTAGTTATTGATATCAAAGGTATACCAGCTCATGTCATCGCATATTCTTCCTAAGAGAAATAGGGCTAGTTGAAAGACTAAGAGTACAATGTTAAGCCAAGGCTACATCAGCTTGAATAAAACCAAGAATTATTTTTATTTGACTTTTGGTATGAAAGAATTATTTTTATTACAATTCGAATATATTCTGACGAATTTAATTGGCCCTTATAATTTTAATTTATCAGCGAAATAATAGAAGCAATGTTTGGAGTATCACAATTAATTGATATATTAATGTAAATCCTTATCTTCATAAATTTGCTTGTATACTATCACTTCCAAGGATTATTATTTATTTTAGAAGCAATTACTTCATTATTAAAACAGCCGCTTTTGCAGCCATTATTTCCCAATTCATCCGCCATACTGAAAAGATTATACTTATAATTTTATTGTCCACGTTTCTTAATCGGCTTATTTTAAGGATCTCTACTATATTTTTGTTTAAAGGCATATTTTTTTCGTGATACATTCTCAGCTGCTTCATTTCCAAATTCACTTTGTCTCATCCTACTTGTACCAATCTCATTTTTTCCATAATTGACTGTTGATGGCTGAGTCAGTAATTATTTGCTTTGATAAGATGTCCACAAGTTATTATTAGATTCTTCAGGTTTCAAGGAATTTCTTTGATAAGAAGATTGACGAGACATTGAATTCATGTTAATAAAAGGAGATTGGATAGTTCTTGATGCTTGCATATTTTTTCTGGTTGTATAAATGTTGCCTGTTCTTTTATTTTCTTCTTCGTCTTGTATTTCGTAAACGATTTCTTCAATCGTTTCTGATGGGATTCGACTGAAGTCAGTCGGAGAAATAGCTCTCCCAACTTTTTATTCCATATCTATTGCGATAAATTGTTTCCCCATTATTTTTTGAAGATTTCTTGTTGGGACTAATTGCTTATCTATTGGAATAAAAATACTGTTTTTCTAAATTTAGTCAATAAGTACGATTATATCAGCCTCAGCCGGACTTAGTGAGCGCATATTCTTCCCTATTTTAGATATACTGTTGTTATATTGAGTACTGATCCTTCCATTGGGTGAAAATGTTGATTTAAGCAATGCATTTCGCAATGGATCATAAAGATGATCAGTATTCGTATATATGTTATGATCTTAAATTCGACTAATTCTTGAATTTTCGTTTTTGTCAATCATTGTTAATATTTCTATTTCAGCAAATTATATTATGAACAGTTTATTTCGTTATGCTGTTTTAAAAACACATAATAATTAATATCATGGAAGGGGCACCCAAACCTTATCGCAGTCGGAAGATTCGCTTCTTTGTACTCTTCTTGCTTTCGATGGTAGTTTTTGGAAATCAATACGCTTTTAATAACCCACAGGCTCTCGAGGATAGCATGGAAAAAGATCTCGATATCGGAGCAACTCAGTTCTAACTGCTATATACAATCTTTGCTTTTCCCAACATATTCGCCACTTTCGTCATAGGCTTTCTCATAGATTTTATCGGAGTGAGAACAGGACTTATAAGTTTAGCAGCAGGAGTTGCCGTTTTTCAACTTGTAATCGCAATCGGAGGATATTCATATAGTTATACCACTATTCTAATTGGAAGAATGCTTTTTGGTTTGGCGAGTGAAAGCTTAATAACTGCTCAAGCTAGTATGGTGTCATACTGGTTTAAAGGAAAGTAGTTATCTTTAGCTTTAGGGATAGCTGTAACTTTCCCAGAACTCGGTAATGCAGCAAATAGTTTTATAACTCCCCTAATATACTAACAATCTAACAGTCTTGGCACCCCACTTTTAGTATCGGTCTTTATCTGCATTATTAGTCTAATATGCGCCTTATCAGCTGCTTACATTGATAAAAAAGCCGACACGGTAGCATTTCGATAATTTAGTAAGATTAGTTAAACCGAATTAAAGTAATTGATCAAACAACTGAAACTGGGACGTAAGGATAAACTTAACAAATAAAATGTTAAGATTTAAAAAAATTAAAAGGATCTTTTTGGTTAATTGTAACTTTGTGCATGTTTGCTGTTGCCCTCTATGTTCCTTTTATGGATGGAGCCAATCGCCTTTATCAAATTAGATTTTGTTTTAGTCAGGTTTCTTCAGGGTAGGCTCTTGTGGTTACTTATGTGGTAGCTGCAGCGTTTAGTGTTCCATTAGGACTACTGATTGACAAAGTAGGATACAAAAGATATTTTATTATGGTAGCGATGGGAATACTAACAATGGCTCAGCTAATCATATTGCTTTATCCTCAATGTTCAGGTCATCAACTAAATGGATCGATAGTTGGCTTAGCATTTATCGGTTTAGGTTATTGCTTCTATGGAAATTGTATTTTACCAGTCGTTCCACTCGTGGTTAGGAAGAGAATAACTGGAACTGCTTTTGGAATCATGCAAATGATTGAAAGTATTGCTCTGGCTTTTTTCCCTCTCATTAATGGATCTTTGATTTAGCACGCCTCTACTGCTCAGATTGGCTATCGACATTCTTCTCTCTTTTTCGTGATGATTGGCTTTATAGGCTTGCTGACTTCATTCGGGCTCTTTTTCGTTTCCGACAAAGTGAAAAAGAAGCTTGATCACTGTAGTAAATCAAAGATGAAGGTGTAGCGAAGAAATGGAGATGTCATATATAGCGAGTCGTAGACATAGAAGTCAACTCCTTAATAAGGTTAGATATAAATTACGTAACAAAAAAGCCAATAGAACCTTAGAACTAGTCTACTGAACGACACCTAAAGGAAGAAGATTAATGATGCTTTATGAATCATTGAGACCGTCATTCCCACGAATCGACATTTATATTCTTTGGATGAAAAAAAGGCTTGACTTCTCGAGCGAATATAGTTAAATATATATTGAATAGAATTTTTTTGATGATGAAGAGCGATGATTGTTATTTTAGTATAAAATTAATTAATTATTTTTTTTGTATACAAAATTTTCATTACTGATCAAGATCAATGTTCAACTGAAGAGCCATATTCTTTTGTGTAAATATTCAATTCTATTGTAATTTTAACCATATAAATAAAATGATTACCAAATTAGCTTCAACGATTTGTCAGAACCCAATCGGTAAAACTACCATCCGCAACAGAGGTATGATACTTCGCAATCAGTTCTATGTGCATGATTGGTCTCATATTTACGATGGGATATATAAATTTTAGGACAATACTCTTGGAGAACATGTCTTGGATTTACGTAATCAAGCTTTAGATTTCGCAAAAAAGAAGCTCAGTCCCTTCGCAATCGAATGGGAGAAGAACGAATATTTTCCTGTTGAGGCAATGAGAGAAGCTGCAGAAATGGGCTTTTCTGCCATATACTGCAAAAGTGGAACTGGGCTGTCTCGATTGGATGCCTCAATTATCTTTTAAGCTCTTGCAACTGGGTGCGTTCCTACCTCTGCATATTTGTCCATTCACAACATGTGCACTTGGATCATTGATTAATTCGGAAATCAAGAGCAGAGAGATAAATATCTTCCTGGCCTTATCAAAATGGATGATTTTTCAAGTTATTGCCTCACTGAACCAGATAGCGGATCTGATTCCAAGGCCATGAAAACTTTTGCTAAAAAATAAGGCAGTTAATATGTAATTAGTGGTTCTAAAATGTTTATTTCTGGAGGAAGTTTTAGTAGCCTCTACATTGTTATGGCCAAAACATCAGCTACAGATGTCTCAGCTTTTATTGTGCCTGGAGACGCAAAGGGAGTGACCTATGGTAAAAAATAATAAAAAATGGGATGGACAATTCAGCCAACCGCCTTAGTGAGCTTTGATAATGTTCGTATTTCTGCCTAAAACCTAATTGCAAAAGAAGGGGATGGCTTTAAAATTGCTATGAAAGCCCTTGATGGTGGAAGAATTAATATTGCAAGTTGTAGTTTGGGAGGAGCTGCTTTTTGTTTGTAGGCTGCTAAAAAATATCTCAACACCCGTAAGCAGTTTGGAAAAAAACTATCCGAGTTCCAATATCTTCAGTTTAAGTTCGCTGATATGGCTTCTGATCTTGTCACCTCTAGGTAAAATTTAGATGATTCGTAGATTGATAGTAAGAAAAGCAGCTGAACTTCTTGATATTAACGATCCAAACAAAACAATATACGCAGCTATGGCCAAAAAGGTTGCCACTGAACTGTGCTCTGGAGTTACTGATTATTCTCTTCAGATGCATGGAGGATATGGCTATCTTAAAGAATATGGAATAGAAAAATACGTGCGTGACCTAAGAGTTCATCAAATTTTGGAGGGCACAAACGAAATAATGCGTCTCATCATTTCTCGAAATCTTCTCAAGGAGTGATATATTTTATTGTGCAAATAAATAGATAAGCCCTAATTAAAATCAGATTTTGCTGGGCAGTCCTTAGCTACCCCCCTGAATCTCAATTGTTGACTTGAAAATACTTTATTCGCAAGTCAAATCTGCGGCTTTGGATTCCTCCAGATCTTTTTTCTACAAGTTGAGCTCATTACAAAATTGATGGATGTAGAATTGGTATAGTGATCTTTTCAAAAAGTTGATGTGAGCGTCAGATTATATGTGGTCCTTGTAATCTTAGTAATGGCCGCGACAAACTCCGCAGTACTTCTGTTTGCTCCTGGGCTTAGGTTGTTGCTAAATAAGATATTAATTACAATGTCACTGATTTAAAAATTGGCTTCTTCTACTCTTTTTTGGTGCTCAAGAAGTAATTGCGTATCATTTTCTATGTATGATGAGGGTAGGTGAAATGATAGGGTATAAAATTTGGTGTCACTATTGAAAGTGGGCAGGTTTGATCTGTTTTTCTTCTCTTTACTAAATTAACCGACGCCTACCTCTTTATCTGAGCTTTTTGTGGTGTAAAATTGACACATATTTCCTATTTGAAATAAAGGTGTTGCCCCCCAGACAGCCAAAAGTAATTCTTGCCAATCTTCTTAGTTTTCTGAATTTTTCTACTCATATGGAATATTATTGTCAAAATATAATTATTAAATCAATACTTAAGCTTTCCCTAATGATAGTAAAGATAAAACTAGAGAATTGCTTCATCAGATAATTATCTCATTATCAGAATGTTTTAAAAATAAAAATAAAAATAATAAACAAGAAAATTTTCATCAGTAGGTCTTATATAAGCTATGAAGTCATCGCATAAAGAAATATACAATGGCCCAAATTATAGTTCCATTTTAGTTGACATCAGTCATGATTTATACTAAATGCATTTGCTTAGAAATTTCATCAAGATTGGAGTGAAAGGTAAAGCAGAATTCTATCTTGAATCTTTCTTGATCTTGATTTCAAAAATATGTCATAAAACATTTCGGAGAATAGCTCGTCATCCTTTTAATATATTTTAACTATTTGACAAATTTGGGAATATATTTTTAAGCCTATCAGAACAAATATAATAGATATCTTAAATGATGTAACGTAGCTTTTTTAATTTCAATATCTATAGAAGAAAGTGATTTGATTATTTCATTGACTTAAAATAATTAATATCATTTATTCTTTAAAGGAATTTATAATGATGGATATTCGAATATTTAACTTCATAGCCATTACCAGTCACTGTCTATAAAATTTTAACAATCATTATATTATAGTTTTAATATTATCGATTTTTAAGCTTGGAGTTTTAAAGTTAAATCACAAGAACATTATATATAACACTCTTAGAATGACCTACTTTTATAATTAAACTAAATATTAAAGCTAAGGCAAATGAAATCGGCTAAAAATAAAAGAAATCTTTGATGTTAGTACTAATTATGATGTTTATTTGATTAGAATCTTTATTTAGAGTATCTATTAAATATAAAACCAGTCTAAAATACCCAATGTACTAGATAGACCTTTATTAATTTTTTAATTCTTATAATAATTTTTAATTTAATTGTTCAAGACACGTTTATATTTTATCGAATAATTATGAAAATGTATTTAGGAGTAAAATAAATAAGAAAAAGATTATGAAGACAATCACTGGACTATGACAGTTCTCTGATTTTAGTGTATATTTAATAAATCTTTAATTATTTTAGACACCGTCATTTTTAAAAAGTATTATCGTCAATATGATGTTATATTTAATAAATCTTTTCTATTTACTCTCTCTTCATGAGTGTTAACAGTCAACCTAATTCTACCAATCTATAATTATATTAATTCAAGATGATTAGCGATAATCAGAAAGAAGTAATGATCAGGCACTTCATGTCACAAGTTAAAATGGAAGACATGCTCAATGTTGGATTTATGAAGCCAATAGAAGTGGCTCTCAGGACAAATCGCTTTGACAAATCAGTTCCTACCGATTCACTCCCTCAAGGACTTATGTTAGCTGATAAAAAAACTATCAATGACAACAAATATTAGCTTAAGAAATTTTTACCTCTCGATCAGACCTTTCCATACAGCGCATTGAAGTAAAAATTTATGGACAACTATATTTCTCTTCTTAAAAAATCAGAAGTGATCGATATGGTGCCCGTAGGAGAAGATCAATCATAAGCATCAAAAAGCAAAAATAATGAAATCGAGTTGGGTATCTGCATCAGCATGGAAAATCAAGATAAAAAAATATTAAAAAGAACTTTAGTTGGAGTGGCTGACAACGTGGACTAAATGATTAGATCAGGAGTCAGTCCCGATGATATCTTTGTTGTGGTAGTAATAGATGGAGTACTGAAAGTAGATCCTACTGTATATGAATTCTTTGAATAATTGTAACGGTAAAGTCAAATTTACTTGGAAGAGGATGAGCAATTAACTTTAAAAAAGAAATATGAAAATTCATTGTACCATGCAGAAATAGAAGTTTAAGAGCCTTTGAATTTTAGTAAATTTTTATTCAAACAAGAATAATTTTATGAACGCATTGAAAGTAAGTTTCAGAATGTGCGAAAAAGATATGATGAGGTGTTGCGTATCAAGAAATCCGTGCAGAATATAAAAAAGTAGAAAAACAAAGATAATGATAACCTCAAAAGAATTATTAACATCATGATGGACAAACAGAAGTAAATCATGAAAAAAATTAATAATGGAAGTGATAAGACCAATGTTCTCATTAGTTAAGAGTCTATCATGAAGGAATTAGCCAGTAGTGAAGAGGAATGCAATCAATATATATCGACCAGGGACTAATTGTCCTATGTATCAGCGTATAGGGTTCCTACAACTAGTCTATCTCCAAGGTGCAAGGAAAAATAAACTAATGCTTCATCCAATCAGAATTAATCTGAAACTGAAAGGATGTATGAAGATGAGTCAATCGACAAAACAACTAGAGAGCTCTCAGATGATAATATCTAAAAAAATATAACGAACAAGTCGAAGAGATATGTTAATCTTCTTTTTTGCATTAAATATAAGGAAAATGGAAAACTATCCTCACACAATTGGTTTTTCAATGGATTTTGTAATGAACTAAAGCCCAAATATTCAGTTCTTCTTGATGTCGGAGTGAGACCGTATTAAGACGCTATCTTTAAAATGTATCGTTACTTAAAAATAAATTAAAATGTTGGTAGTGTTTGCGGATATTTAAGATTAATCTAGTAAAAAGTGGAGGATGATGAAATGACCAAATCAGAAGATGTGGATTGCATTAGCAGCATACTGATCAATCTTGTAGATATTCAGAGGGCTCAACAATTATAATATCACTTTGAGAATATGCTCGACAAGCCATTTGAGTCTCTGTTTAAATTTATTCACGTTCTTCCAGGAGCTTTTTCTGCCTATAGCATGGATGCTTTGATGCCAAAACACAAAAAGGATTCTCTCCTCAGATAATATTTCAAATCAATGGCTGAAAAAATGACAACTAATAAAATAGTAACAAGTACATTTCCGGCAAGACAAATTCTTTTGAGAATCTTTTTCCCCAAAGCAATTTGGAAGCTATTTATTAAGATAGATCCAGATTCTGAATAGCAAGTCCTCTATAATGAAATAGTTAATTTGGCTGAAGATAGAATATTGTGTTTAGGCATCCATAAAAATTAAAAAGATATTATATTTATGCCTGATGTTTTTGCTCAAGTCGAACCAATTAAAATGATCAATGACCTGATGGGGTAGCGACAAAAATCTATCAATGGTGGATTGCATTCTTTTGAAAGAGTTAGTGAGGAACTACACCGTTCAGATACGAAAACTATGACCTTCTTTCTTAGTTTCCAACTTCTTTATCTCGGTTTTTCTAAATTTCTTTCTACGTTTGCTCCTGCTCTTTTACTTTTTACTTGTCACGTGACTATGAATCTGATATAAGTTGAGTATTTAGGTAGTCTACTAGCGAATCGTACTTCTGCAAGTATAGGAAGCGTGATATATGCTACTTTTACTAACATTGTGGATTTCTTCTACACACTGATGCTATTAGCAATATTCTTTTTCAGTCTACATCTCAGGCACGATCATAAAAAATTTATCTACTACATATACTTGATATCGACCATGATGGGCCTCTTTACAATAATTGCTTTTACTTTGTATATCATCGACATCATTAACAGTTTCATTGGTGTTGATAATTGTAACTATTATCTTATATAGATATCCGGAAACAATATTAAAACTCACTAAATTAACTCTTTCCTGGTAATGGAATCTTTTTCGCGAATTTACTGAGATATGTTATGCTATCTTCTATTTCGGTAATTATAGTTCCAGTGACAATCTACTCAATATTTTTTAGAAAGTTAAGCATCTTATGGGATATGTTAATTGGAACCTTATCCTTTCTGTTTTATAGTCCGACCTACCTTAATATCTTGCAAATCTACTCAAAATGCCGCCTTGATGATATCTCTTCTGGTAAGAAGTCTAATTTGGGATCACAAAATCAAAAAATGAAATAAAGTTGGAAAACAATCAAGATGATTGAAGTTAGTAAATTTTTGATTTGGAATTTAATTGCGGGGGTCACTCTTATCTTGCTTGACTCATCCATCTACATCCAATTCTTCGCTCTCCTATTTATACTAGGAATGTTCACGATTGTACAATCTATTAAATTAATCTTTGGATTAACCTACATGATCCAATATAAGTGCAATATGCGGAGCAATCCCCTCTCACCCACTCCAAAATAAATTGAAGATAACCAAGAAACTATGCATAGTAGAATCTTTGACATAATCAATAGATTTTAAATATAAATCAGAAATTAAATTGAGCAATCTTTTCGTATTGCCTCATAAGAGACTGAATATCGTAAATTTGCAGAAGATTTTAAAAAAGAATAGAAATAATCAAAATCCCCAAAGAAGGAAGCGCCAAACTCTGCCAATCTTCCAAAAAATAAGGCTATTTAAGAACAGCAGTCTCGACTTCATCGACAAAGTATTAAACTCATTCAATAATTTCAAGATAGTAGATTTAAAAATATCCGAGACAGTGCTGCTATTAAAAAAGATTTTTATCCTGAGCATGTAAACGGTAAAAAATAAGTTAAACCTGTTGTAAACAACCCTCAAACGCCATTATAATTACTATTACTTAAACAGCAACTCAACAATTCAACACTTAATAATTAAGATTTGAAGATTGGATAACAGAAATTAAAGCAATACGAGACATTCAGAGGCACCATGAAACCAACAATAGGAGTATGATATATTCGAAAAATTCATCATATTAAAAATTATCATTCCACTCATCTAACATTTTTGCCTTTGCTCCAAATTCCTCTTTTTTATAAACCCTCTTTATTTTTAAACAGTCCTTTACCATCTTGTTTGCCATCTTTCCATTGACCTTTATATACTCGCCCATCAGCCCAAATAAATTCCCCATAACCTTACTTTTTATCATTTGCGTATTAGCCTTCATATCTCCTCCCGTCTGGCCAAATAAAAGTTCCCTTTCCTTCCATTTTGCCGTTTTTCCATAAACCCACATACTATCTTTTATCTTTCCAAAGAAAATGGCCATCACCATGGATATTATTTTATTTGAATTCACCCTCATACCGACTGCCATCAGCATTAGTCAAAATTCCCTCCCCTTATTTAAGTCCATTTAAAAACCTTCCCTCGTAAATTGCCCCATTCGAATATTTTTAGAATCCATAACCATCCTTGTTATTATTTTTCCATTATCCAGTATATGATGTTCCATCTTAATTAAAAAAAATTCCTTTTCCTTACATTCTATTCTCAACCCAATCTCCATCATAGATTTCACCTTTTGAAGTAATCTTTCGACCGTGCCCATTTGGTTCATCATCTTTCCAACTTCCCTCGAAAATGGATCCCTTTTTATCAACTTGCTTACCCCTTCCATTTCTCTTTCCATTATTCCATTGCCCGTGATAAATAACATCTTTTTCGATTGCAATCGGATTATCCCACTGAAAAGGGAAATCCATTGTAAACTTATACGGTCCTAATCTTTTGTAAATTTATTGAACAATTTTCGGGCAAACTTCAGGCAATTTTTATAAATGATTGTATATCTGATTGTCATCATCGCCAAGTAACTTAACATTAGATTCAAATTTTTTATCTATACTTTCGCATGTTTCGCAGTTGCCCATTTAAATTTAATAAGTATTTACACAAATGATTCATGAAATAATAACGTTCTATTATTCTCATTAAATTTAGAAAAAATTTATTTAACATAAACCATCATAATAAAACATTGAAGGATAGGGTTATTGATGATCTGATTATTAAACCTAAAGATAAAATTTAATTGAACTTATAATATAATATATCATGATACTGAGAAATTATCCAAGGAGATTACTCTGTCAATTGGCAGCCTCCTTTTCGGATAATTATCCCAAAAATGGGAAGCCTCCGCCCATGGAACCATTCGATCCAGTGGAGCATGGCTTATCGCCAAACTTTGTGTTAACAAACTTTACCAAAATGAAAGGATGAGGCTGCAAAGTACCACAAAACAAACTTTTATCTTACCTATCAAAGTTACCAAAGCCTGTGGGAGTTGAGACTCCTGATGTTTCGACAATCAAGGTTCCGCCTTATACGTTAGTATCTACCCTAGATTTTTTCTATCCACTAGTTGAATCACCTTATATGTTTGGAAGAATTGCTTATTGCAATACTGTTTCGGATCTTTATGCAATGGGAATTACAAACATTCAAGAAGTACTCATGATTTTAGGAGTTTCTACTGATATGAACGAAATAGAAAAAGACGTGTCAACAACATTCATGATTCAGGGCTTTACAGACGCTGCTCAACAGGCTAAATCACAAGTAGGAGGAGGACAAACTGTATACAACCCATGGCCTATGATGGGAGGATGTGCCATTGCTGTTGTAAAAGATAATTAGTTTGTAATGCCTAATAACGCTCAACCAGGAGACTCCATTATCCTGACTAAACCTCTCGGAACTCGCTTTGCTATCAATGCAATGCAATGGTTAAAAACCAGTAAATAAAAGAGAGAAAAAATACTCCAGGAAGCAACTTAATCTTAACTGGTCTAAGCCTTTTATCGAGCAGAAGAGCAAATGGCCACTCTCAGTCTAGTGGGAGCTAAACTTATAACTAAATACCAAGCAAATGCCTGCACAGATGTCACTGGATTCGGAATTTTGGGTCATGCCCAGTATCTTGCAGAGGCTCAAAAAAATAATGTAGAATTTGTGATTCAAAAACTTCCTATTTACAAAGGGCTAATAAAGATAGAAAAAAAGGTTTTAAATTTTAGATTTTATGAAGGTTATGCTGCCTAGACAAGTGGAGGTTTGCTAATTTGCATAAATCCTGAAAAGAAACAAAGCCTCATGAACTAATTACAATCTGAAGGTATAAATAGTTGGTAAATCGGATACGTGCGTGATGGCAAGAAAAATGCAATTCTATAAAAAATATAAATCCTCTAAGTATGATGCATCTAAGAAGCAGCGCAAAAGATAATAATAAATGATTGTTTGGGTCCAAATCTTGCAAAAGAAGTACCAAGCAGGACTATCAATTATTGTTGATTTGTGTTTACTTTATCTTCTCAAATAATATCAACCATCGAAACAACAATAAGTCAATAAATTAAACAATCATGCCCACATGTATCTTACTCTCTCTCCATGTCACTGGCTAAACTATTGGTCCTTTGAATTCGTTCTAATAAATGTCTTTGCTATTTTTTCATTACCTGCAAAGCGAATATCAATACAATGACAAAGCGATACTTATCATGAGTACTAATTCCGATACCAATAAATTTTGACATGTGATTAAAAAATTATTATCTGTTTTCTATTTTAGCAAATGGATACATTTTTTATCATGGCCATCTTCGAGCAAAAGCTAGCATATAAACTACTTTGGCTCAATAAAACCGTAAAAAGTCAATTAGATGAGGTGCCCTTTCCAATCAGTATATTAACTCACAAGATCTCCTATTTCTATCAATTTGTTAATCATGTTTTCATCATCTTCGCTTAATGATAAGCATCTTTTATCAGCTGCTTGATGAAGTTCGAATGACCAAGCTACTTCTGGGCATTATCGTTGATTTTATAAATAGTTAATCAGTTATTTGACCCCTTTGATGCCCTCTTTAGTCATAACTGAAAAATTTAATCCAGTTAGAGGGTAATATTTTTTATCGTCATATTTGCTTAACCGCTATTCAAGTACAGGTATCAATTTTTTCGGATTGACTCTAATGTTATTAATTTATTTTAAGAGAATTGAGACGATGCTCGTATATGTAATTTGATTGGGCATATCCTAAAATATTAAATATTGAAAATTACCCTTTATTCAATATTCCAGTTTTTATTAATTCATATTTTATCGAAAGAATCTGCATTAATTCGATGAAACTGATGGAAAATTATCCGTATTATTTTATACCTTCGTATTGATAATTAAAGATTTATTAGATATCCTAATTACATCATAGTCCTTTATAATTAAGAGATTTTACATAATGGCAAGTCGGTTGACATAAATAAAGAATTCACTCGTGAGTAAAGAACAAAATAGATTGGCACAAATTAGAGACAGATCTAAACTAGATGCTTAAGACTTGAGAGATCTATTGTTCTTGCCTGGAAATTATGACAAGTACATCAAACCTATCTTTTCATTTATTTAAGCAAATAAAACTATCTTCACACATCATAACATCGAAGAACATAATAGACCACAACAAAGAAAAGAAGCAGCCAAAATGATCCTCAGCTTGATGAAGTTTCACCAAATCAATTTAGAGAAGGATCCTTTGCAAGTTTTATATGCCCAATATGCCATCACTTCTTTTGATCAAGGAATTGCCGTTAAGGGATTACTTCATTATTTTCTGTACACAAAAACTATTTTGCTTTATCAGAGTAATGAAAAACATAAGGAGTTTCTCAAAAGAGCGATCAGTTTAGATGATTTAGGATGCTTTGGACTCACTGAATTTCACCATGGAAGCTATAGTAAAGGATTAGAAACTCTGGCTACTTACAACCATAAAACTAAGGAATTTGTGTTAACAACTCAAGGAACTAAAGGAATGAAATTTTGGATTGGAGCTGCCGCTGAAATAGCAAATATGAGTATTATTTGGGCTCAGCTCATCGTCAATGGAAAATCTTATGGACCTCATCC
>Ga0302188_10000869_pt1 | contig 24572 bp, 23 predicted proteins | sample II_Bog_E2_1_FD_198783 | JGI IMG/M metagenome (GOLD analysis project Ga0302188, IMG submission 198783) | Peat permafrost microbial communities from Stordalen Mire near Abisko, Sweden - II_Bog_E2_1 | ecosystem: Environmental > Terrestrial > Soil > Wetlands > Peat | place: Sweden: Abisko...
TGGTAACAATAATTCAAAATTTCATTACATCTCCTTTGAACCTTACTCCAAATGCGAGGACACAACTCAGCATCATTTGTATGATAAGGAAAACATAAATTCGACAAATATAGGATAGTCATATCGAAGGGAGTCTGCTTATCAATACATTGATGCCATTCAGAGGGATCTTACGCGTACATCAAAACAATCACAGTCTCGTTCTCCGATCGACCAATCATTTATTAAAAATATAAGTTCAAGTGGAAGCCCTTATCTTCTCACCAAGCTGAAGCAATAAATAAGAGATCCCTATGATGATCAAATGATATAAAGAGCAACAACCGTTCACTCTTTTAATTTGTAGCTAAAAGCTTTTAATTCTTTGCTTGCTAATTTTTTGGTGTCTAGAAAAGGGAAGGAGAATCAAATCAAATCTGCAAAGCAAAATATGTTTGTTGTCTTACAAAAAGGATTCTCAGGACTAAAAACCAATGTTGCTATTTGCAGAAAAACTCATGGACAATAACAGAAAGCAGATATGTTCTTCCAAATTAACATCTATAAAAAGACATTTAATCTACTTAAATTTATACATGATTTGAGAAAGAAACGTTATGCTTAGGTCAAAGTATAGAAGTACAACAAAAATAACTTCCAGTTTATTCTTACTTTACTACTACACATTTAAAACACTGAAGAGGAACATTGCGAATGGATTGATTTTCAAACCAAGATAGATGAGATGATTCACCAGGATCAGGCTGATAAGCTATGTCTGATAGCCAAATATTTTGGTCAACACTCTTGGATATAAGAAAGAAATGTGCAATCATTACTGTGCAACTATAAAATGGCGATTTGTAAGCAAGTCTTTAAAGCTTTTGCCGATAACAAAGTGAAAAATTACAAACTAACCTAGCAAAGATAAAAATTTCTTTAAAGAAACTGTTTTAAGACTTTAAAAACAAGGTGGGAACGAATTAGAGCCCTCAAGAAGAAAATGATGGAAGCCCAAGCGATTAGAAACAAAGTCCTTCTTTAAAAAGTAATGAAAGTGTTTCAAGAAACAGTCTACTCAACCAAACTGTATTCAAAGCGCTGCGAATATCTGTATAAAAAGTATTCATTAAAGTTAAAGATGACAGCATATATAAAATGGATTTAATAAACTCGCAAACAGCTTAAATAATCTGAAAAGATCAAGAAAAAAGCAGCATCTTCATGCATCAGTTTGATAAATTTTACCATGAAATATTCATTCCGAAGAATCTATGAGAAAATGTAGGAGATGAACCAAAAAATTAGCCATTTCATTGATATCAATCGATTGAATCAAATAACACGCTTCTTTGAAAACTTTAAAAGTATGATTCAGGACAATCAATGCAAATAACAGATTGCAGAGTGGTATAATTTAAAATTGTGCAAACGGTCAATGGTGAATTGGAAGGAAAAAACAAAAATTAGTAAAGGATTCAATAATATCTTCCGAATTCTCACTCATTTTTATATACGGCGATATGCTATTCCAAACTTAAGAGAAGCAGTTCAATTGCATCGTGAAGTTACGTTTAGCTAAGGGGAGATTATGAGAAGAGCAATGCAAACATTTAAAACATGGGTACACAATAAGCAAAAGCATACAGAAGGTCTTACTTCAAATCTTGAATAAAAATTAATGTTGTTGAGAAAGAATGAAGGCATAACAGCCTTGAGATTGTTTTATATGAAATAAACAGATCAAAAATAGAAAAATAGACTGACCTAAAATATTTATCAGTTAAAAATAGCATTGATGATAAGGAATAAAGGATTATTTGTAAATCATTTAAATCAAATGTTTGTGAGCAAAACTAAAAAGCAAAATTAACAGAAGATGCTAAAAGATGCTATCTAATTCTGCCAAATCAAAAATGTAATCCTTCGCTTGAGAATAATCAATACCGAAAACATCAATTTTATGAAATTAAAACAAATTATCTATCAAGCAAAAAGTTAATAAGTCATTTAGAAAATGAATCTTTCCATCACAGAAATAAAGGTAAAAAAGATTTAAATCGTGCGAAAATCATTCGTTTTAAGAGATATCACAATCATGAGCCTTCATTTTTATGAGAGGGAGGGAAGGAAGATGGAAAAGGCAAAAAAATACTATGACCAACAAATATCGAATAAAGTATTTAATACTTTTCGCTAATTGATTAGGATGACTCATTAAGTAAAATATTTAACCTAAAAAGTATATTATTTTATATAAAGAATTCTGAAATTAAAAATGTAACTTTGGCTAAAGGCTTTCTCATAGAATGGCAACAGAATCATCAACTTAGAAAAATCGGAAATAGAATAACAAAGAAAATATGTTTATCTAGCTTAAGATAAAATTATCTTCATCATTGCAATAAATAATTGCTGATTTCGTCTACAATTGACAATAAATGTAGAAAATGGCTTGTCAATTTGAAACAATTTTGGCTGCAGCAGAATACAGTCCAAGAAATTGAGCATCAAGCTCATTTTATATCCAAAAAATACGCTTTGTATAAATTAAAAATGAATTTTAATGGGTCTCTGGTGCATGCTAAGTACCTTTACATGGTCTTCAAATTCAGAGCTTTAAAAGTAACTGATCTTTCATTCAGATTTGCTCTCAAGTTTTTACAAATTGGAAGAGCCTGTTGCCCATTAAACAGAAGCAGTTTGGTTACAAAAAGAATCGAAATTAGCGTCTTTCGACTGACTACATAATTCAATGATTGCTAATAATTCTCGTCATATCAATCAAATAAATTTTTGGGGAGCACAGTGGTAACCACACTTTCAATAAAGAGTTTGATTGTTTTACAAATTTTTCGATTCCATTTACGGAGGAAAAGGAAATTGATGACTGGACCCCATTTTGTTTCAATGACATCTTCGTTGTCCTCCCTATCCAGAATTGTTTGTGTGTAGTACACTTCCCATTATTAATAAGTTTGAGATAATCTTCTCATCACTTCTGTCTCCTCATGCTTCCACTTGATGGCTTCAGTTAAAATGGTGGTGAGGTACTTCATAGTAAATTCTCCTAATTCCAATTCATTTCCCCGTTTATAGGCCATACATTCAATTTGCAGCATAATTGCCAAGGTAACCCACTCGTTGAGCTCCTTCTCGATTGGTCCCTCTTTCCCGGTACGTTCTTTTTCGAGTTTATGTCTCAGTTCTCGAATTATCACATCATGAATGTATGAAATCCACACATCATGTTTACTGACTTCCTTGCCTTGCTCCGAGTATAAAAGCAGTTGCAATGCAACAGGCAGAAAGTACGTATTTTATTGTTTAACATTGATTGTAATGGTGTCAGCAACGATCACAAGCAGAAACTCTTTGGCATAATAAAAGTTTTTCCTGACATACTCCACAAACATGCATTTTTATTTTTCCTCCAATTCTTTTGCCAGAATCTCATCAAAGATGCAATAGGCAAAAGAGTTTCCCTTCAATAATAACGCAAGAATCTTAAAATAATTTTACATACATTTTTTTTAATTGCTATGCAAAGATTGCATTTCTTCTATTAAGAAATGTAATAATCCATTTTTGATGAGATAAAACTGCATATGCTAGCAAAATGCTGCACTTGTTTTCTACATGAAAATGTAAAGCAACTCAAGATATTAAAGCTTTAGGTTGAAAAGCATCTCCAGAAGATAGTAGATCAAGCTATTGTCATTCTAGAGAAAGAATTCAGCAGAGTCAGAGTTAACAAAACGTCTATCAGGGGAATTCCATTGGTAACGAACCATCTTTTTAGTTGCCTGCATTCAGGAAGATTATACCTTAATAAATGTTTCAACACTGACAGATTTAAGTTGAGCTCCAATCACATCAAATCCTTCCTGAAGTGCGGTAGAGAGGATACTGCTCAAAAACTGTAAACTAGTATCTGGCAGGTTCACATCATACTTGCAGGCTGCAGAAAAAAGTAACTTAATTAATTCAAAGGAGCTTTCTTGTTGTAAGAGACTGAGCTCTGGATTGTCAATACTCAATTCCATCATATGCTTGTGCAGTCGCAAAACATGTTGAAAATAGTATAACTCCTTAAAAGCAAAGGTAAAGAGGGCTTTACTTGAAACGAACCCCTCAACTAAGTTATAAATTCGCTACTTTATAATAACTGCTGTGATTTTTATAGCAGTCTTTTGCTTAGCATTGGATTTTCTTGTTATTATTGGGCTTAGATTGCAGCACATTACTCGTGCGAGTTTATTTCTGATAGAATGTGATCAACGTCCCCACAAATACTCTTGAGCATTCGGCACCCTATAGACCGAATCCATGTAAACTTCTACAGTATTTTATATCGTTCGGGTGAAGGATCAGTCTTACTAATAATCTTAAACAGTTCTGCTAAAAGAGGTATTACATTGACAACCATATCAATGAAGTTTCCATTGTACTTTTCAGGAAGATCTTTATAAACTGTAAACAAATTGGATATTTGGCCCAATTCGATTGGCCTCCACATGCAGGGGCTGCCTTATATCACTTCAACCTCATGCAAGGTGCAGTTGCATATGATAAAATGCATCAAGCAAGTCAGTTCATCAAAAGGTCCTTTCTCTTCTTTAAGGTAGATACCACTCACGCCATCGATCATCAGCTCCAATTCTTCAGTTTTAATTTCCTTGATACGCTCATTTAAAATTTTATACTGGACCAGCAATACAAATAAATTATGTACTGTTACCCCGCATACCAAAGTTTTATCCTTTTTTCCCTTTTTAGATTGAGAAATAATCATATTGAAAATGGCAGAATTTAAGGCATGACTGCGAAGGTAGGGTTCTTTTTGGATAATCCAATTCTAAACTGGTTAATGAAGATTTTCCAGAATATCTGCCACTTATTTATCAATTAAACTTTAGTTTCTGCCATAGTAAACTGGTTTAGCCTTACGAGAATATTCGAGTAGTGATGGCTTAATTGGGTAGTTGCGAGCATGAATGGGGGTTGAGAACAGAGTTGCTATGCTATTAAACATCGTCTTAATAACTATATTAAACTATTGAACTGATGGATATCTTTATAATTCTTTAGACTTATCAATCGAACTTATTATTTATTCTTGCTTTTATCATTTTCTTTACTCATTTAATTGATTCTATGCATAAGGTTTATTATTGAAATTATTTGGATATGGAGAAAGAAAAATAAGGAAGTCAACCACTTAAAGATCAAGTCTACTCTCGCTAGGAATACGCCAAAGCTAGCTTTTGGGATGACCGCTACGCAGAAAAAGGAGGATTCTTTGATTGGTATGCTGAATACCCTGAACTAAGTCCAGTTTTTGCATAGTATGGTATTGTCGCAACTGACCGCATCTTGATGGTGGGGTGTGGCAATAGCAAGCTTTCCCAGCAAATGTTCGAGGCAGGCTATAAAGATATCATCAATATCGATATCAGTCCATCAGTAATTGAGCAAATGTAAAAACAGTTTCCACATATGGTATGGGAAGTGATGGATGCCACCACAATGACTTATCCAGATGGTCATTTCGATTGTATCATTGACAAGGGAACCCTTGACGCCCTTATTTCCGGCAAAAATTTTGATATTTGTGAGAATATGCTGAAAGAGTGCATGAGAGTCACTAAAGAGGCAGGGCAGCTGATTCAAATTACTTATGGAAGTCCAGAAGGAAGACGGAAGATATTCGAAAACGCTCTACCTTTCCATGATTATGATTACTATCAATGCAGAGCTGAGTTGAACGACATGAGCACATTGATCAATCTGATGCGCAGCAACTTGCCTGGACAAAGCCTTCGTAACATTATCCAAGAGAAGCAGGCTTTGGGAAAAACCATGAAATAGTTTGCGCTCATTAAGCTTATGCGGAAGAGTAGGAAGAATCAAAAACAATATATTATTTGGAGCAATCATCAACAGCAACATATTGAAATCAATCCAAACCATCCTCAACAAGCAAAGAAAGAAGTCGAAAAAATTGAAAATAAGTCCAATTAGGGTGAGGCCAAACTTGAATAAAAAATCGAATCAAAGGAAGATTCTCCTTCGCAAAAGGAAGTGTAAAAACCAAAATAGCAATCTGTTACTTATAATCCCCAAAAACAACCATATGTGTTTGTTTATAGCATTCGAAGAAAGTTTACTCTCGGAATTCATGACAAACTGTAGTCCATCACTGAGGAATAACTTCAGAAATAATTTTGGAATTAGGAAACTCAAAAATATTAAATATCTGGTCACCCAGAATTTACTAAGCTTACCGTACGGACCAACGAAGAATTATTTGTGCACGCACTTAAGGCTTTGAAATTTTTGAAGATAAAAGGAGTATCAAGTTCATAAGTTCTCCTCACAAAGAAAGACGATTAATATTTGAAAAACTCGATAAAAATTAATCTGGTGGCTGCTGATAACACCAATAAATGGCTGGCTATTCGAAAATCAAATGTGGCCATCTCGGTTAAATTATCTTAAAAAACAAAGCTAGAATACATTCTAGGGCAGTTAAAGGGGATAAGCTCGTATTTGACTAATCGATGCAGTCTCCATCCATGCCCTAAAACATACGCCCTCCTGCACGTACTTAAAAACAGAAAAATGGGTAAAAGTGTAAATGAACTCCTTGAAAAGTACTGGTTCCCCACCTATCAAGTTACTTCAGCAAATAATGATGAAGTTACCATCAACCTCAGTCTTCCGCCAGTCACAATGGCTAAGGAATAATAAATTCTTAAAGCAGTGGCGGAAAGATTAGCTCCAGCCGTTGTCAATATTTAAAAAATAAGAAAAGGTTATTTGAGCCACTTTGACTTGGAACTGTTAAATATAGCGAGTATGGCTTGCCTCAGTTATACAGGTTCAAAGTTAGAGGTAATTCTCGAGGAATTCTGGATTTAAGATGAGCTTTAGCATTGGTTGAATGGCTATACTTTCAATGGAAAAGCATTATACAATGAGCTGCCCAGCACATTGGTAGTCTCATCAACCATAATTGAGTAGGTTTTGGCACATCTGTTGGCCTTCTATTGATTTGACGTATAAACAATTATCACTATTTAACCAATATCTTATTATATTTTAAAAATGGATCACGCTAATTTTTGCAGATAGAGTCAATATTTTGAGGAATTTTACAAAGAAAGGAAGTTAAAATCATATTCATATCAGCCAGTAATATTTGGCATTTTCTATTTGTTTATGTCTGAATAAAACTACTAATTCACTGTTATATAATCGTCATGGGAAATATAGTTGACTCAATATCGAACCACAAATCTTCAGTAGTGCTGCTAGGAGCAATTGCTGCTGCTCTCTTCGGACTACACCTAGAAGCAAAGCGCAAAGATAGCATTACTGCGCTGCTTCGTGAAGCCCTATAAGCCAAGTAGCTAGGGTTAAAATAATTCGAAAATGCTCTCAATCAAGTCTATTTAAAGGACCAAATGGAGCAAAACTCCATTCGTAATACAGCAGAACACCCCATCTACAAGGTTGCTATCACTGGTGGCCCTTGCGGAGGGAAAAGTACTTCGTTAGCACGCATCCGCGAAGATCTCATCAGTCGTGGCTTCAGGGTTTTTTCTGTACCTTAAGTTCCCACTCTCATCGCCCAAGCTGGAGGAACGATTCTTATGTCCCGCTTCAGCATCCAGGAGCGAATCAAATTTCAAAGTTTGCTTATTCGATTCCAAATGTACATTGAGGACTACTTTACACGATTGGCGCAAATGAGTAAATCGCCTTCAGTTGTTTTATGCGATCGGGGAACTGCTGATCCGGCTGCTTATGTTTCCAAGGAGGAGTTTCAAGCCATTCTTGACGAGGAGGGGTGGAGTTGGGTCACTCTTCGGGATCGCAGATACGATAGGGTGATCTTTTTGAGTTCGGCTGCCAATGGAGCATAAGAATTCTACAGATTGGACAATAAAGGTCCTCGCCATGAGAGTTTTGAACTTGCTCGAAATGTGGATAAACGAACTCTGGATGTATGGACTGGTCACCCGCACATAACTATTTGTCCAAACATTACAGGCGAAAGTTTTAATCAAAAGATAGAAAGAGCTCTACGGGCTGTGCAAAAAACAGTGGGACTGTAGTTGGCAAACAACCGTTACTAAAAATACTTGGTTGAAAAGCGTACTATGACTCTAATTTAGCGTAGTTCCCCTTTGAGCTGAAGGTGGAGCTGTCAGAAATAGAGGAGGTGTTCTTGGTCAATGAAGACGATCGTTGGTCAGAGGATAAATTAAAAAAACGGGGACAGAACAACTCCTTCACCTATCAAAGGAAATATCGTAGCTGTCAGGACAAGAATGGCGACTACTGTCAGGAAATAAGGAAACCTTTAACTTCAATGCAATATGTCTTGTTAAAAGAACAGCGCAGCGACAAAAACTACAGAGCTATTGTGAGGCAGCGCTATCATTTCATTTACAACGACTTGCCATATTCCATCGATGTCTACGACAACATACTAGGCAATGATAAAACCTATATCCTACGATTTGCCAACCTAACTGGGCAAGAGGGACGATCCTTTATCCCTACATTCTTAATAGCAAAGGAGGACGTCAGATTGGATGTCCGCTACACTTTGCACAATATCGCCAAAATACAATGATCGCATTTGCATAAAATGATAGCTCTTTATCAATAGAATGGTGAGCGTACCCGCAGTATTTGCAGGTACTTATCTTCGTAACAGTCGCTACCTTCCGCTGTGCATTGAAAGCGAGTCTTCCATTTGTCTGAGCCGCGAATGGAGTGTAGGGTGCGTGATTGCTTTTCATACTGTTCCCGTAGCCGGTTAATTTTATTTTACAGGTATTCATTGCGTTCCAGCATGCTCCACATTACAAAGTCATTATTCTGAGGAGAATTTTCACGGACAGAGCAGTCCTGACAATTTTTACACTTCACACAGGGAGGACTGTCACTACGACTGCGGTTGATCTGTTCCTTAAGCCAGACGTTTTATCGAATTAAGTCCTGGTAGCGGCGCTGACTCTCCTCGAGATCAAAGGAAGGTTCTACATTGGTGGTGTCAGCAGGAAGATGTGAGGTGTAGATGCCTGTTTCCTGTAAGTCCTTTTGAAAAATACTCATCAATTAATTTATCTCTAAGCAGATATGGAATATAATTTAAATTGTATGTGTACAGTCTGCTAGTTACAGTTAAACTAGCCAGCGAGCAAATGACAAGTATTAACTCAAATTCTTGGAAATGCTCATTAATTAATCCTAATATTATGCAATTGTTATTGATGTGCCTCATCCAATCATTCGTTAATAACCACCTCGGTCTTGTCCTCACGTTCGGTCAGCACTGGCTCGGGATCATATGGATAGTATTTTTGTTTGTATTTATGACCATAACCCACGTATATACTACTACTGCGACCATTACCAGCCACAGTCACCCATCCAGGCCATACCAAACTCTTCACCCCGATAACTCCTCGAGATATTGTCTTGCCTGCCTTTCCCACAGCTTTAAGAGTCTCTTATACTCCCCTTTCATGTATTGACCATTTTTAACTATCCAGCACAATACTTTTAAGGCGAGGTTCAGATGGATCAATCTGATTTTGCTGTTTGATCCACTTCTCTTCTTCCTCTGCCTCCAGTCCTTAAGGTTTAAAATGACTGATGCGTCCATTCTTTAGCAGTGAAGGGTGCTGATATATCCAATTTTGTTTCTGCGCAAGAAAGGTAACCTCAGGAAATTGATAATCCTATGGCGATTCAATCTCATTCGATTATGGGTTGATATTAAGTGCTCCCTTCGGCAGCAGCGAACAGGCAGTCTGGATGCGTACGATTTGACATTTGAGCTAATTCAGATATTAAGTACCAAGTGGGCTTCCTTCCCAGGAAATAGGGGATTGCTTAGCACAGCTCGAGTCAGATCGCCCGTAAATATGGATTTAATCTTCCGTGAAACTCGCAACTGAGCTGGTGTAATGAGTGGAAGTTCAGTCCAATCCCCCGTCAGATCGCGGCAGGCCCAAAAAGTCCACTTATTTGCACCAGTGCCCTTTGGTTCAGTATCAGGAGCAAGCTCACCAGGTTCTTATCCTCCATCTGCCTGTCCTTCAGCAATGTAATAATCCTTATCAGTGCATATGATTTTCCCCCACAGTCGCACTTATTTAGCATTCTTTTTCATTGCAAATCTCTAAATAGGTCATTGCTTACGCTTAGTGATTTAAAGATGCGATAAGTTTCTTCTTCTCCAAAACCAATTCCGAATTTCTCAAAGGAACGAGCTTCTTCTTGGATATCAGGAACGTAACCTATCGAAGCGGGTTCCTGAGGTTCTTCCTCAGTGCCAGAGTTAAGCTTCTGAGTTAAATGGACTTTACACTGAGAAGTGCCCTGTGCTTAGTCTCATAATCCTTTAGATGAGAGTATGCTTCCCTAATTCTATAGACGCACTCCGCAGTACCGTTTGAAATTCGATGTTGCGAGGAGTAGGCCTAAAACTATGAAAGATCTCCTCTGTCAATAAGCAGTGTGGATATAAATTGCTTTAAATGCTGCTGCAGGTTGGTGTTGCCCTCCTTAATGTTAGCCAACTCGTTCAGGATGCGTTCAGCCATTATAAGTTTCAAATATATGGATCTCATGGCAGGTCATTAAATTGAAAGGTAATTGTTTAAAATTAAGGTATCATTTTTAAGTAAAGGTTAGTCTGGTCTCTCTCATCTTCTTTTCATACTTCTCTTATATTCTTTTTGGCGTAGACAGGATACGATTGTGAGAGCGTTGATACTATGACATTACTCTGTCCCTTTGAACAGCTTTGTTAACTCGCCACTCTTGAGCTGTTTGTCGCTTGCTCCATCCTCCATCTCTCATGGTTTATCTAAATTTGCGCAGTTGCAATCCGCATTAATCATCCTCAGCATATTGTCCACCGTGATGAGAACTAAATAATATGAGCATTACACCACATACTGATCTCGGCCTGTACCGTCAGAGATATACTTCTGGAAGCGAGTATACGAACTAGGTTTGTAAGTTCTGCCCAATGCTCCAAACTTCATGTAATTTCCAAGGTGGGGTACGCCTTGAGGATGATAAACAGTGTTCGTTCCGCCATTATCAGTCATGATATACGAATCGCGGCCTGTACCTGTGGGAGGGTAATAGACAGCTTGTCTGTGTCCAGCTAGTAGCGTGCTCGGGTTGTGCTGATAGATCATCTCTTAAATTTATTTATTAGTTCATTGATTGTAAAATTAGCCTTTACTTTAGCTGTATTGTTCAAATTCAAATATGGCAACTGATACATCGAATTACAGCTGGCCAGGCGTGCTTTAATTTTTGTATGTAAGCCCATTGCTATGCAGGCTGAGTATCAGAAGGTGGCTCTTAAGTAAAATGTGTGGTTCATGGAAAAGAAGGAACTTACTGATCAGCTTAAGGACGTGGAGGGAAGACTTGCAGCTGCAGAAGCAGTCAATACTGATCTAAGACACAAAAATAACATGCTTGAACACTGTTTGAGACAGATGAAATTAAAAAGCAATCCACCAAAATAGGGAGATGAACCAGAACCGGTTCTACCAATTCCGCAGCGCAGACCCAAATCCAACAAGCCCCAAATCAGCAAGTACGCTATTGGATATATAGAATCCTTTGCTCTTTGGGAGTTACTAATTTACTTTAGGATATCAGCAAGGATCTAAAGGCAAAGGTACCCGCTAGTAGTCTTAAAATAGAGTAATTTAGTCTCTACATAGGATACCCGCAGAAGGGCGAAAGCTATAAAGTTCTCCCGAACGAGCACCAGCCAATTACAAAGAAATAGCCCATCTATAAGAACACCAAGATGGAGTTCGAGATACTTGCTTCCTAAATGATAAGCAGTATTTGGTCTCAGTTTCAGAGGACTCCACTATGAAACTTTGGAATATCTAACGACCCAAAGAGAAGATAGAATGTGTGACGACAGTGAGGGAACATGCAGGGCCCATCTTCACAGCCGTGGAAGGAGATGGCTTGCTTTTTACAGGCGGTATGGAAGGCATTGTGCGATGCTGGAATTTTCCAAGAAAAGTAATTGGTCAGGCTGCCAGGAAATGTATGATTGGGCATTGGAACAACAGCTAAGATCAAAAATTGGAGCCTATCTGGCAGCTTTTCTTCAGCCCTGAAAGAGTAAGATTTATTTAATTTAGAAAATGCTCTTTTCTACATCCTCAGAAGTCGCCATTCGCTGCTTCCAACTCGAAATTGGATAAACCTCTGTCAACTCCAAATATCGTGGCTCCTATGTCTATCAATCGAAAAACAACGAGGAGGAAGACATTCCCACTGCTATTTGCATGCACCAAGGCTCGCTTTTGGCTGGGTATGTTAACAATAACTTTCTTGTTTAATTTGACCTTTAATCCCAAAAACCCATAACAAACATTCAGTTCCAAGCTGAAGGGCAGATCTCTACCAACAGAATAGCTTCAAATTGTAACTTGCTAGCTGGAGCCTTTGATGACTCAATGGTAAGAATTTTTGATCGATCCAAATTAGTTCATAGCTTCGAGGCGCATGAAGAATCAGTGATGTCTCTATGTTTTACAGAAAATCCATATGAATTGTTCACCTGTGGACAGGATGGGGCGGTTAAGCTTTGGGATATGCGAAAGTACAGTCAAGTCTGCTCTTTTAAGGTAAGGATAATACTATACAGGCTCATCGACGTAAATACGATGAAGCAGGACATTGCATCTCCTATGGGAGGGGCGGACTTGTGGCATCAGGTGGCGCTGATGGGGTAATTAAAGTATATGGCTGTTGATATTCTTGATTATTCCCATTCTTAACAAATATTTTAAGTGATATTGCCAAAGATTATAGTTTTGCTTCATCATTAATCACATTCCCTCCTCCTTTAGCATTGCAATCCTGCGTGCAGCCTAGGATTTTGGGGTTCCCTGCTGTATTTGAGTCTCCACAGGCTTGTTATACTCTTGAGCGTAGGAGTAAAAGTCCTTGATCTTGAAGAAACTGATCTTTAGTATATTCTTGTCAAGTCGAAACTCATTTTTAATGTGGGGCATTAGTGATGGCGGACCATCGAACAGAATTTGATTATAGCGACCAATCAAAGAGTGCTGTCTGTCAACGGACCGCATCTCTTTCGCCAATAATCTGAGTCGAAAAAGACGTACCTATCAGCCAATATCTTAAGCTCGCGAACGTTACCTCCCTGTCCACAGATGAAGGTCGTTACATTTTTGAGGATGTTGACAGCGACTGCGGGCTGACTGCACTTAGTGATCATTATCATCTCGTAGAGGGGCATTCTGCCTGTAGTAAAATTAATATGATAGATTATATGACTGAAAAATATATATTTAGACAATTCAAAATCATTACTCGCTGGCAATGGGGCGATATCCTCTGCGGGCAAAGCGAGCACTCAATACCACTACAGCAGCGATGATAATAACCAAATAAACTCCACCTATTATTAGTGTTTCAGCTGAGATTTTAGATAGTCCACCAAGGAGTGAACTAATTTATAAAGGTATGTATACTACTTCTTCGCGCGCAGCATCTACAACCACCGCCTTCACTCCCAAAAAGGCTTTCGAATTCTCCAGTTTTACCTTAAGATGATAATCACCAGTTAGTTTATCTAAGTACTGCTCATCAACAGTGATCACCTCTGTTCGTGGAGCGGAAAGAAGTGTGGCTGCTTGGGATATAAAGCGGTTGCCTGCACAGTTCAGTTCACCAAATAGGTCTTAAATCTTATCTGTCAATAATAGATAATAAAGAACGGGTGAAACACATTATTTACCATCGCAAGTAATTGGCTTGAAACTAACTTCGACTTCGTTGGAAGCCATCATTTAGTAGCTGAGAAATCCCTTGTTCCCTGGATGGAAACGCGGGGTCTGTTTTTAATCTGAATTTGCGGCTAAAACAGCAATTGTAAATAGAGAATCTGACGATATATCACCGGTAACTTTGATGTGAATAGTATCGCTGGTAGGCTTAGTTTTGATAAACTGCTTAAAGCTGCCTGCCTCAATATCCACTTTAGTAGCGAACACTCCATTCTTGAATTACTTGACATCATTGGTATAATAGAGACTCAAAACTGATTGATCACACTTCCGCACCTTTAGCTCCAAGTATTCTGAATTTGGACGATTGACCACCAGATACAGATGCTCGCGCGAGTGCAATTTAATTAGGTAGTCAAAACCTAGAGGGAGATAAATCAGCTCCTTATGATTGATAGAAGCTGTTACCCTTACGTTGTATTTTGACTACAGTTATAATTCCATTAATTAAAATTTAGCTGGTAGTTCATATACTAATGTACTGGTACTACCGAGATAATTTTGGTTGCGACTTGGAGGCAACTCAGGAGTGAATTACTCACGCTGATTACGCTTGCTTGCGTCAGGGTAATAGTAAAAATGAGCTATCAGATCGTTCTGTGGATTTGTTTACTCAAAACCTGGCTATATCTATGAACTCAATGTAAGATAGGCATGTGACTTGCGATTGAGGTTATGATAGTAGAAAGTATGCTGGGAGTTGGGCACCAAACGTTTTTGGATCACCATTCCATCTTCCAAGTAAAGACTACTCTAGCCCACACTGTAGGACATTAGAAATTAGACAGGAACTTCGGAAGTGGCGGTGACAGTCACATGAATGTGCCGAAGCACAGAATGAGCAGTGGTTCGATGAACCTTACCGAATGAGAATGGTGTTATTCTGCCTATTTCATCGTCTGCATCATCATTTTACTCACTTTCAACTTCCTCTCTATCTTCTGGTAAACCGTTGGCCTCGACTATAATATCTCGATAGTCATCATCAACGCTATTGAGAGTATCATTAAAGAGGGATTCAAACCTATCTGCAACTTCAACTTTGGCTGCGCCTTCAAGAATCCTAATCGTAATAATAGTCTATTCTTCTGGAACTCCGTTGATGAGATAATTATTATGTGCATGAGGCTCAATGCGCTAATTGATAATGCTCTGTTATTTGAGTTCCACCTCACTGTAGCGAGTGCGAACATTGATTGAGATATGGAGATCCCCCTCGAAGCAGTAGACCCATACGAAGAAAATGCACTTCTAGCAATGTTCTTGCTCTATCTCGTAAGTTTTTTCTATCATCATCTGTAGGCCCTAGGGATTATCAGGCTCTTTCTCAGTTGAAGTAATATCATTGGACTTGATGATTTCCTGAGCTTCAAGCTTATATTGTAGCTCCATCTTCAGCTTTTCCTTATGCTTGTTGACACATTAAATGTAGTTCTATTTCTCGCAGCGCATCACTTTCACAAACGGAAAGCCTTGCACTCTATAGAATTTAATGATAAAGTCACGCTCTGGCACAAACTAGTACCAAATCTCCTCGGTCTCACGTAAACTCACCATTTAAAGGTCATCCATCTTCAGGTGATAAATGTCTCGAAGAGAGGAGCTGAACTAAATAGTCATCTTTAAGTTCGATTATGCTATAATTGACAGCTTTAGCAAAATTTAACTCTCACTCAAATCTTTGCTGCTGATCAAAGAACTTATCAAATACAATGGGAGTGCAGTTTAGAGATAATCGAAGGCAAAAACACTGTTTTTAGGTCCAAGCGGAAATTCTTTATCGCCACTGACCACAGAAGCGGTTATTTTGGCTCGGCCAAGCGAAAAATAAGTGAAGAAAGTGAAGGACTCACTGTTCATAAAATTAGCTACACGGATGAACAAAGATTTTTATTCTCCCCTTCCCAGTTCAAATTCCAGTTTGGTGTCTTCGGGCAATTCGATGATGGAATTAGTGGCCAATATTTTGTAGGTCTGGATGAGAGAGTGCTCCTTTATAATATCTTCGTTCTCAGCATGAACCTAGTTTACATTAATGAGAACGACACAAGTGGGCCAGCAGGCTTGCATTTCAGAATCATTTCCAGGAATATCAACAACTTGGCTGCTAGAAATGCGACCGATAACCTCTGTTTGAGTATGTAGGAAGGGCCAATCCTGAGGGTTGATGCTGGAGGAGGTATTATGTATGCGATAATTGATAAAAAGATGGTTATCGTCTGTTTGGAATATGATGCTGGTGGAGTGGTTGGAAGCGTGTGTAACAAAATAAAAGTGATTGTTGCGAGTCAATTCATTGATTTAAAAGCCACTCCAAATTGAATCGGATAGAGAAATAACCGACTCTGCTGCCAATTGAGTGATGGATTGTTACAAAGTCTCTTTCCCTGAGTTTACTATCGATATCTCCAATTCGCAGTTGAGATCACTGCAAGCATCTTAATATTCCAACTCCTGATTCAAATCCACGAACTCCAAATCTTTTCTCAGAGCTTTCTTGAATAGAGGCTAATTATTTTATTCACTGCTGCCTAATTCGCGGACTGTCAGCGTCATATTGCCTTGACTCTTCTCCAAATTTTCAGTGAAGATATTTAAAGCATTGGACTATGATGGCTCATATTACAGCACAAACTTTTTCTCAGTATTGGGTTCGTATTTTTCATAGTGGGTGTTGGTTTGATCAAGGCGTACTGCAACACCATCGAGCAACACAATGAGCGTCATGTGAATAAAATCACCTGCAAATTTACCAATTTTTGATACTGTTACTTCGAAAAGATCACCCACCATATCTTTACGGGGAAAGGCTAAAAATCCATCTGCTGAGGATAGGGATGAGCCATCTATATTCTTAACTTCCAGTCTGAGTGCGCCCACAGGTGCAACAAGAGTAAAACTAAGGTATTCGCTATTGATTGGAAAAGTGGCATTATCAAGAGCAAATTTTAGCATCAACTAATTCTATTCGTTATCGAAGAGGTAGGTAAACTTTTGTCCTAACTTTAAGACTAAGGCTTCGCTTTAGACAATAAAATACACTTTAAAAGAAGTTTTCTCCAGGCCTAGTACACTAAACAGTAGTTACGAGGGCTGATCATCGGCACTTGTAATTATCATAGGGTTATGCTGGTTAACTACATATTGATGGCAGTTGGGCTTTGGTACACTGCATCTTTCGTAGCTGTCAAAATTTGCATATAGGATAACATTTACAGATTCCACGACCACTCGAACTGAACTTTTACCAGCTATCGCATAGCGGAAGAATAGCTATTAATCAACTTGCACCTTGCCCTCAACAGCATCTCCCTCAACTTCATAGTAAAGCACATTGTTATGAACAGTTTCATCACTGAGGTCGAATCTTAGGCTACAAGACTCGCAGCGTTTATCAGCCTTAACTTCAATTCTACACCCCTTCATTAAAGAACAGGTCTGTGTACTTGCAAAATAGTTTTCATTTTTGTTGGTGAGGACTTCAATTTCTTTATCTCCTTCAGCCAGGGTCAGTTTAATTTGGGGTTAAACAATGAGAGTAATCTGTTCATCTTTCTCCATCCCAAAGAATACATTATCGAAGATAGTAATATCTGCGTTCTCGAGATTTCTGATTTCAACTTGGATGAAAATAGCGCGATCGTTGACCTCCTCCAGTAATACTTCAAGCGATATTATTCCATACTTACTATGCTGGGAGTTGGTCACGATAAAACTCAAATCATAGAACTTCTGTCCTCTGAAATCTACGTTTGGAAGGTGCAATCTTAGGATGTCAGCTGCTATGCTGTTAGATTAGCCTCCACGAATAGCGAGGGCAAGTGGTAAGTTGGCGTTATCTCTCGGGGCAAAGACTCTAAGGTTGATCTGCAAGTTATGGGATAGGTGGCCGGCATAAGTATACTCATTTTTTGAATGCTTACCAAATGTTTCAATAAAGTCCACCAACGGAACTGATTCATGTAGTTTTCCATCGTGGGGGCGCAGTGATAGTCTCAGATCCTGATTTTTGCTGAGTTTGCCACTATCCACAAAGAGATACTGATCCGTTTGTGTTTTAACTGGTTTAAGTCCGAACACTGCGCTAATTGAGTCCAATTCTTCGATTTGTTCGAGATGAAAGGCATGCACATTGGAGAAAATGACTATTTATGATGTCATTAGCTGGTGTTCCTCTCGACGAGAGTAAACTTCAAGCATGGACGTAAAGTTAGATTGCGCCAATTTAAAAACTTCCCCCGGTGCAACTAGTTGTTTGTTGAATCTTTCGCCATTCTAAATTTATACCAATATTCGCTGCGAAATAATGAGAGTAGTTGAGCAAGCCTTATCCAAACACTTCACACTTATTGTTACTTCCTCGGAACTTTTCTCCAACACGCAGAGATTATTAGAATATTTAAAATTGCAGTCTGCTTTCTCGTGATCTTTGTTTTATAAGTACACTTTAAATTCTGCGAGTGGAGTCAATTTATAATCCTTAAGCGTGATCATTAATGCCTTTCGAGGATCCAAATTTCGTAATGTGAAGTTGTGAGTGGCTTAGGGTGCGAGTGAGATTTCCTTCAACTCCACTACTGCAACTTTAAAGCTTTCACGAGCAATCACGCATGACAGTAGCAGACACAAAACTAATGACTTAAGCATTGGTTCAGTGAATATTAATAAAGTAAATCTTAATCAAACTATAATAGAATAATGATTTAGGAGGACTGATTAAAAAATTGGCCTTCAGTAATTTGACTAGGTCAGTCATATTGTCAATCGGATGTTACCCGCCTACAACTAATATTTTTTGAAAAATAATTATATGATAATATCAAGCAATACCAATAAGTAAACAAAGGAAAGTTGAATCATCAGAGAATGTGGTCCAATTCATCTTACAATTATGAAAAACTAATCTTCTATTCAGTGTGGAACAGTGCCTATAAGTCAGTTTTTACTTCCTGCGATGTTCGCATATCCTTTGAGTCCTGGCCCATTTCACTATTTCCATCTACTTACTCGATGACTTAATTTGACTCATTTACTTATCGTTAGGCACCATCGATACTATGAATTGTGTTGCTTTCATTTGCTGCAGTGCTTAGTGTCTTGTCCTATCTTGGCTTCATGTTTACAAATTTGCTGTAAGGATTCGAGGAAGTTGAATAATGGAGAAGCTCATGCTTTCCCTTCTCCCATTATTCATAAAGAGATACTTCCTGTTGGTTGATAGGCTTATGAATAGCCGTCGAGTAACGGTCGGAAAATGCTTTAACTTTAAGTTTTTCTTATTCTAAATCGCTTGCAACTGGTTGTAAAGGAATAACATTCTCATTCTGTTTAAAAGGTCTGAAGACAGACATTCTTTTTTGAGTCCTTTTCTCAACTGAGGGCACAATCATCTTGAGACTAGATTGATCTTTGGTGTCATGAATAGAAACACCTTTAATCCTTCCGAGCATCTCTTAGTCAGTAGTAGTTCTGATGCTATTTCTCTTGCTGCAATGATTGCTGAGAAAGATTGGTCTTCCACCTATATCCTTATTACTGTAGCTAAATGTAATGTTGTTTATGTTAAGAGGTTGTAAAGGTAAAATCACAGGCGTGCCAGAATATTGTGTATGTCTAAAGTTGTTACGTCTTGTATATGGTTCCTTTTTTTATGGAGAACATGATAGTTCTTCAGATAATTGTTAGAATGATTTAATCCCCTTCGAAAGATGTTTATTTTGTATAATCAAAGTTTCTTCCAAAATATCAATCAGCTCTGAAACCATTATTGATGGCTCTCTAATTGGGTTGCAAATTCTATTACTAGCAAAGTCCTCGTTAAACCAGACCTTAATTACATCGATATCGGTCCATCCAATCATTTCTGGACTTATGTGGAAGGCTCCGAACCTTTTAAAGAGGTAGTCAAATCCTTTCACAATATCAATAGCTCTGTTTGACAGCTTCTTTATCTCTTGATCAGTGGCTGAGAGGATAAAGTTACTGCCAAGTCGATGCGGCACCTTTTCTATTAGAACTTGTAAATTAAAGTTAAGTTATCTGCCATCAAAGTCGTCCTGATGAATGACGTACTTATAGATGCGTGGGCAATACGGAAAGCAATAAGCCTAACGAGATGCGTAAAGATCAAGTTCGCGAACCGTAATTGCCTTTAAATTTCTGAGCTAGCTCAAATCCTTAGAGTAGGTATGCTGGTAGCAGAGACTATTTTTGATGTACAATGGCTGCCAATCTATCTGTAGGTGTGGGAAATCAGCGAGCAAATCTGGTTTGTTGAGATTATTCATCTTCTATTTCGAATATAATATTGCTCTAATTAAAAATTCAGGCTTCCTCCCAAGGACGTAGCATATCAAGCAGACTCATTTATCCGATCAATACTGAGAGCTTATAAATATTATGTAAAATTAGATACTAATACAACTGCACTGCCTCCAACAGTTCTGGAGCATTCTTTATTATTTTGCAAATATTTAATAGGAATATTCCTTTTAAATATAATTGCTTATTTGTTGGTCTGATTTTTGGCATTAACTATGGGAGTCTATAGAATGAAATAAATCATCCAAATATGCGAGAAAAAAAGCCTTTTTTGCGTTCAGGGTGCAATCTGTCATCCATTTCTCGAGCTAATTTTTTATATTCTTCTTGTCCAGACAAATCATAGGCGATCTGATAGTTTTCCTTGGCCTTCTCAATCTTTCCTAATTCCTTATAGGTGTTGGCTAGCCAAACAAATGATATAATTTGTTTATTGTCGAGTAGCGTTCCCTTTTCAAAACATGTTTCTGCTTATTCAAATTGTTGTAATCTGAACACGGCTGCTCCCTTGTTGTGGTAGTTTATTGGATTCTTTGGTTCTAGCTTAATAGCACGATCATGAGCCTCGACAGCTTTTTTATAATCCTTCAGCTTATAAAAAGCTGCTCCTAAGTTTCGGTGATAGGCCGCCACCTTATCATCGATTTATATTGCCCTTGTGGCTAGTCTCACCTTCTCTTCATAGTTTCCCAATTTGCCAACTGCCCTTCCCTTCATATTCAGGAAGTCACTACAGTCTCTGTCCTCAGCCAAATCGAGTCCCCTATCACAGGACTATGAAAGTTACTTCCATTTTTTGAGATGCAGGCAAGCATGTGCTTGGAGCAGATATTTTTCCTTTGTATTAGGCATAGATGATGCCAAATCTAAGAGTTCTTTGTATTGTTTCTTGGATTTGAAATGCTTTATTTTTGTGGCAGTTTCTTCATTGGTCTTAAAGGCAAGGGGTCTTCCGTCCTAGAAATCATCCAACTCAACCTACATATTGCCGAATCGTTGATAAAATAATTAAAAAAAAACAAAAATAATCATGCATACTTCTCATCAATAGTTGTGGTAAGCAAATCAAGTTTGATTTGACCTTCAAAGAAAAAAAAAAAAAAATTGAGGGAGACCAACAGATCTCCAATTAACTTGGAAATGAAAGAAGTGAAAGAAAAAGTATCCCGAGGCTTCAAGATCAACTTTGAATTGTCAGTCAATCTATGATATCCGCCCTTCAATCTGTTGATATCTTAAGGATAATATGATGATTGATGTTATCTATCAGCATCCGGCAATGTGCCATTTTTGAGTCTCAGCAACCCAGCAGATGCAGGGCCAGCAATCTTGTTCCATGGAGAGGAAGTATTTAAGACAGTTAAGGTCAGCATCAAAATCTTTTCCTTTCTCCTTAGCGGCCTTCTCGCAGATGGGGTAGGCCTTGTTGATGTCATCGATGCAGCGCACCTCCAAGTCGTGGGGGCAATCGTGAGCGGACACGGAGACTGCAAAGAGGGCCAGAATAGCAAGAAGAACTATCACCAACTTCATTCCTTTTGATAAAATAACTACTTATTTCATATCCAAACATCACAAATCCAATTATTACACTACTTGGAAGAGCATATAAGTAGATTAATGGAAATTCAATCATTTAATCATATCTTAGGACACCGCTCAATTTATTAATATCGTGACAATATCACATTTCGCCAGTGTTGAAATTTACAGTTTGGAAATTACTCAAGTTTATTTAAGATGCTTATTGCGAAGGTAGTTCTCATGTTGGGCTTGGCGGCAATTACAGTTGCCGATAGCTACTGTGGAACTTCCAACTGCTACTAGCTGCTCGGAGTAGCTCAAGATGCTGATTAGCAAACAATACGCAAGGCTTATCGTGAATTGGCTAAACGATATCATCCGGACAAAAACCAGCAATAGGATACAACTGCGTTGTTTCAGCTAATAAACAGAGCGTACTAAACTCTCACTGATGCTAAATCTCGCTTTAAGTACGACTTGCACATCCAAAATCCGGAATAGTCCGATTACTATCATGAGTATCGTTACTATAAGCATACTTACATACAGGATCCTAAAATTCACCCTGCTTTGGTTGTTGTAGTGTTTGTGTCATTAATATCTCTGCTGCAATTTGTAATGCGCAAACAAATGTATTAACGCGCTATCTTGTCGATAACTGAGGGGCAAGACTTCAGGAATAAGGTCAACGAACGTTGTGGAAACAACAAAAAGTTGAAGGAACAAGTAAGGGATTAAATGATACTTGAAATATAAATTTAGGGTGGATATTCAAAGCCCAAGTGGAATGAAGTTTTATTGGTGAAGTTGCTAAAATTTCCATATACCCTTGCGAAGTGGGTTGGAGGGCAAATTCGGTGGATCTATAAGTATGGAATTCGAAAATAGCCCTATACAGTTGAGGACAGGTAGTTGCTTACAAGGAATGCGCTGAAGATATCAGTGTTGCAGTGGCCGGTACTATCTCATTAATACAGAACATAAATTAATTAGACAGAATTGCCTTAGTCTCCCGATAATTATGGATAAAATCAAATCGAATCAAATATGAATAGTAGCAGCGCGAAAAGTGGCTGTAGCAGCTAAAATAAACCAATCCCAATAAATACAGGCAAGTGATGGCTTATCTTAAGTCCAGGTGATATCTATACTAATTCTTATAATCGAGTATCGTCATATTTTAATTTCCACATAAGTAGGTTTTCCTCTTCAATATGCGCCAAGCTAAATAAAATCATTTATCTTTTCCAATTAGCTTGTTGGACTTAAGGTGATGTTTATGCCAATTTAAATTAATTTTATTGATCAGATTTTATTGATAAGATAATTGCTAGTTATAGAGTATCTATATTTTTTAATTTACGTCTTTGTTTTATGGAGTAAGATAAATTAGATAAATTGCTTATCAACAACGGGGAAATGGAATTTGAAGTCTACACTGATCGTTTAGGCACCTATTCAAGCCCATGCACTCTCGTCTTTGGCCCCGAAAGCATTACCATTACAAATAAAAAATAGACCATTAAAACCCTAAACTATAAAGACTTGATCGGCTTTAATGACAAGAAGATTGATAACCAAATTTATTAAATCCAGCTGAATTCCTTTCCAAAAATAAAAAAATTCTTGAGAAGCGAAAAGAGGTACATATAATCTTTCCATATATGGGTGCAAATGGATAATGAAAACTACGAACAGTTTAAAGTGTCCCTGCTGCGAGTCATCACCAATCGACCAATCAAAGGTTCTTAAACTCCTCTGAAACTGTTAATTTATCTTAATCCCTAAGCTGGCTCTAACTCGAGGAAACACTTTTAAGCAGTTCAAGATTTTATTTCTCATACAAATTTCACTTATGATATTGTTTAAACCACGCATCGCGGACACTGCATTTAACATTTAGCCACGATCGATCCCAAAAGCTATGAATCTGTCATTATCATTTCCGGTGATGGATTGATGCATGAATTCGTTAACTCAAAGGCTTGCGGGAGAATACCAGTCTCACATGTCCCTGGAGGTAGCGGCAACGCTTTTGCGAAAACTCAAACCACTTTAGCAGGGGAAGACTGTTCAGACGAAGTTGCAATCTTTTTGGTGATTAAGGGTCGCAAGAGATAAATGAATCTTGTTGTAAGAATATGGATATTTAGAAAATGGAGCTGGAAAAATTCTAAGAGCCTATTTACTCGTTTCTCAGTCTGGAATGGGCTTTTCTTGCCGACATAGACATGAACTCAGAATTTTTACGTTTCTTAGGTGGTTTTCGATTTTAACTGTACTCAGCCTATCGCATATTTGCCTTACGCAAATATAATGGCAGGCTAACTTATTCAACTACCTCAACCAATCTTCCTCCTCTCAATGAACCAATCAATGAGCCTTCCTTCGTGCGGATCGAAACAAACTTTCTTAACGCACTATTTCCATCTATTCCCTATATTTCTGATAAATACGAGTTTGCTCCATTGCTGAAGGTGGAGGATGAAGCAGTCGACATGCAATTTTTAACTGAATAACACAGTAGATGGCAATTAACAAAATACTTACTCAGTTCAGACTCAGGAGATCATTTTGACAGAGAAAAAGGATGTCCAAAAGAAGGGTATAATTTTGGATATGGAAAGATTAAAAGTTATAGACTTTAACCTTTAGGGGAAGGATAAGAGATAGGATTATTTGGAATTGACGGAGAGAGATATGAGGCCCAAAGAATTCAGGCTCGGATATCTGACAAAAAGATTATAACTTTTGCATGATACTTATTATTTATTCATTAATAGACACAAGATTGAATACTTGTCAGTCATTTGATATTCCTTTAAAATATGGTGGTCATGCTGAAAATATTCAATAATAGGA
>Ga0302188_10000871_pt1 | contig 24563 bp, 46 predicted proteins | sample II_Bog_E2_1_FD_198783 | JGI IMG/M metagenome (GOLD analysis project Ga0302188, IMG submission 198783) | Peat permafrost microbial communities from Stordalen Mire near Abisko, Sweden - II_Bog_E2_1 | ecosystem: Environmental > Terrestrial > Soil > Wetlands > Peat | place: Sweden: Abisko...
ACCCCGCCCCTTCGGTTAATCGCCCATAGAGGGCCTTACAGACCGGCAACTAGCAGATCAAACGAGTAACTGGCAAGGTTGGTCCCAGGACCGATTTCTCCCAATGGAGCGTTGGCGCCAGAATCCTGAAAAATCTGCAACTTCTGAGTCGCGGTATTCCACTGGGGGAAGTAAGCCGAACTTGGCTCAGGTCCGACAGTTCCTCCAACCGGAACGACAAACAACACCTTGGTCAAACCAACGTCGCCTCCGGTAAGAGGATTCCCACCGATTCCCTCGATGAGATACCCGCCCGAAGCATAGTCGGAGATCCCAGGTTGCAGGGTGACAAGCTCCCCCCTCAGATTTCCAAGAGAGAGATCGCCGTCCGGGTTCTTCGTGATTGTTGCCATGAACGGCCTCCCTTAGATGATGTCGCAGCCAACGAGCACGTCGACCAAGCCGGCTGTGAGAGCCGACAAAACCGATGCCTGTCTGCCGAACGGTTGATAGGTTGCCGAGCTTCCGGCCGCGATTGAGTTCATGCTGAGAGTTCCTGCAACCGGAACTAGCCATGAGCCAATTCCAGCGGCAGACGAACCAGAGCAATACGCCTGCGACAAGAAGCCGGCGACTTGGATCATGATGTAGGAACCGACAAGTTGCGCCGCCGTCAAAGACGTGAGCGAAGTCGTGTTCAACATCATGAATCCGGCCGGGAAATTCAACCCGAGGGTCGTCCCTCCCAATGCCTCAGTCGTGATTCCGGTGACTGTCGTGTAGGTTTCGTCCGTCCAGTAGACCGGAGCCGGAGCCGCAGCGGTCGTCAGGTTCCCCGTGGTGATTGCCGAAGTCAACAAATACTGGACGAGCATGAAGATTGCCGGAGAACCGCTTGGATTCGCCTGCAAACTCGTAGCGCCAGTGGTTGTACTGGTTACGCCGAAATACCTCTGACCGAGCACTTGGTTCTCGCCCAATCCCTTCCACGGAGCAAATGCGGTCGTGGGGTTGTAGAGATAGGTACGAGTTAAGCCTGTGTCGATCTGAAGAAGTTGATTGCTTACACCGAAAATTGCCATGTCATTCTCCTTTTCTCACAGGCCGCTAAAGTTCAGATTAAACATGAGCCTTGGCGCATCGAACACCAAGTCGCCGTCATAGAAATACTGGCCGGCCACGTCGTCAGTGTTCTGCGCTTCCTTCCACCCCGAGAACCCGAAAGCGTACTTCGGAATCGTCGACACGTAGAAGAAGATGTAGTTGGTGTTGAAGCCGTACATCTGGTAGGCACCGCCCAGCGTACTCAGGTACTGGTCGACAACCACCTGGGATCCATTCCAGAAGAACGAGCGGAATCCAACGTGAACGTCGGAGGTCTCGTCATTGAACCGCTGTGACGGCTGGAGCTTGTTCCACATAGCATCCCACACCGGCTGTGTGGTCGTAATCATGTCGACCTTCTCCTGGCCGAACCATGACGCACCGTAAGCCGTCTGCACAGCGCCCAGCGAGAATGCCGATGGAGCCGCGTAGTAAGCGTTGATGCCAGTGTTAGCCGCCGATGCGATGTCGGTTCTGGTGACACCGCCATACGTCGGATAGTTGGCCGGGATATTGATGGCCGCTGCCGCGCCGTCCAGATCGGTCGTAGAGTTCAACGAAGTCGAACCGTCTAGGCCGCCGTCTCCGTACAGGTTAATCGCAAGCAACTGCGCCATCGTACCGGAAGCGTTAATCATCTTCGAGCCGATGAAACTCAAAGCGCCTTCGGGACCACGGTTCAAAACCTGATCGGACCCATACAATGTGACGTTTACATAATATTGCTTCACATTGAAATAGAGCGCCGTGTCGGTCTGCACTGCGGATATGTCGAAGGCTTGGCCGCGCTGGTAGGAGCCGCCCTTGAGGGGCGCGTACATGATGTTGTGGCGGATCGTTAGACCGCCCTCGAACTGGAAGCGTCTTTTGTTCTTGAGCCGAGTCAGGACCGGCGAGTTCTTGAACACGGAGTCCACGATTCTCGGTACGATCTTGTCAACGGTTTTGCTCGTGAGGTCATTATAAGTGAGCACGTTAAAGCCTCGATTCCGCCCATTCGGGCCTGAGATGCTGACAACTCGGCTTTCGCCGCTTCATCGTTCAACAGGCTCTGCTAACGCTTCCTGTTGACTCATCCCTGCCAATCCCGAGTGGGTTCTGCACGAGGCTTCCCGCTTACAGATTGCAGTTGCGGTTTTGAAAGAACCGCAAAACTCTAAACCTTGCCGGCCTGGATCAATTCCTTTGCTCCCTCGACAACTCCTGCTTGTACGAGATCGCGTACATCAACCGGACCCTTGTCGCTGCCTGCGCTGTCATCCAACGCCTTTTGCAAAAGTCCCTTGGCATCACCGCCAAACTGTTGCGGAATGAAACGCTCCCCGCCGCCCGCCGGCATTCCACGATCCGCAAGCCGCTTGTTGACTTCAGCTTCGATGTCGGCCTCACGCTGCTTCTTGGCCTTCACTGGCTCCATCAGTTTGTCTTCGAGAGCGTAAGGGTCAAACTTGTTCTCCTTACTCATCATCTCGAAAAACTCTTTCTGCTTGTCCGGCGTCCACTTCTCCCCGGATTCCTTCTCGTATCGTAGCGCCACAACTCCATTGGCTGCGGCAAATCCAGCTACAAACGGGATGGTCTCCGAGTTGAACTTCGCTTCACGGGCCGTGAATCCATCCTCTACGGCCTTCTTCGTCTCGGCTGCGTAGAGTGCGGTTGCTTCTTCCCGCGTCAAACCGCCAGCTTGCTTGGCGATCTCCTGAACTTTCTTCGTAACCAGTTCGTCCAACTGCTTCGGGTCCATGTCTCCTCCAAGAGCTTTTGCCGCTTCAATCTGCCGTTCGAGTTCTGCCTTCTGGTCAGTCCAAAGGACTTTCCCTTCAGAATCGAGAACGCCTGCCTCTTCCAGAGCATGAAGTCTGTCGTAGGCTTCCTGCGACCAAGGCTCCATCTTTGCCTTGTACGCCACGGCTTCCTCGTACACAGTCTCTTTCGACTTCAACTCGTTCTGCTTGCGGCTGTAGTCGTCTTGGCGAAGCCACCCGCCTTTTAGTTCGGGTTCCTTTGCAAAAAGGTTGTCAATGAGCGTCTTCTCTTGGGCACTGAGCGCAGAGTAAATCCCTTCAAAGGTCTTGACTGCCATCTCCCTTGTCCTTCCTCGCTTCCCTCATCGGGCTCCGTCGAGGCTACGGGCTGCGGGTGTTAATGATTATCCGGGCATCTGCCCCGGCATCGGAGGTAACTGAGGTTGCGGTGGGGGTGCGCCTGCTCCAGCCGCCGGAGGAGGACCTGCCATTCCCCCTGGCTGAGATTGAGGCCCCTTTTGCTGCGCCATTGCCGCTCCGGTCTTCAAGATGGCGATGGCTCTTGTTGCATAGGTGCGGAACGTGTCGTCGTTCACACCCATTGCAATTTTCTCGATTGTCGAAACAGCCAAATCGATTTGGTTCTTGCCCACTTGCTCTTGAGCTTGCCCAATTGCTGAACCGAACCCGCTGCCGCCTGGAGGCCCCATTTGGGCCTGGGCTTGTGGTGACATCGGCGGTCTGTCGATTGGAGGCATCAGAATTCCGAGTTCCCAACCTGCGTTTTGCCGGTCTTCACGTTGACACTCGTGCCACGCGGTTCAACCGTGGTCATATCGCCTTCGTCAATGAAGGTTCCAACGGCTGCGAACTCGCCCTTCTTCATCTTCGGCGCCGAAGTCGCATCATAGTGACCGCCTACTGCAATGGGTGCGGCCATGCCCTTTCCATCTTTCATGTGATTCCTCGTCGGATGGTTTGCTTGAGTTAAGGGGAGAGCTTTTGGCCCTCCCCCACTTGCTGCCGGTCAAAACCGGCTAGCTCCGATTAGCGCCGTACGTGCTTGACACGGGCCTTCTTGCCACGCTTGGTCTCGAACATGGGATGCTCCTTTCCGGGTAGTTCGCCCTGGGTTTTATTTCGCCGGTGTTCTGGTTGCGGCCTCTCACCGCTGTACTGCTGGCGATCCCCGGAATGGATACCGGAGGTCTAATGCAGCAAGTAGTTAACTTGCCTCATTGAGCAAATGATTAAACAATTGTCCGAATGATTTCAAGCGAAATCGTAAAGAGAAAATTATTTATGGTGTGCCGCTCCCGGCTTTATGCCAGCAGCAGCCGCCGCAAGCGCCATCTGCTTTGCCTCTTCCGCAAGCTCTTCATCGTTCTCTTTCTGGTCTATATTCCAATCTGGAACAGCGATGGCAAAAAACTTCTTGCGGCTCAAATCTCGATTCTTTCTCAGTCCGGCCGCAATCGAAATACGGTCCTGGCGCTGGAATCCGAACAACGATCCCTGCTCGCATTCAAAGCCGAACTTACGGACGTGCGATTCAGAGTTCACACCTTCAGGTATCAAACTTCCCGGCCTATCGTCGATGTCCTCTTTCGTTAGTCCATCCATACCGAGAGTTTCAACGCGCCTTGCAGCGTCATAGAACTGTAGTGCTGTTCCGGTCCACAATTCTCCAACTTCATTCACGCCCGTCTCAACGTTTGCGGCTTTGAACCTGATTGGTGTTGTCTTCGAGAACTGAATCTTTTCGAGTGTGTCTCCACCTGGAACCTGCTTCTTCCCGAGAGCTTGATTAACAGCATCGGTCCCTGAGTTCTCCTTGATCGTCCTTCTGAGCATCTCAAGCACTGGCAGTGGGTAGTTTCCAATATTTGGAGGAGCCTGCCACGTCGGACCTGTAATGGCATTCGAGTTGAAAGAGATTTTCAGGTTTGGCTTGTTGGCGTCTATAGCCTTCAATGCGTCTGGGTGAATAGCCGATTTTGGAGCCATCAAAGCCGGTGCTAGTGCTCTCTTCACAGCCAACAACAATCCCGACATAATCTGGTTCATGATGTCGTTTGTGTCCATCCACGGCTTCAATACACTCAAAGCGTACTGCTGCCACGGGACCGAGTGAAGACCCATCAAAACGAATGGCCTCTTGCGGTGGTAGTAGGGGTTGGGCTCATCGTATAGGGTCACTTTGTTCGAACGAATCACAAGCCTCCCACGAGGATAGAGCTTCTCTTCTGGTTTAACCCAGTATCCCCACGGTGCGCTGTTTGGGCTCTTTCCATCCCCAGGCCCCATCCATAATGTGTTGCGGCTTTCATTGATCGAATCGTCGTTCATCCAGAACTCGACTACTTCTGCCTCTGGATACTTGCTTCTCGCGCTCGACGCCTCAGACCCTCCCATAATACGTTTCCAGCCGGAATTCAACTGCTCAAACAATTGCGGCATGACCGTTGGAGGAACCTGTGGCTCAACACCGTAGGTGCTGTAATCTTCCTGCGGACGAACGTGCTTGCCCATATTCGGATAGGCTCTCTTGATCCAGTCGAGCGTCTCCCGGCGCCGGTAGATCACCATCTCGTCTTCTTGAAGATCATGAGGTCTTGTAGGCCCAAGCCGCATCAGGGCCTTGGGGTTCAAATGCTTCATGGAGATGTCGGCGTCACACGCATCCCCGCTCGTCCCTCTGGCAAACCGATTCCAGTAGAGGAGGACCGGCGAAGTCGTGAACATTCCGAACATTGTCCAGAACGCAAGCGTTTGATTGAATTTGTCCCTGCGAGCCCAACCCTTGACCATCGCATTCAGAATCTTTGCGGTCTTCGAATAATCACCAGCAAACCCAACTTCCGAGATATGGAAGATCGGCCTTACATCGGTGAGCAGTCCTATCGTCTCCCAAAAATTCGAGAGAACCTCGTTCGACACCGGCTTTGGCCTGTAATTGGGGAGTTTCTCGCGCCATTGGATTCCGGCCAGATAATCGATAGCCTCATCCATTGCCTTCAGTTCTGGAGTGGTCTTTTGGCGCGCAATTCCCTCGCTGAAACAGCCGTCAAGGAAATCGGCCATCTTGGAATAATATTCCAACAGATAGCGGTCTTCTACTTCAGGAGTCTTAGGAATGGGAGCTTGAAAGTCTGCCATGTCGTTTTAATCGTATCTCTCAACAGTTCAGTTTGCTACGAAAATCAGAGCCAGTTGTTCTCAACCACATGCTTGATTACGCGCTCTGCCCACAACTTTGCGGTCTCCCCCTGGTCGCGGGCCTTCTCGACTACGGCACCGTAAAGACTTCCCAAGTTGATTAGTACGGCCCCCGGATTGCGCCCCTCGTAAATCGCAACGTCCTTCTTCGCTTCATCTGCAATCAACTTGGCGGTTTCAAGTTCCATCGAGAGGTTGTAGACCAACCCAAACAACTCAGATGCGCTTTCAGGCCGCTTTCCCAATAGTTCCTTCATCCGTTGGAGATCCGCTTCGGGAACGATCACTACCTCCCCCTCAGCCAGCATTTGAATCAATCCAGAGACCGTTGCGTTTCCCCTGTCTCCAAACTTAGCTTCAAACTTTGTCTTCGCGGTCGGCGGTACAACCACTTCCATCTTGACGTGGTTCGGCTGGACCATCACTGGCGGCTTAGACTCTTCGTACTTCACTTGCGGGTTCAATCCAAGGAACGCTGCGGTGTCGTTCCATGAATGGCTACTGTTGGCCGAGCACACTAGCTTGCGATGTTCGGCGTTGACCTGTGCTCCGCATTGCGGGCAGGCATAACGGGTTTTTACGATTGGCACTTTCTTTCCCTCCTCATTCCAAATTTTAGAATTAGTGTTTCGTCGTTTTGTGATAAGGGCAGCGGCAATGAAATCCCAATCGACAACTGCAATCTGGTTCGGCGTAGAGATCGAGGATTCTCTCCTGTTCCGCAACCTTGCCTTTCACTTTGTCAGACCAATCTTTATCCACACATCTTTCAAGATCGGATACCGTGATGTTCCGGTAGTAGTAGTTTCCATCCCGCATACGGATTCCACCCTTGACGCAGATGCACCACTGAGCGGAGCAGCCTAAATCGTTAGGGTTCTCCCTAAAGCCAGTAAATTCCTTCCAAGTCACTTCGCCGGGGCCATTGCCTTGGAAGTAGTTCTTCCAATCGGTTTGCTTGCAGGTTCTCCAAAATCCACGTAGCCGGTAGAGCATTAAACCGAACCAGCCAACCTCAACTTCTTCGCCGTCATGATAAATCACAGATGCTTCCATATTTCCTCCTCACTGGTATTTCCAAGCCTCCGCATCGTTCATCACTTCTTCGCCGTCATGCCGCGACTCGTATTCCGCTACGCTTTCGGCATTAATCAATTCAGTAGGAATGCCTTCCTCAAACATCTGCTGCTGTGTGCCAGGGCGATCATGAATCGGACTAAATCGACTATTCTGAAAGTCTGATGGCACTCGAACAGTCTTCTCAACCAACTCACCCTTTTCATTTCTCCGCTTCAAAACCAAATCCGCCATCGCTCCGTGTTCGTTGACGATGTAAGAGCCGATCATCCTCTTTGAAAACTTCTCGGCCTCGAATGGAGAGCTTGATCGGTACTGCTCAACTTGAACAGGCATTCCCTCGAATATGACCCTCTTGTAGACGATGTAATTGTTTTCGTCCTTCTTGCCTTCTACTGGCCGTTGTCGCCGCTCTTCGAACTCACCTTCATGGCCGCAGTAAAGAGCGATTATAAATGCCATCACAATATCGTCATGGGCACCTTCTCCCTCCGCGCCATCCTCAGTGAAGTCTCTCAACTCATCGATCAAATACTTGTTACGGATGAGCACCTGATTGTCGAGCATCATCTTCGACATGTGCGCTATCAGAGTCCGCTTAGATTTGTAGTCGGTCCACCATCCAACGATGTCAGTCATGAAGTGCTTGAGGCGGTCCATGCGCTTGAACCGATAAATGTTTTCGTATTCGTAGTCACGCATCAGACGAGTGTTGGTTGCCATGCCAAAGGAATTGACTTCGACAGCCGCAAGAGCTTCGTTGTAGTACCAGCAAAGAGCAAGCACAATGTCTGTAAGGTTGTACGGGTCCATGTACCCATGCCAACTTGCAACCTGTTCATCGAGTTGATGGCCGTCACCGATCTTGATTACTTCACAGCAGGAATAATCCGCACCTTTCTGCCCTAAAGCAACATCGGCGGATACGACGTATCTAGCCCCTGGAATCCGCTTCTCCCACATGTGCAAGCGGTTTTCGTTCTCCGGGTATGACGCCTTTTTAACAAGTCCAAGCAATTCCCCTTTATCGTCACGCGGATTTATTTCCGTCATGTGGAGATGCGGCAACCACTGAGTAAAATCAAAACTGATTTCTCCAATCCATCTTGGTTCTTCAGTCAATTTGCTGTAGCGGTTGATGACCCCTCTAGGAATTGCGGAGATGATTGCGTTTTGGAATGACACTTCAGCGGTGACCGGATACTCTTGGTCGAAAATCATATCGTCGCCGTCAGTGGCGATGAATTCCTCCTTCGTCTTTCGCATCCAGTTGATCGTTTCATTCGATATAGTGATGCCATCTTTCTTCTTTATCTGCTCAACCATATCTTTCTCTTCGAGAGTCAGTGTAAATGCTTCTCCCTTTGGGATTGGTAGTGAGTAGGTCTTCGGTCTCCGATAGAACGGAATGAAGATCGGATGCCAATCAACCGATCCAGCCTCTGCGCGTCTCCACAGGTTATGCCACGCATCGTTACGTCCATTGGCTGTTGATCCCATGACGTAGAATCCGTCTTTAGCAAGAAAGGTACGAATGAGCGACTTTGAAAGCTGTGACGAATCCTTCCAGTGAGCCAACTCGTCCAGCATCGCGCATCGAAAACCCTTACCTCGACCAACACCTGAAGGTCTGTTGGCATTGTCTGCGTACACCCAGTTCTTCAATCCTGGGCGGCTTGTTCTTAAATTTTCATCTGGCTCGTCAAAGCAGTACACCTTTCCATTCTCGTGCTTCATGACTCTTGGCTGCATCCACCACGGCAGGAATGAGAAAGCGGACTCGTACATCTCCATGTTGTACTTTGCGCCGTCTTCATCCTGAGACACAAAAACTGTGTTGGTGTGCTTATACCGAATTACTGTCTTGTGAAGGAACTCGCCAACCATATAGGTCGTGTATCCCATGCGGCGAGCTTTATCGACAATTGCACGAACACGCCCATACTTCTTCTCCAGTTTTCTCAATTCATCATGGAGAATTTCTTGGCTGTCAAAAAATGGGTAGAGACCTTGGAAGCCTTTGTCTTCAGTTCGGACGGCGTAGTAGTTAGAGAGAAAATATCGAGTGTCAATCAGGGAGTGGTAGCATTCACCATCGATCCATTCATTATCGGCAGAGGAAAGCGAGGCTCGGGCTTCATCATCCCCTATGTTGCCGGCCCGGTACTTCTGCCGGTGCATGTCGAGGATTTCTATGATCTCTCCAAGGTACTTGTTCGCCCGAATGATCGACATACTAGAGCCACCCGTCGAAAGCGCCAGCGTTCATCAATCGTCGCATTTCTTTTTTCCAGTTTTTTCCTTCCCCCATGCTGCGACCGAATTTGCTATTCACTTTCATGTGGGCCATTTCATGAAGTAGGGACAGTCTGGTTTCATTGACATTGAGGTCATCCGGCAAGAGTATTGCCTTTGGGCACGGATGCCCTGCAACCTTACCCCCATAGCAGCAGAGTCCGTCTACGTCGTCATAGCCGCCAAGTCGGGTTATTTCACGCCTCGGAAGAAACATGAGCAATACTTCTTCAGTTGGAGGAATGGTGTTTCCAAAATGCCTATTGCGAAGGACTCGATAGTCCCGCATCAAGTCGATGATTCGCAACTCTGCGATGGTTGGAGTCACCATCTTGATGCGTTCTACTTCCGACTTGGAGAGTTTGGATACCACTATTCTCCCTCTTCGTCTTCGCCGTCTTCATCGTCGCTGCTAGGAGGATCTTCATCGCGGTCCAGATACCCAGGCACAGCCGCTACTTCGGCAGGGAGCAAGTTCTCTTCTGCGGCCCTCTTTCTCAGCCGGTCCATCCTCTCTTCTGTGGTCTCCGCTGTGCTCAGATTGGCTACCTGATTCGTCTGGTTCACGTTGATCTCCGCAATCGGCTGCTTTGGTTGCTTGGCGACAATAATGTCCTTTACGATGCGGCTGGCCTCAAGGCGCGTGGTCTTGTCGTCCTGCTTGACGATCTTCTTCTTCCCAGTGTTTGCGTCGTTGATCTCGACCAACTCAGTCGCCTCCAAGAGTCCGACCATGCTGTTTTCGAATGCCGGCATCACCCTGAGAATTGATTCGTTAAGACGAAGCTCAACTCTCCCAGATTCATTCTGCCTGTTGTAGCTTTCGATCTGGCGCACGGAATCCTTGACGGTCTCGACGCTCACGCTCTCAGACTTGGCGATAGCCTTCAACCTTTCAGGCTCGGTCCCGGTGAGCGCCTGGAACTTCACAAACCGCATCAAGTGACGCGGGTCGCGCATGTTGTGCTTAGAAAATGCAGTCGCCATTACTTGCCCTCCGGTTCACCGCTCAAGTCAGCAAGCTCCTTGAGTCGCGCATGATCTGCTTCGCGGGTTGCGGCCTTCATCCTCTCCTGAGTTTCAAAGTCCGCAGCCTGGGTGTCTCTTTCTTGTTCGAGCACTTCCTCATCGGTCGCCGTCACGTCCACTTCTCGGGCAGATTCAGCGGGCGCATCCTCCTCCACAACTTTGATTGGGAACCTACCCAAATACGGGTCCGGCATTCTCGATCCGTACTGCTCCTGCTTGGGAATGATCGACTCCGGTTCGTCTCCCGGAGTTGCAACCGGCGCCGACTGTGCGATCTGCCGAAGAATGGAAAGGTCTTCGCGGTAGGACCTCGCTATCTCTGTAGCGTCCTTTAGGGTACTGGTAAGGTCGTTGGCGACACTCATAATTCGCTTGGAGCCCGTCACAACCCAGCGCACGAATGTCCATACGCCGAGACAAGCGAAAAATCCACCGACAATACAGAGCCAGATTATGCCTGTCATTCCGCAATCCTCACTTCACTTCCGTCATCACGCAACGCAACTATCTGCGACGAAGAATCGGTCATTACTGTTGAGTGGACCTTGTAGTTGCATCCAGTTTCTTTGTTCTTGCAGACGTACTCCAGATGATCGACAACCTGTTTCTGTCCCCTGCGGCCCATCACTACCTTCGGCTTCAAGACGGTTCCGCAACTATGACACACGAGATTGGCCGCGACTAACGGCGAAAGGTCCGGTATTGACATGCCCATTCTCCTCATTCCTTCTTGTTTGTGCTCTGCGCATTGCTTTCCAATTGTGAAATCGTTCCAGAACCTCTTTCCTGCGCCGCTCTGGAACCCTGTCAACGAAAAATGTTCCCGTCAGATGATCGAGTTCATGTTGAACGATTCTCGCCACCGATCCCCTAAACGTCAACTTCTTTCGCTCGTATGGAGTTTCTGCTAGAGAAGCCTCAACGTCGACGATTTCAAGCCGTGGCACCATGCACTCATTTCCCGAAGGCGGCAAACTTAAACAGCCCTCCGGTTCCTTAATCTCTTTTCCGTACAACCTAGTGATCTCCGGGTTCACTAAACCAATGACTATTCCGTGACTCCTGCCGATCAATACGAATTGCTTGAAGCATCCTATCTGCGGAGCCGCCAATCCCAATCCATCTGCCTTTCGCATCACTTCGATCATGTACTCGAATAATTTCGGAATCTCCGGCCACTCAGCCTCTTCGACAGGCTTCGCAAGGATGTTGTTCATCTCTGGCCCATAAATAGAGAGCCTAAAATTCCTCTGAAAGTACATTTCCCTCACCTGGGTACAACAATACTCCCAGCAGCCCTCGACCGTTCGGCCTTGAACATGATCTCAATTGCTTCAGGGATAGCCGAGTTGCCAATCAATTCAAGACGATCTGTGTCCGCCCTCAACCATTGAGGCATATACATCTTATGCGTAGTACACCGCGTCCCCCTGGCACACTCGCAACCAAGCCAAGTGTCAAGCCGCTCTCGCGCTTTCGCGGTCCAGTCAAAATGTTCGGGGTAGATTTGCGGCAGAAAATAATCGGCGCAGAAGCATAGACCGTCAGACCTCAACCCAACGGCTCTGCCGGTCACTATCGGTCCAGCGTTGCTCGGAACCAAGACAATCATGTAGCCGACGTTTTTCCACGATGACGTGTCGGCTGCGGGTTGACTTTCTGGAACCGCAATTACTTCCGTGGTTGGCGATTCCTGCTTCTCTTTGCGCCGGTCAATTACCTCAAAATTCGACAATGTAATCTTCCCCCTCGCTGGTTATGGTTTCACCCGGCAGTAGGCAGTACGCGAACGCTACGCGGCTATCATTCTTCGCAACGATCTCTCGAAGGACTACGCATGATCCTTCTATCTCGACGTAGCCTTTAGCTACCGAACGCTTTCCCCCGTTCTTTATTTTCAGACTTGCCATTGCTCACTCCTTAGTTCGGCTTTGGTTTGTTTTGATCGATGGCATCCTTGATGTTCGACACCATCATTTGATTCTCTCCGGTTTTGAATCCCTCACGCGCCTGTTGCTCAAAAGCAATAGACGTTGTTTTTGATGCAACCTTTAGAACCCCAATCTGGAGCGCAAAGTCTATGAAGTTAACCTGCATCTCCAAACCCATAGGAGAATGCACGATCACGATAATCGGACACCCCTCGCGCTCCTTCAAATGGTTCTGGACCGCCTGCATGAATCCTTCGTGGGTCATAGGGGACTCCATTAGTTCACCGCCGCTCTGTGTGTGATAATCGTTCGGTCCTGAGAGTAAATCTCAGTGATCTTTGGGTGGCAAGCGCAGTCACGCCCCAAGTTGTGAACCCCAAAGTTCAACCGCTGCGGGTCCGGCTCCTCTTTGAAGGGAACAATATGAGCCACGTTGTCGTAGCGAGGGTCTTCAGGATCGAAGTCTGTCGACGGAGTAATAATCTCCAATGCTCCGCTCTCCACGTTCTTGACTACGACCAGCCAGCGCATTACTTCTTTCCCTTCCCAAAGAATTCCGCGATCTTGGCTTCAATCGCCAGCACTCGCGGGTCGGCAGGGCGCCGCTTGATGCGGATCTCAAGATAGTACGTGTTCGGAATCTTGTCCGGGTTCGGGTTGTCGTTCTGGTGGAAGTCCCACTCAAACACCCCGGTATCCCACTCGTAGGTCGTTGAGCCCCACTGAACCTTCGACTGGTTCTGCTGAATCGGAAGCCGGAACGCCTGATGCAGCAGCGTCTTTAGTTCGGCCCACTCCTCAACCGTGACGTTCTCGTACTTTGTTACTTCGTTTGCGAATTTCTCTTTCATGCTGTCTGTTCTCCTTCTTTGTTCTCTGGTGCGTGATTCTCGAACGGCAGAACCGGATTCTTTGCCGCTCGCTTTCCATGCCCTCGCGTCCACGGCCAGATGTAGCGGCCGGCGAACCAAATGCTCAATCCGGGGTTCAAACTCTGCGGCTTTCCCCAATACACCCCGAACACCAAATCCTTTTGCGTCAGTCGGACTTTCATGGACTACTCCCTCTTCCATTGGTAGCCGCGAAGAACTAACTCCTGAAGCGCTAAATACCTCGCCTCTGTTGGCGTTGGCATCGTGTCTTCGTTGTTGTCGAGAAGGATTTCCACCAACCGCTTGTCGCTCGGCGCCTTGCGCTTGATTGCCGCCCTCGCTTCATCCGTCAGTACGATTGTCTTTTTCATCGCCACTCCAAATTTTGGAATCCAAAACCGCTCAGTCGTCCTATCGCCGCGTGATGACATCCTTCAAAATTAAGGTCTTCGCCATCTCCAGCATCCCCAACCGCGTCGACAAAACCGATGTCGATCCGAGTGTGATGATGTCGCCGCCGGCTTCAGTCATAATCACAAGACACTCGACCGCATCGCCAACCTCTTCCATCGCCTTGACCAGCGTCTCTGTCGGAGTCCTCTTGATTACATCGCCCATTCTTACCCTTCCAAAAACCGCTAGACTTTTCTCCATCGGTCCCTGCCGCCGACATATATATCGCGGACGCGCTCAACGTAAATCACTGCCTCCGGATTCATCCCCCGCGCTCGCTCAATGGCTTTGGCTTGGGTTGGGAGAATCGCGCTGGCCCGTTCCGAACCCGGCCTCCGTATCGCATACTCGCCGGTCCTTGTCTTCTCGATGTACAGTTCAGACTTTGCCATTCGACCCCTTCCAAAAACCGCTCGAAAACCGCCAGCCCGCGCCAGCGGGCACCGTCGTGCCACGCATTACACTAACTCTTCAACTCGACTCACATTCGACAACGCAGCGAACTGAATCAACTTACCATCCTCCACGCGGAACAAATCCACATATTCTGTCCCGCACGACCAGAAGTGACACTGCCACTCCTCCGGTGCATTATTGTGAAATGTCACCTTCAACCTGATCGGTCTCACCGCTTCCGTATTCAATATCCCTCCAACCTTTCTGCCTACATCCACATCATTGCACATCTTCACGCTTTTGTGTTGACCAACTCAAATACACAACTTTTCAAAACTTCAAAACTGCTTACATCATTTCAACTTCTTGGATTTTGAAAATCTGTTCGCTGGACCAGTCGCGTAGCGACCGGACCCCCACCCCACCCCCTTGCGCCGGGTCCGTTGCGGCGTGCGTGCTGGGCGGTGGGCGCTGGCCGTGGCAGGGCGGCGGGGCAGGGGCAGGGCAGGCGGGAGGGGCTGGGCCAAGCTGCGGAAGGCGAAGCAGAGGCAGGGTACCGGGACCGATGGAAGGCTCAAGAATGGCACCGGGTGGCGTCAATCATTAGAAGTGGGCGCGGTGAAGCTGGTACAGGGTGCCATGAGGCAGGCGAAACTGCCATGCTGTAGTATGTCCAGCTTGGCTGCGATGCGTCCTAGAGGCGCTGGTCAGGCCGTTTCAGGACACAACAAAGCCCCAGACGTATCTGGGGCCAGTGTTGCCGATCCTGCCGCTAGTCGAGGTAGAGCCGGGTATTGATGTTCTTGAACTGGTCTTTGCCGTTGTAGGTTCCCATGTACATCCAGCCTCCGGCGTAGTTCCATTCCCCATCTTTGCCGCTGAGCCTGCCTGCTGCTATCGCCTCTTCAAATGCCTGCCTGCTGTCCTTGAATACTGGTGCTGTAGTGGTTGCCATGTTCCCTCCTGCGGCTTTGGCCGCATCCCCAATATCTCACCGCTGCCAGACAAAGAAAAGGCCCCACCAGAGGCAGGGCCGATTCCAAAGTTTGGAAAGTTTCTACTGTATGACGTGCTGCCGCTTGCCGTTCTGCTCGATCACCGTATCTCTGTTGAGGTAGCCGATTATGCTGCTCTCTGAGAGTGGAGCCGTCGCCCTGGTGTGAAACTCTCCATAGCTCAGCGCGAACCCTGGCAGGGCGCGTACTGCGTTGTAGGCCGTCGCTACCAGACAATCAACCACATACAGATAGTCGCTCATGCCGCCGCGCTGCGCGTGGTCAAGCTCCTGAATACCGTTCGTGCGGATCGTGCCGGAAACTTCCGCGATGACTCGATCAATGATCTTTGATGCTTCCAAATGGTTCATGGTTCTACCCTCCAAACAGCGTCGGGTTAACCTTGCCGAAGAACAGAGGAGAATCATTCTCCATGCTCCCGGCTCGGTGGTTGATGTCGGCGAGGGGCTTTAGCATCTCTGCGGTTAGCTCCTCGGCTTGCATTGCGGCTGCGGCCTGGGACTGCAACTCAACTGCGGTCTCCATGCCGGCGAAGGTGTGAGACTCTACCGGCTTAACCATGCGCTTCATGGTTCACCTCTTCAGCCGATAGGCTTCAGCTTTCAGGATAGAGAACCCAAGTTCCTTGGAATACATCCACTCTTCCGGTTTGTACGTTCCTTCATCCTGCTGTTTCATGGCCGTAGCAATCCACAAGGCGCGGTCAAACTCAATGCGGTTACGTGTCATGTGCTGGATGCCTTCGGCCATGTCGATTACTGTCATGTCCTCAAAGTTCTTCATAGTGTTTCCCTCCAATGTCCCTACTATCGGCCAAAGCCGCTAAGACTTCAATGCCCCTCAATTCTGCCATGCTAGGGGCTGTCCGAGGCCGCTGCAGCTCGTCCTGGGGCTTCCTATTGCGGCTTTGGGGCAAGAAAAAGGCCCGATCCGAAGACCGGGCCGAATCTCGCATGATCGCGCTGTCTACCAGACAAAGCCGAAATGCTCGACGGCTGCGCGAAACGCCACCAACAACGCGGGGAGCCTCGCCTCCAGCCGCTCTTTCAATCCGGGCGCTGTCAGGTCTTCGTCTGTTGCTTCGGGCCACACTGCCGAACTGCGGGCGAAGTCTAGCTGTCTTTCCTTCCCATCGCCTACGATCCAGACCGGCTCCCAAGTTGCCGTGAGTGATTCCTGTGGTTGTTCATTGGACTCGCGCCAATCGGTATGGCCGATTTTCACTATCTCACCATCGGAACCGCGAATGATCCGCTCCCAGACGGGCAGCTTCGTCTTGCCGTTGCGGAGTTGCCGCTTCTCGCCTTTGAGGAGTCCTTTGTAGTCGCGGTCGCTGGCATGGTAGACGGTATTTGCAACGTAGTGCATGGGGCCGTCAGAACTGCACAGATGCCACTTGATGAACGGCTCAAGCCCAGGAAAAGCTGCTGCAACTTCGTCATGGAGACAGCCGCCAGCTCCGCCACCCTTGCGGCGGTCAACCGGGCGAATATCCGCTGTGATACTGAAAGTGTTATGCCCATTGCCACGCTCGTCGTCATAGCGGACTTCTGCAACGATCACAGAAGGCTCACCGTAGTACGTTATGCGTTTGGGGCCAAACTTCGCCCGCTGCCGTTTCGCTGTCTCGCTTTGCGTTGTGATTGCCAAAGCCGCTACGCTCCCCATAGTTGCACCCTCCGCCAGCCTTCCGGCCAGCCGTTACCATGCTACCAACTCGTAGATTGCTGCATACACCAGCAACCCAAACGCTACCGCTCCGGCAAACCCTTTTACCTGTCGCCAGGTCTTCGGGTCGCCGTTCACTAGGTTGTAAAGCCATTCATCCATCACAGCACCAGCCCGATCAAAAACATTATTCCGGCTGCAACGATCCACAACAACCTGTACATGGCGCGGCTTTGCGTCCACTTCGCCCAGACCAGGAATACCGCTAGAGCGATTACCAAACCCCACGGAACTACCATACAGCCACCTTTCCCAGCCGCCACGATACGAAAACCGCCGCAGCAGCTACCCCAACAAAGAACCCAATCACGTAGGCCATAAGCCCTCCATGACCCAACTATGCCCCCAAACCGCTAAGGCTTCAAGGGGTCACTACAATCCGCCATCTTTGGCACTGCGAATTGAAGCAGGCTACGCCACCAGTTATCGCCTCCATTGGACGTAAGCAGGCTCGACAAACACGCCTTGGTTTCTCGATCTCTGCCGGCTTCGGACTCTCGTGATCTATCGGTCTCTCTACCCTCGCCGGCTTCGGACCTCGCGCAATAATCATTTTCTCGGCCTTCGGACTCTCGACCTTACCTGAGTTCCAATGGCTTGACCTGCACTTCCGGCTCGGACATCGTGCCGGATCACTCGCGCTCTCAGGTATCCAAGTCCACCCGCAAACATCACATTTCCACGCTTCTATCGTCACTCTCGCCATTGGTACAGTGTACCTCTAATCGCATTGGTACAGTGTGCCTAAATCTATCCCCTGAATGCAATACACTCACCGTGGTGCCACATTCGAGCGTATTTATAGGGCGCTCCAGTGGGCCGAGGAAAGGCTCATCCATCGCGGTCTTTTCGGCTGGCTGTGCTTGTGGTTTGTCTGTGTCGGTGTAATTGGTGAGGGCGTCTGCAAGCGTTAATGATTTTGGTGTGGGATGGGCAAGAGAAAGCCCGCGCCAGAGTAGACGCGGGCCGTGTGTTGCGGAATATCTACAGAGTCGCTTTGTACTCTGCAAGCTCCTGGGGGAGTGTTGACGTGTGACCGGCGCTAAAGTCTTCGGGTGCGATCTCTTCGATCACCAGCCGGGTAAAGTGCGTGCCGTAGGCTTGATTTGTTGCCTTCAGGTCGTCCGCTCTGTGCTTGCGGGCTATCTTTGCCAGAGGCACATCACTCTCGAAGGCTCCGAGATACTTCCAGAGTTCGCACGAGAGTTGATCCACGGTAGGCGCAAACTGTATTGTTACCGTGCTTCCGTGTCTTGTGAGTCCGATGTGCTGTAAAACTCTCTTTGCCATGAATCCTCGCTTTCGCTGTGGTTGTCTTCTCTGCGGTTTTGAAATGCCTTGCGGCTTTCAGACTTCGCCGGTCACTTCTTGCCAGTCGGTTGCAGTCAGGTCTTCGCGTGTCAGCCTCGGAAAGTCCGCAATTACGTTGTGTTGGCCCTGCCAGTTCGATGTTCTGATCTCGCGCAAGTAATCACTTCCTGCCGTGAATCCGTGCGGGTTGGCGTGCATCGGGCGCTTGAAGAGCTTCCCGCTGTTGGCGAAGTCCGCCAGTGTCTTCCCTGCCTGCGGCTCGCGGTTCTGCCGGCGCCACTCTGCCGCATGGTTCGTCGTAACCATTCCGTTTCCTTCACAGTAGCCGTTGCACAGGTCTGGAGTTCCCTCACACTGCGGGCACGTTACCATCGGTTCGCCGGCGGTAGGTGGCCAGGGATATGTACAACGAGCGTCAAGTTCAAACTTTGTCCTATACCCATTTCCATCGACTCGAATCGCTTCATCTTCGTTGAGTTTCTTAAACGTGACGCTTCCGCATGGTCCAACCCTAAATTCAGACCCAACAGGTACATAGGCGAATCTTTTGAACTTTCTCTGGCCTAATCTATTGCATACTGTTGCGTGGATTTCGGCGTGTTCTTCGCGGATTCCCATTTTTGTGTCCTCCCTTGCATGATGTACTACGTTTTGGTGCGATATTGCACCTGTTAGGCTACCTTCCAGCGTTCCCAATGTCGAGAGTCTTGCGAATGTCTTCCACTAGCGCGGTCTTATCACGGTAGAATCCTTCACCTTCCATGTAGTGCCAATCTACGAGCAAGTGAGATTCTAGAAAATAGAGAACCCTAAACAGGCACTCTTCCAAAGGTTTTCCGTGCATCGGGCAATCCGGATTCTTTGGTACATCTATGCCCTTTCCCTCGAAATGGTTGCAGGATGGATGTTTATGGTCGAAAGAGATCAATACTCCATGGCCATATTGTGTACAGCTATCATCCTTTTCCATGTGTGAGCAATTCGAGCATAGTTTTTCTTGGATGTAATCAAGCATATTTCCTCCGTTTGGGGTTCCAAAGCATCAAGATGTAGTCAGCGCGGCACTTGAGAGCGAGACAGATCGAGTGAAGCGTGAAAGCGCTTGGCATTCGCCTTCCGCACTCAAGATGCGATATTGCAGCGGGCTTCAATCCTGTTTTAGCGGCTAATTCTGCCTGAGTCATTCCGCGCCATATGCGCATTCGTTGGACTCTAAACGCAACCATTTCCTCAAATGATCCGGTCGCATTGCTGATTGGTGGATAGCCAGTCACATCCGCCTCCGGAACACCTTGAAAGCGCCCGGCGTATCAGAATCGCCGATGTGAAGGACAGGCTCTCCCGATATTGGGTGCGTGAAGTAGAGATATGCAACGTAACTATTTTCTTCCTCAGCAAGCTGTTCGCGCATCTTGACGTATGGTCCTCTTCCGTCCGTCTTCGCCTTTGCCTGATTCATTTCAGCAAGTTGCGCTGCAATTTCGATCAAAGCCAAAGCCGAATAGACTTCGCCGGGCAGTACGTTGTGCTCGAATCCGCTTTTCATGCTTCTGATTTCTGATGCGTTCATTGGATGCCTGCTCTCTTCATTGCGTCTTTCATGCTAGTTCCGTAGATGGTGATGATCTCAGACGGCACAACTTGGCCGACTTCGATAGGTTTGGCGAGTCCGAGCGCAACGTCAACAGCGGTAGGGATAACGCCAACGCGCACCTTATATGGCTTCAATTCAGGTAAGGTAGCGGTCCCGGCTTTGCGATTCGCTTGCTGCTCCAGTTTGAATGCGAGTGTCCCTATACAGTCCATTTTTGTTTCCTCCCTTGCATGATGTGTGCCGGTTGTGGGATGCTTCGAGCATTCAGTATGTTTCTCTCCCTTTAGTGCCGGGTAGGGGGCCGTTTCTCCGCATTGCAGGCAGTGGAAGTAGTAATAACCTTCTGGGGCTATACACTCCCACTTATGAGGATTCTTAGCTAGAGTGTAAATACCCATCGACTTGCGCCTCCAATGCGCTGTACTGCGGTTATGCTGCTTGATCGACTGCGAACAGTTCCAACAGTTCCGCATAGCGCGGATCGTTGCCATGTATGGTTTCATGCTCGAACTTCATGTCTCCGCGCATGATGGAAATGTGCCCATAGATGCTGTATTCCGCGATGTAGGTTCGCCCATCGCTTCCGTCAACGATCCGGGCCAGCTTCGCGTAGGTCAGTTTCTTCGGCTCGCCTGTTGTGGTCCGTACCGCTCGCTCACCGCGCTTGGGATATTGCTCAATCTCGAACTGAGCCCTAACGCGCTTGCTTCCGCTCGGCCAGTCCTCGATTACCGCTTTCATCCTTGGATTGCTGTACGTCAATGCGCTCATTTTCGTTCTCCCTAATGCTGGTTGCCTCTCAAAACAGTGATAATTGCGCTTCGGTTTTCGGCTCCGGTTCCCATGCTTCCGGCTCCGGTTCGTTGCGGCTTTCAACTACTGCCACTGTACCTTGCAATGCAGGCTGGTGGTAGGGGTCGGTTATGTCCCTGCCGCAGATCCCACACTGGTACGGCTTCTTGCGGCTTTTGTCCACGAAAGCATGGAAAGCCTCATCTGCCGTTGCCCAGCCGAACCTTGCTCCGTTTCTCATCGCACCCTCGATTCCAAATTTTGGAATTTCTCAGCCCTGGTAGTTCATCACAGCTATGTCGAAGTCTTCCGCTCGCATGTCCCGCTCGTGCTGCTTACCGCAGGGATCGCGGGCGCAAAGCAGAGTCTTATCCGATGGAAAATACAGAGCGTCTTCGCCTTTCTTGATGCCCAGATCACAGCGGGAGCACTTCCCGCCAAACTTAGTTTTGAGCCAATACGGGGTTGTGTTTCTCATTGCGGTTTTCCTCCATGCTTCGATTGTTGCACTACTCCACAAATAGACAAGCCCCCACCCAAAGGCAGGGGCTCATCCTTGCACTTCATTACGCTGCGGCCGTCTCGCTCTGCGCCTCGGCCGTCTCATTGTGGGCTGCTGCTTGGATCTCGCGCTCTGCTCTCCGCTGTAGCTCCTCCCGGTAGCACTCGACGTAACTTGTCGCCCGTCGCCGGGTAACATGGCTGTCTACTGCGGCTTGGCAGGCTTCAAACGCATCGCGGAAGACTCGCGCAAGTTGGTACTGGTCCGCCTGCGATCCCCTGATTGTCTTCGCGCTCTCAAACCATTTCAAGTGAACGGCTGGCATCTCCATGTAGCCGCTCTTGAGGTTTTCCGCGACCCACGTCCGAACGGCGTCGGCATACTGCCAGCGTTCCAGACCGTCCATGTGTTCGTTGCACACAAGACCGAGGATTGATTCCGCCGTCCCGGTCTGGTACTCGTTCAATTCCTTGTACCGGGTGTCGTATTGCAGTTTCGGGTTCCGCGAGACTTTTAGCTCGCTCATGCTGTAATACCGTTTCTTGTTCCAGTCCTTGTCTTTCTCTAGATCGAAGACAAGCGATGCGGCAAACCTGAGTGAGTCCAGCCGTGGTTGCGCGTGGAACATGTGGCTGTAGTTACTGGCGATCTCCTCGTCTTCCAAGAGAATGACGGCCAAGGAAAACAGGTAGTCGATTGCATACTCCTCAGTCACGGGCCAATCGTGGCTGTGCTGAGTCATGCCGTCACCCATCGTTTCGAACATGCGGAATTTTTGGGTGAGAAAAGGGTTAGCGCGATACTCCCACTTGTCGCTGTCGAAGGAGTAACCAAACTTGGCTGAATTTGCGATTGAAGCGAATTTCTTGTACATCCCAATCCCTCCATCGGCTTTGCCGATAACTGATAGTCACACTCTTCCCCATAGAGAGCAATCCCCCTATTGCTCCGCTGCGGCCGGCTCCATCCCCGTCAAGGTCTGCGGAACAAAGAGAGACTGTTGCACCGCCAGCTTTCCAGACTTCCGACGTATCGCATCGCGCCACTTCGCGCAAAACTCGCCATCGGGCTGCGGCGCCATGTCGAGAAATTCCACCGGGCACGTGTCGTCATACGGCCCCATCGCCTCTTCCATGTCCTTGTGGCCCCACCCATAACTGCCGTCTTTGTCGAGCAAGGAAAGACCGATCCACTTCTCGGTCGTGACCGTGCCATCCGGCTTTGTCGTTGTCGTCTCCCGAACGTACCAGAGAGAATTGCCAACGCAGCGATACGCCAGCACGATTGATTGCGTCCTGGTTCCGGCTGGCTTGGCCCCGTACCATGACTTCGCGGTTTCCTCGGTTGCGGTTGTGTCCCACGGCTCAAGAATGTCGTGGATGATTGTTTCCTTTGAAGCTCCACGTCTGAATGTCCAACCCATAACACCCTCCGTCACTTCACTGCGGTTTTGATCCGTCTCTCGGCGGACCTGTTAATCGACTGCTGCCGGCGATCACGCTTGCCGTCAGACTCCTTCCTCAACTTGAACTTCACTCGGATTTTCATTCCCCAATCCCTCCGGTTTCTCGATCTGTGGATGCCTTTCCATCTCCAGCGTTCCAGTAGTCAAAAAACGCTGGAACAACGTCACAGCATGGCCCGATCCGCAAGCATGATGATCGTTCGGACTCGGCACCTTTTGCTTCCCCAATGAACCAACCTTAAACGCCTTACCTTCCAGCCGTACCCACCACCAGTGATTTACGGACTGCTTCTCGATCCCGCAGATGTCACAGATTATCGGACTTGACTTGATCGACATACTGCCTCCATGACGTTATCCTTGCACATCCCCCATAGAAAACAAGGCCCCTGCCGTAGCAGGAGCCCCGTCTTCGCCGTGGAGGGTATTAGGCGGCATCTTCAATGACCTGGCCGGTTTTGCCGTCGAGCATCGCGCCAGCAACTTTCATCACTTCCAGCTTGCGGCCCTCGTCCTCGACCTTCGTATTCGCAATCCACGAAATCGCGTTCGACATCCGCCATGTGGTTGAGCCCGGAGGAAGCATCTCGACTTCGGGAGAGTTGAAAGCCTCCACAACAGCATCGACTTCTCCCTTGCGGAGATTCTTCTTCAGGAACCCCATCACGTTCTTGGGGTCGATCTTCTCCGTGTTCGCCTTCTCGATCAAACCCATGTACTCGTTGACGTTCTCTGCGGCTAAGGACCGTTGCACAATATCCTGCGCGGCCGATGCCATTGTCTGAGTGTCCAGATCGTAGGTGCGCTGTGACAGTTGCAGGTCTTCGCCCAGCCGCGCCCCAAGGTGGATCTTGCGGAGGTCTTCGGTTGAAATGGCCCGGTTCGTACACCACAACCGCTCAACAAAGGTGCGCAGCGACAGAGCACCCTGGCCGAAGTCTGAATTCTCCAGAGCTACGCCGAAAATCATGACCTCGTGTGGCACCGGCTCAAAGACGTAGGGAAGCACAGCCTTGACCGCTATCTTCGTCTCCAGCGCGTATCCATCGAGAGGCACCGCCCCGAAGGTGGCGACGGCCTGAATGAACTGGTCGACGATTGGCCGTGAGTCCAGGCGCCGATAGGAATCCGACAGGAACCCGCGAACCTCGTTCTTGACGCTGCGGGTCAGATACCGTGCGCCGTTGCCGTTGTGATAGATGCGGTTCAGGTTCTCCGCTACCAGTTCGGCCCCCCACTGGCCTTTCTCCATGAGCCTATCAATGAAGGACAGAGGGATGTCAGCCCTCGCTGCGGCTTGCCCGATTGCGTGACGGTGGAAACCTTCTTCCGTCCGGTCGGTGTCGGGAAAGCGAACCTTGATGCCATTCCCCAGGGTAATGAATTCCAACTTTTTTGCCGCTACGATGCGGTCCGTTGGAACTTGCGTCTGTACCTGTTCGATTACCGCGAGAGTCCTTGCTTTCCCCCGCTCAATCTCGGCTTCAAACTTCGACCGAGCTTCCGCTGCGGCTGCGCTTGCCGCTACGTTGTAGTCCTGCGCTCCGTGGTGATAAAGCATTCTTTCAACCCTCCAAGGTTGTGTGATTCCTTGCATCTGCCCCAATACTACCCTCAGATGTTTTCGAGTCAAGACCCCTACTCTTCAGGATTGAGTTGCGACACCAGCAGCCCAGCATCCGTCAACAGCCGCCGAGCCTTCATCTTGAACTCGGAGAACCCCATCACAGGCACATCGGCCTGGATATGACTCCCCGGCTTGTGATCGGAATCGCTCGGCCTCGACCAATACCCAGCCAGCGGCTTCAAAGCCTCCTTGATCGCACTCTTCCCTCGCCCTCGCAAGAGAACCCCACGGCCAAACAGTACCCTCCGCTTCGGACCAACTACCAAAGAGCGTCCAGCGGAACTCTCGTGAATCCGCAAAGTTGATAGAAAACAATACACTTACTTGCCCTTCGCTTTCTCGCGCTCTGCACGCTTCCGCAGGTTGCCGAACAGAGACCCCAACCGCTCAAACATCGTCGGCTTGATCACTTCCAACTCTGCGGCTGT
>Ga0302188_10000872_pt1 | contig 24444 bp, 32 predicted proteins | sample II_Bog_E2_1_FD_198783 | JGI IMG/M metagenome (GOLD analysis project Ga0302188, IMG submission 198783) | Peat permafrost microbial communities from Stordalen Mire near Abisko, Sweden - II_Bog_E2_1 | ecosystem: Environmental > Terrestrial > Soil > Wetlands > Peat | place: Sweden: Abisko...
GTCGTCTGTTAATTCAGATACAAGTATTACACTATGCACGACATTTAGTGGAACCACTGGTTCTGGATATGTTTATGATGCTGAATCTAATTTACCATCTAGTATGAGCGTAGTTTCCGGGCTTAGGAGCGGCGCAGGCGCCCCAAATTCTAGCATAGGCAATATTAGTGATTTTTATTTTGATTATACTAATAATTTGTTATATGGACCGAAAATATCTTCTGGATGGAACGGGGGTGTACCTATTGGTGTGACCTCAATAAGTTCCAATCAGATCAGTGATTCGACGGTTGTTGGTAGAACATTATTAACTGCTACCTCCGCAGCAGCCCAAGTCACTGCTCTTGGTACCATTCCATCATCTAATATCAGTTTCACCCAAAATGGAACTGGTGCAATAACCCGCACATTACAAAATAAGGCAACTGATACAATCAGTGTGATAGATTTTGGAGCTACCGGTAACACGATATACTTGAGCGGTAGTGGTCTCGCTGGCGTCCCTATTTCAATGACCAGTGGTAGTAATGTATTGACCGTGACAGGTGGCATTTTTACTCCGTCTGATGTAACAGTTCCTGCTAAATTTATTGCCATTCCGGGAGCCGGAGCCGGTGGGTCTGTATTATATACAAATATTATAGGTTATATTTCTCCAACTCAAGTCACTGTTGCTACCAATGCATCAACTACTTTAACATCGGTGTTACATGGTATCCAGTATGGTAACGATGATACGGCTGCTATTCAGGCAGCTATAGTTGCCGCAACTAATGTGAATACTGGTATGGGTGGTATAGTATATTTTCCTCCGGGATGTTATACAATTAGTAGCACTGTTACTTTATATTCTAATGTTATTTTACAGGGCAGCGGTGCTTGGGCAACGACACTGAGAGAAATGCCCGGTGCATCTTTTATTATGTTAGAGTCTTTGAATTTTGCCACGCTTAATGGTACTAACAGTTCAGCAGGTATAAGTAAATTTGGGTTTAGAGATTTGGGTATAGATGGTAATAAGAATTTCTGTACCGGAACCGCAACTGGTGTGGCTATTTTTGGTTATGATTTTCATATGAATAATGTGGAAATTTATGATTTTACCGGGGTGTGTCTTTATTCAGATTGGGGAGGGGTTGGAGGACTAGCGAATTCTTTTCCTGCGTATGACCAAATAGAAAGCCGGTTTGTCAACTTACGGGTATGGGGTTCTCAAACATCCAATGGCATAAGTTGGAACGGACCTAGTGACAGTCTTTTCGTTAATTTATTAGTTTATTCTAACGCTGTTAATGGCGCGGTTTTCAGTGGAAATTCTGGCGGTGTTATGTTAAATAATTTTCATGCCTATGGTAATGGTAGTTATGGATTGTCAATTACAACTCTTGTGTTTGGTTCTGTTATTGAATCTGAAAGTAATACTGGTGGAGGCGGTATTATCATTTCATCTGGCGGCGCACTTAGTGCCAGTACTGTTTCCTGCTGGGGTAATACCGGAGACGGAATCAGTATTAATAATGTTGCGCCGGGAAGTGTGATAACTAATTTAGGGTGTTGGTCTAACACTGGTGACGGAGTGGCGATTTTCGGTCCCGATAATACCTTTAATTCAATTGTATCTTATTCTAACGGCGGAACTGGGATAAAGAGTAATAGTGTTGCTACCCAGACTGTCATAACAGGCGCTTCTGTTTATTCTAATGGTAATAGTGGTATATATGCCGCCGCCAATGACATGATATTTACCGGAATCAACAGTCGAAATAATACAGGTAATGGGTTTGGTATAACAGGTGGTATAACAGGTCTTAGGTTTGATGGGAAGTTGTCAGTTAATACAACAACTCAGTTATCACTTTCAACCGGTCCAGCATCTGGTTGTATAATTGACGCTATTCTGTATGCTACAGGCACCCAAACAGCCTACACCGGCACCCTCGGAAACAGCTTTTATAGAATAACATCTACAAATGGTTCTGCCGTAGTTAACCAATCTGAAGTTTGACAAAGAAAGACTTAATTAATGACATATACTACAGGAACAGTATCGATAACTAACAATACGAGTGCCTTAACTGGCGTTGGAACTTCTTGGACAACTAGTGGAATAACTTCTAGTTGGTTTATCCAGATTGGTACTGATTTACATTGGTATCCTGTAGCAAGTGTTGGTTCTGATACTAGTATCACTCTGGGTACAGTTTGGAATGGAACTACCAAAAGTGGTGTGACATATAATGCATCTTCTTCTCTAAGTGCTGGTTCAATGATTGCGCCAACACTCCCCATATCTTCAGGCATCACCGGTTTGGGTTCAGGAATTGCAACAGCCTTGGCTTCCAGTTTAAATGGGACTGGAAACATTGTAGGGTCTGCATCACCAATATTCACCGGCGCGGTGAGCATCGCCGCGACCGGCAATTTTTACCAGAATCTCGGTGCCAATGTGAACCGCTTCAGCGACCGGGTGTTCATCGGCGCGGCGCGGCTTCAGGACGGCACGGCGACCGGGGCGCAGGATTATATTTCCGCTAATATTCCGCAAGGACCGACTACTGCCATCGCACAGCAGGCAACGCTTTCGACCATCGGCGCAATAGGTATTCTCGCAGGCTCGCGCTCGTCAGACGCGCCGGGCACCGGCACCGAAGGCTGCATCGCGGTTTCCGGCATCGTCGTCAATGACGCGACGGGCGCGAACGCACAGGTCGCCTTCGCCTCCTATTTCGAGGCGCAACAAAAAGCCGGTGCCGGATTCACCGCGACTATCGAATGCGATAGTGTTAACCAATCCGGCGCGGTTAATTCAATATCGCCCTACAACATTTTTGCAGGGAACCCATGCGTCAACCTATGGGTAGCAGCCGGTGGTGGGCGCGCTGGAGTGGCTAACTCCAGCGCGGCACTGGTGATCCTCGACAATAACACCCTTTTCGACAAAGGAATCGTTTTTCAGGCGGGGTGTATAGCGTCGAACGAGGCAATTGCGCTCGGCTCTGGTCACGCGCTGCAATGGTGGGGAAGCACGACACAGGCGACCGGGGCGATTTCCTCGGTACAGACGACCTCGACTGCGGGTATCGTCCTGACGGATACCGGGACGGCAATCGGCAACATCCCCGGTGGCGTACAAGCCGGGCTTTTCGTCGGCAATACGGCAGGTGCCGTCAACTATCTCGCCGCCACGCCCGCCGCAACAGGGAATTCGCCTACCCTCGCGGCGGTTGGAACCAACGCCAACGTCTCGCTGTTGCTGACGGGTCAAGGAACGGGCGGCGCGGCGGTACACGGCACCGGGACGAATGACTCGGCTCCGTCCGGCTATGTCGGTGAATATGTCACTGGCTCATCGAGCGCCGCCGCCATTACGTCCAATATTCTTTCCAATGCGACGAGCATCTCCCTGACGGCGGGCGACTGGGATGTATCCGGTGTCGCGTCGTTCGTCGCGGCTTCGGGCACGATTGTTAGTAGCATACTTGTTGGGATCAGCACCACCTCTGCGACTCTTGGAGCATTTGGATCGTTCACACAAATTCAAGCGAGTTTTATCGCATCGAGTAATAACTATATCACGTCGCCAGTTTGCCGGATTAGCCTCGGCACCACTACCACCGTGTACCTTGTGGCGTCGGCTGCGTTCACGACGAGCACCATGACGGCAGGTGGCTTCATCAGGGCGCGACGAACACGATGACGGCGCGTAGGAACTGCAAAAATAAAATTATCATATATTATGTAGTTTGTCTATTTGGTAAATAATATAAGACCAGTCATGTAGGACCATGGTTGGGCTGAAGTTTACTAATAGGAAATTATATATGTCAGTTAACGTGTTCAAAATAGATAATATTGCGAAATATAAGGTTGGTGAAACATCTACTGACATTAATAATAATGTCATAATTTATGTTAGAACACTAGTTGATTTACCTAAAAATACTTATTTTTCTATTAGTAGTGAATTTATAGTAATAGCTAATCCAGATGGAATTTACCGGACATTCCAGACAATTCCGGCAAATAATTATTTTTGGGCATTGGATGAATCGGCAACTAAAGTAGGAGGTATTAGCACCTTAAACTTTAATAATAACAGCGAGGTTAAATGGGCGGTCGCTCTGGACGGGGTTCCTGATGGTGCAAATAACACCGGTTCTAATTTAACTATATCACGTTATGATAATAGTGGTTCATTGATTGATACCCCAATTTTGATAAAAAGAGAAACTGGTGAAGTTATGATTTCTGGTAATGTTACTATTGCCGGGGATTTGATTGTTTCTGGAACATCAACTGAGGCGGCACAAGCCACTTCCGTACCTATTGCGAAGGTCGCAGTTACTGGTAATTATACAGATTTGCTCAATATTCCAAAAATTCCAAATAGGCTTTCACATTTAAAAAACGATTTAACTGAAAGCGTTACAGGCGGCGCAGCGACCAACGCCGACACGCGCCTTGCGGCGGTTGCCACCACTGGAAATTTTAATGATCTTAATAATATCCCTGCCCCGGTTGACATTAGTAATAAAGCTGACATTATTTATGTTGATAAAAAAATTAATGATATTACAAACATTATCAATCTTTCAACTTCATTTGCTGTTGGTAAGGCAGATATTGTCAATTTAACGAATATAATAAACTCAAGATTAAATAACAAGCCCGATAAAGATCATTTTGATACAAAGCTTAATAATTTTACAACCACGGTCACCAACGCGGTAAACGCCAAAGTCGATAAAGAATATGTTAATACCCACATTGCTACCTTGGCGGCACAATGCGCGAGCAAGGCAGACGCTAATCATGTTAATGATAATTTTATTAATCTTAAAACTGACTTAATGTCTAAAGTTGATCATAATCACGTTAATAGTAAATTGGATGGGGTTGAGCGAACCACTAATAAGAATGTTGCGAACGGTTATGCAGGATTGGATAGCGATGGAAAAGTTTCACCTTCCGTTCTTCCCACACCCGTTGTGCAAAAATCAGTCACAGAATTTTCTTTTGATGTTACCTTTTTAAATGGAGCGCCAACATCGTTCCAAAATGTCCCGGCTGGCTGGACAGTTTCCACATTATCCCCCGGCGTAGTGCAAATTATTAATAATTTGGGATACCCGATTGCAGGATCAATTTGGGGTCCGACTTCCGATGCTAACACATGGTCCCAACGGATAATTGGTACTTCTGATACTTATTTTTCATATAAAATTGATGAACCGGGAGCGCTTTATATCAATGGTGTTCAGGAATCGATTCTTGTAATGATAGGGACCGCAAAAATAAAATTATCCTACATCGTATAAAAGTGCTTGACAACAGTGATAGAGTTTGCTAAATAGATATTACAAGGTCAGTACGACCTAATGTGGGTAGTAACCGCATTGGGACTTCCTAAGGGAAAATCCCCTAAACATTGGTAATGGGGTGGCTAGGTGAAACCCGCAGGCTGTTAACCTGATGGCTGTCGAGAGGCAGGGCGCGTTCGAATCGTGCATTACCAGCGTAAAATAAAAACCGCTTAATCTAATTAAGCGGTTTTTATTTTGTTTAATTCATATTCATCCACGAGTAATATTAAATCCTCATAACTAACGGAGGATTTGGTTTTCTTTTTATTATTTTCTTCAAATCTCATTAATTCACAATTGAGGGGATGTTTAATATAAAAAGGGTCATAATTGTTTCTTATTGCCTCATTAACTGAAACTTTATGATCACGAGTAATTCCATTTGGGTTATAGTTAAAACGTCCACCATATGAATGCCACCCGTATTCCACTATTAAAGATAAATCAAATAATTCCGGGTACTTGTAGACATTGAATGTGAATTTATACCGATTGTTTTGTTTATATAAATCACTACAATTTACACAGTATTTGGATTGCTTTTGTCCAACAAACCGCGCACCACAATGATTACAACCACAATGAAATATTTTAGAAAAAGGACCGACAAGTTCCATATTTGTTTTAGGAGCTATACGACGTTTAGGTTCTTTAGTTGTTTTGAATCTACGTAAAGTCCCTGTTAACGTTTTTGATAGAGTTTCTGATATTTTGGCTTTTTGCTCATCGGGCATCGGTGGACGTAATTTGTTAGTAAATGTTGCTGAGCAGCTATGGGAACAAAAATTATATTCAGATTTTTTTAGATAAGAAATTGGCGTTTGGCATTGTTTACACCTCTTAGGATTTCCGTAATATTCTTTGATTTTAGTTTCAATTCTTGGATGAACATAATCATTAACTTCTTCACAAAATATCATTTGTACGCCATTTTTACCGCCACTCTCACCATGCATTCGGGAGTGCCCGTTTAGTCCCATCTGTGACTTAAAGTTTTTATTGCATATACCGCATTCAAATAATTTATCCATAAATATATTTAGTAAGTTCGAAACGCTACTTGGGAGCTTTTGGAGTTGACACTGAATAAAATATGTGCTAGTTTTTATATTCAACTAAAGGATACACTAATGTTCAACGACGCGCATTTTTTAATGAATTTGTTAGGCAAAGCAGGGTTTGAAACCCGCATTGCGGGTGGTGCCGTGCGTGACATGCTGTTAGGTGAAACTCCTAAAGATATCGACTTAGCAACTATCGCCACGCCTGATGAAGTCGTTACCATGCTAAAAAAGAATCATATCGGTTACGTCGATAGTGAGAATGCGCGCAAGCACGGAACGATCACGGCTATCGTTAATCATGTTCCTTTCGAAATCACAACTTTGCGTATTGATAAGACCACGGACGGTCGTCATGCCGAAGTAGAGTTTGTGACCGATTGGGAAGTGGACGCTTCACGCCGCGATTTCACCATCAATGCCATGTTTATGGATAAAGAACAGGTAGTTTATGACTATTTCACTGGTAAGGAAGATATTGAAACCAAACTGATTCGTTTCGTTGGTAATGCTGATGAGCGGATTAAAGAAGATTATCTGCGTATTTTACGGTTCTATCGCTTCGTGGCACGATTCGATAGTGCTACCGAATCGATGGGTAAAAAACATGACACCGAAGATCATCGGGCATGTCTTGATTTATTGAAAAATCTGAAATCCATTTCTAAAGAACGCATCTGGACAGAATTATGTAAAATTTTCTATTATAAAACAGAAAGCTCGAAAAGAATCATACATCTCTTATGGGGTGTTGGTTTCGAGGATGTTTTTAATGATGGTCTGTGTATGTTTCCGAATTTTCCAATCAATTGTGAACATGCGGCGTCTGCTTATTGGGGATGTTTCGGAACACGGTTTATGGATATCATGCCTTTGTCCAGAGAAGAAAAGTTTATATCTGATAAACTTCAATATTTGAGTAAAACTGCAAATATTAAGAGCTTACAAGATATTGCTTTGTTGGTGGCATTTCATGGTCATGATATAGTAAAAGAATTTTTACAGGTTGCATGGTGGGGACCAGAGCGAGAATTATTGAGTAAATTAGGCGGTTTACCGTATGATAGCTTCCCCGTATCCGGTCAGGATTTATTGGATATGGGCATCCCGGCTGGTAAACGAATGGGAGAAATCCTTAAAGAGTTGAAAATTATATGGGCTAAAACTATTTTTAAAGCCGATAAGGATTTTCTTCTTGCAAAAGTACCGGAGTTGATCTAAATAAGATTATAATGCCGGTGATGGCGTAGGCTAGGCGTCGTCTCATAAGCGATTGTAAGTAAAGGGGCAGTCCCTTCCACCGGTACCATGACGAAATAAAAGACGCCTACGGGCGTCTTTTATAATTAAGGAGAAGAAAATGAAACAGAAAAGGTTTAATAACTCAGCACCACGAAATGAATATAAGCCCAAGAATGCCACCGTGCGTAACTTGGACGCTAACATTTTGTCTAAACCTGTTCATGAAGTCGGACTTGCCCGACTCTCCGAAGTTGTTAAAACATATTGTATGGGTCGCTCCACCGGACGCGTAACCAAACTTAATGAAACATCACTCAATGCTGAATTTGTTATCGACATGGGAAACTCTGGCGTTTATAAGTTTCAGTCCTCGTTCCCAATATCCGTTATTAAGGATAAGAAGGTAGTAGGCGATCCATTGTTCATTGATACAGTTAAAGGATTAATTTCCTAATAAAAGGAGGGTTTAGCCCTCCTTTTTTAATAACTTTAATAATGTTGAACGATCTTCATCAGACATCTTTGTCATCATTTTTAAAATAGCCTGTTGGTCAGTTTGTGCGGGCTTCTGTGTTGGTTGTTTATTACCATATTCATGAGGGAATAATTGTCTCATTTGGTCCTCATCTAATTTTGTAACAATCGCACCAGTCTTTTTGTCGCGCTGTATAGAAACCTTCAAATCTTTTAGCTTTATATTGCCCCCGGTTTCTCCAAGTATCCGTCGCGCAACATCGTCGCCATAAATTGCTTCATAAGCAAAGCGTAGGGTAAATTCTCCCAACCTTGCCCGACTCCTTCTTATATCACTGATTGCATCTGTACCGGTAAGATTTCCAACGGTCCCACCAAATACGACATCTAATTCATAGTCATTATCAGACATTTGTATTATCCTTATTTTTATCCAGTTCATACTGTTTTCTAGCACTACGAATTACCCGTTTAATTCTATAATATTCTTCAACAATTTTTGGAAACTTGTCACATAGTTTTCTTTTAATATACCCAAAATTATATTTGTAAGTTGCATCTAGGCTATCGCTGTGATCATCATCAAAATAGTTTAATACCGCGTGATATTTCAAATAAGATTTCCGCTCATTTATGTCATTAGTTGTCCTGATATTATCTGGATTCTTTAACAACAATTTCTTGTAATGTATGATATATGAATCATTCTCGTAGTCGGGTTCAGGTATATTCACGGTCCAAAAACTCATATTAATTTTCCTTTTAATTTTATTTAGCAAATTTATATTATTTTATTTAAAAGCGGTTATAAAAATATAAATTTTATTCGTGTTGACAAAACGGAACGGATTTGCTAAATATAATTCAAGAGCCGCACGAAGTAGCGTTATTGAATTGGATCAAAACACCGCTGCATCATTCACTTGCTCTTATCTTTTGTGGAATCGTCTAACGGCAGGACGCGATACTCTGAATATCGAAAATGTGGGTCCGAATCCTACTTCCACAGCAAATCATAAAAACAAACGGGTGAACCATTTTTAATCCAGATAGAATATATATCCTGTCTTACCGGGAAGCGTATGAGCATCAACAAGGACGGTTTCCGGTAACCCATGTGGTGTCCATTGCTGATTAATAATGACAAATATAGATTTGTCAAAGGAACCGTCGCGACATTGAAATTAAATTTCGATGATAATTATTGCAAACGCGGTGAGCCGTTATCTAAATCCCTTCCTCAACCGGAACATTTAGAGAAATTAGACGCCTTTTTAGATTCAGTTATTGATTATCCCAATCCTAGTATTATCTTTCATTGTACGGCAGGGATTTCTCGGTCTACTGCTTGTGCATTATATTTCATATTAAAAACAAATGATGGGTGGATTCACAAAGCATATGAGACGCTAGTCTCGATACGACGCGAGGCGCTACCTAACTACCAGATCGTGAGATATATTGATGATAAACTTGGATTTAATGGCGAACTCATTGAATATAGTAAAAGTCGAGAGCGTAATATGATTATAAAAGGTTTGGAGTTTGATTAGTGACTAAAATTGATAATTCACAAGAGACGATAACAGTAAACAAACGGTATTATGAAGAGCTTGTTAGGGACGCGCGTAAACTCGCTCTTCTGGAAGCTAATGGCGTGGATAACTGGGACGGGTATGAATGTATATTTGAAGATGATGATGAGGACAGTGAATGAGTTTGATAAATGATGATTTTAGTCTGTTGTGGATAGAACACTTTTTGGATGTGGAACAACAAATACATTGGTATCATATCCGGCAAGTGCAGACTGAGCAATATAAAAATTTCTATAGATGGCATAGTACAAAAAAGCTCCATTATGGGGCAGATGATTTTCCTCATGATTATTTTGTTTATCTTAATGAGGCAGACCGCCTTGAGATGCACGAGAAGTTCGCACAATATTTGGAGCCGGTAAAAGAACGGAGATTTCATAATCCCGAATTTTATGACTTTACTATTGTTATCGATCTAACTCATCCAAATGTGATGGTTGGTAATATTCTTCAACAAGAAATCACAAATGAGATTAACAAAGAGATTATTGCTACTATATTAAAAAGATGAACCCTTGGGTTAAATATAATTAACGATGTTCTTAACTTATCAAGCACAACTACAACCAACCCAAAGCGCAATACCGAAGGCTAGATGAAATTCTAGAACTTCAGCGCCAGTTGTATAATGCTGCGTTGCAGGAGCGTATTGAAAATTATAAGTTTGGTAAACGGCTTGCAGCCAAACGCGGGGATACCAAACCAGATCGTAAGTTAGATAATTGGAAGAGTATTAGTTATATAGATCAACAAACAAATTTTACCTTGTTACGTAAAGAAGTAATAGAATATTCAAATATTCCTGTTAACCTCTCACGGTGGGTATTGAAAACCGTTGATAAAGCGTTTATTAAACTTTTAAAAAACGGTTCCGGGTTTCCTAGATTTAAAGCTAAAACTAGATTTAAATCATTTGGCTTCACTGAATATTGGCTTATCCTTACATAGGGATCATAACGCAGCAATTAATATTCTTAAAAGAGGCTTGGTATTATTAGAATCACAAACTAATATAGTATGTGCAGGGGCGTAGTTGTCCCTGAAGACGCCAACGTAATTCACTAGAATATGCGTCGTCTTAGAAACCTCTTTGAAAGTAAATTAAATGAGTCACTACAAACCTTGGAATTGGATTGAATTAATACAGAATAACGGATATGAAGCGATGGGGGGTATTCCTCCATCTGATCCGTTTTGGAAGATCATCAGGCACATATTATGCGATTGGCTTCCGTACAAGATCGACTTTGAATTTGTTGATCCCCCAACCTTCCCCGACACTTCCCTTAACGTTGAGATTTTCCCCAAGATATTAGATGCGTTAAGCGCATCTTCTTCTGTTGGGGAAAATGGCTTGATCAAAATCCTTGATAGTTTATTAACGACATGTAATAAAAAAGAATGGTTGGAGTTCTATAAACCGGTGTTATCCCGCACCTTAGAGCTACCGTTCACCATAGGGCAATATAACATATATTCCCCATATCCTATCATCTTTGCCGAGCCGCCAGTAGAACGTATCGTTTCTAAATTCCCCGGTCGTCAGATGATGTTTGAGCCGACGATAACCGGCGATAGCGCATTCGTCATCATCTATAAAGATAGCATTGAGTTATTAGATCATCGCTGTCACGCATTCTTTTCTAAAAAAATAGAATTGGATGCGTTCTTTCCTGTATTGGATGACTCGAAATTAAATGAGCCGGTGGTATTATTTGGTTATTTCGATCCTGTAGATCGTGATAAGGAATATTTTGTGTTATCTGATATTTTCACTCCATCTACCGTGGCGGTCGTTCCCCTTTCCAAACGGGACGAAATCATTAGAAGCACATATGAAGCTTATATAACCAAGGATAAGGGTATTTTACTTGTTGATAGAATATTCAGTTCTCCGGGCGAACATAAAAAGAACGCTAATATGATATTGGATATGGGATATAAGGCAGTGCGCGTCCGTGACATGGATTCAGTTTTCGATAATAGTGTGGATTTAATTTATACCCCTTGACCTTTTTCAGCTTCGGCTAATATTCTCCGTATAGGAGATTTTAATGACTATAGTAGCACGTGAAACTAATGTAACCGCCGATCAACTCATTGCATACATCGAGAGATTAGAAAAGCTTGATGAAGAAAAGAAAGTCGTTGCTGAAGATTTCAAGGATGTTTTGGCTGAGGCTGTTGGAAATGGCTATGATAAGAAGATTATCAGAAAAATTCTTAAGCTGCGCAAGATCGACAAGCAGACTAGAGATAATGAAGAGGCGCTTCTTGAAACTTATATGAACGCAGTCGGTATGACCGGTGGCGCAATGGTGGGAGTGGCGGCATAATGGAAAAGCAAGTTAAAGCATCGTTTAGAGCATCAACTGGTGACGAAATGAAGTGCGTATCAGCACAAGAAGAAGTTAAAGTATTAGATCAGGTAGTTAATGCGTTTATAAATCAGAATGTTTATTATAGTGAGTTATATTCGCGATTAGATATTATTACTCGTCGCTTAACTCCACATACGGCTGATGATTGTGATGATTGTAGCGAGGGCGGTCAGGCAGAAAAGGCATCACAATACCCCATTGATTTACTTTATTCACAACTGAGGCACATGACGAATTTGAATATTGAAGTAGAGAAGTTATTGAATAGACTGTCTAGCATTTAATAGGAGGTTTATTAATGAAAATGCCTACTGATCAAAAGGGATGGGACGATCTTGTTGAGCAATTGCTGGCAGAGGGGCGCACCGAGAATCATACCAGTAGTGTGGAATATATTTATAAAAACCTAAAAAAGGGTATGACCCACGAACAGATCGAACAGTTACGCCTCGATGCGTTAAAAATACATGAAAGGAATTTACAAAATGGGGGAAAAACAACCCGATATTAATATTAACGATAATTTTGGTATTTGTCCAATGGTAGCACCGAAGGGTGAAATCTTTAAGATGCGAATGAAATATTTTAATGGTAAAGAGGGTATTGATGATGACAATGCCCAGTGATGGACTTCACCGATGGTCATGGCTTGCTAATTTTAATGGAGATAGTATTTCAGAAGAAGAAGCGAGCCAGAACCGCATTCGCTATAGAGAATCTATAGAGACGTGCAATTTACCCGAAGAAGAAAAAGACATACTCAGAAAGCGTTATGACGAAACCTATGGTAAAACAAACTAAAACAATATTTTTGTTTGGCGCTCCCGGCAGCGGGGATTTTATTTAATGAATAAACAAACACACATTGTAAATTTATTTGGAAATTCTGGCACCGGCAAAACAACTATTATGACTGGTCTTTTTTACAAAATGAAAAAACTACGGTATAGTGTGGAGTTTTCCCAAGAAGTTGCTAAAAGTTATGTGTATGAGGAAAGATATGAAGCCTTAAAATGTCAACCATATATCTCATCGGACCAATTGTGGAATATAGAAAAACTAATAGGTAAGGTTGATTATATTGTTACGGATTCTCCTTTCATTTTGGCATGTATATATGGTCCTCTATACACAGGAAATAAGTATCCAGAAAATTTTTATAAATCTATGATTGAATATCACAAAACACTCAATAGTTTTAATTTTCTTCTTAAGAGAGGATTTCCATATGAGACAGAAGGAAGAATCCAAACTGAGTACGAAGCTGATAAAATTTATGAAGATATTAAATTATTATTGATTGATAATAATTTAATATTTGATGAATTGGAACATATCAATTCTGATAGGGTGGTTGATATTATTTTTGAAAAAATAACTAATTTCTAACTCTATTAGTTAATCTATTTAGTAAACCCGCTAGCGGGTTTACTAAATACTCCAAATTATTAGAAAATGGCGATCTAAAATTTATAAACGAAGATCATGAAGTCAGATCGTTTATACAAGTTAAACAAAATAAGGTATAAAATATGACAATTAACACAAAATTAATCAATTTTTTCTCGGGTCCAAATAGCGGGAAAACGGCAACGATGTCTGGTGTATTTTCCCATTTAAAAAAATATAACCTAAAAGTCGAGATAAGTCACGAGGTTGCTAAGCCATATGTTTTCGAAAAGCGGTTTGATGCACTGAATTGTCAGCCATTGATTTCGGGCGAGCAGATTTGGCATATTGAGCGTCTTATGGGACAGGTGGATATTATCTTGACGGATGCGCCAATTCTTCAGGGAATCGTTTATGGTAAAAATGCAACAGGCACCAAATACCCAGACAGTTTTTATCAATTTTTAATTGATCAACACAAAAAATTTGGTGGTGATAATTTCTTCATAAGACGTGGAGAGGTTTATGACACAACTGGTCGTACCCAAAGTTTCGATGAAGCCATAGCAGTTGATAAACAGATTCTAGACTTATTGGACTCTTTAGAAGAGACATATTCGGTAGAGGACTTGAATTGGGGGACAGCGGAATATATAACAAGTAGAATATTAAGGAGTATTAAATGGCGACAGGATTTGAAGTTTTAAATTATTTGGGATATGAAGTTAATGAACATGTATTATTTGGTTATTCCCGCCAAATACAAAAAGAAGCAATAAAACATTTTTTAAAAAATCCAGTAAAGTTTTCACCTAATGTAACAGTGACAGATATTCAAAATTTCTTTAAAGACGTATTGACAAAAGCGTTATTATTTGAAATAAATGATTCAAGAACACGTGGTGTAGCAGAGCTTTTGATTAAAATCTATCTGGATTATGCATTCGAGTTGAATTATGGCGTTGTTTGTAATGAAATAAATAACACTCCTGAAAGCATTGATAACCACGAATTATGGTTGGAATATATGTGTTTTGTGGAAAATAGTTTCAATCGTAGTGTGATTTTTATTGGTCCTATGGAAATGAACACTTTTAATGAATTATTTACGAGACAAGTCTAATCCGTAGGTAATCTGCCTCCATATTAATTTAATAAATAAAAACAGAGAGGTGATTTATATTGACCTGTATCGTAGCCATTAGAGATAAAAATTACAGTATTGTTGCCAGTGATTCTGGCGCATTTACTGAAAGTTCTAGACTATTAACAACAACATTAAAGATTGGTAATTTTGGGAAAATCATATTCGGTACTGCTGGTAGTATTAGAGTTATTAATATTTTAAAGCATTACCTTAATGATCCAAAACTCATAAAGAAGACCAAGACACAAGACGCCGAAACATTCATTGTTAAGCGTTTTGTGCCTATTCTAAAACAGGCATTGACCGAAGCGGGCGCAAGCTATCAAAACGATGGTGGGCATACATTTGAAAATGAAATTATTTTAATAGTTGATACTAAGATATTTGTCATTCAAAATGATTATTCTGTGTTGGAGCCGAAAGAAGACTTCTTTGCTAGTGGTAGTGCATCCTATGCGGCGTCAGGGGCGCTCTACGTCTTGAATAACTTGGACCCGACCCACCAGATATACACTATTGAACAAAAGGCGCTGATGGCGCTCTCTGCGGCTGTAGGACTACATAATACAGCCGCCGCTCCGTTCTTCATGATTAGCACCAAAGACCCGGAAACCATTTTGTCGTTAGGTGCAAGCTCCGCTTGAGCAATAAGATTGCGTCTTGACCTAGACCTACTAGGACCAATATACTACGTATGAGTTACATAGACGGTAAAATTATTAATGGGAAAGTTTGGGTTTCGGAGAAGAAAAATGGGGTGCGCAACGTGTATTCAGCGCACCCCAACTATGTTTATTATTACGTCGATCCAGAAGGCACTTATACTTCTATCTTTGGTGACAAGTTAAAGAAGTTTTCAACGCTCAAGAAGCGTGAATTTGAAAAGGCGCTAGAAGCTGCGAAAGATCGCGGGCTACAGATTTTTGAATCTGACATTAATCCATTGTACCGTTTTCTTGAAGAAAAATATCCAGAAAATGATGGTCCACCATTGAATGTCAGTATTCTCGATATTGAGACTGATAAGGACCCAACGCGTGGCTATTCCCGAGTTAATAACCCATACTCTGCGATCACCGCGATCACCATTTATAATAAATGGGAAGAGAAGTGTTATACTATCCTTTTGACCCCTCCTAACATGACAACAGAAGATGCTAATGAATTATTAGTTGGTAAAAAGGGACAGGATAAAGAAGGTAATTTTATCGAGACATACCATGACGAATTTGGTGAAATGACCGAAGACGCTGGATATTTTGTCGTTGATAATGAAGCTGATTTATTAAGGATATTTTTTGAGATTATCGAAGATGCTGATGTTCTGTCGGGATGGAACTGTATCCCGATAACGCAATCTTTATGGTTAGAAAACCGAATAACGACTATACAAAAATGTAGTGATGATGATATTTTATTTGAAACAGGACTTGTTAGGCGGTCACCTATTTCTAAAAAAGAAAGGGTGGATATTAAACTTAATAATGGACAATGTATTTCAGCATCATTAGGACATAAGTTTAGAGTAAGACATTCTGATCCAGAGAGGTATTCAAAACTTTATATAACTAAAAAAAGTGATGACTATCTTTTTGAGGAAGATATTTCTGTTGGTGAGATGATTTCATTGAAAACACAAGGGAAGTGTTTGTTCGTGGAGGTTCCGCTACGGAAAAATACCAATGCTCCTAATCTAAGATATACCGAATTGCAATGTTATTTGGCTGGATTGATTTACACTGATGGAACATTACAACAGCGAGGGAAGCGATATGGTTATACCATTTATCAGAGCGATTTTCCATTCATGGAATCTCTTGTGGAACTTAACAGTAAAATAAGCGGTCCCCATAAAGGATGCTATCAAAGAATTGTACGTGAAGAAGTTCTTGGTGAGGCTAGGGAGTTGATCTATGTTGGTGATAATAAACGCCTTGATCTTGAATTACTGTCAACATTATCAGAATCGCAATTTTTACAGTTTTTAGCCGGGTTATTAGATGGTGATGGGTGTGCATCGAAGGGAATGTTGACTTTTTGCAATTTTAATAATGACCTGAATACAGTGCAAGAATTATTGTTGTGGAATGGTATGTTCTCAATTAAACATGATAACGTAATTCAAATTAATGATATTAATGAAAAAGTCATTCCGTATAGGAAAGTTTCGAGATTTGGTGATTTGGTGTTAAAACCATTAGAAAGAAAGTGTTCGAGTAAAGCTAGGCTTACGAGGTTTAAAAAAATAGGAAATTCTTATTTTGTTAAAATCGATAGTATTAACAATACTGGTGAGTTAGTGGATATGATGGATATCGAAACAGATACACATTTATTTGTTTCTGCGGGGATAAGAACCCATAATTGTGAGTTCTACGATATTCCATATCTAATCATGAGAACGAGAATAGTTCTTGGTGGAGAAGACTTAGAAACGATTGTGAAGGAAGATGGATCGAAAGAAAATCCTCAATCACCAAGCGCAGAGTCTATGCCTTGGTTATTGAAATTTGGATTGTTTCCTTCTATCCCTACTATGAAGATGACAGAACATTTCGGATCATATGAAAAAACTTTTCAATTAAATGGAAGGATTTGTCTGGATTATATGGCACTTTATAAAAAGTTTCGTATGATTGAACGACATTCATATAAATTAGCTGATATTCTTAAAGTTGAAATTCAACAAGGTAAAGTTGAATATGAAGGAAGTTTAGATAAACTCTACCGTAACGATTTTAGGAGATTTTGTGCATATAACCGACAGGATGTTATGGGGCTGCACTTTCTAGATGAACAGATGCGATTTATTGACTTAGCAAATGCAATGGCTCATAAGTCTAGTGTTGACATGTACAAGGTTACTGGGTCTGTTGTGAAGATTGAGCAAGCGGTATTGAAACAACTTCATAAAAACAAACGTATTTGTTTTGATAATATTATGAAGAATAAGGACGGTAAAGCTCCCGGAGCTTATGTTATTGAACCAGAAACCGCTGGATTGTATGAATGGGTAATGAGTGTTGATTTGACATCTATGTATCCAAATATTGTGAGGGCTATTAATATTTCTCCTGAGGCTTTAATAGGACAGTTTGAGCTAACAAGGACTAATATAAAATATCGTGAGGCGCTTATAATTGAATTGGGTGGTGTTATGCCCGAAGATGCAACCGAGGCGGCGTTGAAGGGCGCATTAGTTGAAGCATGGAAATATTTCATTGGTGTTGATGAATATCACTCTATCATCAATGAAGAAGAGGGTGAAGAAACACTGATATTTGAAAATGGTGATAAGATCACTACCACTGGTAAAGAATGGAAAGCTATATTACGTGAACAAAACTGGTCAATTTCAGCCAATGGCACCGTGTTTGATTTAAATGTTGTGGGTATTATTCCAGAATGTCTTGGTATTTGGTTTGATGAACGAGCCGCGACTAAGAAAAAATCACAACAATTTGCTAAAAAGGCGGAAAAGGAAACCGATCCTGTAAAGAAACTAGAATATGAAAAGCTTGCCAAATATTATGATATTTTACAACAAAGTTTGAAAATTTATCTTAATAGCCTATACGGCGCATTTTTGAATAACTATTTTAGGTTTTATGATAGTCGTTATGGGCGCTCAGTTACTCTAACCGGGCGGTGTATTACTCACTATATGGCTAATACCGCCGATACATTAATGGAAGAATTTGTGCATGAGCACTGAATTGAAAAAAAAGATTGAAAAATACAAGTTTGTGATTCTTGGAGACACGGATTCGGCATATATTCATATAAATGAATATGTCAATAGATGTCGCCCTAATGGTAATGATAGTATTATTACTTTTGCTAATAAACTAGGGGAGGATTTGAACGCCACATTTCCAGCATTTATGGATGAAAATTTCCTCATCGGTACTGAGAGGGGAAAACTAATTAATGCGAAACGGGAAGCAGTCGCCACTAGAGGTATTTTTAAGAATGCTAAAAAACGCTATGCTCTCCATGTTATTGATCTTGAAGGCAAGAAAAAAGACGAGCTTAAGGTCGTTGGGCTTGAAACAAAGCGATCAGACACTCCTAAAATAATTCAGGATTGGCTCGAAAGCATTTTAGAAGAGGTAGTTAAAAACGGTAAAGGTTTTGATTATATTCATGTTATGGTGGAAGATTTCGTGCATAATAAATTCAGAGAGTTAGACCCGTGGCAACAGGGTTCCCCCTGTGGTGTGAAGAATCTAGCAACCCGCACGGTTGAATACGAAAGATATCTTAAATTAGTGCAAGATGGGTTTAAAGCAAAAAAACCCCATATGACCATTGCGATTAAAGCAGCAATGAATACGAACCAATTAATTGAATTCTTTGAAGAAAAGAATTTAGATTTCATTAGGGATGGTGATAAAATTGAGATGATATATCTTAAAACACCCAACGAATTCATGATGGACGTGGTTGGCATACCGGCAAATAGTGTCTATGTACCAGATTGGTTTAAAGCGTTGCCGTTCAACAGCAAGGCTATGGAAGACAAGTTGATTTATAAAAAGATACACAATATCTTAGAAGAAGTATTTGGTTGGGATTTTACACCACTCGATAACTATGTCGTAGAGGTTACAAAGGAGGATGGGTTTTGGAGTTGAAATACTACGAGTTGAAAGCATTTATAGCGGCATCGGGAATATTTTTTGATCCGATAGCGAAGTTACAGAGGTCGGTAGTAAATGTTTTTGTTAAAGGTGATGGTAAGGAAATTCAGTTTTCCGCCCCCTCGTCCGATCAGACTTTACAATTAAACGGGACTATTGATTTTCCGGGATTTGACAAAGCTGCATGTTTTGGTCAGTTGCCATTCATTAGAGGTATATTAGAATCTAATTATCTTAAGGATGATTATAATCTAGAGGTAGATTATATCACGACTAAGACAGGTAAAGAATTTATTAGGTCGTTTGATATTACTTCAAAGAGAACGAAGATTAATTATCGGTTCAGTGATCCGACATTGCCGAATATTATCAAACCCCGTATTTTGAATGATCTTGTTTGGTTATATTCATTTAATAGTGATAAACAATTATTAGCCGAATTCAACGAAGCCAAGAAATTAAATGGGCTTTCTGGCTTGAAAGAACCGGTATTTGAGATAGTTTTTAATGGAGAAGATGTTGAATTTCAGTTCGGCACGGGTGGTAGTAACACTATTGATCTAAAACCAACGATTACGGATTTGGAAATCAATGATGGATCGCCATGTGGGGTTAAAATTGATACTGATAATTTTATGACCGGGTTAGGATTTGCGGCTGAGGGTGGGCGCATTTCAATATCTCATAAGGCATTAAAATTTGAATTTGTCAAAAACGATATGTTTTTTGAATTAGTAATCTATGCGAAGAAGGATTGAGAAATGACCGGCGAAAATAAATTTTTTATTAATCTAGGTGATAAATGGGGACACGTCATAGAACTGACCGAACTGCTTTCGATGAAGCATATCCATAATGATGCAGAGGGGTTTATCGCCTTCATGTGTATGGGTGGTGAGGGAGAAGAACCGACTGAATATAGAAGCGCTCATCCGTTCACGGAAACGGAAATCTCGGTTGAGAAGAAAAAGCTGATCCGTTATGCTAGCGGATATGTCACTAAAGAAGACGTTAATGATATAATCTCGTTGATGAACGCTAAAGCAGGAAAAGACACTATAGAACATAATGCTAAAGAAGACTGGATTGAAATCGAAGCGTTACGTAAGATGTATTATGACTTGAATGAGATACCATACTACCGTATGGTCTTAGATTTTGATGGTGTCAACGGTGGTGTTAATATTAAAGCGGACTCTAACCCATCCTTTGATAAAATGGCTCTTAAATGGCTTGAAGAGAACGGTATTGAGGGTGTTGAGACGAGTGAGGATGCCAGATTGTTATTTGGTGCAGAAATAATTCAGAATCAGGTTGACACTTTGTTCCCTGACGAGGATGATGGACCGGGCGATATGTCGATTGAAGTTCCGGCTGAAACGGTCACAGTACGTGGCAATCCGAAACAGCAAATAGATATTGCAAAAATAAGTAAAGATAACAGATTTACGATAAGTCAATAAAGAAGGGGTATTATGGGAAATATTAAAAAAATAGTCTTTTTAAGACATGGGGAGAGCATGGCTAATGTATGGGAAACGTTTTACAACAACGACCATACTAATTTTCTTAGCTTGGCTGGAATTATGCAGTCGTTAAAGGCTGGCGTGTTCCTTAACACGATTGGCGCGAGCTTTGATAAGGTAATTTCGTCTGAAATGAGCCGAGCAAGGCTTACCGCATCTATCGTTTTACAGACTATGGGTGAGCATCTTAAGCGGGATGAACATATAATCATAGACCCCCGTATAAACGAACGTGGGTGGGAACATACTCCGCGCGACTTTCCTGATAGTACGTGGGAAGATAGGGAATCTAAGGAAGTTCATTGGGAACGAGTGAAAAACTTTATAGATGAAGAGCTTACTCCCTATATAGGGAAGGAAGATATCCTAGTAGTCTCTCATGGAATTACAATGAATGTGCTTCTTGCGGAATTGTGCCCAGATTTTATAGATTTGGATTATAAGAAACATGCTGAAAACGCAGTGCCTTATGCTTTGATTTATGAAGATGGGGTATTAATCAACGCGTTTGGTGGTCGATTGGCTAAAAATAAATGGCACAGCGATATGCCGAGCGAGCAAGAGGTTTTTAATACTGAATTTTGGCGTGAACTAGAAAGTGATCATTAATATGTTAATAGAGAAGCAAAATGAAAAGTCAAATGCCTTTGGATTGCATGAAATTGTCAAGGTTTTGACGTTAGAAAATCAGTTGGGTACAATTGTTGGGTTTTCTGGTGGTAAATATAAGGTGAAGGTCAATAATACTGAGATTTTGGTTGAGGAAACCGAGATTCAAAAGCGTTCTTTATTATTATCATAAGTTATAAATTTTAAGCCTTGTTTATAAAAGAGGGTGTGATATATACACCCTTAACGGAAAGTTAACTACTGAAGTCAGTGGCACGTCTCGGAAAGACGTTGAGTCCGAAAGGATTAGGGGGCGGGACCCTAGCTTTCCTCCATCATTTTGATAGAGGGGTATTTTATGGCTTATAATCTTTGTGATTTTATTGAAGGAATTAGGGTACTCACTGAACCGCTTGATCTTAAAGAGGTTGTGGTAGAAATTTCCTCAGCCACACGACATGGCGTTGATAATACAAAAATGCCAAGCCTCAGTCTTACCACCATTAATACTATAATCAATGGGAAAAATAAGATAACACATGTATTACTAATTTCTCCTATTACAGTTGTAAATTATGTTGACTAAATATAACACTAGTGTGTAAATCAATCGAGTGATTGGAACCGCCTGCTAAGCGGTTTGTGCCCGAAAGGGCATGTGGGGCGGTACCACTGCACACTGCCAACATTATTATGTTGAATCCTAGATGTAAGAGTTTGTCTTGTCTCTAAAACAAGCATTCGGTGATGGTTCTAGGCAACCTGATCCAGCCATTATACCTATCTGTCAAGACTCCGGTGGTATGTGGCAGACAGCGTTATCCGCTAGAGTAATTCTAGAGTAGGCTGAAACGGAGGCAATGGGGAGAGTCTAATAAATTCTCCCCAAACTATTAATTGAGTGAAATGATAACAGTGTATAAAATAAAAAGATTGTGGTGCAAGGCGATTGGTGGTAAATGTAGTGATGACAGCACAGAAGCAGATGTTTGTTGCCTATGCAGAACATTTTGGGTCTTGGTCCATTTAATCACATGCGGCGCTATCGTTATAAACGTTTGGAAACATTGGTAATGTAATAAGGAGTTAAATCATGTCCCCGGAGTTAGAAGCTAAACTTGTAGCAAAATATCCTCTAATTTTAATTTCTTGCCGGGAAGTCGCAGTTAGCGACGGGTGGTATAATTTACTTGATCTTCTGTTGGGGATGATTCAGAGCCATATAGATTGTCAAAAAAAATATAACAATATAACCGTGCCACAAGTACACGCTGTCCAAATTAAAGAAAAATTTGGTGGTCTTAGATTTTATTGTAATGGTGGTGATGAACGGACTTCTGCTTATGTTTCTTTTGCGGGCGCTCTGAGCGAAACCGTTTGTGAAAGGTGTGGACATCCCGGTTCATTGCGGGCTGTTCATAACTGGATGCGTGTTCGTTGTGAAGCGTGTGAGACTGTTAACGACCAGAAGTGACGGGATCGGTCATTACTACGATTTTCCCCCGCATCATTAAATTAACATCCTTGATATCTAAGCGATAGCGGGGAAGTAAGTTTTCCCTGATAAGGTCACAGGCATGTCTAAACTCGTCATCGTACTCAAAAAATTCAGATTCGTCTTCCTTAAATTTTGTGTAATCAATAATATATTCAATAAAACGGTCACTCCCCCGATATGGAGTTAGCGGTTCTAGGCGAACGGCGCTATATGTATCGTTTACCTTAACTAATCCTTTATGAAATTTGGGGAAGTGTGGGTTAGGATTGGCGTTTACTAAATTAATAAAATCTTTATAAGCCGCGTCGTTATTATCAAACAACTTTAACACATATGGGACGCCGGGTTTGCCATACACGTATGCAAAGCAACCTATTCCGAGAATTCCCCATCCTGCCTTTGCTAAAACAGTATCTGCCTTATGGCGAGTAGGCGGGATAGTCATTTCATTGAGTAATTTATATAAGCGCATAAGGGTATTTAATAAATTTTAAGTCTTGATATTATCTGAGAAGATGTTATGTTGAAAGTACAGGAGAATTGACCCCATGTTACAGACACGCCTTGCTATTGATTTTGAAATTAACCCGCTTCATGTGAGCGGACAACAGTTTAAGAACCTCGTTGCTGAGATTGAAGCATTGCTGCTTCGCCATAAGACTGCCACCAACGGTTATCTTAAAGCGACCGTTGACGATGAAGACCTTAATTATGTGGAAGACGTTGGTCGCAATGATGGTCTTCCCGACGCCGCCCAAGCCGTGATTGATAATGCGTTGGGGTGGGATGCCAATATGCCCGACGATGGGACTCCGGTAGAAAATATTGCCGCTTTCATGGAAAAAATCCGTGAAGTCGTCAGCATTCCCGACCCGATGGGACAGGCGATTTTCGCTAGATTGACAGGGGAATACGAAGTTGACCATACCGCTGCGATGGTTTATGCCCGCGACTATATCAACAAGGTTGCTTTCCGCAGAGTGCTGCCGAGCGGTCATTCTTACACCGAAGATTCTGCCTTCTATGATCTTGCGGTTAAGCAGCTTGCCGCACGAAACGTTCGCATCACCTATGCGAACGATATGACTTCTCCGCAAGTCGAAGACGCGATTGATAATTTGGCAGATGATCATTTTGCAATCGTCATTGAAAATGAAGCCGTGGTGGTGAATTACGCCGCCCTGTGAATAATAAAAACAACATAGAATAACAAACTTGAGGTCCCGCGAGCAATCGTGGGACTTTTTTATAATGGACATCTGTCATCTATAAAATCATCAAAGTATGGAATTTCTTTTTTAGGGATGAAGTTATAACCGACACATTTATTAAAACATTTTTTAGATATATCACCATAATATTTTAAAGTGATATTTGGGTGATTTGCTGCCTTAACTATTTTAGTGATTGCTTTATAAGTGTTATTGGATATATTTTAGATAATAAGGAAATTTCAATAGTAACGATTACGGGGAACTATAAATGAAAATAATCTATAAGGTTGGTAATCTTT
>Ga0302188_10000873_pt1 | contig 24416 bp, 9 predicted proteins | sample II_Bog_E2_1_FD_198783 | JGI IMG/M metagenome (GOLD analysis project Ga0302188, IMG submission 198783) | Peat permafrost microbial communities from Stordalen Mire near Abisko, Sweden - II_Bog_E2_1 | ecosystem: Environmental > Terrestrial > Soil > Wetlands > Peat | place: Sweden: Abisko, Stordalen...
TATTAATTTGGAGATGCTTCTTTGGCTATTGAAAGGCAATTATCGTCTTAAACACACTAAGCAAATTAAAAATCGGAATCATTGTCAGAAAAGGCCCCAAATTCTTAATTTCTTATTGGATTATGCAATGAGTTTAGTGAATGTTTGGAGAGGGAATTACTATCTGCTTGCACAATTTCCTCTTCGAAATTAGCCCCTAACTCGTTCGTATGACTTTGATTAGATTCACCAGTATCAGCATCCATTGGTATAGATGTGTAAATTAAAATAAAAAGTGTGACTTGAGGCAGTTCCACTGTTTTATAAGTATGTGTTGCGTTCATAAATAGGATTTGATGGGTTCGTCCGCATTGATAGAAATGACTATATTTTTCAACAATGGAGTATTATAGTGGTTGCGACTAAAAATATGTCTGATGAATTGAGCATACATAAGTTAATTAGTTTAATTAAATTTTATTCTCTAAAGATAAGAGAAAGAAAACCAGCCAAAATAATGTTATTATTTATCTAGTTCTATAATTTTAAAATCAGTAGATAATATGATAAATTCCAAGAGTTGTTGAATGTAAAATCATGCGATCATAATCGAATTTACGAATTTACGACTTAATGATTTAATTTAACCATTATCATTATAGAAGAATTACTATCCTAATATTGATTTTTTTGGAATTTAACAATAGATATTTTTAAATCGATTTAAATAAATTATCCGGCTTATTTGTAATTCTTATAATTTAATATTAAAATTATTGCTAAAATAACATATCTTTTATTTAATTGATCACATCACAGTCATTCCAAAATTTAACTAACCATTTTTGGAATCAATCATCTTTAAGAATAAATCTATTTCAAGAGTGAATATCTTGAACCATTTCATTTTTGCATACTCGTCGTACCAAAAAAATATGAATTAAAATATATTAATAAATGACAGATCACTCGTAAATTAAGAGAAAGAGGGAAATTAGTCTCTTAAATGATTAAATTCCTTTTATCCAAGTTTCTTTTTCTTATTTTCTGTGATAAAATCCAAATATTTTTTCTTAAGCTCCTCATTTTCAATAATAACTGCATTGAGCACAAGTTTTATGACGACAATGAAAAATGAAGTTTTCAGGACTCTTAATTAAAACAAGCAAACTATGATACTCTCATTATTTATAAAAATGGTATTCTGATAATAAATGTTTATTATTTTTTCTTATAAATTAATATTTAAAATATCTGCACAGTGCAGAAAATAAAAAATGAGTATTAAAAAGTAATAAGAGTAAATATAAGCTAAATATCCAGAAAAGGCCATCAGTCCGGCTACAGAATGCATAAAATAAGCCTTGCCTAAAAGTAAAGGCTGGAATTTGTAAGAACAATACCTTTACTTTCTTTACTTAATTCAACACAGAAACGTGTTCAAATATCAACAAACTCGGAAAAGAGAAAAGGTGTTCTCTAATTTATCCAAGTTAATCACTAGTAGGTCCCCCATTCAAATTAAAACTCACCATCATAAGATGCTCAATCGTCACAAGAGCGTCCATACTATTATTGAATATTTCACCAACAAACTTCAAAATCAAATTTAGAACGACTTATTTCTTCAATATAAACAATAAGTACTTAATCGAAAGGCTGAGAGGTTCTTCGAAGAAGAATAGGAGAAGAAAAACGAATATCGCTTAGTCCCAAAGAATGAATCCCCTCGAATGTCCCTCCGCAATAAATCATAAAAAATTACGAAGAATGAAGAGAATGAGCTTAAGAATGAACCAGTCGAGTCAAATATATATAAAATGGTACCCTAAGACAGACAGTATCCTCCTTGTAAAATTTTATGCGAGGATTAAGTTTCTTATATAATATGTGAGAAACAGTATCAGTGATTATGGAAAAAATAAAATATTTATTAACTCCTATTAAAGAATTACTCCCTCCATTTCCTAGACTTTTTAAAGATTAAGAAATCTGAAGGGAGAGATGTTATAAAAATTGTATGAATAGTAAGAAAAAAGCATAATCAATTTGTTTTATGTCTATTGAAAAAAGTATGAATTATTTTATTTAAAATACAATCAATTTTAGACTGAAAGTTCAAGTTTTTATAAATAAACTTATACAAGTAATATGTTTTTTTCCTATTCTTTTTTTGAATTAAGTATTTTTACATAAATTCATATAGTATATTTAAATAGTAAAATATGGAAATAGAATATTAAGTTTAGATAAAATAATTAGAGAAAACGCCGAGTTTAATGAGTGTTACAGAATTGGTTTGTTTGGAATAAATATTGCTAGTAGAACAGCTTTTAAATTTAGGTATGTTGTTAGTCTTGAAAGTGTTTAAACTTTTCCAATGAGTACCCTCATTTCTTTTTCTTAAGTTTTAAATTGATTGAGAAGAATATTCGATTAACCAAAAAAGAATTTGCCCTCCATCTTTATTGGTAACATTCCGCAAGAGATTCATAATAATACAAAGATGACTTTGTTAAAAATAAACTGAAATAATAAATGTTCACATGATATTCAGTATTTAAAATAAATTTGAAAATAGAATATATGAACAATATTTGAAAAGAATCAACATTAATTATTAATCTTTTATTTTTTTAATATCTTACTTATCTCGATTTTTATTTATCCTGTTGTTCTTGTTTGCTATTCTTTTGAAAATACCTTCCATATATTGAAAAGATTGCAATATTTTACTTTTTGTTGAAATTTACCATCTCTTCTTTCTTTATCAACTCATGTTGATTAGTATTAAGTTTATCGCTATATTTTTATTTATCTGCATGTCATCAAAACAAAGGAAAAGAAGGGCTGCCATCAGCGAGGAGGGTAACTAACCACACGAGGAGAACGTCGGTTCCGAAAAATAGAAGAAAATTATGTTCATGTAGTAAGTAAATTACGTGATGGAAATGGAAGATCCAACTCAGTCAAGTCAGCAAATTGTACTTAAGAAAGAAGAATTCAGTGAAACGTAAAAGAGATAGGCATTCAAAAAGAAATTACGAAAGTACTCTGGAATGTCAAAATAAGAAGGGTACGAGTAACTTCCATGAGGCAACCATATGGTCTTCTTCAATGATTTATGATAACTATGATCAAAAAGCCCTTTCTAAATAAGCTTTAATGATCAGGGAATAACCATATTGCAGATAACGGAATTGTGAATAATATAACTCAAGGCCCTATGAGAGAACAATTCATAAATTCACCAATTTAGAAGGGTTCATCTAATTTTATTTAAATACAATCAGTAATATTTTGTTGTATTTTGTTAAGGTATTGCGGCAGATGTTCTATTTCGATTCATCGGAATTTGGTAAGGTCTTCCAAGAACTGAAAGGTTATAATTGCACTAATTAATCATTTGTATGGAATAAGGTAAGAATGAGTACAATTCCAACGACCCAGCTAATAAATCATATTTTTCAAATTATTGGATCAGACTAATCTTTAAAGCAGCATGGTCTGTTGTAAATAATATTTATTTTTCTGATTTTAACAATTTTATTTTAGTATTTGCTCTAATCATAGATAGTAAGGATACTTTTTCTTAAATCAAAACTATTTTTATATTTATTTTTTGTTATGGATGATAAATGATGAGGCAGTAAGAATTTAATCAAATAAATATTAAATCTACATCTTTAATAGGTAATGATACCATGAATAAATCAAATTAACAAATCACTCAATTAATCAAAGATGCTCATTTTATAATCTATAAATAACAATGCAAAGATTTAGATATTTAATGATAAATGATGTAAATTTATAATCAAAATAGGTCGAGTTTATCATAATAATTTATCTTTTAAGGATTAATATTGTCTAAACAAATAAAGAAAGTAAAACAAAATAAAATTATCTTTTTTACAGTCTAATTCTAAAGCACAATATTTTAAAGATAGTCTTCTAAATTCTTACATAAAGTTTAAATTATATTGCCTAATTGCTGGATATTTTAATATATAATGAAAGGAAAGCCAGCAGCCCCAGCCCAAATTAAACCTCAAATCGTCATCCAGCCTGTCTAAAGATAGTGGACACCCGAAGACTTTATATCCCATAATATATCTCTGGACTAAGTTATCAGCATCAAGACAGCCTTCGATATCTTTGATGATGGTAGTGGAGTCGTTGATCCGCTATAACTCAAGAATGCCTTCGAATCTTTGGGTTTCGGAGTGGGAAATAAACTTGTGCATCAGTTACTTTCAGCCCTCAATGAAGATCAAGCTGGAGGAATCGATTTTGCATAATTTTTAAAGATGGCAACTCATAAACTTGGCGATTACAACAGTCGAGCCGATATTAAAAAAGTTTTTCAATCCTATGACGTCAAGAGAACAGTAAGTTACTTTATATTCAGGGCAAATTTACAGTTGCTGATCTAAAAAATGTTGTTCATCACTTGGGCGAAAGTTTGACAGATGATGAAATCGAGAATATATTTGTTAAAGCAGACAAAGATGAAGATGGTTTCGTGACTGCCGAAGATTTCTACACCATTATGACCCCCAAATCATTTATCGAATAGTGATAGATTCATCATACATTGGCACTTAAATACAAAAGCAAATTATATTTTATGAGTTGATTGAGCAATAAAAAACCTTTGAAATATTGAAAACACATATTTTTGATTGGGTTTCAATATTATTTGATAAATTTGCATTCTGTAAATTAAAAAATAAACTAAAAGATCTATAAATTGCATTTTATATAAGAAAAAAGTATAAATAAAGATATTTTGATTATCGGTAGGCTTCCCTCAAGGAAAAGGGAAACTCGTTTGAGGATCTATTTCTACGCATCAGGCACCGAATTTAAAAAGATAGACTAACAATCAAATATTATAATGATCTCTTTAACAGAGATCAACTGAGGATAACTTTAAGGGAAAGGCTATCCCAAAAAGTTCTGCCAAAAAATATTCTGCTAACTGTGCACGATCAACTTAAAGAACAAAATAGAGGATAAGTGCCCTTTTTGCCGATCGAGCCCATTCAATTGTGTGCCAAGCAAGAACAGGTAAGCAATCAATTCAATGAAACTTATTTGCTCCCTGTGCACCGAGAAATATCTATTTTTGTAAGAAGAAACTCACTACAAGAAAAAATGCTCTTTCTATACCAAAACATAATGTAAATTCTGTTCTAAACTTATTCCCAAAGAAGAGATCGTCTACCATACAAAACTAAGGCATGCCAGCAAAATAGAAGATATCATATCGTTTATGTATGATAATCCAGCACCTCTTTTGGATCCGCAAAAAGTCATTAATAAAAATAAAATCTATCTTTCAAGAATCCATCGATAGCCAAAACTAGGCAATACAGGGAAGTTTTATTGTGGGGGCAAACTGGAAACCAAATGTGATTGTTGTAATGGATTCTGCGGCCCCGGCAATGGCTAAAACTGTTTTTCGTGCATGAAGTTAGATATTCAACGGTTAGGCTTACCGAAAGGATATTTAGTAAACTCATCGGGCAAGATTTGCTGTAAAAAAGGAGAAGATTTCGTGTGTGGAGTGAGATTGCCTTACGAAGGAACAAGTTGTAAATAGGGAAATAGTTGCAATGCATGCAGAAATATGAAGACAAATATTAAACGATATCAAGATCTAATTTGATTTATTTATTCAATTTATCAATAAGAATTCATAACTCATGATTCTGCTATTTCGGTATTTTCAGTATATTATTGATTAAATATGATTTAATAGTGGAAAACATTCCATACATTTTCAAGACTTATTTATTTAGTCGAGCTGGAAGTAAATTACATTTAAATAATAATAAAACAATCCAATATTATCTTCAACTAAATTTTGGATGAAAGTAAGCTTATGTCCTATTGATTAAATTTAGAAGCAGATAATTTAAGAACTCTTTTTTTGTAATTAATTCGACAAATGTAAGATACTTCTTGATGCTGCACAGCAATATAAAATCTTTGAAATATTCAAAACACATACATTTGATTTGGTTTCAAGAATATTTAATAAATTTGCATCTTGTAAATTCAAAAATAAACAAAAACAGCTATAAATTGTATTTTATATCAGAAATAAGTATAAACATTAAGATATTTTAATTATAAAAATCTTAGCAAAAAACTTTTTTATGCCTTCACAAAGTACAACTTGGCTTACCTTAAGAAAAAATCGGGAGACTCATTTAAGGATCTATTTCAACACATATAGCACCTACCTTAAAAACATAGAATAACCATGAAAGATTATGATGATCTTTACAGCATAAAAGAATTGAGTATAACTTTAAGTGAAATGTTATCTACAAAATTTCTTCACAGACAATTCATGATAGCCAGGATCAAAAAGGGCCCCAAAATTAGTTATCATAAATTGTTGCATAATTTTGATTTCATTTTAACGAGAAAATTGAACAAGACTGCCAAGCATAAATCTGTATCTGCTCCTATAAATGATTTAAATGGGTATTCCAAATCAGAATGATATTCTATATCATAATTATTTTATAGTTTTATTAATTTTCTCATTTTTCTCATTCAATAATTTAAAATTGTCTTGATGAGCATTAGTCTACTAATATCTTGTCTATTAATAAAAAAATAAACTCTAATAAATGCGTTGTTTAATTAAACAGTCTATTAATTTACTTGATAGTTATTTTAACTCTATTCTTGAGTGATATCTGATATCCATTTCTTAGAATCAGGTTCGTTTAGCATGAGCCGTTAGTAATTGAATAAATTCGTTATTAATAAATTTCTCTAGCAAACAGCTATAGAGCTATTGCTAAAATATCTTTGAATAATATATGAAATTGACTCCCCAGTTATATCTCGATTTGTCTGAATAAATCTTCTTAAAAATAAAGCAAGATGAATATGATTGAGGGAGAAGAGAGAACCTAATATACTTCTAAAATGATAAATATTAATGAATTTAATTGGCAAATTTACAAAAATGTAAGATATTGATAACTTCAAAAACTGATCGTTATTTTTTGAGCATTTTATTCACAATTTTTCAGTCTAAACTCGGTAGACATTGAACTTCAAGATACATATTAGTTTTCTATATATTTATTGCTAATAAATTCAGAATTTATCATTTAAAGAATAAACTATTAATGATCAACTAATTTGATAAATTACAGAATGCACCACTCCCAACCGATATAAAACTGGCACTAAAAGCAATTTCTGATCAATAGTGAGTTAGTTTATCTTCGAATCAGAGATAGAAACTAAATTAGGACTCATTGATAAAGTACATCTTTTATTCCAAAAATATGATCCTTTCAATGGTGCCAATACATTTGATATTGCAGTCATTTGATTTGTACTTAGAACAGTTTTGAGAGCAGACTGGCATTGTTTTTCACTTATCAAATAAAACGAATCGGTGAAAATATGATATAGAGTTGCTGGACGATTAGAATTGTTACTATTTATAATTAAGGCAAGAACATTTCTTGTATCACTCATTGACATATTATTAGCCCAAAAAAACGCAGGGTTTTTTGAAATGTTAGGTAAAACTATTTAGAAGACTGTTTAATTGTTAAGGATAAACATAATAAGAGGGACAAATTGAGTCTTTTGATCTAAAGTGCCATTGGTTGCAAGAACAGCTTTAATAGTAGGATTTTTATTTAGAAAAGGTTGCAAAGCTAAGGCAGAAGCATTAGAAAGAAGATTAAGCTGATTAATAAAAGGATCACTGCTACCTAGAATAAAATATAAGGCATAAAGCATAAATCTGTACATGAATTGAAAATATTTAGAAATTATTATATTTAATTAAGTTTTCGTGTTTTTAAATAATCGAAAAATCAAAATACAGGAGTATAACTGTGGTAATTACAATAATTATTATTAGATAAGCAAGGTTTTAAGTTTTGAACGCATATCAATCAATGTCTTGAGTTAGAATTATGAATCTAAATTAATTTATTAGTTTTAATTTCTTGAATTTATGGAAGTTAATTTCCAACGTCATCCTCTTTTATTATTTCATTTTTTAAAAATGCTTTTTTTACATCCATAATGAAATAAATGAAGTTTTATTAATAGTAGAAAGGAATCCACAGAATGTATTAATCCTAACAGTTGTTAATATTCAAATGCGAATTTAAATAAATTTCTTCTGAAACAAAACATTCAGATTAATTATGAATTTAAAAGAAAAATATATAAATTGAGCAAATGCATCAAATTTTTAAATTTTAGAAAAGAAATGTTTGATATTTTTAGTTAAAATTAATTTTTATTTGATATTTGATAATTGGTAATAATAAGGGTTAAATCTCAAATTATGGTAGAGTATTTCAAATGATGAAATGTAAAAAATAATTGATGGTAAATTAAATCTACTTGAAATAAGCTTGAAAAACCGTATATTAATATTTTTGATGCTATTATCTTTGAAATGGCATTAGAATAATGAATAACATTATTATGATATCTAATTGAAATATATTACCCTTACAGACAGACAAAGAAATGTTACTCTTCAATACAATTATCAATAAAATTTATTTATCAACAAAAAGCATGCCTTTTTTTAACTTTCAATTCAATTTTCAATTTTTTATATCTTTTATAGTAGTCTTTTCTTTTCCTTACTGAGATATTGAGATTAACGTTATTTTTGTTAAAACTATCTTTTTTGTAATTATATTTTGATAAGACTAGAAGGAGAGAAGGAATTAATTAGAGATTCAAGCTGCCTAAAAATTCATTTACCAATCAAAAATTAAAATTGATTTTTTTTATGCAAACATGATTTTAAAAGCTTCTAAAAAAGTGGGTATGAATAAAATACCAAGACAATTCAATAAATAGATTGGCTTCTCATAGATTTATAAATAAAAGCCTCTCAATTATTAAAAATTAATTTAAAAATCTTAAATTTCATATAAAACAAAGGATGTCTAAATTACATTTAAATCTAAAACAAATTAAATGAATGAAATACTGTACCGATTTTAACAATCCAAGCAGTTTAATTTGAATAAATATATTATTTATTTTAAAGATAATCAAGATAAGCAATGAACAATTGATGACTTTAAGCAATATTTTTGTTGAGGCTTCATTTTTGCTGCCAAAGATGTGACTAATTGTAAAATCTTTTATTCATTCATATTCGTAACATATTATTTGTATTTTTTAGCTTTTTACATCAGAGCAATCTTTTATAATTCTTGCTGATCGTATTTACTTTTCCATTTTAACACCTCTTAGTTTGCAAATTTAGTTTATCCTTTCATTTGTTGAATGTCTGAGATAATCTTCATCTTATTGGATTCAAAATTGATTATTTTATGTTATAATTCTGCAATTTTATATTGTTTTTCTTGAAACTTTTTATTTACAGTTTCCTTCTCAATGTCCTCTTATTTTTTGGAGTTAGTCAAATTTAACTGAGTTTATTCCAATTCTTTTCTAATTTTATCTATTTCCTTTTCCTTCTCTTCTAACTTTGTCATAAACTATATATTCTTTTGCATATTCTACTCTTAACAAATGCAAATTCGTTTTTATTTTTCGGTTAAAATATGGTTTAATTTATTTATTTGCTATTTATAATTAGTTTCCTGTAACATAAGTCCTTTTCTTTGTGATTCCTCCATCTTTCCAACCTTAATTGAATCTTCAATATTTTTAATTTTTAATTCATAGTCAACTTTTTGGGTTTTTAATTTAAATTGTAGATCCTTAGTTTGAATTTATAGATTTATCTTTTCTTGTTCTAAACATCTATTTTTACTCTTTAAAGCTATAATCTCCAGTTTCAACGCATCCAATCCCTCCCGATAATCTTTTAATTCGCAATTCATCTTTTGATTAGTAATATTACTCTCCTCTTTCAATATTAAATATTCTTTTTTCAGTCGATCAATTTAAACTTTATTTTCTTCCAAATTTAACTTTGTACTTCCCTTAGATATAGAAAGAGCTTTAAGTTCATTATTTTATTTACATATTTTTTAAATTCTTTACCTCAGTGTATCTACTTCCCTTTCAAAATTAGCAACCTAGATTAATTTTGTTTTGAGAACTTGCAGTAATGTTTTATTTTATTTTTATAGCATTTCAATTATTGCCTATTTATGGTCTGAGATCGACTGCTGGCTTGAAATTATATCTTGAACCTTTTGATTTTTTTCCTGATGAGAAATGTTTTTTTCTTTCAATATGGTACTAATAGAGTCAAACTTTTGTTTAAAAATATTATTTTCGTCGCTATACAGACTAAGGGCAACTCTCATCCCCTCAATTTATTGGCTTTCGTCCCAATTTGTGGATACTCGATCGACCTAAGTCATGTTCTATTAATTCATAATTCAACAGCTAATAAGTATTATATAATTTTGTAAAATAATTACTTAAACTATAACGAGCATAATATTATATATTAAGAAAATTGAAATTTCCAAGTTCAAAAACACAATTTTCCAAGTTTGTTATCTACTTCTATTAAATATTAGCAAATCGTCAGGCGTATAGCAATATTTTCTTCTCTAAAGTCATTTGATTTGATTTTAGTCTAAACATATTTTATCATATTATTATCTTTATAATTTTATGGGGGAATATTTATTGTATTTAACTTAATTTACGAGCAAACTATTGACATAAAAAATAAATTTAATGATGGATGATGCAAATCAAGGATGCCAGGCAAGATCGAGATAAGCGTGCCAAAGGGGGTTATTGCACAATGTTACGGTAATATTTCCGCCAGTCTGCTTCATAGAAGGCTCGCTCCATCCACCAAATGACACGAAATCTGAAAATGATAGAGTTGAATTCACATGACCAGTTTGAAGGTAGTGAGCATACCATAAGTCAAAGCCAGCCGAACCGATCGAATTGCAAGCGCTTCCAAAGAATTCATTCCAAATATATGGTGTAGTAAATACTCCTGCATCCTTTCCATTTTGAGTAATAACTGTAAGTGCGCTGGTCAAAAAGTTACAATTATCAGTATAGTTATAGCCTGTCCATGAACATCCCACATGGGAATTTGGTACAGCTTTCAACCATAGCTTAGAATACAAGTTCGATGGTATATTACCGAGGACAGCTTAGACTTGAGCAATGGGATCAATACCACGACAAAGGACCATGTAAATATCAGTGGAGAGACCTCCGGTTTGAGCATTCTGAAGAGTTTGTACGGCAAAGTTTACATCTGCACGAACAATAGACCATGTATAATCTTGCAACACTAAACATCCAAAAGCAACTGGATTTAAAGGACCTTCAAGATCAATGCCAATTTGAGAAGCCACCATCGGGAATTTCTGCGTATAACGCTGGTTGAAGGAAGAATCTAAAGAAATACACCGAGCTGCCGTCCATTGACTGTTGTAAATATTACAATCTCCGATTTATCCGTCTGATACAATCCAACCCGGAATAGATTCGCCAATCTCATATGAATTTATACTGACGATAGGCGTTTAAAAGTTGCCATTGATAAAAGTTGGGAAAGTTGTTTGATTTACATTGGAGGTGGAGTAGAATTTGATGTTGGAAATCGTTAGGCCAATGCCGTCACTAGTCGAAGCTCCATCAAACTGTAACACATTGTCAATGCATGAGTTAGGCACCAGCTGAAATGATGAATGGCTAATTCCGCTAAAACTAGGGACGAGACTAGCAATTACTACGTTGTTCCAAAGGACATTAGCTTGAGAAGTGGCTAGATTACCGGCACCAGCACCAGAAGTTGTAGGCGCCCAATCAAATTCAAGGGTATATGACCCTAATGTTAGAGAGGGACTGCAAGGAATATCAAGAACAGGTACAATATTTGAAATTAATTGGAAGTTGCTGTCAAAAGTGAGGGTCTGGGAGATTTAAACGTTATAATTTGCATCAAGTTCACAGACTTGTAATCCAGATGGCCAAACCGAGCTATAGATTACTCCAGCACCGATTTCAATTTGTATTCCAACCCAGCCAAGAATGCCATCATTAGTAATCGACCATGAACCATATTAGGCGGGTTGTGAAAAATTTCCATTGATAATAAGGTTGGTATGGTTGACATCATCTATTCTACGAAGTTTAACATTAGTAAATTCCAAACCATATGAATCTGATATCCCTGCTCCTTCAAACTGGAGAGTATTAGCTCCCACAACAGCAATAACATTAACAGATACTATATGTAGGAAATAATCTGGGGGAACGATAGATAAGATGATGACGTCATTCCATAAGACATCTGCAAGGGAGGTGCCCAAAGGCAAACCTTGTCTGGCGGCAAATTAAAAGGAAAGGGAGAAAGTATTTGTCGCATTCTGCAGTGAAATCAATTGAATGAGAAGAATAGCAATGAAAATGGTTTTCATTTGCAATTATTATAAGTCTAATAAATAGTATACCATTTAACAGTTACTTTGCTACTTGACTTATTTTCTGTTTTTACGAGGTCAAATGATCTTTTATAGAGGATCTACCTTAGGACGATTGCAGCAGTTTAAATGCTGCTTTTATGCTTCATATAATAATACTATTTAATTCTAAAAAGGAATCACATTGCTACCAGATGCTTCAAATTACATAAAAATTTTAAGTTCGAATATTTATGGATTTTTCTTTTCTTTAAAAAATAGATTTCTTTAACTTAAATTAGATCAAAGGTATGCGAATAGTGTAATTAAAAAATATTTACTTTTTACTTTATCAATCAAGTGAATATAGGAGGACTTTGATTTTTATCGGCTTGATAAAAAGATATGACGTTTAAATAATTTCTAAGCCAAAAAACGCTCCAAATAATATCAAAAATGAGAAATAACCTTTTAGACTCTATTTTGCTTTAAAATTTTATTTTTTTGTTAAAAACGTAAAATGAGGATTAATTAAATTTAGAAAAATTGATTTCTTGCCAATATCCTTAATATTAATAGAATTTCATTACTTTTAATGGCATTTTGAAGAAAAAACTAGCATTCTTTTTTTACCATATTAAACAAGGTTTATAATAAAGTTCGTTTTAAAGTTAAAAAATCTAAATAAGCAAATGAATTAAAAAGTTGTATAATTTTAATGATACTTTCAAAGCAATCATCAAATAATTTAAATAGCATAAGTTTATATTCTGTTTAGTTTTAATAATATTATAAGGCAAATTTAAAATTATAATTTTCAACGAATTTTACAGATATTGTCAAATTTATTAAAATACCACTAAGATTTAATTTAAAGAATTGTATATTATACTCTCTCTTCATTTATTCTAATAATAAAAGATTTAATTTAGCGCAAATTTGTCGATACATCAGGATTGGCATGTACACATTTTTATCTACTCAAGAAGTTAAACTATCAATAGATTGATTAAACTATAAATACAATCATAAACACATGAACAGTGATAGATAATCATCTTCTCAATCAGATAAATTTGAAAAAATTACTCGCAAAAGCAACAAACAAATCTACAATTTTTGCTGTAAAAAATGCAAATAAGCAAAAAATGAAAGAAAGATCTGTATATGCATTGTGCCACGAGGATAACGAAATAAATAAATTGAAGAGAAGGGGTGCCAAAATTGTGGTTGCAAAGGATGCTCAATTTAAAATGTTTACTAACATTAAGAAGATCCAGAATGTAAACTAAAAAGCAAATTCTCTAATTGTCAATCATAAGTCAATCGCAAGGACTTATTTTAATAAAAGAAGCATTCTTTTTATGGTAAATATAATGGTATTAATGTTTAAATGCATAAAATGTCGATATAGGATAATAAAATAGATATAGAATACGATGATTTTGATTGTAAAAAAGGATGCTGCCAAAGATGCATGAAAGAGTTTTCTAAATCTGGAAAATCATGTCTTTGTCGGGTTGCGAAGGATAATAGAAAAACCAGATTACCAAAAGAAGGTTGTCATATATGTTCATGTAAAGGATGTAATTCTCGCGACAAATCAGAATCGTCTTCCCTACGTTCTCGTAGCCGTTCAAGGGGAAGCTCAGTTGACAGTATTGAATAAAAAATTGAGTAAAAAGATTATAACTTAAATAATATTGATAATTCAGTGATTGGAAAAGTAATCATTGTTGAATACGGTCTATACCCAGCCATGTTGGGCATGGGAATTCCTCAACGAACTCCCAATTACATCCTCGGTAAACCTAATTGATTTATTCTATTATTTTATAACTATTTCAGTTATTTAGGAAATGATCTCACTTATTAATAATTGTTAATGTTTTCTTTCGATAATTTACTCTACCTATATTTTAATTTTAATAACGGCTAGACAATAAAAAAAGGAACAGACCGGAATCGAACCGGTGACCTTAGGACCTGCAATCCCACGCTCTACTACTGAGCTACTATTCCTAAGCTAACTCAAGTTATCACTTGAAACCTATCTGCATACTCAGTCCTTCAGTAAATTGTTTACTATATTCTAAATATTTGCAACAATAAAATATTGTATCTTTTCAATTACTCTCATATTATACTTGTTTATATTATTTAAAAATAGATGGAGGAAAAGCAAAAAATATAGAGATAGTTGCAGTAACTTCGATAAGAATGTATTAAGGAATATTTGGAACCAAAATTATCAGCCATTGCGAGCAAGGAGGTTATTTATGATATTTTGAAGGGGTTTTTAGAGGCGCATAATCATTAATTTTTGCAGAATATTGCAGAGAATATTTTTGAGGTTAAATAATATAATCGGGGATTGAAGGAATCAATGGAAACTTTAAAAATATCGCATCAATAGGAGTTAATTGTACTGAGGCATACTATTTTGTAATAGGAATAATCACGTCAAAAATCAGAATTAGAAAGACTCACAAAACAATTTTAATTTTTGATAAGTAAAATGGAAGCATAAAATAAAAGAAATATTGAAAAGATGAAAGACTTAGAATAATAAAAACGTCTAGTGTATGAAAAAATAAAAAGTTTGCAAAGTTAATATTTAAAAATTCAATAGCAATTAGATGAAAGTAATAGAAAACAATAACTGACGATCATTTAAAAAGAAAAATTATATATTGAAGTCATAAAAAACAAATAAACTTTTATTAAGTTTAAATAATCTTGCTAAAAGATAATTAATGATAGCAATAAAGAAAAATAGATAGAAAAGAAGAAACTTATTGAAGAAATTGAAATGGAAAAGATGTAATTCGAGAAGAAGGAAAGATAATATAAGTTTATTGCGGAGGAGAGATAAACTCATCAAAAAGATTTATTTTTAAAATAAATATCAAGAAAAGAAGATTAAATTGCCTATTATGTTGATTCTTTTTAAAAGATTAAAGAGCAAAATTGCATTTTTGAATCCAAACTTCAAGATGAAAGACTTCAATTGGAGTAATAACGTTTATCCAACAAATAAATAACATAAAATATAAAGATTCTTACTGATAAACTATAAAACCTTATAAAACAATTATAATCAAATGATATTACCATCAAATATCTCCAAGAAGAGAATAATTATTTGCGAGAAGAAATCATTTCATTTAGAACTAGATATGATGCGCTTGAGTAGTAAAAAATAAAAATCACTCAATAATTTGAATAATTTACAGCTAGAACCGAAAAAGATCGATAAATAATTTAAAAAGAATATCTGAGAGAAGTGGAAAACATAAAGAATGACATGAATTTGATTAGAGATGAAGAATAGAACAAGCTTCAAGATATGATTGCCTAATTGGAAAAACTTAGAGGTGAGTTATAAGTCTATCAGAATCAAATTTCAGAAAAGAAAGAAAAGATTTAGATTCTCGCTTCTGCGAACTCTATTTTGCAGCATTAGAATGAGGATCTGAGTCAAGAGATAAAAAGATATATCAATAGCAATTAAGTACACGAAAATTAAATAAATTGCTACTAAAAGTAACTGAATAAAGTAAGACAATAGTGCAAAGAAGAAATAGATAGGCATAAAACAACTTTTGAATTGAATTGGAATACTGCCAACTAAGAACTTTTAGAAGAGAAATTTAAATAAACTGAACTTAGAGAAACGATAGAACACCTTAAATAATAGTTGTCTCTTTAGAAAGAAAAAGAAAAATATTATAGTCTGTATGTTTAAGAGATATAGCAACTAAAGAAGCAGTTGAAATTATGTAATCCAATGAGTAAAAATATCAATTAGAGTAAACATTACTTGCCATCAAACAAAGTTTAAAAAATATACTATTTTATCAGTAAAGTTAACGAGGAACTCAAACTATTAAAGACCGAAAGTAATAAATTTGCTTAGTTAATCTTACATAGTATTGCTGATTACAATTGTTATTATCAGCAAACCGTACAATATTTACTTTTGAAATCGAGATAAGAGTATTATCAATGTTCTTACTGTCAGCAGCAGAGTAAATTAAAAAATTCCCTTAAAATGGAATTTAGCGAGGCCAAATTATAAAAGACAATGCAAAGAGGGTACAAACAGTCGAGTAGTTTCGGAACAATAAAGAAAACGTTAAAGAATATTCAACTAAAATACGAAGTTGTAAATCAATCAAACACCTTCTATCGTAATCATATTGATTCCCTAATAAGAAAATAATGATTTTAATTTTTAATGAATTTAACTTTGATATATGATTTCAAAATAAGCAGAGAATCTAGTCAAAAAATTGAATAATATCAAACTCTCAGAAGTAAGATTAAGTTAATACAGAATAAGGAAGGCAAAAAATTGAGAACTCTCTCCCAAAATATTAAAGACTATGAAGCGAAAATGAAAAAGTATTTTGTTACTTTAGATGAAAGAATAGCATAAACTGAGAAATAATATAAAATTTTGAGAGAGCACGAGAAAGAAGAAGGTAAATAGCAATTTATTCAGAAGAAGAAGCAATAAAAAAAATCGATTAATTTTAAATATCTCTAAAGAATTTGTTGGATAGCTACTCTAACGAAGCACGGTAGGCAAATAAGAAATTAAATTATATGTATGAAACAATAAAGGAGGAAATGAAAAATTCCTTCAAAGAAAGTATCACCCATGAGGTAAATCTTCATTTATAAAGAAACAAAAAACTGAGAGATATAAAGTTGTGAGTCAAAAATTGGAAGAAATGATCGACTATGTGCGAGAGAAACAAAAAAAATCTATTGATCAGCATGAACAACTAAAAGAGTAGATAAGAAATAAATCTGATGAAATGATTGAAATTAGTAAATTAAATCGATAGGACATAGAAAGAAGAAGTAAAAGAGTAACAGAGATGTTCAACAGACTTGAAACCAAAATAAACAATAAATTTATTAAATTTACCCAAAAAAGTGAAAATAACAGTTGTTAGATCAATAAAATGATTCACCTTCTACTACAACAAGCCACGAGTCAATGATTATCTTCTAGACAATTTTTATAATTAATGAATAATCTTGCACTATATAATTTAAGTGTACTATAAGGATTGATCAGATATATTTGATATATATACAACATTAATTCCGACGTATAATTATTTTGTGCAAGTATGTAAAGCTAAAATAATAGCAATCAAAACTAAGGAGACAATTTAGAAAACTAAAGTCAGACTTAAATTGGTCATAAACATTCACCTAGATGGATTGCGAAAGATGTTCGCAATTAAAAAAACTGGAGAGTGAAACATAATGGATTTATTCCAGAGATGAAAAAGACTTCAAATTGCCATAGATGTCGTTAATTAGGCTATAAATATAGAGTGGTCTTAGAATCGTTGGATAATTGTGATGCCAATCCCCACTACGTATGCTTTAAATGTGCTGCTCATTTCATTGTGGAGGAAGATCAAAAACCGATCAAAAAGAAGGAAGCAAAATAAATATTTATTTCCAATTTGAAGGATAATTACAAAAGAATGAAAGAAGAAACTTATAATAATGCTTCTAATTAAGAAAGTTAAGTTGTTCATTCCAGCTCTTGTAATCACAACAATATTTCAATGTCTTCACGTTTTTCCTACACCTTGGCTACAACATAATTTTTGCATCCCTTCTAAAAATATTTAAAAAAATCTGTAATATTAAAGAGAATATATCGTAAAATATCTCGCATTGCCATCCACTAATATTAAAGATTTACATTTAAAAATCAAAGAGATGCAAAAGTTTGCGCAGTGATCGCTGGATACAACAATATCAAAGAATTACCTTCTTTTGTTGTTGTCCCATAATCTTCAGATCCTGATTCTTACGCCTATCATTCAGACGCCGAGGCTTAGTTGTTTAAACATTTCTTGTAGATATACAGCAATAATTGCGAAGGAATCGAATAAACCATCCATTTAAGAAGACCAAAGAATCCTTCAATTGTTGAACATCAAAATATATCTTTAAACAATGAACAAATACCAAAAAAGGAACCATCAAAGAAGTATAATTTATTTGACTATGGGATTACCAGAAATATTTGATATTCATACTGTTATGATCATAAGATAATTACCTTAATTGTAAAATATTATCATCTTCAAAAGATAATTTTTGTCACCGATTAAATTTAAATAATATTTGAGTTTTTAAAAAATTGAATAATAAAAATGTATATCAAGGAACTAACTAGTTTTATATCTTGAAAGAGTAATTCATATTTTAGTCAATTTTACATCAACATTATATAGATAAGCCTATTCCTTAAGGACTACCTTATATTGCCCAATTTATAAATATTTTTACTATACCGCCTTAGACCGGCAGCGCACTTCTTCCATGAAATTCACAATTAATCTATGTCCAAAACTAATATTTTATAATTTATCTGCATTTTGCCTTGGATCTACGAAACAGTAATGAATTAAATTTTCACGGCAGATGAGTAAACTCCAATCATCATTTTTTATTTTACCAAGTCCTATCACTTTTATTGTTTCCTCTATCTTCCAGGATTTATACAATTATAGAGGAAGTTGAACCAAACTTGCTCTTATTTTTGGTTTATTTTAGATTTCCAATCTTGTTTTCAAATCCAAATCAGCAAACCATTTATCTGTATGTGAAACATAGGCCATCATATCGACATTGTTAAATTTTATATCCATTTTGTGTTTTATTTCCAATGTTTTATGTATTGTAGTTAGTAAACAAATTCCTGAATTTCCCAAAGCGAGAACCGGATACTATTTATTTTCTTTGAGACAATCAGATATATGATCAAAAAAAGACTGTTACACATCGCCTTTAAATTCAGGGATAATCATAGCATGAGTATTTTTCACCATTTCAGCAATCTTTTCCTTAGAAGCTGAAGCTTTGATAGGTGTTAATCTTGTTCCACCTGATTAAGCCCAGGTAGCTACTTTAACATCCACAGAGTAATATATTTCGCCTGTTTACTTAAAAGCCACTATGGAAGTTACGGGATAGGGTACTTTACAATTTATTTCATCTTCCCATGCAAGAGAGTAGTAAGCCGGAGCACAACATTTGTAAAAAGTTTCCAACTTAATTGTATGCGAAAACATTAATGGATCCATTGAAGTTGACTACTGATAAATGTTAGTTAATTCGTTAAAATAAGCCAGTTCTGAAATTGTTTTGAGTTAATTAGTATTGAACTTATCTTTATTTTTGATGATCTAAGCATATTTATTACGAAAGGTGAGTTTAATATTTTAAAACATTGATTCATTATAATTGTAAAATAAATCACATCTGCGGAAAGAAGGACTTTAGCTATGAATTATTTTTTATTACTCAATCAAAGCCATATCAAAAAAATTAAACATCATTCTGTATTATCTTCTCAGCAATATGTATTTGAATAAGTCTAATTGATGTAATATTCTTTTAGTTAAATTTTATAAAATGCCCTATAATTTATAAGATTATGCTTAAAATGCACCTCGATTGATATCTACCAGTTATCATAATTTATAAATAACCCGCTAAAAGAATGTCAAAAAGATTTCCCAAATAGCCTATCTACGAGTAGTAGGAATCTGTAAACAATCCCGTTCCTTTGTTCTCGCGTGATTACATAACTCTTCGAAATAGGCCTCAACAAGTAGCAAAATCAGACAAATAAGACTCTTTGTTATAGTACTACACAACAGAGAAGTACAATGCATATTTACGCACTCTAGCCCCCATTTAGGAGGTTTACTCTCCAGCTGAAGAAAAAGAGATAGCAGAAATGTATGATTTAGCATCAAAAGGATGCAATATCTGTGTCTTTGGAGTTGGTTCCAAAATATAGTTGCTCAGGCGCCTGCATAAAAAATTGCTTACTGAATATCACGTATTCCATATTAAGGGCTATTTACCATCAGTTTCGGAGAAGAAGATATACAATCATTTTGGAGGTTTCCTCATAGATGTAAATTTGATTGATAAAATTGACAAAATTACTATTAAAGATCAATCAGAAGAATATCGTAGGCATTTGGAAGATCATGGAGATTTGCGCGTGGTTGTAATCTTCCACTCAATTGATGGACCAAACATAAGTAATCCTTAATCCCAAGAGAAATTATCCGATTTATTTAAAATACCTCAGATTCAGCTGATTTGCTCTCTCGATAGCATGAAGATGGTCATGAATTGGTCTCCAAGTATTTTGTTTTTTAGTTTAGTAACGCTCCAGAAATACCGCTTTCACTTCTTTAATATAAATACCCATCAACCTTATATTGAGTAATTTAAACATCGCCCTCTCAAGAAGGATAGCGACGAATCAACAGAAGATGCGTTAAAATGCATCTGGCAGAGTCTTAATAAAAATCAAAAGCAAATCATCAAGTTTATCGTCAAAAATTAGCTTAAAAATGTTGGAGCCGAGGACCAGCAAATTGTTCACTATACTTTCAACGAGTTACTCTAAATTTGCATAGATGAGGTAATCAAATGGATAAGTAGATTGTATTAAACAGCGACCATCAATTAAGACAAAATCTTTTGGAATTGTTGGATCATAAAGTCATCATTGAAAAGTATGACGAAAAGAAAAACAAGAGAATGTATCTAATGAAATACGAGAAACGCATCCTTGAGAATATATTGGACTATAAAATTTAGTGATTTTATCTTATCTCAATGGTAAATCCAAATGATTGCTATTATGATATAGTTAAACCCTATTAAATAGAGGATAATCTTATAAATAGTTTGCTAATATATTTGTCTTTGATAGTTGGTGTTTTTGACGAATTAGGCCCGTCAGCTTTAATCACTCCGGATTGATGTAAGTTACGTCTTATCAAATTTAGAGGGAGTGCATATTTAAAATTGAGGTTATTATTAATAAATCACCGCCATCCTCTTAATCCATAAAATTACCAAATGAAATAAAAATAGAAAATCAGCAATCCTTCTTCAGGCACTGATAATTCAAAGCAAAACGGTTGTGTATTTTCTTACTCTAACAAGATCATTCCCTCTCCATCTCAACAGATTCAATGCAGCGAATGCAAGCGAATTATCACCAAATGGACTAAAATCAAGACTGGAGATAGCCATTACTATTGTTGTAGCTGTTTTGCCAATTTTGATCAATTCTATGGCGAGTACCAGGTTATTAATAAACTGGATTACCCGTTACTCGAACCAGATTGGGCAGCTGAGTAGGAACTACTTCTCTTCTAAGGAATGTAAAAGTACTGAAAAAGCTAAATAGGCATGGATATGGCAACTGGAAAGACATCGCTGAGTTTATCAACACTGATAAAACATGTGATGATGTATAGGAACATTATCAACGCATTTATCTCGTAGGGCCACATTTTTTACCAGTAACTAAACCATAATGCAGAAGGACATTGTCTTAAGTCGACGTGATGCTGTTGGGATGATCGTGATACGACCTGGAGTTTAAGTTAAAAAACGATAGAAAATAGAAGCAGTTCGACCGGGACCTGTTAGTGCTGTTCAATCATGTAATAATGAAGATAAGCAGCTCGTGCCTCTGCCCCAATGAATCAAACTATGAAAGTCGCATCAAGCCCAGCCTAAATTGTTGGTTTTCTACCTCGTCGAAAAGATTTCTAAACATAATATGATAACGATGCATAGTTACTTTTAGCTGAAATGTAATTTAATGAGGATGACACTGACGAATAAAAAAGAATAAAATTTAGACTGTTGGACATTTATAATCACAAATTAAATTAGAGGATAAAGCGCAAATAGTTTGTGGTATCTAGAAAATTACTTGATTTACGAGAGCAAATAAGATTGGATAAGACTCGCACCAAGTAATAAAAGGAAATATATAATATGATGAAAGTTTATGCCAGGTTCAATAGTCTGGAAGATCATGATAAACTTGTCCAAGGAATCATCAAGGAAAAGCAAATGAGACAACGCCTCGAGGAAATTAAAGAAATGAAACGCAGGGGACTCAAAAATTTGGGATAAATCGAAGACGAACTGATGGGAAGAAAGCGAAAAGATGACAAAGGCAAAAAAAGATAGTCTGATGGAGCAAGTATTAGCGATAAGGTACATTTGAAGATATAGTTAGACTAGACGTATGAGGAAGGACCCCACGATCTAAAAATCTGATAAAAGAGTACTATTCATCAATCATGACGAAGAACAGCTTTGCAAAAATCTTAACATGACTTTTAGGCAATTCATGCAAATGAAGGAAACTTTACTCAAGTAGTCTGTGAGGTTGGGAAGCATCGATCGTGAACAAAGTATTCAACTTCTTAAAGCGAACCGCCAGATTGCTGAGACTGTCTTTGATTTCCTGGTGGCTCAAGAAGATATTGTTCAGCAACAAAATTTTGAGGAAGCAATTCTTAATTTTGAGTGAAGATATCAAGAATTTCAAAAAGCCTCATGCATTAAATTATCAATATTTATTTATAATAGCTGTATAAGAGAGATTCTCCATTAGCAAAAGATTGGAAAGAAATAGACTTTTGCAGATCCTGAATTTTTTAAAATTTGTCCAGCTAATGCCCATCGAGGCAATTTTAAATTATTAAAAGAGGGGTAGTTAATAAAATTTAGAGGACTTCAATGATATAGATATCATTAATAAAGTATTCATCTGACCAAAGTTCTTGGAACAGATATCTCTTCTTTGAGCTTGCCAATTTTATCGAATTTTTTGTTTGCATAAACCTCATCAAAGTTAAATACAATTTGATTGTGAGCGATTTTGAAGCCAGGCATAGCTTTGGAAATAATCAAATCGCGATAAAGAGCCTTGCTTTTTAGCATTTTCTTTAAAGACAACCTAAATTGTGGGATGCTATAAAGCACTTCATAATCTTTTAGAGCTATTCCTTTCTTTAAACGGAGTTATTGAATGATCGGGAATGTATTCACAAACTAGACTCCCAATTATCTTTCCAGATATTTCAAGTGAACCCCTTTAAATCTTGGTAAAGAATTCTTGGTAAAATATTTAATTTCTTTAATTTTTCTTGATCTTTATGGCTGATGAGATCTATCATCATCCTGTCTAACCTATCTAGCATATAAATCTTTGACGTGTGAAGATTCCGAGGCTCCATCCTATGATGGCTGATGAGATCTATCATCATGTCTGGCCTATGAATCTTCGAAGAGTGAAGATTCCTAGACACTATCCAATTATGGCAAATCAAACGCATTTATTTCTTTAAAAAAATCTAATACCTAATGAGATCCAGAAAGATGATAATCACTGGGCTCTTAATCTAATAAATATTAAGATCTGGCTGTCTTTGCCTCTGATGGTCGGGAAGATCCCAAATTTAAAGATTCAGGATTTTGAAAGATGCAGTCATTGGAACAAGAAAACTAATTATACAGTTGACATTTCTAATTGTCATTGTCAGTTGCAATGAAGCCTTAAGAAGTCAAATTTGAATTCATATGAAAATATCACAAGAATTTATTATATTATAATCATAGTAACTTGAAGGTCTTAAGTTAGCAGATGTCCACCAGATAGACTAAATTTTTTTTTTAAAAAAAAATCTCTTTAATTAGTATAAAATTTATCAATAAAATACTGAAAATAGTAAGAAATAGTAAGCATCATAGCAAAGAGTGATGAATTCCCATTGGTAAATTGAATAAATAAATCAAATTAGATCTTGATATCGTTTGATATTTGTCTTCATATTTCCGCACGCGTTGCAACTATTTCCCTGTCTACAGCTTGTTCCTTCGTAAGGCAATCTCACTCCACACACGAAATCTTCTCCTTTTTTGCAGCAAATATTACCCGATGAGTTTACTAAATATCCTTTCGGTAAGCCTAACCGTTGAATATCTAACTTCATGCACGAAAAACAGTTTTAGCCATTGCCGGGGCCGCAGGATCCATTACAACAATCACATTTGGTTTCCAGTTTGCCCCCGCAATAAAACTTCCCTGTATTGCCTAGTTTTGGCTATCGATGGATTCTTGAAAGATAGATTTTATTTTTATTAATGACTTTTTGCGGATCCAAAAGAGGTGCT
>Ga0302188_10000875_pt1 | contig 24395 bp, 16 predicted proteins | sample II_Bog_E2_1_FD_198783 | JGI IMG/M metagenome (GOLD analysis project Ga0302188, IMG submission 198783) | Peat permafrost microbial communities from Stordalen Mire near Abisko, Sweden - II_Bog_E2_1 | ecosystem: Environmental > Terrestrial > Soil > Wetlands > Peat | place: Sweden: Abisko...
AATAGATATTATATTTGATATAACAATTAATTATCCCTTTTTGATTAAAAGTTATTTTAAGAATATAAAAACACCAAATTATCACATTGTCCAATTATCACATCGATCAATTATCACATCATCACATCATCACATCTCTTTTCCCGTTTTCTCTTTCTTCAATATCCACATTCACCAGGGTATCGGGTAGGAGGGGGGCCATGTTTTCCGACCACTCGATAAAACACAAATTTCCGCTGTACAGATATTCTTCTGCACCAAGATCGATGGCTTCCCGGATATTGGTGATCCGGTAGCAATCGAAATGATAAATGATCCGTCCATCGTCAGCTTCGTATTCGTTAACAATAGAGAAGGTCGGGCTGTTTACAGTTTCTTTCACACCCATCACTTCGCAGATGGCTTTTATGAATGTTGTTTTGCCGGATCCCATTTTTCCGTTAAAAGCAAAAACGGTCCGATCACCAATTCTGTCGATAAATTGCCGGGCTGTGTCGTGAATGGTATCGAGTGATTCAATTGTTAAGATTTCCATAAGTGTTAATTTAGAAGTAAGAAGTAAGAAGTAAGAAGTAAGAGGTAAGAAAGAAGAGGTAAGAAGTAAGAAGTAAGCATCAAATACAGGTACGTTTTCAAAAATGCTAAATTTTTATTTCTTATTCCACTTACGTCAGTTCTTTTATTCTTATTTCTGTTTTTTTGTAAAAGTTAAGACGTAAGAAAAAAATAATATTTTGCAACTGTAATCCTTACCTCTTATTTCTTACCTCTTGCTTCTTTTTCCTGCAAAGATAACCCTTTTTCCCTGTCCTAAAACCTGTATGCCGGGCAGATATTTTTTTCTATCCGATTCTCAGGCCTTTAACTGGTCCTTGAAGTAGGTGTAAACAATTGAAGCTCTGTTAGTTCCGACTACTTCAATTAGTTCCGTCAATTCAGAGCTTTTAATCCGTTTTATGCTCTTAAAATGGTTGATCAGGTCGTTTTTTGTTTTTTCACCAATTCCGGGGATTGTATCGAGCTCTGAAGCAATCTGACTCTTGCTTCTCTTGTCACGGTGAAAGGTGATGGCGAAACGGTGTACTTCATCCTGCATAGAGGCGAGTAATTTGAAAAGCTGATCGGCAGGTTTCAATCCGATGGCTTTTGGTGGAAAGCCAAACAGCATTTCGCGTGTGTGATGTTTGCTGTCCTTGGCAAGTCCGGCAATAGGAATGGATAATTGCAGTTCGTCTTCCACTACCTGGCGGATCACTTCCATTTGACCGATACCTCCATCAGCAATGATCAGGTCGGGTAGGGGAGTCTCTTCTGCGATCATACGTGAATACCTTCGCCTGACGACTTCTTTCATTGAAGCATAATCATCGGGACCTACTACTGTTTTAATATTGTACTTCCTGTAATCCTTTTTCGAAGGTCGTGCTTTTTTGAACACCACGCATGCAGCCACAGCATCACTACCCGAGATATTTGAATTATCAAAACACTCAATAGTCATTGGAGGTTTTTCCATATGCAATACTTCCTGGATGGACTTCAGGAGTTGAAAGCTCCGTTGGTCTGGGTTCAGTTTCTCGGCCTGTTTCAGTTTGTCAAATTTATACTGTCTGACATTTTGCATGGAGAGGTCCAGCAACTTTTTACGGTCACCACGTTGGGGGGTGATAATGGATACTCCCTTGAGTGAATAATCAATTTCAAAGGGAACAATAATTTCTTTCGAGTGACTCTTGAAGCGTTCCCTTAATTCGACAATGGCGAGTGCCAGAATTTCTGCTTTATCCTCATCAATCCTTTTCTTGTATTCAATGGTGTACCCCTGGATAATCGAACCCTTCGAAATGCGAAGTATATTCACAAAGGCCGAATTCTCATCTTCATCGTATGCAAAGACATCGGTATCCTCCACAACCGAATTGGCAATGATGGATTTCGATTTATAGTTTTCAATTAAATCATATTTCAGTTTAATCTGATATGCTTCTTCAAATTTATAGTCAGCAGCTAATTGTTGCATTTGATACATTAATGCTTTGCTTATTTCATTTGCATCCCCCTGAATGATCTGACGGATTTGTTCAATCCGTTTGAGGTATTCCGGCTCCGACTCTTTTGCCTCGCACGGACCGTTGCAACGGTGGATATGGTATTGGAGGCACACCTTAAATTTGCCAGCCCTAATGTTTTCTTTTGTCAATGCCAGTTTGCAGGTACGGATAGGGAAGAGGTCGTGGATGATTTCAAGCAATGAATTCAATGTGTAGTTCGAGGAGTACGGACCGAAGTATTGCCCTCCGTTTTTATAGATATTTCGTGTTTTTAAAATACGGGGAAAGGGCTCGTTGGTGATGCAAATACTCGGATAGGTTTTGCCATCTTTCAGCAAAACATTGTATCGGGGCTGGTACTGTTTGATCAGATTATTTTCGAGAAGCAAGGCATCTTCTTCTGTATCGACTACAATGTATTTAAGCGACACTATGTTTTTTACGAGCACATTTGTCTTGCCCGAATCATGAATTTTGTTGAAATAGGAGGTAACCCTTTTCTTTAAATTCTTTGCTTTACCAACATAAATAATTTCGTCACCGGCATTAAAATACTGGTAAACCCCCGGCTTATCCGGCAGTGCATTTACCTGTTCTTTTAAAGCATTCGTTGTTTTCATCGATGTATTTTTCATTGTTCCACGTGGAACAACTGGCTAGTTTATAGTTTATAGTTTATAGTTTATAGTTTATAGTTTATAGTCGGTAGTAAGTAGTAGGTAGTAGGTAGATTGTTGTATTTTTGTTCGTGATCAGTAGGTTATAATTGTTCCACGTGAAACAATATGTGTTTTTTTGATTTTATTTAATCCGATTAGTTTCCTGTTTGTGCGTTTTCATCCGTATAATCCGAATCTTTCTGCTCTGTTGTTACACGGATAAACAAATTAAAAAGCCTTTTGTTTATCCTTTTATCCGAACAGTTTTTATCCTTTTCTTCCTTTTAAATCTGCTTTTTTCAGAACTGTTTTGCATCATATTTTACCTACTACCTGCTTCAAAATCCCTTCCATAAAAATCCTTATTCAGGGTAAAACACTGTTTTTTTAAATTTAGTTTAATCCGTTTCGGGTGTTATTTGTTCGTTTCCTTCAGGGAAATCTTTCTCATTTTGTTGTATTGTTTCAAGGATAAAACAATATATAGGCATTTAATTATCAATTCCTCCGAACTGCTTTATCCCTTCCTTAAGTTCAAATCAGCTTTTTGTAGCATGTTTTGCAACTTATTTTCGCTTCTACCTGCTTCAAAATTCCTCCTGTAACATCTTTATTCAGGGTAAAACACCATTTTTTTGAATTCAGTTTAATCCGTTTCAGGTGTTATTTGTTCGTTTCCTTCAGGGAAATATTTCTCATTTTGTTGTATTGTTTCAAGGATAAAACAATATATAGGCATTTAATTATCAATTCCTCCGAACTGCTTTATCCATTCTTTCGGTTCAAATCAACTTTCTTTTGAGCTATTTTGCATCGTATTTTCCTTTTGTATACTACCTACTACTATCTTTTTCTACCTACAATCAACTACTTTCTCCTACCTTTTTCCTCACTATCGACTTCTTTCTACCGACTACCGACTACAAACTACCGACTATAAACTATAAACTATCCACTATAAACTCTCTTCATCGTCCCATCATTACCAGCAATATATTCACATCGCTTGGCGAAATACCCGGTATACGGCTTGCCTGTCCAATCGTTTCTGGCTCTATTCTGGTTAGTTTCTGACGTGCTTCTGTAGATAATGAATGGATATTGGTGTAATCAATGCGCCCCAGAATGTTGATATGTTCCAGCCTTAAGAGCTTTTCGGCAATCAGTTTTTCGCGTTCGATATAGCCTTCATACTTCAAAAGCACTTCGGTTGCTTCCACAATTTCCTCTTTTTTGATGCCTGTTTCATCTATTTTTTCAGATAAAGCTGGTACTACTGTTGCCAGATCGAGGATGGTTATTTGCGGACGAAGCACTAAATCGCTCAGTTTACAACCATGTTTTAGCTCCGACGAATCTTTTGAAACAAGGAAATTATTTATTTCTGCTGGCTTAATAGAAGTGCTTTTTAGGAAATCTGTCAGGATAGCCTGCTTTTCTTTTTTGTCAAGAAGCTGGTCATGACGGTTTTTTGTAGCCAATCCTATCCCGTAACCACGTTCGGTAAGACGGACATCGGCATCATCCTGGCGAAGCAACAACCTGTATTCGGCCCTGGAGGTAAACATACGGTAAGGTTCATCAACCCCTTTTGTTACCAGATCGTCGATGAGTACGCCAATATATGCCTCATTACGCGCCAGTGTAAATCCGTCCCCGCCATGGCAATTGATATGGGCATTGATCCCTGCAACCAATCCCTGGCCTCCTGCTTCTTCATAACCGGTGGTACCATTCACCTGTCCGGCAAAGAAAAGATTCTTAATACGCTTCGTTTCCAACGTATGTTTTAGTTGGGTAGGGTCAAAAAAATCATATTCTATTGCATAACCGGGCCGGAATAGCTGTGCATTTTCAAGACCGGCAATAGTTTTTATGGCTGCAATCTGAGTCTGAAGTGGGAGTGAAGACGAAAAACCATTCAAATAATACTCCTGTGAATCGACTCCTTCCGGTTCCAAAAACAATTGATGCGAATGTTTGTCCGCAAAGGTGATGATTTTAGTCTCAATACTGGGGCAATAACGGGGCCCGATACTTTTAATTTGTCCGTTGTAAAGGGGTGAATCTGCAAGTCCTTTACGCAATTCATCATGAGTCTTATCATTGGTACTGGTAATCCAGCAACTCATTTGTTTCAATTCGCGTTTTGACTCTTCCAGAAAAGAAAACTTATGGAAGTCAATATCTCCCTTTTGTTCGGTCATTCCGGAGAAATCAATGCTCCTTCCGTCAAGACGGCAAGGGGTACCTGTTTTCATTCTATCCGTGATGAAACCGAGAGATTTAAGCTGTTCGGTAATTCCGAATGATGCAGGTTCCGAAATACGGCCTCCGACCAGCTTTGTTTTCCCGAAATGCATCAGTCCCCCAAGGAATGTTCCTGCGGTGAGAACGACACATTTTGCATGAAATTCAATACCAAGTGCTGATTTCAATCCTTTAATTGTTCCGTTTTCGATCACCAGCTCTTTGACAGTGTCCTGCCAGATAAAAAGATTGGGGGTGTTTGTGACGGTTTTTATCCATTGGTGTATAAATTGTTGCCTGTCACTCTGGGAACGGGGACTCCACATTGCGGGTCCTTTCGACCGGTTCAGCATGCGAAACTGGATCGCACTCCGGTCGGTTACAATTCCCATATGCCCGCCAAGAGCATCAATCTCACGAACAATTTGTCCTTTGGCAATACCTCCCACGGCAGGGTTACAACTCATCTGGCCAATTTTATTCATATCCATGGTGATCAGCAGGGTCTTCGAACCCATATTTGCAGCAGCAGTAGCAGCTTCACAGCCGGCATGTCCTGCACCTATAATTATTATATCGTATTTAAAATCCATCTTTTTGATTTACAATTTAAAAATTTACAATTTACAATTGGGTTGAGTGACTCTTTCAACTCCATAAAAAGGGTTAGTAAATGCCCTTCAGCCAGTTTAATGATCTGCAAAGTTATAAAATTGTCAGCACTTATGGGTTCATATGTAAAAGTTTAGGCTTTAGTTGCAATCATTTGGAATCATTACAGTTAGATTCTGATTGTAAATTTCACTCTTTTTATTGTAACCGGATCTTTTTAATGTGCAATTTCAACTCCTGAACAGTTCGTAATCTATGTAAGGTTATTGGGTTTTAAATGTAAATTGTCAATGAATAAATTGTAAATAAACCAATGTATTTAAATCTATTGTGTTCTTCTATAAGTTGTGGTTAATTGGTATTCAATAGTAAATGGTAAATGAATAAATTATCAATTCTTCTATTGTGTTCTTCTATTGTGTTGTGGTTAATTGGTATTGTCTTCAAACAAACAGATCTTTCCTGAAATTTTAATTCAAAAAGATATTGTATTCTATATTACAACTTATTACGGCAAAAGCAAAAACAATTACGCATTCTTATGACATAGTTTGTCGTATTATTTCTGAATATTTTAAATATTCATATAAACATCTGTAGAGTAGCTATTTAAGCTCGAATATTAACACAGTTTATCCTTATTTTTACACTATAATAAAAGAATAATCCTATATTTGAAAAGTTTCTGTTTTTGCGACAAATTACGTTCCCACTACTCTGGCAGATGGTCAGATGTTTTCAGATAATGAGCCTTTAAACTATATTTATTCGATATCTGATAAATGGCTATCCGGATAATAATCCTCTCTCCTACCCAAAGATTTTCCTGCTGTTTTTAACCCCGGATTTTATGAAAAATAAATACTTCTTTTTATTTCTGATCTTATCTCTCACAAAAGGTATGATTGGTTACGGACAATCCTATACCACTATTGCCTCAGGTTCATGGACCGATCCTGCAGTCTGGTCATTACCATGGGTAGGTGCACCCGTTCCACCGGCTTCAAATCAACCGGTAGTGATTAGTGCCGGAACGACAATATGGGGAACCACAAGTGGTGCCTTTTCATTGGATGTACTGGGAACATTGATTTTTTTTGGTGACTATTCCAATACAAGCGGAGGTTTGACTATTGAAAATGGAGGTACAATGATAGTTACCGGAAATATGACATCCGGTTCTTCATTTGTCATTAACGGAACCGGAAAACTGAAAATATTAGGCAATTTAACCGAATCAGGCGGATCTATTGTATTAAATAATTCGGCTATTTTAGATGTCGGAAAAACATTTACTGAAGGATGGCAAACAACAAACCTGAATAATAATGCGACACTTTTAGTTGTTCAGAACTATAATGTAAACGGTGATATGAATGAAAATGGATCAGGCACTACGGTCTCTGTTCTTGGGACTGTAACCGGAGGTGGATGTTCAGGTTGCGTTAATTCGATCTTACCAACCGATCCTGCCTGGATATTCTGGATGAGTGAAATCCCGAATCTATGGACAGGTTCAACCGGTACGAACTGGGGCACCATCTCCAACTGGATTACGAATGCTGTTCCTTTACCGGGAGACGACATTGTATTTGCAAATCCTGTATCAAACGATTTGCAACTTGATATGAACAGAACGATAGGAAATCTGACAAACACTTCTTCAAAACGGCTCCTTATTCCTGCCGGGAAATGCCTGACAGTTACAGGGACTATTACCACAAACAACAACCCGAATCTGATCTATATCCAGTCAGCTTCTTCCGGTCCGGGTGGATCGCTTATATTTCACAATCCTGTCGGTTCGCCTGTTCAGGCAACGGTAGAAATGTATTCCCTGGCATCGTGGAACCTTACAAATGGTATCAATGGGAAATATAAATGGCAGTTTTTTGGTATACCTGTCCGTTCAATTGCCACCGCCAGTCCCACTTTCGATGGAGCGTATGTACGTGAATTACATGAAAATGATACTCCCGCCCATTGGTTCCAGTTAAATAATTCGTCAGGCCTGACTTCATTCCACGGATATGAAATTACACAACAGACAGGCAAGACCTATATTTTCCAGGGAGCACTTGAAAATAGTGATTATACAGCCACCGAACCCTATACATCTGTTGCCTCCTATCCCGGCCAGACCCTGATCGGAAATTCATATACAGCGGCAATTGATATTACTAAAATTGTTTTTGGTTCTCAAATGCTGGCAACGGTTTATTTGTATAATACAGGTACTGAAAACGCATGGACAGCAAACGGAAAAAACCCCGTTGATTCAGCAATAACACTCACAGGCCAGTATACGTCAATACCTTTTGCCCTTGCAGGCATAGGGACTTTACCGGGACAGATACCTTCTATGCAGGCTTTTTTAGTCAGGTCAAAGATGTCGTCGGGAAATGCAACAGTATCCATACCCTATAGTTCAGCCTCCACTGTTGTTCCGAATACTATCCCTCAACGTGCCAAATCAGTTATCAATACGATCGATTCTGTTACTGTATGGACTCAGATTGACGTGCAAGGTTCGCATTTCTCCGACAGAATGTGGATTTTTACGATAACTGGCTGTACCGCTGGCTACGATAACGGGTATGACGGTGAAAAATTCATTGGTTCAAACGTGGCCCCACAGATTTATGCTATCGAAGAAGATGGCATTTATCAGGTTAATTCAGTGGACAATATGAATAACACGTATCTGGGTTTCCAACCGGGTGAAGATAGCATCTATACCCTGACATTTACCCATCAGAATCTGGAATCGCATTATTCGAATGTATATCTGGTAGATTCTGTCACTCAGAAAACAACGGATATTACGGCCACCGGAGCAACCTATACCTTTACTGCATTACCTTCCGACACGATTATTAAACGGTTTAAAATTGTGACGAATGTCAGTCAGATCACGAATCTGTATCCTGTCAGTTCTGATAATACATCTCTCAAAGTATTCAGTTCGCAACAAACAATCTTTGTCGATAATAAAAGCGATGTGAGCGGAACTCTTCAGCTTTATGATGTTGCCGGCCGGATGATTCAGAAATTTCAGTTTGCCGCTAATGGAGTAACTACCCTTCGGACCCTTTTGCCTCAGGGATCATATGTTTCTGTGGCTGTTGCAGAAAAGGATAAACTGACAACCCGACTGATCATACATTAAGAAATTTACAATTTAAAAACATAACCACAGTAGGCACATAGGACACATCCCTATTTTCGGGAGGACACTATAGAAAAACACAAAACACTTAATTAGATATAATACAATAGTTTATTTACCATTTACTGTTTAATTTAGTTTCTCATCAAACAAATCAATTCATCTTTTCTAAAAACACTCGTCAACCCACTCTTATTCTCCTCTTACTCCCTCTCCATGTGGAGATACAGTAAGAGGAGTAAGAGTGGGTCGAATGATATTTCAGTATCTTTTTAGCTTGAATTTACAATTTTATTGTACTTTTATCAACACTTTTAAAACTCACCACGTTGACTTTTTTTAATGTGTTAGGTAACTCAGGTTTTTTATATTTACTATTTACCATTTATCAACTAATACCAAATTAACCGGAACCCATTCAACCATCCAACTAATTAACCAATCAACCAATCAACCATTTAACTAAATATTCAACCAATTAAACAATTAACCAATTAACCAATCAACCAATCACCCACTCCCAATGACCCGACAGATATTTGCACCCGGATGTGCACTGATGCTTTATAAACCTTCACTGGCTGAAAAAATTCATTTCATGCTGAACGAACAGGTGGGACCAATGAAAACACTAAAAACCTGTTGCCGGCATGACCCGGAATTTAAGGAACCTACACAAATTATCAATATCTGCCCGGGATGCGACAAACGTTTTAGCAGTTTGTATCCAAATACTTCCACTATTTCTCTCTGGGAAATCCTTGCCATAAGCGATACGTTCAGGTTTCCCGATTACGGGGGAGAGGCCATGACCATCCTCGATGCCTGTCCTGCACGTGAAAAACCTGCCATTCACCAAGCCATCCGTACAATCATTGGTAAAATGAATATCCGCCTGGTGGAGCCCGACCATACCCGGACCAAAAGTACCTGTTGTGGAGATAGCTTTTATCCGCAGCTACCGGCCATTCATGTCAATGAGTTAATGAAAAAGCGTACTGATGAGATGCCCCTGGAGGATGTCATCGTGTATTGCGTTTCGTGTATCCAGTCAGTATCCATCGGTGGCAAACAAGCACGCTACCTGCCCGACCTGCTTTTTGGACTTGAAACCATGCCGGAAGTGTATACTACTGAATTCTGGCACAGGCAACTGGAGGAGTATATCGATAAACACTGAGAGAATTTACAATTTATTCATTTACCCCCGATAGCTATCGGGATTACAATTGAAGACAAATTAACCAAATTAACCAAATTAACCACAATAGGTCACAATAGTAGGACTCAATAACTATTTACAATTTAGTCATTTACTCCCGATAGCAATCGGGATTACAATTGGTTAGTCAGCAACATCAACCCAAACACTGAAGACTTCCACTAATATTTAGAATCACTATCTCATAACGAATAACAAGGAACGCAATTGTCTATTCAACCGGAAACTGATATTCTTATTTTGAAAAAACGGAATTATAAATTTCCAAATTCCTTCTACCTACTCTTTACTACCTACTACCAACTATTTCCTGCTTTCTACCTATTCCGCGACTTACCTCTTTCTACCTTCCCTTGACACTCCCATCACATTCCATGACAAATAGTCTGCTATTTCAGAAATATTGCAGATGTATTACAGACATATCACAGTCCTATATAGGATTGTGTTATCACTGTGATATTACTGTGACATCACTGTGACATCACTGTGATATATGCGGAATGTGACAGGAGTGTCGCCGGATGCAGACCGGAATGTCTGTATCGGATAGATTGCGGATTAGGATGTATTCTTTGAAAGAAAATGCTTTAACCACTCTAAATTCACTAACCACAATAGTCTCATCGAAGATTCCGATTTATCAGAAATAGAACACACAAAAACACTTAATACTTAACCACAAAAGTTACAAAAGCAACACAAAAGAGAATACAATAAGTATTTGAACCTGTGAAATAAATAAAGAAACAATAGAAAATACCTGATGATATTTAATAGAAATATTTCAATTAAGTTTAAATATTAAATAAACTTTTGTGTGACTTTTGTGGTTTCCTCTTTTTCTTATCTTTTTTATTGTGTCTTCTGTTTAACCTGCTATTAAATAGTAAATAAACTATTGTATTCTAATTGATTAAGTACGTTGTGTCTTTCTATTTCCGATAAATCGGAATCTTCGATGTGTTCTATTGTGGTTAGTTTTCTTATCAAGTCTTAAACTCCCCAAAACGTGTGAAAATTGTAACTATTAGCAAGAAATGTGTAATAATAATCCTAATAAAAGGTTTCATCTTTGTAGTGTGAACATTATTCACATCTGTCCCCATAGTAGTGGGAATAACTAAAAACAAATAAAATGACTAAAGAAAGAAATTTATTTCATGTGTTTTCAATGCTTTTTGTAGGAATAGTACTGATGATCAGCAGTGGATGTACTGATTCCGTAAATCTAAGCAGTACATCATACAGCTTAAAAGTAAAGGATGTTCTCGGAATCGTAGGTACAGCTAAATTCTCTCAGACGACTTCGACTGTCACAACCATCGATATTACACTGAGCGGTGCACCTGTCGGAACTCATCCTGCACAATTATGCATGAATACGGTTGTTGATGGCGGTAATGTGGTGATATTATTAAACCCTGTGGATGCAACAGGTAAAAGTTCTACTGCCGTAACCACGATGTCTTATGCCACACTGATAGCTTACAATGGATTTATTAAAGTCGTGAAAAGCGATACCGAACCGAATGTCATTCTGGCTCAGGGTGATATAGGGGGGAATGTCTTAACCACCACCAGTAAAACCTATTCAATGGGAGTTATTGGAAACTATGGTGTTTCGGGAAATGCCTTGCTACAAAAACGGTTAAATGGAACTGCACTGCTGACCATTTCATTGAACGGTACAATCGAGGGAAATACATATCCTGCTACCATTAACCTGGGATCGATAAGCTCTGTAGGCGGTGGACCGATTGTGAAAACACTGTCGGATGTTGATGGAACTACCGGTAAAAGTTATACCAATATCAAGAATCTGGATAGTGGCCTTACAATTACATACGATAACTGGCTGGTGTATGATGGGTATATCAATATTTACCAGGTTTCTGTTTTAGGTTCAATTATTTGTGATGGCAATTTTGGAAAAAATTAAACGGATTTCAAAGAGTAAGAAGTAGTTTTTTTATTGAATAAGGTATAAAATTGGTTTCTAAATTAAAACAATACGATCTTAATTAACTGTTGTTTTTTAATCGTCTATAATTTGCGTTGTACTCATTCAGCAGGTATGTAGAAATGTGTTGCTTATAACCGCTTCAGTAGTAATACGGGGGCGGTTTTTTTATGGAACCACAACAGAACACAAATACAAATACAAATACCAATACAAATACTTAACCACAGTAGTCACAATAGAACACAATAGAATACACAACAGAATACACAAAAAGCATAACCACATTGGGTCACAATAGAAACGAAAAAATACACAACCACAAAAGTCACAAAAGCAACACAAAAGAATATAATAAATACCTAACCCACAATAGAAAAAGAGAAAGGACACAAAAGTAAATACCTGCGGTATTTTAAATGCAATATTACTGTTGCGGTTATAAAGCAAATTGTAAATAAACTATTGTTTCACTTTTGTTACTTTTGTGGTTTTATCTTTATTTGTTGTGTTCTATTGTGATTACCTTGTATTTAACTGTAAACTTAACTTTTGTGATTCTTTTGTGACTTTTGTGGTTTTATCTTTATCTTTTTTATTTTTTCTATTTTGGTTATATAGTTTAAAATTAGGGGTCTGTAGTTTAAAAATGAAGTATTTAATTGGAATTGTTAGATGGATTGAGTAGTTTTGTTGGCTTAAAAAATCAGATATGAATGCTGTTGATTGAAACAGGATTGTTTGAAGGTAAAGTGTTATTTTGTTCTGAGGAATTTAAGCACTAAAAAATAAATACATGATTTTAATTTGTAGGAAAGGATATAACAATGAAGCACATTGAAGTGGTAGCAGCTGTTATTATAGTGGATAACAAAATATTGTGTGTACAACGCAACAAGACCCGGTTTGAATATACCTCCTACAGATACGAATTCCCGGGCGGCAAGGTAGAGAAACACGAAACCAACGAACAGGCTCTCCGCCGTGAAATCCGTGAAGAACTCCTGATGGACATCACCATCCAACGTCCTTTCCTGACCACACAGCACGCTTACCCCGACTTTAAACTGACACTGCACAGCTATATCTGCAGCTGCCCGACACGCGAACTGACCCTTACCGAACATATCGACGCTAAATGGATGAACGTGGACCTGATTGCTACCCTCGACTGGGCGGAAGCGGATATACCCGTGGTGGATAAGATTGTGTACGAGGGAGAATAATAGATCTTCACAGATTAAGAAAAAGAGATTTACACAGATTAAGAAAAGATTTACACAGATTAAGAAGAAGAGATTTACACAGATTAAGGGGAATAGATTTACACAGATGAAGAAGAGATTGTCCACAGATTACACTAATTTACACAGATTATTTTTAAGGTAACGGCATTGATTCATAATTCAAAATTGACAGGAGACCGAAATATAAGCTTTTGAATAGTTACATATGGTGTATAAGATTGTGGATGAATGGGAATGAGGTGTACTTTATTCAACATTATAAAGTCAGAATATAGGAAATTTAAAGATACTGATGTCTAGTTGATTGAATAGATGTCACTTTACAAAATTGATTGAGTTGTCATAGAAGAAAAAGGATATTTCTTTACTAAATAATCTGCAAAAACAATTTTGAAAGCATTAGAAATACTTGATTTAATATCAAAGGGCGAAAGTTGCACCGTTCAATTTAAAGAACGACTCCCTCATCAAGACTCACTGGCACAAGAAATGGTTGCATTTTCAAATACCGAAGGAGGGTTACTGATTATAGGAGTAAATGATAAAACAGGTTCGCTGAATGGATTGTCATTTGATGAAATTCAAACAATAAACCGTCAATTAGTGAAAGTTACATCTCAGAGTGTTTTCCCATCAATAACAATAACTACTGAGACTGTCAATGTAGAAGGAAACAATTTAATTGTTGTCGGGATTAAGGAAGGATTCAGTAAACCTTACAAAGACAGGCTTGGATCTATTTATATGAAAAATGGTTCGGACAAAAGAAGAGTCACTTCGAATGACGAAATATCCAGACTGCTTCAGAGTAGTAAAGCAATGTTTGCAGATGAAATGATCATACAGGGGACTACTACTGCCGATGTAAACCTGGAATATTACAAAGTATTTATTCAAAAAAAATACAATAAAACATTTGATGATTTAGGTATTGAACTTCGACAAACTCTGGAAAACATACATCTTATGAATGAGGGTCAACTGACACTATGGGCCTGTTGTTTTTCTGTAATAATAGGCAAAAATACCGGCCTCAGTTTTCTATTCAATGTGTTTCAGTAGATTCGACGACTATAACGGGAAATACTTTTACCGATAATGAAGCTCCTTTTGAAGGAACTATGAAAGAAGTATTCGATAAAACAATTTCCTTTATTGGCCGTAATTTAAAAAAGATTCCAACCGGTGAGACTTTTAATAGTCATACTACCTGGGAGATACCTACGAAGTTTTTGAAGAACTTATCGTAAACTCATTGGTTCACAGAGATTATTTTATAAGTTCGACCATAAAGGTTTTTATTTTTACGGACAGGGTGGAAATTATAAGTCCCGGAAAGCTACCGAATTCACTTACGATTAATAATATACTTAGTGGAATTTCAATAACAAAGAATCCTATTTTACAAAATATAGCACAACATACATTGCCATACAAGGGTTTAGGGACCGGAATAATGAGAGCTGTATCTCTTTATCCATATATTACATTTATTAATGATCCGGACAAAGAACAATTTAGTGCAGTGATTAAAAGGAAACTAACATGATTAATTCATAATTCATAATTCAAAATTAAGAATTGGAAGAGTGCTGGAATTTAGGCTTTTGCAGATATTCCCCGTGCCTGATAAGATTTTCTATGAGAGGGAGTGAGGAAAAGAAAATTATTTAATGAATTGAACCGTCTTTGGCTGATGCTGAAGGCGGTTTTATTTTAAAAAGAAACCGTTTTTTATCAGGATATTTTTAGTGATGGAAAGCCATGCCCTGAATTTTTGAGATTTGTGGATGATGAAATTAATCCGGTATTGCGCTGAAATTGCGCCGAAATTGCGCTCACATTCCGCCCGGCAAAAATTACTGTTGTGAAAAAATAACGGTAGTATAACCGACATATTACGACTCTATATAGGATCGTAATATTACCGTTATATTACCGTTACATTACCGTTATATATCCATATTTCGAGCGTAATATCGGTGTAATGTGCGCGTAATTTCCCGGCAATTTCCCCGCAGGTTTTCGCCAACTAAACATGATAAAATAAAACCAATCAGGATTTCAAAATTTCAAAATACTTTTTATCAGTTGAGTCCCGTTTTACAGGTTGATCCGATACATAATAGTGATTAGGACTGTTTGCGGAGAATTATTTAATTAAGTATGTTTGTGGTCTGAAGGAATTGTAACTAATAGACAGATACTAATTTAAAATTTAAAGAAAATAAAAGCAATGAAAGTTTTAATCTCAGTTAAACCACAATTTGCTTTGAAGATATTCGACGGGACAAAGAAATACGAATATAGAAAACGTATATTCAAAAATTCAGGTGTAAATACGGTTGTAGTTTATGCCTCTTCACCTATGAAAAAGGTTATCGGAGAATTTACAATAGATAAAATCATGGAAGAGGAACCGGAAGTTTTATGGGAGATGACTAAAAAGCACTCCGGTATTACAAAAGATTATTTTGATAAGTATTTTTTAAATAAAGATTGTGCTTTTGCCATAAAGGTGAAAGATTTTATTCGGTATAAAGTGCCAAAAGAGTTGAAAGATTTTGAGTTGAAGTTTGCTCCTCAGTCGTTTGTATATATATAAAGCGTAAGTATTAATCAAAATTTGTCGATTGTTTTTGTCAAAAAGGAGAGAAAACGGTTTGATATTCATACCGATCATATAATTTTAATGGATGAAAGTGAACCTGATTGCCATCGTGGACTGGGGGGGGAAGATATACCCGTGGTGGAAAAAATTTTGTATGATGGTGTGTGAATTATAAAAAAAGTAATTTTACAAAAATTGTTATTAAATTGAATAAATGGAGTTGGTTTTAATACATAAATGGTAATTAGTATAAGTTGATAATAAAAAATATTTTCATCATTTCAAGTAGAAATTGGTTCTATTTTAATTAAATAATTTATATTTGTAAGTTAATCCAATTTAATAACAAATTTATTAATAAATTAGGGAGTAATATATAATTTAAGATTAAGTATGGCCGAAGAAATATTACCAATAAAAATTATAGAAAAAATTGAATATAAAGCAATTGATTTCTTTTGTGGCGGCGGTGGAATGACTTGCGGACTCCGTCAGGCAGGTATAAATGTAGTTGCAGGAGTTGATTTTGACAAAGATGCAAAAGAAACTTACGAATTCAATAACCCAGGTTCGAAATTTGTTTTGGCTGATATAAATAAATTAAAAGAAGAATATTTCGAAGAAAATTTCCTATTGACCAGAAACGATGATAATCTTATTTTAGTAGGATGTAGTCCCTGCCAATTCTACAGCATAATAAATGCACCTAAAATAAATTCTTTAAAATCTAAAGATTTATTGCTTCAATTTCAACGTTTTATAGATTATTATAATCCGGGATATGTGCTTGTCGAAAATGTTCCTGGGATAATGACTAATAAAGATACCATCCTACCTAAGTTTTTGCAATTTCTTGAAGTCAAACATTACAAAGTAGTTATGAAAGTAATAAATATGAAAGATTATGGCGTTCCACAAAACAGACGTCGTTTTTCATTGATTGCAACTAGATTGGATAGGGAAATAGCTTTACCCGAAAAAGAAAAGGAAATCAAACGACTTTGTGATTGTCTGGGCGAAGAAAATGGATTTCCCAAAATAGTAGCTGGCCATAATGACACAACAGATTTTGCCCATACAGTAGCTGGTTTACAAGAAATAAACAAAAAACGACTTGCAAAAACAGAGAAAAACGGTGGAACACGTTTAGCTTGGAAAGATGACCCAGAATTACAATTAAAATGTTATATAGGCAAAGATACTTCATTTGTTGATGTCTTTGGACGAATGTTCTGGGAAAGACCTTCATCGACTATCACGACTAAATTTTTGAATATATCTAATGGTAGATTCGCACATCCGTTTGAGGATAGAGCTATTTCAATCAGAGAGGGTGCAGTACTTCAATCATTCCCTAAAAACTATGTCTTTAAAACTAGCAGTATTTCTCAAGCTGCCAAATTAATTGGAAATGCCGTGCCACCAGAATATGCAAAAAGAGTGGGTTTAATAATTAACTCAGAAGATTAATATGCAATTTAGAACTAAAGCAAGAGCCGTCGATTTATTGGGTAAAGGGCAAATTGCAGATTTACCAACCGCCATTACGGAATTATGGAAAAACGGTTATGATGCATATGCTGATAACCTAAGAGCTGATTTATTTAAGGAAGGATATAATGGTCTTTCTAAATCCTACTTCATAATTTCTGATGATGGAAAAGGAATGTCAAGCTCTGATATTTTGGACAAGTGGCTTGTTTTAGGAACTGATTCTAAGTCAAGAGCTGATTTAGATACTCAATCAGAAGATACATTGTGGAAACGTCCACGAATTAAAGCAGGCGAAAAGGGAATAGGACGTTTATCTGTTGCATATTTGGGAAATCCAATGCTTATGTTGACAAAGAAATTAGGTTATCCTATACAGGCATTATATTTTGATTGGAGACTGTTGGAAAATTACAATTTATTTTTGGATGACATCATAATACCTACAAAGTCAGTTGATAATTTAAATATGCTAAATGAAGTTTTTTCTAATCTTAAGAAAGAATTTTTGTTAAATATTGAAGTCGAATACGACCTCGACAATAAACCGATTTGGGAAGGAAAACAATTAGGTCTTAAAGCTGATATAATAACTGAAACAGCTGATGCTTCGTTAGAAGAAACTATTTTACAGAGTATTTTTTCATTTTTTACTTCTGAAGATTCTCATGGGACTATATTTTTGATTTTTAATCCAATTAATCAGATTTTAGAGCTTTCAGAGAAAGATAGTGATGAATTAGAAGATAGAAAATTTGTTATTTCTAGCATGACTGGTTTCGCAAATCCATTTAAGGATGTATTGAGTATTAATGTAGTCACAAAATTTAACATATTTAAAGAGGGTGAAACTTACGATTTGTTGACTTCTCAAGGAGTTTTTTTTACAAAGTCAGATTTTGAATTAGCAGATGTATACATTAAAGGAGAATTTGACGGAAATGGAAGTTTTATTGGTAAAGTCAGAATTTATGATGAAATAATAGATTATAGTTATACAAATCCAAGGAAGAAAGATAAACGCTCATTTTACGGAATAGTTCCGATAGAATTAGGATATAATCAAGGTGAGGAACGATCATCTATACTTACGGAAACTCAATTCAATAGTTTATATAATAAAGTTAAAGAATACGGAGGACTCTATATTTATAGGGACGATTTTAGAGTATTACCATATGGACGAGAAAATTTTGATTTTTTGAACTTTGAGCAACGAAGATCTAAAAGAGCTGGTTCATATTATTTCTCGTATCGAAGGATGTATGGTTATTTAGATTTGACAAGAGATAGAAATACCGATTTAAAAGATAAATCCAGTAGAGAAGGTCTGATTAATAATGCTCAATATCGAGCTTTATATACAGATGCTACTAACTTTTTTATAACATTAGCACTAGATTATTTTGCAACAGAGGCAAAAGAGTCCTTGTTTCTTAATAAAAAAAAGCAAATAAATGAACAAAACGAAGCGTTAAAAGCAGACAAAGCTAGAGAAAAAGCAGAAAAAATCGCATTCACAAAATCATTAAATGACTATCCAAATAAATTAGTTGAATATCAAGTGAAATATGAGGAACTTCTTAATCAACTTGATGAAAAATTAAATAGAATTAATGTTGAGTATCCCGAAGTTGAAGAGGTTTTGGATGAACTACAAAAAATGGATTTAGAATTTAAGGGATTGTTACCCAAAGTTCCTAAACGCTATCAACCTACAGAAACTCAAAAGGAACGACTTTATAAGTTTGAAGAAAAATTAAATATTTACTTCGAGCTTATAATTCCTAAAAAAGAAGAACTAAATAAAAGAGCACAGGAAAAGTTACAAATTAGAGATTTAAAGATTGATTTCACAAAGAAATATAATGGTTATATTGCATCTTTAGAGAAGTCGCTAAATATTTACAAACAACAACTTAACGATAATTTCAATATTCTATCAAAAGACTATAACGAACGATCAAGAAGACTTGTAAATTCACTGATAGAAAACAAAGAAAAAATTATTATTAGTATTGTTTCTAAAGAACAGATAAATCAACTCTCTAATGAAATTGAGAAACACTACAACAGCTTATCAGAAGTAGCGGAAAGAACATTATTCCCTTTAGTTGAACATATAAATAGATTATCTTTTGATATTGATGAAGAACAGGTACAAGGTGCTTATAAGGCTCAGTATGATCAAATGAAATATCAATGGGAACAAACTAGAGATATGGCACAATTGGGTATTGCGGTTGAAATTATTGATCACGAATTTAATCAGCTATACGCACGAATTAATAATCAACTTGGAGTGTTAAACAATAACATTGCGATCAACTCAATTAAAGAATTTGGATTCCTAGAAAAAAACTTTAAACAATTGGAAGATAAGTACGCATTATTATCTCCATTATATCGGATTTCAGGAGCATTAATCAAAGATATCTCTTTTATTGTAATTTACAAATATCTTATTGGTTTTTTTGAAAATCAAATTTCCGATTATAATATTAAGTTTGATGTTTCAGATGATTTCAACAAGCATTCTATCTCCATTAGAGAGCCAATAATCCATACTGTTTTTATAAACATCATCAACAATGCAATTTACTGGATGCGTAATAATAATCAACGAATAATAAAGCTAGATTATAGACAAGATACTAATGAAATAATAATAGCCAATTCTGGAGAAAAAATACCAGATTACAGACTTGAAAGAATCTTTGAATTGTTTTATTCTCAACGTCCGAATGGAAGAGGTATTGGACTCTATTTATCAAAACAAAGTCTAAATGAATCTGGATTAGATATTTATGCTACTAATGACAAAAAATATAACACATTAAACGGAGCTTGCTTCGTCATTAATCAAATAACTGTAGGAAATGTATAGTCAAAAAGCATTTGATATATTAAACTCATCAATCAATTCTGCTATTTTTATTGATGAGAAAGCTAAGGATTTTTTTTCAGGTACTGATATCAATGATCAGATTCCCGAAGAAAGATTATCTTTCAATTTATTCAATACCTTCAAAGAACACGGGAAAAGTTTAGCTGTTCATAAATTTGAAGTTTCAAATTTTGAAAATCCTAATACTTTAGATTACCTATTTAAAGGACGAGATCTTATTCTTTTGGATTGGGAATTGGCTGAAGTTGCTGGGCAAGAGTATTCATTAAAATTGCTCAATAGAGCAATAAAGACTCCTTATATCAACTTTTGTTGTATTTATTCAAGTTTTGGAAATTTTAATGAGATTCCACTTTTCCTCGATACTTATTTTTCAGGTCTAAATAAAGATGATTTCGAAAAAATTAAAAATGCTTATGAGCATATTGAGCCAGAAGAAATTCAAAAATTGTGGAATGACCATGAAAATAGTATTGAAGAATTTTTTGAAGAAAATTCTATTATAATTGACACTTTTCCTATAGAGGCGATAAGAAATAAGTCAGCAGATTTAATTCTTCGTTATATATATATATCACTTAAAAGTGATAAATATATTATTGGCGAAGATACAAATAACAAATATGAAGTGTTAAACGCCGGAAGTAGTGATTCTTTTATCATTAATAATACTTTTGTAATGACTTTAAAAAAAGATCTTAATGTCGATTCAGATTATAGTGGTCTTTTAAAGAGAATTTCACAAATCATCGTAAAAAACAAGGGCAGTTTTTTTCAGTTGCTAGGGCTAGAAATGCAATCAGTATTTAACTCTAATGAACGTTTTATTGATGAAACTATATTGAAATCTTCGACTGAAGCTCTTTTCCAATTTAGAAATCATATTAACAATGATAAAACCTTTGGTATAATTATCAAAAAATTATTATTGGAACAGGCAACATTGAAATTAAGAACTGCTAAACTTGAATTACTAAACACAGATTTTTTAGATTTCAAAAGTAAGGAATTAGAAAATCAAGTACCAAGTAATGAGGATCTATTTCAGCTGAATGTATTCTATAATTCAGTCACTGTAAAGAGTTTAAATCCAGATGATATTCCTAATTTGAACTTTGGTGATATTTTCAAGGGATCTGGTGATGATTATTATTTATGTATAACGGCTTTGTGTGATTGTTATTACCCAAATAAAATCAATGGTAATTATTATTTTGTTAAGGGTACAACTTTGGGCGATATTGAGTTAGCACTTAAATTAGGGGATACGGCTTTTTTAAGCTTTTTATCTAATGGTAAGGCTGTTTATTGGGGAGATATTGAAAAACCAAATTTGAATAAGATTAAAGAAGTTAGACTATCAAATTCAAAAGACGACAATTCTTTACTTAATAAAGATATTGAAGAGCAAAATAAAAAAATCGAAAAATTACTTCAAAACCAAGTTATTCTAACTCGGTTCTTGTATAAACCATTTTATATAAAACCAGTAGTTTATAATGTTGAAAACAATAAACTTATAGATAATAAGATTAGAATATGGGATATAACAAATAATTTCAATCATGATATAAGAAATCACAATTTAAATTATTATGAAATTGATTATGTTACTACTCTAAGAAATGATTATGCTCAAAGGATTGCAAATCATGCTTTTGGACATCCAGCTAGAGTTGGAGTTGATTTTATAAAAAAATAATGTCTGATATTTTTTCAAAAACAAAACGATCTGAAATAATGTCTAAAATCTCCGGCAAAGAAACAAAGCCAGAGATTTTAGTAAGAAAGTATTTGTTTTCTAAAGGATTCAGATATAGAAAGAATGTAAAAGATCTTCTGGGAAAGCCTGATATTGTTTTTCCAAAATATAAAACGATAATTTTTATTCACGGGTGCTTTTGGCACGGACATGAAGGGTGCAATAAGTCTGTTTTACCTACAACAAATACTGAATTTTTGGGAAAAAAAATAGGAAAAAATATTGAAAGAGACAAAAACAATATATTAGATTTAAAGAAACAGGGTTGGAAAGTAATAGTTGTTTGGCAATGCGAATTAAAAACAGTTACTGTCAGGAACAGCCGTTTGCAGAAATTAATAATGGAAATTAAAAACCAGGTTGTTTGATACCTGGATAAAACAGAATACTTTCAAGACCTTACAAGTCAGTACATTTAAAATTAATACCATGAATAACACCTACGTAAGTTTTATTTCAGACGAACATTTACTTTTTTGTATTGCCAATCTTCATAATGCATATTTAAAAGCAAAAAGTAATATCTCCAAAAAGAATTTCTATAGTAATAAGGTTGATAATATTAAACTAATATTTGACTCAAAGCTAAATGAAATTGAGGAAGAAGATTTAATTAAATCTGAGATACTACGACAAATAGATAAATCGATAAACAATTCAATAGGAACTTTTCACGAACAAATATTGGGAGGTATTGAAGGCTTTCAAATGGGGAATTTAAGTGGGTTTGATATCAAAGCTAATGATGACACTTTGTTTGCCGATATTAAAAACAAGCATAATACTATGAATAGTAGTTCAGCGGAAAGCTTGTTTCAAAAATTAGCACATTATGCAGACACTTACAAAAAATCAACTTGCTATTGGGTTCAGATATTTGCTAAAAAAAGTTTCAATGAAAAATGGGCAGGAGTAATTAATGGAAAAGAATACAGCCATAGTCGTGTTTACAAAATATCCGGGGATAAGTTTTATGCATTACTTTCCGGTCAAGAAGATGCGTTTCTACAATTGTACAAAGCTTTACCAATTGCAATAAGTGATTACTTAAAATCAATTGAACAGAAAACAAAAGTTGTTGCTAATTCAGCATTGGAAGAAATCAATGCTGAAAAAAAAGATTCTAAAAGAAGTATTTTAGATCAAATTACATTTGATAATTATAGTTATTATTTAGGTTTTGATAAGTTGTAATATCGATTTAAAAAATCCACAATAGAATAACCAACTTCTTTTCCAAGATTAACAGGTACGGCATTTCCAATTTGTTTATATTGTTGAGCCAGTGAACCCTCAAATGTCCAATCATCCGGAAAAGTCTGAATACGGGCATATTCGCGTACTGTAAAAGGACGGGTCTCTGCAGGATGGCATCGTTCTGTTTGCTTTTGAGCTGGACTGCAAGTAAGTGTCAGGCAAGGTTCATCCCACCCAATACGACGTGCAATTCCTGTTTTTCCTCCACCAAGGTAATAACTTCCACCCATAAATTCTTTTTGTATATCAACAGGCAAATCTCTCCAATATCCCTTTTGAGGAACCATATCCAATACATCCTTTTTACTTTTTGGATATTTTGCTCCAATGGATTGTGGTACATCACAATCGTATAAATCACTTTTTTTAAGAGCGTCCTTCAGGTTATAAATCTTGGGATAAGGTTTAGGGTATTCGTATTTTAATTTAATATCTTTTCGGATACCGACCAAAATTAAACGTTCCCGTTTTTGTGGGACATTATAATTAATTGCTTTAAGAACTTGAAAGGGAACAACATTATATCCAATTTCATCCAATATGGAAATCATTCCTTCAAGGGTCTTTCCATTTTCATGACTTAGAAGCCCACGTACATTTTCACCAATACAAATAGGAGGGTTTACTTCCTTAACAGCTCTTGCAAACTCATAAAAAAGAGTTCCACGTGCATCTGCCAGACCTAATTTCTTACCGGCATAACTAAATGCCTGACAAGGGAAACCACCGGTAACAACATCAGCTTTATTTCTATATTCAGAAAAATCAAGGTCTCTAATATCTCCTTCCAACACTTTCCAATGGGGGCGGTTCTTTCGTAAGGTTTGGCATGCAAATTTATCAATTTCGTTCAAAGCGATACAATCTATACCTGCCTTTTCCATACCAACGGCTAAGCCTCCGGCACCGGCAAATAACTCCAATACGGTATATTTGTTTTCAGCTTTCACATAATTGGACACTGGTATAATGTCATTCTGTTCTAAAAGATCAGGGAATAAGGATTCCACTTGATCTCTTCTATAGCGCCTATAGTTACTTACCGGTTCGCGAACAGCAGTCAATTTGCCTTCTCGATCCCAACGTCTTAATGTTTCCTTGTTTTTACCAAGTAATTCGGATACTTCCGATAATGTTAAGTACTTTTCCATAACCATGTTATATAACCTTATACAATGGTTACAAATTTACAG
>Ga0302188_10000878_pt1 | contig 24384 bp, 21 predicted proteins | sample II_Bog_E2_1_FD_198783 | JGI IMG/M metagenome (GOLD analysis project Ga0302188, IMG submission 198783) | Peat permafrost microbial communities from Stordalen Mire near Abisko, Sweden - II_Bog_E2_1 | ecosystem: Environmental > Terrestrial > Soil > Wetlands > Peat | place: Sweden: Abisko...
TGATAAGCTGCCTTCCAGATCTACTGCTCATGAAAATGAGTCCTGTTCTCTTTGTGAGCAGTTATTTTGGCAAGCAGATCGCCTTAGTCTAAATTATCAAGTTAGTACTCGCCCACTCCATCACGATGCACAGCAGATTGAGCTGTTAGTCGAAGAAGGCTTATTTATAAGTGATGATGTAATCTGCTGTTAGGGAAGCGAGGATGCGAATTTAGTTGAGGGCATTTGCTTTCTATTTTTACTTTAGGCATGCAATTTTAATCTATATTAAGGAGGGAAAACCTTCTTTAGAGCATAGATGCACTGGTCACTCAAACGGCGCACCTTGTAGACCGAACTGAAGGTGCCCTCTCCAATTTTTGTCAACGGTACGAAGCTGTTCAGTGACGTATTGCTGTTGGACATGTTTAACAATAATAAGTAATTCTAATCGACCGTTTAATACAAAGTGACCGGAGTATAAAGATGCAACCTCGTATTTAAGTCGATAATTAAGAGCTAACTCCGTCAATTGTTTGTAAACTGGCAGTGATATAATAACAAAACATTAAACGAATCACAAGCCTTCGAAGTATGTTTGCTCGACAATTGGTCTCCAGGCTTTACTGCTCTTAGGGTGATAGTTTACCTTTGCCTCCTTGATTCCCTTGGCCTGGAAGGCTGCTACAATCTGGAAAGCCTAATCCATATAGGGTACTTTGCAGATGGTGTACTTGAACCCTCCTATTTCCACGAACTACTCCATCCAGGAAGGCACCACTTTCTTAAAAATACTGAGGAAGCTTTCTTTGGTCATACTCGATGGAAGCTTGCGAAACACCAGGCACACATCGCTCGTTAGCTTTTCCCGAAGTTTGTTCTCAGTTATGCGATAGATTTAACAGGCAGGGCCAATTGGATCTTTTTGTTGCGAAGTGGCCAAATTAAAATAAGCAAAGGATGCGGCTGTCTCGTCTTGAAAGCGAAGAATAATGGAGGGGCGACCTTTGTAATAGATTTCCTTCACACGACGCAGCTTGATCCATGGAAACTTCTCAAAGCGCAATTTTAGCCCCTCTTCCAACTGCTGCACTTCACTCTTGATGTGTATCTTGCAATCTACGTTGAACAACAACAGCTAAACTACCCCTTTCCACTCAGGCGCTACCCTACCTCTCTCCACCTTCTTGGGCTAGATTTTATTTGTTTCCAAAAAGGACGAGTCAATAATTGTACTTGCGATCCACTTGAAGGTGGGCTAAAAACTATCTTCCTCTGTAATAGAGTCTTCACCTTCGCTTACAGGTGGCAGTAGAAAGCGCACTCCGCCTTCTGCCAGTCTATTCGCTTCCTTACCGAGATATATCTACGCCAAACTCATATGAATGGGAGTCTGATTAAGTGAAAAGTTGCACAGTTTAGGTATAATTTCAGACAAAGAACGGACACTGAGCCCGTTGGGCTGAATAAGAATGTTCTCTGCACTGATCCGGTTGTTTGTAAAGAAGCTGACTCTTTCCTCGAGTAATTGCATCATCTCTTCGAGCGGGCTCGTTTAGCTCTACATTATTATAAATAACAATAATTCTATACATTTAAATGAATACCTACATAAACTTAGTACACAAATCACCCCTTATTCGAACTCATTTCCTTATTGATCTTTTCATCTTCCTGCAATTTATGAACCTCCTTTCGCCATTAGGTTTCGGATTAATTGATTTTGTTCTATAAATCAGTTGTTTTGAGACTAAGGGACTCGATTTGCTCAGTGAGAGCGTGAATCTATCGATCTTTGGATTACTGAATACGACTGATCTTTTATTTTAGGAACTAGTTTTAGTTACGAAGTGCTCGATTTTAGGATTACAGCTCCAGCTAACGCTGCATAAATCGACGGGTTTGATCTGTGAGACGGCTATGACCGACAGGAGTGAGATTGCCTCCCTTTACTATCTTTGGCTTTGATACTAATCTAAGACCGTTAGCCCTAATCACTTTGCAAGACCGCTGACTTGAGCTTTCCGTGAGTTATCTGCTCTGATTTGAGTTTCTTGTGCTTGGAGGTGGCCTAAAGCGTGGCTCTGAAGGCGAGGGATGAAGTGAATAGGGATTATCATCGTAATACACATTGCGAGTGGTATTCTCTTTGGTTTGATAGGCAAATATGGGCTGTTTGTGTTTCCTCATGCTGTGAGTGATACCACCCCCATTAAAATGGATTGGAGGACCCTAGTTTTGTCCTCGCATCTACATTATTATCTTCTGATTAGTCCATTCGTCAGTAAATTAAATTTAAATCAAAAAATAAAAATAGTAGGCAACTCCATATGCTATTCATCAAGATATTTTATAGTTATTGACTGCAGTTAACTTAGTTCTATTTGATTCTACTCTTCGGTACAGGACATCAGTGCTGATTTATTAATTACATTTCTTCTATTCAAAATTCAAATTGGGTAATTTAATATCTCTATGTGATTTAATGGCTATTATTAATATAATCATTCAGCTTATAATAAACATCACCATTAAAGATACTTTAAAATTCAATGAAGAAAAAATAATATTTTCTTGTTTGTTAAACTGATTTATTGTTTATCTTGTGTGTATGACCATTTATCATTTATAGACATACTAACTTTACTAAATATTAGTTTTAAATAATGTAGCATAAACCTTTAATTATTACGGTATAGTATAGGAGCATACTTATTCGGTTTTATAATCAGCTCTCTGTATAAATGCGCCTGGAAAGCCAATTGAGTTGCATATGAACATTATCTTGGAAATAAGATGAAGGATTTTTAGGATTGATTGGGTCGTCGTCGTTAAATTATTGTATTCTATTTTATAGGAATGGTAAAATCGGAATGAGATTCTTATAAATTAATTTGATTAATTTTCTTTAAACATCAAGACGATTATTTTATAGGCTAGGACTATGATCACGTGTGAGCATAAACTGTGAATTATATCAAAGATTATAATATTGATAACTATGTTTGATTTCGAGTATTTAGAATTCAGTATCACAAAATAAATCAATGATAAGAAGTGAATAAATAACCATTTTGATATACATTGCAAGTGACAGTCACAGTCTCCTCGGTTTGGTAGAGTATAGGTTGTTGTGTTGGGTGAGATCACCCTAAAAATGAATGGGAGTATAGTCTGTATTTACATAATTATGTTCTGATTAGTCAATCTAATTAAGTTTAAAAATCAAAAAGAAAATCATAGTCAATTTGCATACTTCCAACTATTAGACTGTATAGCCTTTCCAACTACTATCTAAGTCAACTCGTAACAATAGGACATTGTGGTGATATGTTTGCTAAATTATTTCTCATCCAAAGTCAAACTTATATGATTTTATTTCTCTATAATGGTTCTAAGTGACTGAAACGTTATCACCGAGACAATAATCATTAATTTTATCACTTACATCACTTCCAAAAATATTTTTTCGAATTTTTACAAACCTACTCAAATTAATTTTACCAAGACAACATTGGTTTTCCACTTCTACGGCCTTCCCGTTCAGCCTCCGCCGTTGTATTCTGAAAAACTTCACTCTTAATAGTTTATTGCTTTCTTATTATCAAATGGGTGAAAGCTATTAGAATCAAACAATTTAATATGCAAATTAAGAAAGAATCAGTGAGATTGAAAGAGTCAGCGGTCAGTACTGTGTCCAGAGGATCGGTCCTTCATCTAGGGTGGGGGAGGTGCAAACTTTTGAGCAGAGAGTGGTGATTTCCATCTATGAAAATTATTGGTAGTTGTTAATTTCAGGAGGTAGTGTGAAAAAATCAGGCTTTTTGATTGGTGTTCTGAGGTTTGACTGTTATATGGTAAGGGTATGGTCAGGCAGTTGAATTAGAGGGCGTTATTCCTCTATTGAGGTGGTTGTATGGAGTTATATCTTTTAGCTTTTTTCATTGTGTTTGAGACCGTAGTAGTGAGTATGTTGATCTTAGTGCGAGGAGATAGAGTGTTTGCAGGGTAGGAGAAAGGAACTGTGCATACAGAACTGATTTAATTATATAATTATATTCCAATGAATACGTTTTTGGTGGTGTGTTTTGGAATAGTAAGGAAGAACGGTGGATTTAGTCTATTGGATTGATTTTAAATCACTGTTTTAGATATTTGGTCGATGGAAATGGGAATCGGCTGTTGAAGGTGTATATTTTTGGGGAACGAGAATAAATTGAGTAAAATATAAATCAAAAAAAAACAAGTGGCAGTATCAGGGAAGACTGAAAGCAGAGACTAAGGATGAGTCAATTCCTCTAGAATCTATTTTTCTGAATTCCCGTTTTAGGCTCACATCATAGGAGTGATGCCTAAGATTGACTCTAATAAATAGAGAGAGGCTGGGTAGCATCACTAAAATGGAGTATTATCTCAATAATTTAATATTAAAGTCAAATTATTCTAAACTTTAGTTGATAGGTTAATTTTATTCAAATGAATTTCATACCAACTTAATTAATTTAGATTTTGTGCACAATTGACCTGAAAATTCATCGTTGAACTCGGTTTGCATGGACATTTAACACCAGCCTACTATTTTCATAATTTGGACTCAGTTGGCCTACATGAGTTTTTAGATATGTAACTTTAACTCGTTTGATATTTCTAAGTGAGGATATCACTCCAATCTCATTTGTACAAGCAGAAGTCATGCTCCCGCCTCATTTGTCGATTAGCCTTCTTTTTGACGGAACCGAGTATCAATCAGATAAACTCTCCTTCATCTATTGAGGTCTGCGTATTTAATGAATTTCACTTTTTAATGACCCTTTGTCTTAAATTACTGAGAGGATCTTATTTGGTGAGGTATAAAGTGTTGCATACGAAATGGTGTTAATAAAAACAAGAATAAAATAGTAACTCCTGCCTTGTAATATTCATGATCAAATATGACAATATTGTTGCAACTAAGATCAGCCTGATCATATCACACTTTATCTTTAAAATAACTGTGGAGTGGAGCATCAAATATATATCTATCCCATTATATATTTTAATTTTAGTAATTTTCTGCCTTTTCATGGATGTAGCCAATTTCTGCGCCTGTAATGCCTAACTCACCAATAACCACCTCCCTTTTCATCAATATTGTCCAATTTTCGAGTTAGGCAGCAGCCATTCATAATTATTTATTAATCCGGAAAATATTTTTGATGATAGGTTTTAGAGAAGTGATTTGAAGCGGATAAGTGGCAGTGGTAGCTCTGAAACCAAAAAAACTTATTGTTGGCCCCAATTCCGGTCAAAAATATATGTTTGCTAAAACGAATAGGGCAGTTTCAAACCAATTTCTGTTTAAAATTTCAATATAATGCTTCCGTTTGACTCCACATACAATCAAAACAATCTCCTCCACTGGACATGAGACGGAAATTTCAATTTCGCAGTCTGTCGGTGCTATTGGTCAACAATATGTTTCAAACTAAAATCTTTAAAACTGTATTGATTTGTAGTCACTTTATCATATATCGAATTGTTATGATGTTTCTGGTGCGTTTCTCATCTACTTCAGTTCTAATTTTATTGCCCATATCAAAATATTAAAGTCAATCTTCCCAAAGTATGAAAGTCTTTGATCGCAAGTATCTGTGGTAGTCCTGGCCCTGATCCCCAGTAATGGAAGAGTTCTGATTGCTAAGCCCTTTTTGGCTGACCCTGATAAAATCAATATTTATGGTTATATTGCAGCGAAACATGGGAATATAGAATTGTATAAAAACCATTAAAAATTGATGGTTGTCACTCCTCCACAAAGGAGAAGTCGAAGTAGTCCACTGCTTCTGTGCTGATCAGCTCCACTTACTCACAAGATTTTTCCTCTGAGCATGTCCTCTGATCTTCCTTGTCTATCTGCACTTCCCTTTTAGACCGGATCCTCCTCAGAAAGAGTTTGCGCCACTTACTTTTGCTTAAAATGGGGGAATGGTGGCCTAATGTGGGAGTTAAAACGTGGGCTGTGGTTTTCATTTGATTCGATAATATATAACAAATTTTTACAATATATGTTTATTGATGCTCTTACCGATCAATTTTATTCCGCTAAGAAGACTACTTTCACGTTGGCATTGCTAGCCATACCCTGCATTGTCTAAAGATATCGAATTTGCATTGCCGCCTTGCCACTCAGAATATCTGCTGTCTGACGCATCAGCTTGGCTGATTCCACCTCCGCTGTCGCATTTAGTATCTTTGATTCAGCCAATCGACGTTATTTAGCCACTGCTGCTAGAATGTCCTGCAATTCCTGGTTGAGAACGATGTCCTTGATCAGGATATTGGTGATCTCAATACCCCACTCATGCACCTGTCGTGCTACAAATTTGCCTAGCTCAAGAGTGACCTCATCGCGTTTCTCCAACAGTTCCTGAAGAACATAGTGGCCGCATACTGATCGAAGGGTAGCGAAGGTGAGTTACTGCACTGACTTATGTATGTTTGTAACCGAATAGTAAGTCTTTCTTGGTATTTTGATATTGTAGTAAACAGCTGCATCGATATCTACCTCAATGTTATCCCGGGTGAGAGCCTTTTGTCTTGTTAAGTTGATGATGTTTGTCTTCATGTCTACGATGTGGATTTTATCTGTAAAAGGATTGAAGTATTGCAGGCCTGAGCCCATCGTTTTGACATATCTTCCGAACCGTTCGTATATGCCTAAATTAATAAAAAGGTACCGATGAAACTTTGGTCGATTTGCGCATAGGGATATGTCACACAGCAGAGACAGGGACAGCATAATCGCAAGTTGCCGCAACAGTTTCCTAATGAGTAGATAAACTATTGGTAAGTTCCTCCGAGTTCCATGTTTTCCTCCAAGTTTTATGGTAGATCCTCCCTTGGGTATTTGGAAGGCAGATCGCTAATATGATCGAAATCTATCTTTTAAACAAAGGGATTGTTTGATTGATTGTTTTTTTGCCTCATCTGATAATAAATATAAGCCCTGCCTAATTAAATTAGGAACCAGCAATACTCCGCAATTTAGCAGGGACGACAACCTTTTTACAAACTCTGTAATAATTATTGGATAAATGACTCATGGATGTGCATCAATTGATGGGAGTGAGCTGTCATAGGCTATTTATTCAATTCTGTTGACAAATGCCATCCAAATCAAAGACTCTTCCCCCCGTTACCATCGCCATTGCTGTCATCGTCCAGATCATCGTCATCATCGTCGTTCATCAAGTTAAACATCTTATTATCACCCAAACCATTCTTGTAATACTCAGCCAGTGGTTAAGATATATCTCCGGATTATATCCTTGCTTCGAGAGGATTCAGATATTTCTGAGGGTTGGGAACGTTGTAGAGGTCAAGCACGTTGCAGTCGGCTTTAGAATGACCAATTTCAATGCAAACTCTGCACCCTGAAGTCTGGATCAGCGAAGAAGTACCTTATGAGCTTCGCAATAAAAGTGTTCGACTCTATCGTTGTGAAAAACGCAAAAGGGAAGCCCAGAATCTGGGTCTATCTTTTGAGGATTTTCTTGCATATGGGCTTCCTTTTGCACTCGTTCGAATTCTCCGAAGAGGAATACAGCTGCATCTTTGATCGGATGTTGTCTGCCTTCCTTCGATGCCTGCGCGTTTTATTTGGCTACAACATGAGTAAAAATGGTGTGATTGATGGGTAGTCGATCGATGCTATCCAGTTGTTTCACCAATTTCAGACACATTGGGCAGCGCACCCTTCGATTCCTGAATGAAGGGGTGGATACATGTAGAACTTAACGAGGCAGGGGGTGCAGAAGGTATGTCCGCAGTGGATCATTATGCGGGGGATGCGTTCAGCGGAGTCGTAGTGTTGTTTGCAGAGCAAGCACTGTTATTTGTCCAATAGTCGGGAGACAAACTAGTTGATTTCGGCTCTAAAAAGATCAGGCGGATTCTAAGCCTGCTTGAAAAAGAAAGTGGTTGGGTTTTACAGCTTTTTCATTGATTTAAATTATTTATCTAGCTATAGCGATCAACTCATTCGCATCAACTTAGAAAAATTGGTAGGGATTAATTTTTTAGCAGAGAAAATGGCTAACGAAGGAAGAATGTTCTCGATCACAGAATAGGGGTGTAAATCTAATGATATAAATATCATTACGATATCGTTTTTATTTATTATGACCTTGATTGCACCATACAAATATTTCAATAATCTTTACCCCCCTCTGCACTCATCAATCTCAGCGGTGGATTACCGGTCAGATACTGATGGATGACTGTTGTCTGTTTGGAAAATTAAAATTATTATCCTCATTCTCATTCTACATTATTATCAGTCGATCGAAGCAGATGTTCGAAATACTCTTCTCTGTCAAAGCGAATACCCTTCCAGGAGAAAGGATATCGGTGGTGGGTTCTCTGCCTGAATTAGGCGAGTGGAACCCACAGAAAGCACCTGTACTCACACAGAAATAAGAAGTATGGGAGAGTGCCCGTTTCTAGATATCATCATGTAACTACAAAATTATACAGAAAGAAAATTTTAGTTTAAGTTAGTGAGAATCAAGAAGGACTCTACTATTTAATGGGAACAACTACCGAACAATTCCAACAGAAAATTCAAGCCTAAGGCTTGTTCGAAACTGCATTTGGAGTGGAGCCAGCCCGAGGGAAGAGTGAGCGGACTGGGTCGCGGCAGTTTCAAGGTCAAGGGAATCCCAGGTGTGAGTACTCGATTTGTAATTCAGTCATTGCTCATGCATAACGCAGAGCGAGTATAAAGAAATAAGAATAATTTGACCCCTACCGCCGTGCTCACGAGGACAGTGGTTCTGAATAATAGCAGTAGTTTGTGATAACAAAGCGGAAGATGAGTGATGAGATTCAAGTGGACTCCTGCGACTTGGAGGAGATCTACTACAGTAGTAACCCTCTTGAAATATTCTGTGGCCTGCTCAAGAAATTTAAGCTGTACGTGATCAGTCGAGAAATAGACGACTGCCCCTTCCTGTTCTACGTGGAAAAGCAACTAAAACAACTGCCCCCAGATTATATGGCTCGCTGGATAACTGCTGACTGTTTATTCGGGAAGCAGAAAAGCAATTCCAATAATAAGACCAAGAGGCATAGTTCCATTTATGAGGTACTCGAAGAGGAGATACACCTGTAATCTTTGTATAGTCGGACCAGCTACTTTCTTTTCCTGGAAATTGAGACTGTGCTTAAATTTCAGTCGCATATAGGAACAGTGCCTTGCTGTTTGCTTCTACCCTCTGCCAAATATCAGGAGGCTATCGAGGCCCTCCCCTTCTTGGGAGCAGTGCAGCTTATCTCATTTGATTCAGCTGAAACCAACCATGCCTTCTATGAATACCTCATCAGCAATACTGAATCCACCGAACCCATCTAGAATTAATTAACAGTGCTAAATGTGCCTGCTCCCTCCATTGAAGCCATTATCAAGGAGCTGAGAGAACTCAAATATCGTGATGTCATCTTAAATACACTGGGCAGCATCAGTGAGGCTTAGGCCTTAAACCTAGTGGCGCAGCATAACACAATCACTGTGATGGACGGCTCTATCGCTGATCACTACCCCTGTTTTGTGGATAAAGTCGTAACTGAATTGGATCACTATTCTATGCTGGTGATGGTCGCACCAGGAGGAGAACTTTCATAACAACTCCTTAACTTTCGGGACTGCAAAAACGTAGCACTTATCTATGGTAAATTTTAGAAAGTTGTGCTCGAGGGGAAGGAGTATCATCCACTTCGCAAATTCAGGGAAATGCTTGATCTCTTCCGTATGAAGGCTAAACTATACCTACAAAACTATGGAGGTTAATTTGTTGAAAAATAATCCTCGATGGTATACACTTTACCCGAGGGCCATCAGTAGTGGGCCATGCGTGTTTAGGGCGAGTGCCGCAACGTATCGCGAGACTATGGTTTCGTGCGTGTGAGTCGTAAGGGAGATCGAGTCAAGATGTGTTGGAATTTAGCCGTTGAGGCTCGAATGATGCGCACTCTCTGCGAAATTAAATACACAAACTACGGTCCTTTGGGTAATTTTCATATCATATCCGATTCACTAAGCCTCCGAGAGCTGAAGGATGACTTAAGACTGCTCGTGGAGCATAAACCAAAATTATTCCTCTCACAGGGAGAAACCAAAGTGAGATACTTCTCATATGGTGGCAGCGAGCTTGCCACCTGTCACATACTGCCGTAGCCGGAGCCCACTTAAGTAGTTTCTTGATACTTGCATCAATATTATTATATTTATAAAGATTTAGGCAATAAAATAATAATTATTATAATCAACGAGGGGTCAGAAGGGTTAACAGTTAAGAGCTTTGTTGAGGCAGGCAGATGATCGAGCGAGTGATCTCTAACCCCAGCCACAGCGGTCTCCCTCTTGAAGGGTTTATACGATTGCTTCGAATAATCTTTAGATGCTTTCATATCGCCTTTTTTTAAGGGTTTCACGAATGCCAGCGAAGTAAGTCAGCAGAGGATTAAGATGAAGCCCGTGTAGAGGCAGCACTAATAATTTCCAATCTCTACGCTCGACAATCTCGCGAATATTGGCTGGCTTACGATAAGAGAGATGATTGATAATAATTAAACGCGAGGCAGGACTTTCCTCCACTGCCTTTAGTAATTTGCTGAAGGTGTGACAGTACTCACGCTGTGGGGAGTCACCAAAACTGACATTCCACCAGCATCGTCCGTTGTCTCCAATCATCATCATAACGACAAAGCTGCGCAGGATGAACCTATATGGTCTCTATTCAATCTCTTCCTCGCCATTGCACCACCCTGATTCTTTATCAAAAAATTCACTGATCACCATTTAATCGTAATAGTAAATCCTCGTGTTGCTGTTCTGACAGTTGAGCAGCTTTAGTGCGTACTCTCGACGCAACTGGATATTACGTTGACTGTTGCAGTCAGGATGTTGAGTACGGATCTTTTTTTTCTTAAAACCGCCCACTTTCAGCAATCGCAAGACCACTGATCTCTCGATTCGTTAATTCATGACTGGATCCTTTTTTTTAAGCACATCCACCATTTCGACCTGAGTGAGAAAGGGATTGGCACTGATGATATGCTTTAACATGACTATGCGACCTTCTGTTTTAGATTTCGACAGTCTCCAACTCTACTCCTTTTCGTTCTACCCTTTCTCTGCATTTTTTGATAAATTGCACTATGGCTCGTATTTCCAGTCGTTAAAGAGAGTGTCTTCTTCCTTATTATTGTCGGACGGAGAGGAATACGCTGCTTGAGCCTTACTCTCCTGCAAATCTTAAATTTACATTAAATCTTATCTAAGCCGATCTATTTGCTTTAAAATTGCAGATCGACGCAATTACGGGTCATCTTTATTGATCAGGCTGTTTGCCTTCTTATTACTGTCATTATCATACGCAGGCAACTCTGAAGTTATTTCGCGTTGTAGTTGTTCGATTTCCTGCAATTACACCAGTCCACAATAATCTACATTGCTTACATTGCCCTCTTGGATGTTCATCATCTAAAAATCCTCAAATTTGAGTTATTCCTGTGGGGTCATGACATCGCGATTTACCATAGCAGGCATCAGATGATATTTATTGGATCTTGAATGAGGCTGTACGTGTCTTGTGTACTGTCGTTTAACGCGAGGCTGCTCGACTTTATGCTGCTCAATAATTTACTCCAAGTCTGACCAGTGGAGTTCGTCTTATGGAATGTCCTAATTCAGCTCATCATCCAGGTTGTTTCGTACTGGACATGAGTTCTATGGTTTTGCTTACTCAGCAGGTGATACTTTGGTTTAATTTTCCATATCCTTCCCTTTTTCTGAGTTTTGGCTGACAATTTCGCTTTCTTCCTCCTTGTTTGTTTTCATGAGACTATTCATGATGCGTTCCTCTTCCAGATTAAGTTTACTCTATCTGCTTCTCTGTCCTCTTTTCCTTCTCGTGTTTTGGTTTTTCCTCTAGTTTCGTGGGGCAACAGGTTCTCTCTTCTGTGGAATTTGTTCCTCGGAGTCAAAAATGGAAATATCATCATCTGAGTGATCTAAATGCGAAGTTAGTTTTTTCTTCTTCTCTCTATGCATTGTACGGTGAATGCACAGTGTATTGTGCAGATGATATCAAGGTGACTATCACATATACAAATAACCTAAATTGAATGTTATAAACATTTAGGAATGACAGTACAACAATCAATCAATATTAAGATTTCACACATCAAAATTGAATGAAAAACATCAGATTAACGATTGTAACTTTAGGGTTCGTCTGATCAGCATTAACTCGATGAAGTTTATGGCGAATACGATGATAAGCTAGAAGTAGGCGCGCAGGTAGACCTACTACTGATTGGAGTAGTGTTGCTCGTGATGTTTGCTTATCTACTACCAAATATCCAAACTGTTGATAAACACACGATCAGTCTCGCTCTTTATAACTGCTAACTTGTCTGAAGTGGTGGCTCCATCATCTCGATCTTCGGACAATTTACTAGTTGAAATAGGCACGATATCCATATTGATAACAATGTGTTTGGAAACTTCTTCCGTGTCGTTCACTACAATATTTTATTTGTTAGGCCAGTCATGCGAAATGATGAGCTCGTATAATTCTGATACCACTTCAACTTTGAATAGCTTTACGTGTTTGACTTTCTCAGCCATTAAAATTTAATCGGTTTAATAGTTAAGGAGATAGATGTCGATACTGTCTTTCTCGTGGTTGTAGTGATCTCCCTTATGAGTGACTGTTATTTCCAGCAGCAAAGTATTTAACTATTTGCCTGTAAAAAATAGAGATTGGCTTCGAGATCCCTCTTTCTTTAAAAGCAATTTGGAACTGAGCTCGGGGTCAGGTTTAAATTATTGGAACTCAGCGGACGCATGCATTTTGGTGTATTGGCTAAGTTCATCCTAAAGGCTAAGCTATTGCGTGATGGTTGGCAGTCTTAAAAGACTTCTATTGTTTTGATTTTCCTTGAATCTTTGCTCGATTTCTAACTAACCTTAAGCGTACTAAAGAACTCAAGTTATTGGGATATTGATATGAGCAATACAAGGAACAGCCATATGTTAGTTGTCAACTTCATATTTTATAAATATAATAAACTTGTCCAAGATCAATCTCATATCGTTTACACAAAAACAATCATCCTATAATGGATGGCCATTCAAAATATCGATATAATAATGTAATGACCTCACAATGTAATAAATTCTATAATGAAAGGTACAGACGACTCTTTTCTTCGGAAAAGCGGAAAAGCAAGCACACGAGGTCACGATATTAAGAAATCCACGCGACAGCGAAGCCATCATTTTTAGAATTAAGGGTAACAATAACTCATCCAGTATATGGAGCACCTGTCTCTTAAAAATGTTGGCAACCAAACTCATAGCTACACCACCGGTAATTTCATCAATAAGAAAATCACTAAACACACTAGAAATATAAAACAACTGCATCCACGCATTTATAGGAAGAATACAATTATCATAGAAAAAAAAATCAGTTAAAAGGAACAGCCCCCTCAATATTTAAAGGAGACAGGTAAAATAGAAAAGTTTTTTTAGAGTATGGGATGCTTGAGCAACTGCACAGAGCACTCTCAACAATCGATTTTACTTGACGCCATTCCATTAGAAGATGACAGCGAGTCAGCATCAGTCAATGTGATGGCTATGGACTATGATCTTGAAGATATTGCCCTTGATGTGTAAGACGACCTACTCGTGATGGAGTAATTATAAAATTAAGTGTGATATTTATGACATTACTGCTATTAAGTCCAGGCAAGACTCCTTTTGTTTGCCAACTCTCGAAGATCATAGGATCAGTCGATTCTTTCCTAATTTTCCAGAAATACTCGAAATACTGTGGTTGCTGGTGCTGTTATTACCCACAATTGTTTTGCGTAACTTAGATTTATTTGGTGTCCTCCCCTCGATGTGTGACTGAGAACCTTATTTTAAGAGGTTTTCCTCCTCCATTTTATTTTCGGATAGTCGGATCATCTTGATCATTTTCATTGTCTTTTTGACTGCCTCACTGATGTTACCGTATACCTCCACCTCTAAGTTCTACATAATTTTATATCTACCTTGATTTCCTCGAGTGTCTCCTCAGTATTCTTCTGCATATGTCTTTAATAATATATCATGGATAGATTACGTTTGACCTTCAGCAGATTTATTTTGCTCTACATAGTGGGTTACTCTTCCAAGTAAATCTCCTCCAGTTTCCTGAGATAGACCAACTGATTTTCGTGGTCAAAGAAGCGAGAACAGTAGTGAATGAGCAGTTTGTATATTTCAATGGTTTCCGCTCGCGTTAACTTCTTGAACGACTCTGGGTTATCCTTCTCGTCATCATATTCCCCTGTATTAAACGAAACCTACTTAAAAAGCTTTTGAGTTCCTGATCAATGGAGTTGTTGATAGCCTCCTCCTCCACGAATATCTTAAACTTGAAAATCCTCTGTTTTTTAACTTCCTAAACAAGCCCAGTAATGATTTCACCGACACTGCTCACCAGTGTCTCAACAAGGGTGATATTTTTTGATAGGTCCTGCTCTTTCAGTAAATGACTCAATAGCTATTTCAGAGACAGTTTGTTGTATTCAATGATGACAAAATCTAACTTTTCCGAGAGAAACTACAGGACCTTGCACAGCTATACACTACTATTGTTTCTAGATCGAATTGGACCCGTAGTCCTCATATCTCTGCTGCTGATTTCAATCTCTGCTCGATCAGTCGACGCGTTTACGATCGCAGTCAATTTTTTATAGAGACTTTCCAACTCTGTGAACTGCAGATTCATGATATCGATGAGTTTATCAATGATCTTGACTGACTCCTTATTATTCTTAAGTTTTAGATAGCACATAGCCAGCCTTTCGAGGGTTTACTTCGCGACGTAACTATTCTTCTGATTTTGGTTCGAATTCTGGATGTCGTAGGCTCTATTTAGTATCTCCAAACTGTACTCGTAGCTCTCGATCATGTAGTAGCACTTACTAAGAGCAGTCAGTATGCATGAGTTGTAGATTTTGGTTTACTTGATGTCACTCAGCTTTGATATTTTGGTCGAAGCGATTGTCAGGTGATTAATAGCTTGTTCAAAGCATCCATACTCTACGTAAGCCTTCCCGATCTGAAAGTGCGATACGATGAGTCTAAAATCTGTCTTGCCATGAGTCAGTACCAATATTTTATTAATGGCCAATTGATGCATCCTTACCTTTAGAGTTTCCTCTTCATTTTTAGATTAGATATCCTCTTATAGATTTCTACAGAGGATTTCGAGATCATCAGTGATGGCTGATAGAATTTAGCTGTTTTTCAACTATTTTTTTTAGTTTTAGCCGATGATGCGCAGGATCTACTTCTGTAGATCCTACTACAGGTAAGACTGTTTTCGAATGTGCTATTTGGATTATGGTTCAGTGAATTCAATCACTAAATCTGCGCTGCTATAACCGTTGTTTTCCATCCTCCAAATTCGATTATGGTTATGGTTATTACGTCTATAAGCAAAAAATAATCAGAATTGCTTGCTGCTCATGGGCGGCATAATCTTGATCTACCTCTTGAGGTCACCGGTACCGGAAGGGATATTGTTGCAAGTACCTACTGAGTTATATTTGGCCGTATCTTTCTGCAAGGACACCCCTTTTGAGATTCGTATCTATCTTCTCCTTACCATTCTTTAGTTGATTTGGGGATTCGCTGTGAAGATGCGATTGAATGTTTACTATTTATTGTCCAGCTCGAGACGATAAGCCTTTGCTTCTTCCGTTACTTCTTTCAGATCCCTTTCCTTTTGGTTGAGAATATTCCTCAGTGTGTTTATCTATTCAACGTCCTCTTCCCGACTCATCCGAACCTCAACCAATTACTTGACCTATTGCAGACTGCTTTGATACATTTTGACTTATGTCTATCTTTTCTCCTAAATTACTAAATACAAATAGCTGTACCCTTCACCTTGGACTCGAAATGTTAGCAGTCTTGAAGTTTACTCCGCAGAAGGGTCTCCATCTGCTTGCTCATCTGGTCGATGATACTCTACTTCTCCTCTTCAAACCTTCTGGTTAAGGCTTGCACCTTCACCTCATTCTTTCTAATTACTGCTTCTAACTCTTCCTCTTTTCTTTTGAGATCACTCTCTGTCTTTTTTAATGCAGTTTGCAGGCCTTCGATCCTATCCCTCATTTCTTCAATATCCTGTTTTCGCTGATATAGCTCCTTATAGAGGGAATTCTGATTTTGCTGGCTGTCAATTTTCAACTTCTCATACAGTGAGGCAGTTTCGGCATTATCCTTCCTAATGTTCGCTATCTTCCCCTCATAATCATTAGAAATTTAGTTGATTAACTGTTGATGCTGTTCCATCAATTTTATGACTCTCTCCTCACTGCTCGACTGCAGTTGTCCGAACTCTCGCCGATGGTTTTCCATCAAAATTATCTTCTCTTGCTCGTGATTTTTCTTTAATTGAGAGAGTGTAACTGAATAGCCTGCGCGTTCCTCCTGATATTTTCGAGCGTACTCCTCCCTAACTTGCTTTTCTAGCAGTTGTTTGTTCTGCTAATTTTCCAGCAACAGTCGATTGACCTTAGTCTAATGCTCTCTCAGTACGCTATCATACTTGCTGATCCAATTTTTATTGTCCTCCTATCGTTAACTCTTCTCCTTATTGTATCTGTCAATGATCTTCTTTGATTCTTTCTGGAACTGTATTTCAAGAGCCACTTTTTCGATGGATAAGTCCTATTGCAGTTTCTTCAGTTCGAAATTGTAGTCTGCTTTCATGATGGAGCATTGCTTTGCTTTCTCCTGGCACTAAGCACAGTTCATCGCTTTATAAATAAAATAAGGTTTACATCCATTAGAATCTATATATTCTTAAAATGATCTTGCCTCAAAACAAAAGTTATCCCACTCCTCAAACGAATCCTTTGATATTTTGTTGTCTATGTGCTCAATCGCTTTGATCTCTTAAGAAAGGTAATGTAATATATACTATCAGTATTATCTATCGTTATTCTCCTCTTCATCTTGGAAATCAGTTATTATACTCTCTCTGATGTCCTTCCCAAATTTAGAAAGAATCTACAAATCTGTTGTTGAATCGGCTCTACGTTCTTTGCCATGGTGCTACGATTTCTTCATCTCATCTTATGAGGCAAAGAGACCATTAAGAGTTTTGCCCCAGTTGTTTTTGCTAAACAGAGTAGTCATATCATTAAAAGAGTTCGGGTCCTCTTAGTGGGACTCTTCAACTTTGGGCACTATGGAATGGGTTGGCTCATCCAGCTTAGATCGAGCGACCATATGCTCTCCCTGGTTCCAGTCCTTTTTAATGTAGGTGGGTGTCAGACAGTGGTCCTCATTTGTTGTGCTCATCTTTCGGATGAACTCTATCTCCTTTTCCGTGCTGAATTTGAGAGAGGTCTTGGCTTTAATCCCGATTTCCTTGATATCACTGGCTGTGAAGAATACATCCATAGTTGCTCTACCTTTCTTATAGCTAATCGTCTTGCTGGTGCATAGATCAGCAGTTGTATCTCCGGAGGTTTTCATCTTTAACGAGCCGAAGTTGGAGTTGTTCGATTCCTTTAAGTAAGTCGAATGCAACAGATTTGCAGAATGCAAAGAGTTCAGCATCAAGCTATTAATTGGTTCAGGCTTTTTAAGAGTGGAGCGGATATTACCATTTAAAAATTTAGGGGCCCGACTGAGTGTTAAATCTTCCTATAACTGGCTCTAAGGATTATTGTTGGTAAGAATAATCTATTTCTGAGTAAATTTGCAGCACGAGGGCATACTGATCTTATTCTCTCTTGCATAAATCTAAAGGAAGTTGAGACTTTCACAAAAAGTTGGGCAGAGGCTTAACTCCTGAAAGAATATAAGAGTATTCCTCATTCGATTGCTCCTATCTTCAAATAGCTTGAAAACATTCTGCAGAAACTCCTTTTCCTCCATTTGGCAGAACACTCCCCCATTTACTGCAAAGTTTTAATTTACCCATGCTTTGCATTTACCGAACTGATTGACGGCCACCATGCGAGCTGTAACTAGGAAAGGACCGAACCTATCGAACAGTCGCTAGTATCCTATCAGTACTTCCTTCAGTAAGTAAAGTACTTTTATCAGCGGGATGTCTTTGAGATCAATTAAACGAAAGGGGTAGCTTTCATGGGTGATTTCTACTAGAGTTTTCTCTTCATCTTCCCGGAGGACAGTGCAGTCATGTATTTTGACGATGGGAAACTCAGTTTTAATTCTCCATTCGTAGTGTCGGAGTTACTGTTCGAGTTGAAGTGAGGGTAGTAAAAGTTGCGTTTTTTTCTGTTTCAACTCTGAATGCTCTTGCTCGTTGTGTATAAGTTTGGTGGAGGTGGAGGCAGTGAGTAGTTTTTCTTGGAGACTGTCGAATCTCATCCTAGAGTAGTCGATTGATTTCATAACTCAATTATGGATTATAAGTTTAGGGAATAAAAATAGCGAAAGACGGTGAAATGGTAGATAGAAAGGAAAGATGGACCCATGAATGGGATGGACTTAGGTGGAGGTCACTAAGATTATCACGGGGACAGGTTTGATATACTTTTAGGGAAAGGATGCACTTTGATTTAAATATTTTGGTTATCAAACTTAGAATGGAATTAAATAAAATCGATAAATGGTATAGGTTGGCTGGGTTGAGCTTTGATTTGACTGAATGACTAAAATCTTAGGCTTGGTCTCCAATTTCTCAATTTTATTGTCGTTTGTAAGTACGGCAAATGATAATTATTTTTAAGCTTGGATCATTCCCAAGTATAAGGAATAATCAGTAATAAAAGCTATAATCAACTAATAATTCGCTAATTTAATCAAATATCAGCCATATTATCATTGAGTTATAACTATTAGTAATATTTTATTGTCGTACAAGCGGCTGCTCTTGAGAATAACGCCTATGGAGTGAGAGAGATTCCATAATGCGTTATATAGAAAGGATCAAACATAAATTATCTTAACTATGCTGATAAAGCCTAATTTGCTTCAACATCATCTTGGATTTGCATGGGAGAAACTCATTGCATTCATTTCCTTCGAGATTTGTTATGTTTAGTTTTAATAGCATAAATGAATGACTGCTTTCTCGAATTAAAGTAATAATCATTTTTGTTAAAATTACCTTAAATTAGATATTTTAATCCCCTTCATTATTATTTATGTAGGCAGACAAAGAAAGCAAACCTGACTTCGGACAAATCCTCGCCTTTGGTACACTTTCACCTATATAGACCATATCACTTTCTGGGTCGGAAACGCAAAACAGGCAGCCTCCTACTATACTTCTCGCTTTGGCTTTGACTACTTAGCGTATCAAGGACTTGAAACTGGATAAAGGCAGATCGTCAGCCATGTAGTACGCAACAATGGAGGTGCCACTTTCATTTTCCAATCTGTCTATCATCGGGATTCCTCCTCTGATTTCAATAGTCATCTTATTGAACATGGAGATGGAGTCAAGGATATTGCCTTTGTGGTTGAAAATACCAAGGCAATCTACGCATACGCGATAGCTCATGGAGGTATTTCCGTTCAGGCTCCGATTGAATTGACTGATCAGGATGGAACAGTAATCACAGCAAGCATAAAAACTTATGGAGATACGACTCACACCTTCGTGGAGCGTAAGAACTATAAAGGTTCGTTTTTGCCTGGGTATAAACCTCACCACTTAACTGAAAAGTTTAACGAAGTGTTGCCAGCCATTCGTTTCGAAAAGGTAGATCACATAGTAGGCAACCAGCCAGATAAATAGATGGAGCCGGCAGTTCAATTCTACGAAAAAGCTCTCAAATTTCATCGATTCTGGTCGGTTGACGACTCCATCATGCATACAGAATACTCTGCCCTGCGATCGATTGTCGTTACTGATTTCGATGAGAACATCAAAATGCCCATCAATGAACCAGCCAATGGAAAAAGGAAGTCACAAATACAGTAATACGTGGACTATTACCATGGAGCTGGAGCCCAGCACATTGCTCTTAAGACAGTGGACATAATTCAAACAGTAGAAGCGATGCGTGCTCGAGGCATTGAATTTTTGAGCATTCCTGATACCTACTACGATCGAATCCGAAAAAATCTACCCACGATGTCAGTTCAGGTCTCCTAAGACATTGACGTGTTGCAGAAGAACAAGATACTGTTGGACTACGATGAGAAGGGTTATCTGTTACAGATTTTCACTAAACCCGTGTAGGATAGACCGACTTTGTTCTTCGAGGTGATCCAAAGAAAGAACCACGAGGGATTTGGAGCAGGTAACTTCAAAAGTTTGTTTATCTCAATCGAAGAGGAGCAGGCCAAGAGAGGCAATCTCAATTGATCAGTTACCATCAAATAGCCAGCTTATTCATCACTAGATTAAAGCATTTATTATTCTATTTATGAGGGAGTCATATTATTTGTTAATTACTAATTAAATGCCAGATGGAGCAGTCCCTTGTCAAATTTTAAGCAAAATTTATTTTGAAAATATGAACAATCAATAAAGCAAAGCTATTGCAGGAAGGACAACCATATTGATAGTATCTGATAATTTTAAGTACAAAATCGATAAAATTGATCTAATATTATACTTGACTAAACAATTACTTTGCAATATGCTGATCAATGAGACCACCATTATAATATGAATTTTAATAACATACTTTAAATCAGTTCATTTACCACCAAATCGCATAGTGGCAGCACTATCCACGAGTAGAATCAATATTATCATTTTTGACCATTTTCATCCATTCATTTTCATAACTTTTACATTCTATAACATGCATCAACAATAAATACGGTTTGCCCATCAATCATTTCGCCCACTATTATCAACACCAAATCTGTTTTCTTTACACGATTGGGCCTTATATGATATGTCCTTGACCTCTTCCCTATTTATTTAAAATTATCAATTTTTAATGATATTTTATAGATCGATAAGTTCAAATTGACAGTCAATTGAATCACCTCTGTTCATGTTGTAATCATTAGTTTATTTTATTTTACGACTGTCTATTGATATGATCCATTTAGTATAATAATAATAACAGAGATAATGCCAAGCTGCGACAGCTATGCCCTCAACAAACGCCACTATATGCAGATTTCAGTTAAGGTATTTCTGCCCTGAGACAGAAGAGACTGGCTTTGATGAAGCTAGTCATCGAATAGGGAAAAAGCTTTTCCTTGGCAGGAAGAAAAATGCATATAAATCCATCAACTGTTCGGCTAATAATTAAAAAGTTCCAATAAACTGGCACTTTCTTCAATAAAAAACTGAGAAATACCCCCAATAACGCGAGGAAAGGCAGCAAGCACCATTGGATCGACCAGATCCAGCATAAGCAATAATAAACAGTAGAACCATCAATTAAAAGATAAGAGTCCAAGCCTGTCATCAAGATGGAGTTTCAAACCAAAATCGAGGAGGCCTACCATGAACCTATATTGTTGTCGTACCCTTTTTTAGGTTATTTGCTGAACTATAAATGATAATCTATTGTCATTTATATTATAAGTGATATTTTGCAAAATATACTGAAAATGAAGAACGTGTTTTCCTATTAAATATGATAATCCAAATTGTTGCTACTGGCTATAATTTAGTCGTCTTTGGGCCTAAATGTAAAACTAAGGAGTTGCTGTTTGCTCGTGGCAGTGAATATGGAATGCGCATCCAATTAAAGCCGCCAAATGTAGCGATCTTCATGCGAATGGTTGAGAGTGATAAATGCGACATTGTTGTCATTTATTTTTAATTTTTATTAATTTTTGCAAAACAATTGCTGGCAATTGAGTTAAAAATATATAATATTCCTTATTAATATTATTGGCTTTGCTAATAAATGAAAAGCTTTCAATTTATTCTAAAAACCATTTTAATACAATTTTTGATGATGCTTCAACCAAAAAACCTCTTTGGTTATGGCTAATGGGCTGCTGGATAGCTCAAATATTTAAGAATTAAGAACTATAGTCATGACGTCAATGTATGTCATTATTTGTTCTAGAATATTTTATTCATGAAAATTGTTTAAATTTTGGGGAATGGCTCCAGAGGGCATGAACAGATGATTTGTTGATTCCTCAACCCATTAAAATTAACTGAAAATCATAAATTTAACCAGAAGAGTAGTTTTTTGTGACGGACATCTTATTGATCAATCATCTTAACTATCCTAAACTCAGTCTTCGGGGAAATTCCATCATAAAGCGCTCATGAATACCCTCCCACAATGCGACTAACCTCTCTCCAAACCCCTGCCGCTTTTAGTTGAAATGATGAATGAGTGATAATTTGAAATATTAAGGGAAACTAAATAATCTACACTGCTTCATTTAAACTAAGGATAGAATAATTAATAGGGCCATGATCAGCTATGCCATTGATAGTAAACGTATAATGGCCAGCAGTAATAACTGCTGAAAGGGTGTTCATAATAATTGGAGATATTTTCTTATTTTTTCTCGATTTGGAGGATTTCAGGGATTTCCTAATCTGCCATATTAACAACTTATTATTTTTATTCAGCTGACTCCTGCTCTTAGATTTAGACCGCTGTCTCTGACTTTTTTGTTTTCGCACAGCCTTTCCTAAAGGAACGCATTGGGAACTATCCAGTCGTCTTGTATCTTTGGATAATGAGCCGGGCAGTGGTTAATTTGAGTTTCAACTTTTTGACCACTTTGGACAGCAATAAACCCTTCTAAAGAACTAACTCAACCAACCTCTTTCGTTTCTAAGTATTCTAAAAGATACCTGTAGTGATATCCGTGAGTAGGAGCGGATGGAAGCTTGATCTCGCTCTTTGAATCTCATCTTGCGTTAGCAATCAATTTATTATAATTACCTCATAGCCTGTATGATTTATTCTTAAACTAAGGGGTTTATGGTGCACTTTGCTTTGTCTTCAGCTATTGCACTGTCATCCTTTTAACTTTATATGCAAATTCACTGATTTTTGCAAATTTTTGGGTTGAAGTCATTGATATCACTTTCCTTGCTTCTACGCTTATAAAATTAAAAAAATGGGCTGCGGCTACCCTGATTCTGTCCCTTTCATCAAAATGGGCTCCAAAATATTGTGGACGGATTAATTTTATTGATTCTCTAAAAATGCAATTTTTTTACTTCGCGAAAAATAACAATTTTGCTCGCTAATACATTTAGATAGTTTAATTTTGTTAATAATTGGTGGTGGTAGACAGCTGCATTCTTTAGCATTCGGCATTCAGTTCTTATTTAATAGTTGCCATGCTGGATTATATAACTATCTCACGCCCTTAAATCAAAGGAAAAAGTCGTCAGGACTTAGGAAAGAGAAGGAATGGAGTCTGATTCAAGTCAAATTAGAAGTTATGGGCAAAATGATAATTTTTGTTTTCATTTTTGTCAAATTTAACACTTTAAACGCTTAGATAACACATCATAGCTTGTTTATTATCCAAGCTACTTTTAACAATCATAAAAATGTTTCCTTCCCCCTTCTTCTACCCACTACTGGTAGGCAGGACATCCTGCTTATTTATCCTTGCCCATAAATGAAGCCTCAACCCCAGCTTTAATAAATTTTGATAAAGCTTATAATAAAATTGGTGTTGAATCAATTTAAATCTATGGCAGTCACATAAAGAGGACAAGAAGGAAAGAGAAAAACCAAAAAGAGATTCATTATCTAAGCAAAGTGGTGTAGTTTAAAAATATTTTCGAATTTATAGCTCATTCAAAGTGATTTACTTATAAGATCAGTATTGAGAAGGCTTTGATTGATATTGGGCATGGAGGGGAGTTATTGGAGGCAGGCCCGAAGAATTGTTTTCTTCTCCCAAGGATTTGATTCCTTTTAAGAGACCTTGATAGCTATGAAGATGTGACAGTTATCTTTAATCTTCATCATTTGGATGGTTTGATTGATGAATAAGACTTGACGTTTCTACATTCTAACTGCTATCAGATTGATTGTGGGGCATTGAATTTATCTTCAAACCTTGATAAAGTCTAAAGTATAAGTATTCCATTGAAGATCACGGGAAAGGAGGTGGACAAAGCAAAGCCCAGCAGCATCATAATCGCCTTGGATAAATGAGTATTCGACCACTTATCTGGCCGAAACCCATTTATTCTCTTCTATTCACCGAATAAAAGCAAAAATTATGGAAAATTATTGATCGAAATTATCACTATCATACTTTTGCAATTTGCTCAGTCGCCTCATTTAACTCCAACTCCCCTCATAAAAATATGAGTTATTATCAATTAAATCCACAACCGTTGATATAAATTATCCCTAAGAACATATATAAACGGTAATGTTGATTACTGAGAAATTAAA
>Ga0302188_10000882_pt1 | contig 24289 bp, 12 predicted proteins | sample II_Bog_E2_1_FD_198783 | JGI IMG/M metagenome (GOLD analysis project Ga0302188, IMG submission 198783) | Peat permafrost microbial communities from Stordalen Mire near Abisko, Sweden - II_Bog_E2_1 | ecosystem: Environmental > Terrestrial > Soil > Wetlands > Peat | place: Sweden: Abisko...
AACATTTTGGGGCTTGAGCATCGACAATTATGATGATATATTCTCTTCTATTGATATTTCTTTTAGATCAATCATGGCAGATAGGTTAGCTCCTGTGTCTTAGCACTCATAAAATGTATACACTTTTACCCCTTTTAAATTATCCTTTAAAATATTGATTGGAACATTGCCAATGACATGTTTGTTATTGTTGCCTATAACTTCATAAACAAAAATTAAGCACTAATATAAAATATTAATTTACATATTTATGTTTGATGATATTTATGCTGTCGCATTCAATAGTAAGGCTATCATTCATCATTATGCTTTTACCATTTTACAACTTGCATACTTTTTAAAATTGGGCTGATTTTTTGCCTGAATTGTTTTAAAAGTACCAAAGCTGAGAATAAATATAAGCGATGTTGCGTTTTTGGCGAAGCAATTCATATTTAACTCTTTTATGGTAACCGATAGCATGATAGGATGTCAACAAATATTTATATAAAAATTATAGCTTAGCTGCTAAGGAGCATAGATCCATTCAAGTAAATGATATATTGTATACTCTGCTATCTACAAATTATAAAACCCCTAAATTCAATCATCTTAGTCATCATATTCACTTTATTGATATAATCGACTTAACAAATCTTAGCGAATTGAATTTATTTTTCCAATCAGATCTAACATCAAGACAAAAGTACCTGTGTTATGCAAGCGAAACTCTGGTAGTTTAGCCTGAAATTGAGGACCGGTTAAAATTTAATTGGTCGTTTCTCTCAAAAGCGTAATTTCTAAAGTGCTTTTCTACTTTTTAGTCAATCTGTAGGATCCTTTTTGCTGTTATATTTTCTTAGCAATTCTTTCAGAAATAATGTTCCTCTTTACCTTGCTACTTCCAGCATCTTTACACTTTTTTTAAATTTTTTTAGATACAAAAAATTTACAAATTTTCTTTTCTTTATCAACTTTTCGATTTTAGTGCTACTTTATATTTTGTTCTAAACTATGACCCTGATCTTATCTTTAAGTGGCATGGCATTTTTTCTTTTGCTAAAGCACCTCTTTTTGTTTAAAAGTTATGGATTCTTCAGTATTATGAATAGTTGGAGCAGTCAAGCATTCTGGTTTTTTTTCTTGTTAATCATGATTCTCCTCATCTGAAATTTCAATTAGAACCGGCTCTTTCTTTTGTTTATTTTTATTTTAAATTTTATTATTTTAAATTAACCTCCATTCCTATTTTTTTAGATCTACTTGCTTTTGAACATTTTAGAAAGAATATTGAGGGATAAAGGGGGTAGAAATTGTCAGGGGTTGTTGAAAGTTATAGCTTTTAATGGGAATCTGAGAGTAAATTTGATTCAAAGGGTGCAGATACTGTAAACGAGGATATGAATTAATGAGAGGAGAAGCGTTCAACTGTTGAGTGTTCAGATAGGGCCAAAAATGGTTTGGCATTTGATAAGGATACGATATATATCTATTTAAAAAGGGAGCAGGAAAGGTCATCAAGTATTGATAAAATTATTTTATTAATACTCACATCTGATTTTAAGTTTTCAATTTACAAAAATAATGGGATTTCTTATACCCGATATTCCCAAAGTTTTATCAGTTCTACTAATAAAAAGTTAACTTTGCAACGTCTTAAGGCTTTTCTGAACTATGATCTATATATTATGATATTTAAATTGCATTATATTGAATTGTGGCAGTTGTGAAGAAAAATTGAAAATTATTCAACTGGAGAGGCATCAAAGTATGTAATTTCACTGTCCATTTTGTAGGCTCCATATTTTAATAATTAAAAACCAATTAATATAATTATATTTTATAAGAGAATAACCAGGTTATCAGAACTATTCAAATGATCTGTTCTAAACAAAAAATTGAGAACAAATCAGCTAAAGATTTAGATAATATATATTTGAGCAATATTTTTTTCTTGATGATAACATTGTGAATTCATGTTTATTTTATTGTTCCCTATCAAACAGATAAATTTTAGCTATGATTATTTTCGATCAAAAGAAAGACCTTAAATATTAATTGGTCATCTTTCTTCTCTGTCTTTATAAATAATATAATTTAATTCATTCTTCTATTTATTGAGTTCTAGTGAATTTTATTTATTTTAGGACAAATCAATGAGCAAATTTTATTTTTTGTTTGATAAATTATTGGAAAAAATTTACCTAAGCATCAATTATCTTAATTTCATATTTTTAATTAAGATTAACGATAAATTTAAAATTTATAAATTTATCAAGATATTTTGGTTGGGTTTGGTTTAGTCAGGAAACACTTATTGAGCTCGAGGGATCTCTTTAAGTGCGTCCTGAGGAGAATATTTGGAATCTTCTCTTTGAGTTAATTGTATTTGTTTCTTCTTCCTTAATGTATTATAAGCCCATAACTTCAAGTCCTGGTCTAATTGGTTCAGAAGATAGCAAATCCCATATACTTTTTTAAATACAAAGAAGTTTGATTACGAATAATTTATCAATTTAAAGTAGATTTAATTGTATTTGCTTTTTACCTTTAACTTATTCAAGTTTAACAAGCTTTGACAGATAATGGGAAACTTCTTCTTTTGTAAGTTTGCGGTTTAAGTGTAAAATGTCATGGCAAACATTTGCTATTGCTGTAAGTGCCTAAATACATTTTTAATTATCAACACCTATTTTATTTTTTATCTTTTATATATATCTATCCTGTTTTTTTTTAATTAGTTTATTCAACTTTTCTTAATACTCCTCTTTCTCTTTTGGAGGTAATAAACTAACACGATTCATGTTAATAATAATTTTAGCTTTGAAACAATAAAATTTAGATCCTTTTTTTATACCATTCTTTTTTAATATAGATAATCCTTGTTTGGATATAGGATTAGAGGTTTTGAATATAAATCCCATTTCTTCATGTAGGTATATTTTCTTCAATTTTTTATTGCAGGCAGCTAATGAATAAAAAAAAATTGAAGGAATATTTCTGTATTTCCGGGTCATATTTTTATCATCCTTCAACTTTTGCTTATTTTATTTGGAAATTTTCTTTCTAGTAGTTGCTTGGACTTTATCTTTTGTCGCATCATTGAGATCATCTTGTTTACAAATGTAGGCATTCCGCAATTTTTTCTTTTTTTCTTTTGTGAAAACGTTCCCAGTCTTTAATACAGTCTTCTTACTTTTTGTTGAGAGAGTTTTCATTGATTTAATTAATATATATGATCAAATCTTTCCTCAATATATATTAAAGTATTCAGATTTTGCAAAAATTTTTTAATTTAAATCATAAAATTACTAGTAGTTTTGATGGCAATAGAAAGTACGTCTCGGAAATAGAAAGAAACCCATAAATTCATCACTTTTTATTTTTATTATTAGTCTATACTAAATTACGAGATCTAGCTAATTGTATATTTTTACAGACTCTGAATTTTATAAAAAATAAAATAAAAAATACAATATCAAATGAAGGAAAAAATAATTTTATGCCTTAATTATCTACAGAATTTAATAACTCTCATATCTTCATTTTTTTCTCATATCCATATAAAATAAAAACATCTTTTTGATTCAAAAAAATATTAAGAAAACTTCAACTATCTAGCCCTAGAATTAATGAATTCAACAACAATTGTCGTTTTTCTGAGGAATTGACTCCGGAAAAAGCCATAAATTTTCTAATATCATATATTAATAGCATTAACCTTATCAACAATAGTTATCTGCAGGTAGTTACTAATGAATGAATAAATAAGGTATTCTAAATTATAATTGATTATAAAATATCTTTCGTGCGTCACCGCACATCTTCATCAAGTAATTTTTTACTCGACTATATTCGATAAGAAGATTGCTGAATATCCTAGCTATCCTTCTGAATCTGTTAACGCTTTTTTTAATTAAGGGTTAGATATTTCCACCATGATTATTAATTATTGCCATCTTCTTATTCTGCATTTTACTTCTCTTTAATATTTGTTTTATCTATTCTTGTTCTCTGACGAAAGGCAGAGAATTCATGAGGTTTGTCAAATTGTTGAGTATTCTGTCCATTTTATTGATGTCTTGAATCAATTCTTATTTTATCCAATTTGACCTCGTTCATGATGATTCTCTTACCTTCCATATGTTTTTTTTCTTGATATGCCTCACCTGGTTTATTGTTAGTTTTTAGCTTTATAAATTCACTTAAATATTTTTAAATTTAGCCTTATGTTAGCTTGCGATTCAAGGCCATAATTTCCTATCCAATTCTTTTGATCTTTATGAGGATTATAGCACATTTTTTATGAAACTCTTTTCGTTGTTCCTTTGATTCACGTTGTCTTATTTTCTTTCCGGCGAGTGCCTAAAATTCTTTTCTAGCCTGTTCTTTTGTTGTAGAATTTTATAATACACTAATATTATTAAATATGGCTATAAGTTCAGAGACCTAATTTCGATGTTTTCCAGGGTATAGTGATAATTGATACATTTTTCCCAAATTTAGATTGTCCAATTTTCCTCTGAATTGAATCGCGAAATTTGGTATAGCGTGTGTAACTCTCCCTTGATCTTCACTGTTTACTCTAGATACTCTTTTTTTTGTGTTTTTTTTCCTAATGACCTTATTCTTCACTCTATGACCAACAACAATAGAATTATATTTTCTCCCAATCTCCTTGGAGTGGATTTTGGCTGTCTTAGATTTGATCATATATAAAGATTTTATTATTATTGAATTATTCTTGTTGCGATTTAAATAGAGTATATCTAATATATTCTGGTGAAGAGGTGATGCTGGAATATTATTAAGATATTAGTTTATCAATTAATTATTTATGCTTGCTTCTTTTTAAAGGATATGATAGATTCTTATTTATTTAGAGGCCATTTGGTCTGCATCATTAGATATCATCCCTTGACTTAATATCAAATTTCCAAAGATTAAGACTTGATACAGATTCTTTATAGTTAATGCATACCTTTCTCATAGTTAGATGCATCTGAGTCGCTATATTTTGACAAAAAAATAATGTTGAATAATTTAAGACTTCGCGAAAAATATTTATGTAAATTATCTTTTTGGAAGAATTACCAACATTAAATCAAAGATTATGCTAAATTCCTTCGAAATGTAATTGATTATAAAATTTAGATTTAATTGTTTCCTCAAATTGTCGTTAAAAATAATTAAATAATTTTTTTCTCTTTTGAAATACAAAGGTTACTGCTTGTATAAAAATAGAAATTAAAATATTCTTCCCTCAGTGTTTTCAATTGTAAAAGTATATCTAATTAAAGGGTATCCCAATTTCAATGATTAATCTAAGTTATTTTAATTTTGAATATGCACAGGGTTTTTAAATATAGGAAAGTAAGAAGTAATAAATATCAGCACATTTTAATTAGAGAAATGTATCTTTGATATTTTTAAAGATTTTTCTCCTTTGTCTGACTGTTTCTTTTCTTTAAGGTTAGAGTTCCTTCTTATTCCAAACTATCCTAACTATCACTGTCACTCATCAATTTGAAGTTGTCCTTTACCTTTTTTTATTTTAGTTGTACAATCCTGGCATTGATTCTTTCTCTGAAGAAAGGATCTGATCTATAGGCCAACAAAAATTGTTATGAGTTCAGTTCTCTTTCAGTATCCTTGGAAGCTTGTGTGCTGTTGAGGCAATTTTTAAGCATTGAGCTGATTGTTTCAGTAGTCATGTGGTTTAGAAGAGTTGATTGAATGAAATTAATGTATATTAGTAAATATTAACATTGGATTAGTAACTATATTTTACTGATGGCTGGTTCAGTATTTAGAATAAAAGTTCTAATAAATGAATTTCCCATCAGAGAGGTGAATTTTGAATTGAAATGCTGATTGAAACTTAGTTTGGTTTAATATCTTGAAATTAAAAATTACCTGAATCAATTATGGAAGGATCGTTTTAATATTAATCATAAAGATTTGATATAATTGTTTGCCGAATAGTATTAAAATCTTCTAGGCAGCAAAATCATAAAGGCTAAGAAATTATCTCGATGCGCATTTGATTCGATATTTCAGGAAAAATATTTTGGAAAATTTAGTTGTCATTCAAGCAGCTACATATAAATTTAATATAACTTAATAGATTTTCGATCATTTCAATTCAATTCAATTCTCATGTTCATGATGCTTAGCCTTATGAATCTCAGGCAATCCTCTCTTTATCCAATTTATAAAGGGTGTTGATAAAATGCCTATCAAAACAGCAAGAACTAGTCCTCCTCCAACTGCCTGTTGGTATCCAAACAAACTGATAAATTTGAGCTGTATCCAAGCATTATTGCCTAAATTGGAAAAACTGCCCAAAGTTGTTAGGCAAAGCCCCGCGAATTTTGTCTCCCCATAACTATTAATTTTGGTGGAATGCAGCAAAAAAGCTATGTACTGCATTAAATTCAAGCAGATGACAGTAAAAATCACTATACGTTAATCTATAGAATCATACAAGTAAAGGAAGACGTAAATAACCAACTGAAAAAAGTAGAAACCTTGTAGTAATTTCCAGATGTTCTTTTAAGTTATGAATCTGCTGAGAATAGAGTTCACGATCATAGCAATTCCTATGCAAATAGTATCATATTATGCCATAGTCTATTTGGGAAATCCTCGATAAATGGCTTAAGGGCCAAACCCAAGAGTAAAAAACTTAAGTCCCTGATAAAAGATTATAAAATAGATTGTTTGTCTGCATAACATGTACTTGGGATTAATAAAATGGCCATAGTATTTTATTATCGTTTTGAAGTCCGCAACTTATCCAGTTTAAGCCTCAATAACTACAATTCATCCATTTTTACCTTTTTACTTGTAACAAAAATGCACTAAGACTGCGATAGCAAAGCCAATGACTCCAATTACTTGTAGAAAAGTTTGTGGGGTGCAGAGTATCCCTTAAACACCAATAAAAAACCAGAAAGTAGGGTTCATGATTTTTATGATGAGTATTCCTCCTACAACAGTGCCAATTGGTTGCATAACTGCTTGCAAAAATCCAGCCAAGGCTGGATTATTTAGTTATTTTACAGAGGCTGCATCAGTGCAAACATCGCCCATACTGATCATTAGCATTATAAAGAACAGTAAGACAACTGTTAGTTCATAGGATTAAGGATCTGTGATGACTCTCGAAAGCGGAATTGTTAGGAATGATGTCACAAACAGACTAATAACAATCCAAAATTTTCTGCGTCCATATGCGATTGACGTAAATCTCTCAACGAAAGGAGCTATTTAGTAAAGATTTTACCGCTAATATACTTAAAGCTAAAGGGTAGTGCAGAAAGACTGAAGACACTCAATATTTCAGTAGAGGGGAAAACAGGATAGAGGAAGGCAGTTGATGAAATAAGTCCCAGATATACTCCTTGCATGAAGTAGATATATCCGATGAAAGATTTGATGAAGAAAGAGGGCTTCCAGAGTAATTGCTATTTTTACTACATTTGAAAATGATTTATTAAGAATATATTAATATATTTTTTTCCAATAATATCATCCATGAGCTTGAATCGATTATTATTTTATCATTGAAAATATTATCGAGCCATTGTTATTCGTTTTTTATTTTACCAATAGCCAATGGTCAAGCTGAATGGAGATGCAGTTTATACAAATTTAATTGCCAAAATAGATCGATAATAACTCTACTAACGCAGATACATAATTTCTAAAATAATCATAGGGGATTGCGAATCATATTTGTGCTCTTGCATAAGTTCTCATAAAAATTTTGATAAATTCCTGTTTGCTTCTCTCCCTTTTGCAAAGCCTTGATCTTTGAAGTGCCGATTGTTTGGTACTGATTCTTTTGCTGTTTATTCTAACTCTGCAGGATTGGCTCCTCTGATCTATGAGGAATTTTAATGAGTCTATATCAAAGATAACGTACTTCTTTAAATTTTAAGTTTAGAAGATTGCGCTTTTCTAATATTTTATAGGAAAGGTTTTGAGGTTTCCCGTCGATAGCCCATTTGTATTTTGATCTGCATTATAGAACTGTTTTTTTCCTTGGGAAAAAGCATTCTTGTTTGCACCGGACAATACTGCATCGAGCTCATCTGGTGGATGATTATTGTGAAGACGACCTCCTTTAAACTTGGAGGATTGCAGACCCTACCAGTATTGCTTTGAGACGTTGAACTGTTGATTAGAAGACAATTGATTATTCATTCGGATGAAAGTTCTTTTTCTAAGATAAGTATTTATTTATTGAAGTAATAAAGATTAATGATAAAACCAAGTGATGTCGAATATCAAAGAATATCATTCATTTTGGCAAAATACTATACTAATTAGTCACTCGACATCAACCAAATGATATTTTTGCCAATTGTTAGGGGGTATTCCTAAGGTTTAACCTATTCTTTCTTGCAGAATTGAAGCCATGATATCTCTGTAGCCCAAAAAATAATTATTCTAATTTAATCAATTGGTACTTGAATATTTTCGAGGCGAGGAATTGCTTCCTCCCATTCACTGTTAAAATAATGATCTAAAGCTGCATTCCAAGTTTCATAAAAATCTAAACTGTATAATTTTTGGCAATTTTTTTATATCTTTGTGAAGGGCAGGAGAGTGTCAATTGTCTCAGTTCTCAAACGAGTCAAGAGTTCTCCTCTTTGCTTATATATAAAATCTTTGCTTTGAATGATCTTTTATGTCTTTTTACGTTTGCTTCTTTTTTTAATTCGATGTGCAGACTTGTCGGCTTCCACCAAAGGAAATAATGTAAAATCCCAAGAATAAATCCAATAGACATCTCCGCTCTCTTCTTCTTTAACATAGTCAATTTTGCGAATGAAGTTGCTCTCAAGATCATCAACCACTTAGCATAGTTAGTGACTGATAATATTACTCATTTTGTATTGTCCGGCTAACTTGCATAATTTTTTAGTGTATTCCACATCGCCGCTGATGGACTTGATCTATTTTTTCATGTTGGAGCCGATTGAACCTTGAAATCCGTTGCCCATGTGTATTCCAGCTTCCAAGACAAATGGTTCGAAATCGTATTCATCTTTCTCCTCCCGAGATGATTAGATATTTTTCCTGCTTTTCGTTAGAGCTATGTTAATTTGCAAATAAGTTCTCAGGACTAACTGAATAATTCTTTGGGTTTATACTGTTTTCCCTAAATTTTTTAGAGGATTTCCAGCAACAAAATATTTGGATCTCTCCAGCTCAATGCTTATTTCTTCAGGAGTTTTCCAAAAAATTAGAAAAGTGGGTCCAGTATCTTCGATAAGGATGCCTCCGTTTCGAATGACAATCTCATGAATTTCGGCTGCAAATTTATTGATATAATTGAGGATATCATCACTGTCCATTTGGCAAATTTGTTAATAATTAGCAAGCCGGAGCTGCATGAACACTCCATGAGTTTTAGCCCCTTCCACGAAATATAAGTTATTGGAGGAGCTTATTTCCTCTGCTTTAGCCAAAATGAGGTCTGATCCAATCTATCCAGCTCCAATAACCAGCAAGTTAGTCATTTTCCATATTGCCCTTTCCAGTATATTTGTTTCAAGCTCATTAGCCTTTGATATAGATAAATCATCCTGCTTTTAATTGATTTCCCTTAGTGAATCGAAAGGATTGGTGGATATTTTATTTATTGAAATGCACATCTGCTCCAGGGGAATCAGAGCATTGTTCTCAATCGAGTACATAAAAATTATTGTAGAAAAGATTAGGAGAACTGTTATAAAAAAACTGCGTATTAAATTGATATTAGCTGTAAACTATGACACTCCTCGAGCATTTAGCACCATTAAAAAACCATCACCCTACACTGTCATTATCTCAGGCTGCATATAGTCAGATATGGGAAGTGCGGGCTGTGTGAGGTTTGAGAAATTTCCGGGGTATGTAAAATTGGCTGCTAATGTGTTGAGTTGCAAGTAGATGATGGGTGATGTGGTGGTCATGGAGACGGTAATGATTAGTTCCAAAAAGGATGCTATTGACGTCTAGTTGGTCATATTTTTGGCCACATAGATATAGTTTTCCATGAGTTGGTCCATGGTGGGGTCTTTATTATACCAAGTATCAGCTGAGAGTAGGGGGAGGATGATAATCAAACTCATGATCATTATGATGATGTTCTTTTGAATCTTTTCTTTTAAAATTTAACCCAGCTTAAAATTTTATTTATTACTGATGATCTTTTCATTCGCTTGCTTTTTGCGTTATTCTTCTCGCTGGCAGACATCTCTCCATCGACGCTATATTTATTCTTTCTTGTCCATGGGTACATTTTTACGAGCAAGTGGCTCTAGTTTGAATGTTTGCTAAAGTCTCTCAACAATATTACTGATTTCATACATCTTTTGATCGTTATTTTTTTGTCGGCTGGTATTTTCCGCAAGACTGGAATTTTTAGATCTTCTCTTGCCAAGAATATGACTGTGAATGGCTTCTTTACCTTTTTCACCATTTTTCTATTGTGATTTCCTGGTGATTCTTTAATCATTGGAGGTTCTCTCACTGATCATTTCTTCTGAGATTCTATCCAATATATTTTTATTCATCTCTCCATAATTTTTTGAAAATACATTTGTTAACTCATTTTTAGAAATTTATTATGCCTCGTTATCAATTTACGATTTTTGTTTTGTTTTGGCTTCGATTGCAGTTTCTGTTTTAAACACTGAGTCACCAATGACTGATTCGGTATTTTTTATTTCCTTGAGACGATTGCGTTACTCCTCTGCTTTTTTGTTTTTAAGATAATTTAAGAACATCAAGATCATCTTTGCAGCCCTGCCTCCTATCCGAGAAAGACGACTGGCCTTAACAACCTTAGCAATAGTCAATACTGCTGGTACATTGCTATTCACTGTTAAAAAATTTTATATCCACGTAATTTCCAGAAGCATTGACATAGTCGAGATGATATCTATCCAAAAATAAAAGGATAACGGATAATTGGGCTTACCAAGCCAACTTAGCACTATTTAAACAGTAAAGATTGAGATAGCAATGATGTGGACATAGCCAAAGATATAGGCTACTGGTTGATCAAAAAAAGATTTTTCTAGATCAATGGCGAAAATGCTGTATATGGTGAGAATAGCCATTACTATATTGTAAGGTTCGAGATTCAAGAAGATGCTTAATTTCTGATATATGAAAGGATACTTATCGGTTATTAATGGCGAACCCTTAGTCTTATTTCTCACTGCACTGGCTCATATTGTAATCTGACAAATCGAGGTGCTCAAATTTTTTAACTCTGAAAGGAACTACCTTCATCTATTTAAATTATCAATCGCGAATATTTGATAATGAATATTGGTGAGTTAAGTAAATTAAACTACATTCATCATGCAAAGCAGCTATAACAACTATTCCTAAGAAATGCCTCATACACATAATATGTGGCCCTATCTCGAGGCCAAGAGTTACTCAGACTGGAAATCAATTTTATAATATTTTCCTCATCTGAAACTGGTGAATACTCCTCTTGATCTTTCTACTTAAATAAATGCAAACGGCATAATCATCAGAAGCGCCAATGACGACAATGTCCACAAAGTAATTCTAACCTAATGAAGGCCATAAAATACAACATTTGGACAACCACTCCCAAAAACAAGAACAAAATCTAACAGCTATGGCACCGTAAGATCAATAATAACATAAATACTTATCTGTTTTTCAGTGCTGTCAAGAGTGGAATGTTTGAAGGAGTTGCACGCCTCAAATCTGGATACCATTAGGAAACTTTTCCTTTCTGGTGGGAGAACCATACCTTAAAATTCAAGGGCTATTTCGAACTTTAGTGGGTCTATATCAAAGATGTTAATAATAAGCATTTCGAAGGCTTAAATAACCAATAAGGGGAGGAAGCTTCAAAATCTAAAGACTGTGACACTCTTGACAGTGAAACCACTGTTAAAATGCTTACAGTATTCGATAACAAAGCGACCAAAAGAACAATTTTTAATGATTTTGCCTATATGGACTAGAGAGAATCCCAATATATTAGAAAGATGTACGAAGTAAGCAGTTACTACAGTCAATTGCAAGGATATAATAGTAATATGGATTTGAATCAATACAATTTGATTGGGCATCAGTTTAATTTGATGACTAACGTAAATCCTGTAAATGTAATGAATCCCATGATAATTCCTCCAACTCTCTTAAGACCGACTGGATCTGAAGGGCAGCAAAGAAACAGTCTTGGCTTTCAGATGAATCCAATAAGTAAAAATAAGAAAAAATGATGATCAGTTTAGTTTACTCTGTTTCAAATATCAATAGCATAATAAAAGCTATATTTTATTTTGCCAATTAATAATATAACCACCAATGGAGGGAAAACAATCCAACTTACGTGATTTTTAAGTTCTCTCAAAACTTGGAGAAGGGGCCTTCGGGCAAGTCTTTAAAGTCAGACGCAAAGCTGATGGCAAATAATATGCCCTGAAAAAAGTATTTGTTTTTTTAATCAAGGTCAAAATTGGGGCCATGAAGGAAAAAGAGAGAGAAAATGCCCTTAATGAAATTAGAATCCTTGCCTCTTACAACTAAGAATACATAATAGGTTATAAATAAGCCTTTTATGATGATGTTTCTAGTAATCTATGCGTGGTAATGGAGTTTGCTGCTGGGGGAGATATCCTTAAGCGAAATTAAAATCATAAAAAAAATCATACTAAATATCCAGAATAAGAAATATGGCGAGCTTTAGTACACATGACTCGTGGATTACGCTCTTTGCACGAGCGTAAAATTCTCCACCGAGACTTAAAAAGCGCCAACATTTTCATTACCGCAGACAATATTTACAAGTTAGGAGATTTGAATGTGTCAAAAGTTGTAAAAAAAGATATGGCTCAAACTCAGACTGGGACACCTTACTATGCAAGTCCATAAGTTTGGAAAGACAAACCCTATGGACTTAAAAGCGATATGTGGTCTTTAGGATGTGTACTTTATGAAATGGCAGCATTGCGTCCTCCATTTATGGCCACTGATTTGCAAGGATTATACAAAAAAATATGCACAGGGATATTTTAAAGAATTCCATCGACATATTCGACAGAACTGGCCACAGTAATAGCTTCACTGTTAAAAGTAGACCCATAAAAAAGACCAAATACTGATTAAATATTGATAAATCCAGTTGTAGGCAAGAATTTTAGAGGCAACTTGCAATAAAATGCAGAGAATTAGAACTTCTAGGAGTTGCTGAAAACAATTAAGTATAATCCACGTGATCTCAAAGGTTTACGAAACATCCTTCCCAAAGCCAATTATGAAGAAGATATTCCTCAAAGATAGGAGCTAAACTTACAGCAGATGAAAGGTGGAATACAAAGCTGCAAAAATTAGAGAAAAAAGCCAAGTATTCAAAAGTAAATAAAAGCTTCACTATAGGAAAGCGAACGAAAACTAGCAGAATATTTAGAAAAAAGAAAAAATTTGGAGGAGAAAGAAAGGCAAAGACAACTCCAAATCTTGGCACAGGAGAACAATTCGCAGAACTCAAAAAGAGAACGAGTACTTTCTGCCTGTGGATTGAGGTCACCCCCTAATTTATGTCCTTCTTTCTTCATATAGATTAGTCACCTCACGTGGTCGTTCACAACAAAAATGATTCCCCTTTAGTTCCCAAGCCACTCAAAAAGGAAGATCCCAAAATTCCTATAAAACTTCCACCAAAACCTCAAGGATTGAATTATAAGCTGCCTCCAAAACCAGCGCACTATGGTCAAGAGCCCGAGAAGGTATGGGCATAGAGAAAAAATTCTGTAAAGCAATAAATTGTGAGTGCAAACCGACAAGTGGTTGCTTCTAGTTCTGGGTCCAGAGTCAACCGATCGAATAGTCTCCAAAAAGTTATCTATCCATCATGGTGGGGTTGATTGTATTGATAAATGAATTGTTGATAAAATTAAATTTTTAATGATGAATGGGATCAATATAATGAATGAGGATGTTTAATTCTACACATTATAATTTCTTAAGTTTACAACATTCAAATGTGTATGCTATTGATGGATGTAAAGATCATGAACAATTATCTGGAAGGCCAACATCCCTTGGAGAAACATTGGTATTGAGCCCCATCCACTGCCTCATAGCTTTTATTGTCCTCAAATCACGGTGCACCCTAGTATATACTCCCTGTTGCCAGCTCCCATTCTCGATGCAAGTATATCCACAAACATTATCGCGATGTGCTTTACTGTAGGGCATGCTCTTATTGCACTTCTGTCTGCATTCAGGAGTTGCGCAGCGAGTGCAGTCAGAATGGCCATCAGGAAATCCATATGCGCCCACTGATTCGATGAAAGTGTAAGAAGAGAGTAACAGTTTAATCTGCCAGTTGCCATCGGTTCGAGTAAACATCTGCATGTTAAAATTTCGATGTCTGTCTATATTCTTATCCTTCACGAGCACTGATCCAGTATCTCCCATATCTCGAGAAGAAGAGCCGGGGAACTGATCATCATGGCAATCAAGCTGTATAGCATATCGTTCCGAGGGGATTGGCCATCCGCAGAGTGGAAATTCTTTGGGGTAGTCAGATTACCAAATTTTAACTTTGGCAATGTCAGTTTCACTGAGGCCTGCTTGCTGCATGTATTTAGCGAAAGTGGAACCATAGTTGTAAGGATTATCTTCGCACATGAGTAAGCTCTTCTCACCTCCAATAATAACCTCAAGGTAGGTAATAAAATCCTCAGGGATGTTTCCATTGTGATTAGCTTTAAATCTAGCAAAAATAGCAGCTAAATTAGCAGGCGAAATGTGCTTAGCAGCATCAATTCTAAATCCAGAAAAACCCATTCCCAGCAGAGTGCTGAAATAATCAGCGATTCTTTGACGGACATATTCAGTTTCAGTGTTTAGATCGGCAAGGTTCACAAGCCATCCATAATTCAGAATGAAGCCATCAGTCCAAGAATTTAGAGAGCGCGCGCAGTGGAAATCATTTGGTCCATATGGCACAGCAGGCATTTCCATTCCTGGCCTGCTTCCAGTCACTCTCCAATTTTCATAAGCAAAACCTTGAGACCAGAAAGGGCTACCTCCGCTTGAATTTTTATTACCCCAGTATGTAGATCCGGAACAGTGGTTGGGAAACATATCATTTCCATTGCCAACCATATGATTAACGACTGCATCTGCATACACTCGAACGCCCTTAGATCGGCAGGTGTTTATCATATTTCGGAGCTGTTCGGGAGTACCTTGTCGGGAATAGAGTTTATAGCTCACTGGCTGATATAGCCAATACCAAGGGTTTAACTCTCCATTTTAAGGATGTTCAAAATCTAGGATAGCTTACTGAGGAGGAAACACTTTTATTCCCAAGTATCCAGCTTTTCCGATCATTTAGCATTCCTAAGCAATATCATCGTAAGGCCACCCGAACATTTCAATGATAGATCCTTTTTGCCCATTCTTAAAATTACTAGGCTGATTGACAGCCGGGTGATTCCAAGTAAAGTCTAGTTCATCAAGATCAAGCGATGCTTTTTTCTAACTCCCGTTCCATCCCTCTACTCTAACTTTCAGCAGGGTTTTATCGCCATTTGACACAGTGTAAACATTGGAACTCGATGATTGATCATTGAAGTAATACTTGAGAGTGAGTCCACTGTAGTTAGGGTTGAGTCTGGTGATTACCTAAACGCGTGCACCGCTGGAAATATAAGTAGTTCGTGCATATCCGACAAGAAGGCTATAGTCTTGATATGAATCACGCCAAAGTGGATCTCCTCTGGGAGGTGTTTGAAATGATCTGTTGTTCCAAGTGGCATCATTATCAGTTTGGCTTCCTTTGCAGGCATTTTAGTTATCATAGTTGTTGCAAGAATCTCTGAAGGCCTATATGCTGAAGCAGGAGACAGTGATTAAGAGGACAACAAAAGATAGAACAAAGGTACGTTGGCTCATATTGTATGATTATTGATGATATATTAAAAAATAACCTATTTAATTATCTTACTAGATCATCATTTGCTAGAGCTATAAGTTGACGGCATTAACAGACTTTAATTTAAATCAAACTTAATAAAATCATTTTGCCATTTTTTTATAACATTGTATTTTTTCCATAGAAGAATGTGAAATATGTCATAAGCCCTCTGTTGGTTATTTTTCAGCATTTTCAATTCTTAATAAGGTTAACATTAAGGTCTATGGACAGACTGAAGACAGGTGCTTTGAATCGAAACTTAAATATAGCTCGTATATTTATAAAAAAAAGATATAATAAATGTATAAAGAAGAAATACTTGTATCAGATTCCAATTTATTGTCTATCATTAAATTCAATTAATTATTTAAAATTGGAGAATGGTAGAATTGTGAGTAGCAATGACATCTCCCAATCCTATTATTAAAATAGATCAAATATGCATATTTGCCAATCAGTTTGTTTGACTCAATGTTGATTCAGCGGCCCAGTTCATTATCTTTACAGTATCTCTAAATCGGGAATCCGTTGAACTACATCCTAACACCACGATAAACTCTTAAGTATTATCATTATTAACGAATGACGTCGCTAGGCAGCCGCCCGCTTTGTTCGTAACTCCTGTCTTTATGCCCGTCACTGCTTAGTTTTATAGAAGTCTATTTGTGTTTGTCCAAAATATAGGCTTGCATATCACTCTACCCTCCCGAAAGAATTTAAAAATACCCTTATGCGTGGCAGTGCTGACTACTTTGCGAAAAACCTAATTTTTCATGGCCTCTCTGCACATAGTATAAACATCCTCACAGCAGCTATAATTATTGATATGATCAAGACCATGTGGATTAGCGAATCGTGTCTTACTCATGTTTAGGTCCCTTGTGACTTGGTTCATAAAGTTTATGAACTATTGGGTGTAAAATTTGACACTTTCATAATCTTCAGTCAAATCTATACTTCTAATTTCTAACTAAATGGCTGATTGCTTTACATTAAATTAGGCTCTTATTGCCTGCTTTGTCGAAGTATAAGACTGCTCCCAGGTTTTAGCACAAGACTGTTGCAGAATCATTGCCACTCGGAAGCATCAATCCAAACAGCAAATCTTCTACAGTCATCCATGCATTTTCCAGCAAATCAGCAGTTGTGCCGATGGTTTAGCATGCCCATTGTGTTACTTTGAAGTAGGTTGTCTTTAAATTGATCTTGTATTTCTAGCAGAGTGTAAGACTACAAATGGCAGTCATTATTTTAGTGAGAGAGGCAATTTATCTCTTTAAATTTGATTTGAAACCTAAATGGATAAACTCTTACCATATCGGAGATTGCCAGCGCAGTAAAGCCATGATTTTGCAGTAATAAAATCAAGTGAGGTTGCTGGTGTCTTGGTGTTACTGGGCACTGATTTGCTCTTATGTCCAATTTTGGGAAATTTACATTGTTCCTTTAGGTCAGTGTTGGACATTATGAATATTATGAATGTAATAATTTTAATGTTAGTTATAAACTTTTTTATAGTAAAATCCCAAAGTATTATTCTGCATTAATGAGGAAAATGTTTAGTGATATCATGGATATAAGAATAATAATGTAAATATCACGTTCTAATTTTTGGTTCCCTCGATTTGGCCTCCATAAATTTCTGATATAGAGTCTGAGTAATATTGATCTAGCTGTTTAAAGTTGCCATCTTTTTTTCGTACTCAATAAGTCTTTCTTTGTTTATCTTGTCAATATTTTTATTTATATGCTCCAGCTTTTTAAACTATTACTCAAGGTTCTATAGGCTCAAATTTTTTTGCAATAGATTGTTTTGAAGCTTTTCGTTTTCACTCATCAGGCGAGTCAGTTAAATTTACATTTTTTTACGAATTTGATCGACTTCCATTCGTTTGATGGCTTACAACTCTGATTTTTGTCTTTCTAGCTCTGCGTTAAGTTCTCTTCTAATTCCGCCAGTATCAAGAGTTGAAGTTTGGTTTTTTTTAAGTTATCTCTTTAGATTTTAATCCAATTGTTTGATATAATTGTTCAGTCTCTCAGTATCTCTCTCCATTTAATCGATAATGAACTGTAATTTGTTCTTTTCTCTTTCCTCCTTTTCCCTTAATCTTTCCAGCTGTTTTTCCTTTACTTTCCACAGCCTCTCCTTCTCCCTCTGCTCGTCCTCGATCTTTTCTAACCTTTCTCGATAATGCTGCTTTTCCTCTTCGTATTATTTCCTCTCCTCTCTCCATTTTAGTTCCAACTCCTGCATTAATTCTGTGTATTATCTTCTGACCCTCACAATTTCTTAGTGAAGTCCCTTGACTGTTGCGTTGAGAGTTTAATTATTGATTGCCATTTTGGAAATTTGCTGATTGAGAAAGCCCACATTAGTCTGGTACTCTGACGACATGAGTTCTTTTTCAGACTCTATCTGATGGAAGGACTGATGCAAATTTTTGGTTTAGTTATCGTTCATTTAGGATGTTTATTTAATCCTTTCCTGCAAATGCTAAATTCTGACGTCTCTTTCCTTAAGCCTATCATACATTTCATGCTGCATTCTCTCATATTATTTCTTATCAGACTCAACCATCTTTTCTTTTTCCTTGAGCTGACGATCAAATTCCTTGCGCTCTTCCTTGAGGCCTTCGTAAATGCTGGTGTATCTATTTTCCAAAGCCTAAATGTCGTTGGCATGAATTTTAGTAATTCTTTCTTTCATGTTATCGAGTTCTAGTTCGTTCTATCTTTCAATGATGTACAGCTTCTATTTGAGCATAGTGATCTACGTTTGCAGTTCTTCTCTTTCCGCTTGATGCTGCTCCGATTATTGTTTGAGCCGTTCTAAAAGTTGTGAAATTTCATCATTCTTTAGGCTAATCATTTCCCTAAACCCATTGAGTTCGATGTTGAATAGCTCATCCTGATCATCCACACTTTTCTTTAGGTTTTCTAATTCGAAGTTGAAAATTTTTTAAAACTTCTCTCTCAGTTTATCGAGCTATTAGCTCTTTTCCTGGTAGGACTCATCACTTGCTTTTCTTTGCTTTTCAATGAAATCCTGCAGTCTCCTGATTTCCTCATCTTTTTAATTGCGAACCTTTTCTACTCGGTTGCTAATGACACCCTCTATGTTGTCTTTCTCGTTGATAGTTTTTTTTAATTGCCTGAGCTGGAACTGATAGTTTTCTTCTTTTTCAGCAAACTCTTTTTTCAGAGTTTAGAGCTACCGTCTTTGATTGATGTCATACTTTTCTCTATTTTAGAAGATAGAACTAATTCTTTTTTCCTCGGCCTATTCGAATTTGGCTTTCCATTTGTCTATTTATCTTTGGGATTCGAGTCGTTCTTTGGTCCAATCCTAGCCTTGATTATTTTTATCTTCGACCTTGGTCTTTAAGGTTTAAAGTTCTGATTTTTTTTGGCAAAGCTATTTGTCCTTCCTTTCGATGTCTGTTTGCAAATTGGTGTTTTGTTTGAGTATCATCTCATATTTTAACTCATAATCTTCAGCCCTTCTCAATCTAATACGAGCTTTATTAAGATCATCCTGAAGAGAATTGCAGTCATTTTCTAGTCTATTAACCTTACGTTTGTAGAAATCGATGTCATATTTGGTAGGAGATTAGATATTGATGCGGTTCGCAATTTATAGCTATAATTTTTGAGGGGTGGCCATAACCGTTAGCGATATAATTTTAAGATAGCAATCATCTTATTATTAGAGGCTATAACTAAAATGATTAAATCATTTATTCTCCTTCTCATTGAGAGAATATTTTGAATGATCAGATAAAAAGAAAAGCGAAGTTACGCTAAAATAAGATAATTAATTAATCTAAATCTAATAATGAATAATAGTTTATTTAGTTTAGTATATCACAAGCATTGTTAGTTACATTTGCAGGATCAGAAATGAAGAAACTAAAGTTAATAATGAGTATTTTATCGTTGTATTTGCTAATAAATCTGATTCAAATATTTATCATAGACAGTAAAAGCCAAATTGTTTTACCCTATTAATATTAACAAAATTCTTTATTCAAAAAGACACTTATTCTTATTGATCAATTTCTTGCATCATTGATAGCTTTTTCTTTAATATTAAATTTGCTTAGCATTTGTAACACCTTCTCAGAACATCTTTGTTGGAAAAAATTATGAATCTACTCCCGAGTAATGAAATATCGTAACTTATTCAAAACTTTAAGCCCTCGATAACTAAGTGCTTTACGAACAATAATTGGTTATTCTGGACGAACCCAAGGCTCATAATCATTTGGATCTTTCTTCTTAAAGCGGTCAATTTTCTGAAATTTTGTTAAAGACTTAATTTATTTTGCTACATTTTTGGATTGTTAAACTAGATGTCTCTTGCCTAATCTTTTGAGATATCCAATTGGTTCGTAATATTTTCCCCAAATATCATAAGCTTCTTGCCTACTCTCAGCAATCTTAATTTTAAAACAGCAGCCACTGATATATTTTTTCTAGTTTTTACTCCTGAAAGTAACTTGGTCACTCATCAATTATATTTTAATGCATGTTTTGCCTTCAAAAGTTAAATCTAGCATCCAATCATTCAAGCTAACTACTTCAACTATGTAAAATGAAGTATATACAGACTGGGTTTGTATAAATCGGTTCGAAAGAGCTTAGAAATTATAAATTAACAGAAAAATGTTGGCTTTTTGAGTCAATGACGAATAGTCGAGGCTTTGGTGAATTTTAATATTTTATCAATAGTACGATAGGGATAAGAGGATTGTTAGTTCGAATATTGCGAGCTTTAGTTTGTAAGAAAAATGACATGACTGCATTGAGGGAGTCAATCTAATAATTTTGATTGGTCATTGATGCGTTAAATTTAAATTATTTGCTTCAATATCATCTGATAACTCAACAGATGAAATAATTTAAAATTTGTTAAAATTAAGGTTAGTCAGCATTTATTATTTATTAGGCTTTTACTGATTTTGCACCATTTTACAAATTATCAACATAAATCAATAGAATTAATCAGCAATAAATAAACATTAAAAAATCAATCAGCAGTCAATAATTAAAATTGCCCATATGCAATTTGTACAGTTATTCTCTAATGTATAGCATTTGCTGGTGCTGATAAATGTTTAACAGTTTTTCAGAGCTATTATTTCCGTTTAACAGGTTTTCAATGGCATAAATTAAAGGCTTTGACCCGCTTTTAAACATTGTTTCAGGATTTAACAGTGCAGATTTAATAATGTATTAACCACTGTGTGCTTGCTCGGTATTGAGCCTCGACTCAATAATGGAAAGATCTTAATAAAGTGTATCTTCCAAATATAGATTAAAATCTAGTGTATGAAGAAAAGAGCTTTCCATCTAAACGTATTCCTTGAAGTATTAATTTTTCATCAAACGATTCAGTTTTTTGATGGTCACAGGATAAACTTCATTAAATTTGGTGCACAACAAGAGCAGGGATCCACAGATTAAATCACTGTTTTCTTTGTTTAGAGGTAGATCCAAACATATCAGTTTATCAAGAATACCAATTGCCAAGAATAGCGTACTTTTACTGAAAGACAAACTTTTTTGAGCCTTATAGATTGATTCGATAATGTTATTGCGTTGGGAGAGAACTGCTATCAAAGGAGTGATGATTGACATTTGGTCTTGGTCTTTAAGAATAGGCTGCTGAACGAGAAAGGGAGTGTATTTGTATTGTTGTTGTGAGGGAGATGTTCTTACTTTCATTTTCTATATTTTTGAATTATAAGCAGTCAGAAAGGAAATATAAAATTTGGCACCGAATTTTATAGAATTCGTAGTATACAGGTAATAAAAATATTTGTATTTTAATGTCGAAAACATCAAACCATAGAGTAAATTAGCGTTTAATCCATCCAAAACTTTAGTTTGATAATGAATCTTGAAAAATGCAAATTTAATTCGTGGTATTATAATTTAACTGCTATATTCAAACATTATGAACTATCAATCTGATTATCACAAAGGCACGCTTAACCCCCTTCAGAATTACTATTCTAATTGTCCAGTTGACTCCAAATCCGCTCAAATCAAAAAGTACTCATCTCTTTATGCAGAGTCAAAAGTTCAGATAATATTCCTACTATCAAATCAGACAAGCAGGTTAAGAAACCTTTTATTGAGCCTGGCAATCCTTGTGATGCCTTTGAGGAAATCCTCTCAACCACAGTTGTTAATGAAAATAATATTAACACATATTTTATAGCCAAGGCTTTAAGAGGACCTCTTCTCTATCATGCAAGTCAATAATGCCAAAAAAAATTGCCAGCTAAAAAACCAATCAAAAAAATACCTGATATTCCAGAAGCTTTTGGAGGTATATTTACTTCTCACATGGAAGGCTATGCAACTATTACCCATGAGGGTTTATATCGCCAAACTAACTAGGATAAAATAACAATTTATCTCTAAGAGAATGCTAAGTGGTTCAGTATATATGATGGTCATGGCGGATCTAAATGTTCCCAATTTCTCAAGGAAAGGCTTCATGAAGTATTTTTCAATCTCGATTGGAGAAAAGATATTCCTAATGCTTTGAGGAAAGCTTTCATTGAGGCTGACCATGAATGGAAAAAGAAGGGCGACAATAGTGGCAGCTGTGCCTTGGTAGTTTTTATCTACAATAATGTTTGCTATACTGCCAATTTGGGTGATTCCAGAGCTCTTCTCATCAGTTAGCATTGTAGTAAATGCTATCAAGTGACCAAGGACCACAAACCCTCTAATCCCGATTAACAAAAAAGGATTCTTGAAAATGGGGGAAAGATATATCAGACAACCGCAATCACTGAACTACCCAATGGAATTTATGATATTATCACTGGACCTTTAAGGGTTTATCCAGGAAGATTATCAACCACGAGAACTTTCGGCGATTTCTAGGCCAAATAATCGAAAGAAATTTCACAGAATAAGATTGTGACTAATGAACCAGAGATCAATAGTTTTTAAATTGATGATCATGATTTGATTGTCATGGGATCAGATGGCCTTTGGGATAAATTTTAGAATACTGAGATCGCCAATATTGTGAACCAATTGTTAGAAAACGAGGAAGCCAAGTAAAATTGGTACAACAAAGGAGCTTAATCTCTATTATTATAATCTATGAACAGAGGCTCCACTGATAACATCTCAATAATATTGGTTGGCTTGAACGATCCTTCAACAGTGCGCGAACCTAAAAAAGGAAATGAGCACATAAAAATAATGAGTACCTTAAATAACACCTGCAAAAAGAGATGCAATCCCAGCAGTAACAAATAAAACAGCTACCCCTAAAAAATGAAGGAAATTGATAGTAAAATAATGGAGATAAACCGTAACGCGAATCGAATTTTGCAACAATCCAGAAGATCATGAGCAATGATAATTAACACTTACCACCTTAAATAATAAAATTTTATGAGCTTATGCTCTGCTTTATAGTATTACCATCAGACCTAATTTGCAATTTTTTCATTATTTATATATAAATATTTCTTGATCGCAGATGGACCCCACAGCTCTTAAGCAATATGCGCCAATCATTAAGAACATTCTCAATGTCAATATCATCTTGATTCTATACTACGTTCTGCCCAACCTTAGTTCCTTCCTTTTAACCCTTCTATTAATTGTGTTGTTTAAACCCACATGCCTTCAACTATCCTGCAAATCTGAATCAGCTTGCACTTATGAATTAGGCATTAACTAAAGATTTGATTCTTACCTAAATGCCTCTATAAGTAAAAGTAAGCTAATATTAATACAGAAATAATGGTAATTGTCAGTCTTGGAGTGATTGTTCAAATAACTTATCTGCTTCCAAGTTGGCTCATTTTCTTCTCTGGAGCTCAAATTATTGCGCTTTGGTAGCTTATTGTCAGCTTTGGAGTATTATAGCTCATAGCATGTCAAATAGCAAAAATTGAAGATTCGATCAACAAATTCCTACAAATGATTCCACGTTACGTAGAGAAAAAAGCATGATAGATCTAATCAACCCACCATTTAAAATATAAAATTTATAAAACTAAAATAATAACAATAATAATCAGATCCGTGTCTTTGGAGTTTCGAATAGGCGCGGATGTACCCCACCCCATCCATCATTATGCTCATACCTATCAAGAATTCTTCTTCGAACTAGTAATCTGGTGGTAGATCTTTCTCGTAAGCATTGTCAGTCATTCGCGACTGATCTCACAGTTTTAGCTATTAACAGTTTGTTAATTTCATTATGACTCCATGAGCACATGTTAGGGATCCATTTAATTTTTAATTAAAGACAATTCGATTGGAATTCTCATATTTTTCCTTTGTTAC
>Ga0302188_10000886_pt1 | contig 24241 bp, 13 predicted proteins | sample II_Bog_E2_1_FD_198783 | JGI IMG/M metagenome (GOLD analysis project Ga0302188, IMG submission 198783) | Peat permafrost microbial communities from Stordalen Mire near Abisko, Sweden - II_Bog_E2_1 | ecosystem: Environmental > Terrestrial > Soil > Wetlands > Peat | place: Sweden: Abisko...
GCACTTTAAGGATATCTCTAAGAGCATTAATGCTGTTATAACTTGGGTTATAAATTATCTATGACTCATACGAATACTGATACTTAAGTTATTGATCCGTTAGCAGTTACTCGTATTTTCGACTGCAAAACTACATATTTTCCTCTAAATTAGTGATTCTTTCTCTCAACTCATTAAGATTTAACTTTAGCTCAGTGCTATTACTGTTCGCATTGAGATTGGTTGTATTGCCGAAATCATAGTCATCTTCCTGTAACTCCATTCTCTAAATTCTCAAAGTTAAGCCTGCCTCTTCCTTTACCAGCACCTCCAATTCTTTATGAATTTATTAACATTTTTTAGAGTATTTGCTTAAATCAAAATCTCTATCGATTTTTAACAACATATTTTTCAGTCCAGTTTCGATAAGACTTTACAATTGTGTTTATTAACAAGATTTTTATCTTGTGTCTTCCCTTTCATCTCTATTTCTTTCGGATTTGGCTGAATTTCTAAGAGACATCTTCAAAGGTTTCATTAATTTTTTTAAAGTTTAGTTTACTTTTCTTACCCTTTTAATCTCATCCGCTCTCTTGAGGACTGCAATCGTCTTTTTCTTATTGTCATTAGTCAACTTACGAATTTGTACATCTTTCTTTGCATTTTCTCGCTTGGCTAATAACAATTACTGAGTTCGCTTCTGCTTGAATTTTTGAAAATTATCCTTGTCCTACTTCAATCGCCTACTGAGTTCAATCTTTTGAACTTTAAAACTCTTGATTTAATTGCCTAAACTCTTAATAACATTATTCTGCTGAACAAGTTTTTGTTCCAATGTTTTCTGCTCCTTAACTTTGTTTCGATACTCTCTGAGTTAAATTTCCAAATGGTCAATCTTTTGAGCATATTTAGTTGTATTAATGGTATTAATTTCGTTCCGTTGCTGCTTAATCAGTTGATTTTTCTCCTTTTAAAGTTCGCTGATTTTCTGATGATACTATTCTTTCATTTATTCTATGAGTTTGTATTACAACTCCATCTGCTCAGTTGAAATCTTATTTAAAAATGACTCCTTTTCTGTTATAAAGCATTCAACATTCTTGAGTTATGTTTTTAGCTTCTATTCATGCCTGTTAAAAGCATGATATTATTCATTAAAAGAGTTGTCATTCTATAGAGATTCTTACTCCAATATTTATTGAGCTAAAGATATCTCCTCCTCATCATCCTATTCCTCTGCTTTATCGCCTTCTTCTCTATTCAATCTATTAATTTCCTTTTTGAGATAATTTACAGCTCTCTTCATGTCTTTATTTTCCCTTGCCAAGTTATAAATAGTTTAATTCTTTTTAATGAGTATCTGCTCATCCCTTTCGCTAATTTCGTGGAGTTTAGTGTACTAGACTTGGAGCTGAGTATTTATTTTTTATTTCTCTAATATTTCTGTCTGAAGAGTCTGAATTTTGTAAAGATAATTTTCAATAAGAGGCACATTTTGCTTAGAAAGCAACTCCTACATGTCAAATTCAAATTAAGGATGGTTCATTTTTGTCTGCTCCAGAAGAGAACTCAAGATATCTCTTTCACGCTGCACTTCATAACTTTGAATTTATAGCTGGTTCTTTCTCTTCTTTTATTATTTTAGCTATAAATATATCTTTTCATTTTTTCTCTATAACACAGTCAATCGCCCTAATAAACTTCGAATTTATTACTGATTTACAGAGGATCTTTAGGTTCCTAATTTTTCAATTGGAATTCCCTAGCCTCGAAGCAGTTCCCTTAATTTTTCATTTTATTGTTCGAGCTCTGCAATGTGTTGTCTCAATTGATTAAGCAGAGCAGAATGAGGGTCCCTATTAATAACAGGTTTGTTTTTGATATTCATTGCTTTACTGGCATATTTAAGGGTATTGAGACTTTATTAATAATTAGATTCAGCGGGGCTAATGCAAGCAATCATATATGTATTTGAGTTTCCACCAAGGCTATCTTGCAAAATTCTAGTCAATTTTGAATTTCTATAGGTGATAAATTGAGGTTCTTTTTTGTCCATAGCAAGTGCCGAAATAACATTTCCCAATTAAAGTAAGCCTAAATTGATGTTAATTCCCTCTTTTAAAGTAACTCCAGTCGCCCCTGTTTTTTTGGCTCGCTCTGAGCCAGCCAAATCAACAAAGAAAAATTTAGCGGTGATAAATCCTTCATCTTCATTATGAATAGGATGTTGTTCTAGGAAAACAGTAAAAATGGCATGAGAACGAGAGGATGATTAGTTCATCATTGTGGCAGCTGTAGTGCGATTAATGCTACCCCGATCTAGTAGAGACATCATTTGAGGGGCATCAGTAACTCCTTCCTCTATGATACCATATATACTGACAGATCCATCCTTTTCTTAACGAATAGATATTCCATTATCCTTGGGCCTCAATAGAAAATAAAATACTTCATGTTTTTGTGCCCCTATAACAAATCTATAATCTGTTCATTATAGATTTCCAAAAAGGAAGCCCTCACTGTAAATTGAGTATCGGATTTCCGCTTGTCGATTTAGTCAAAAATTTATCGGATGACCTTCGGTATCATACCCTCTTCATTGCAGTCCATTGTGGTGGTGTTGGTTCCCATTGTATAAGTTTTGCCGCCTAAATTAGCAATATGAGTACTTCCTGTTTGACCATATGCCAGCACAGCCGCGTTGTAACCTTCAAAACAACTTAAAATTAGATCTCTGATGCATTCATCATAGACCTCATCTTGAGTGGAGGACTCTTTGAAGACTCGATCAAATTTATACTTTCTATCATTGCCTATGATGATTTCATTTTTGGAAGGGAATTATAGACAGCTATTTTATTGAGTGATGAGTTCGCGTGATATCATGGGTCTGGCCCTGATGGCAACCTTGACCCTGTTCTTATTCTTGCGATCACAAGCTTCTGCTTCAGCGTCCATGCAGATATATTTTGAATTAAATGCAGTCTATCATTTTTACTTGATATTAGTCAGTTAACATAATGTATTTTTGCCTTCAAAATGCTTTTCTAAGGTTCATTAAAACTTTTTATGCTTTATGCTAGTAATATGATTTCCTATCAATTAATTTTCTTAAGGAATGTGTCTTTTAACCAATTATAAGATTTTATCAAATACAATCAAATAATATTTATAATATTTTGGAGGGATGATACAAAGATCCATCAACGAAAAACGTGAGCAAATCCACAACGAAATACGAAAAAGAGGTAATTTGTTCTTCTCACTCAGAAAAATATGAATTTTTCCTACAATCAAGGATGAAGTTGCTTTAATCATACAAACAACTCTCAGCAATAACCAACCCAGTAGAACTTCTGAGGGATAAAATTAATGTAAAATAAGCTTTTGAAGATATTAATCGAAGAATTAATGGATCCAGCTACTTTGCTGACACCATGAAACTCATTTAGAATGGGCTTATTAATGTACTCTTTAACAATCTACGCGAAAAAGTAGACCTCAATGAAACCATTGAAACTATCTCTTTCATTCTCTGCAAGGACAAGCTAAAATTTTTCTAAATTTTTTTTGACCATGGACTGATTGAGCATCTCTTCATTTTCATAAAAGTGCCAAATCTATCCAAACTATGCTCATACATAATATGTAAATACGCAGATAAAAACGATGACTACTGCTAACTCATACTCCATAACAACAAACATCATATTTTAATGGAGGAGCTAATAAATCGGTCGAATTTATTGGACGAAATTGAGTAGTAAAAACCTTAAAGTGAGATGATGACTTGTAAATACATCCTATCCTCTCTTTAAAATTGTATATGCATTAAGGAAAGTAACCTTGATTGCCAACTGCAAATCATATAAATTTGCCAATTTGCTATATTTCTAGTATAAAAAAGAGTGATGGTTCGTCATTCACTTGGGTTGGTCTTTGAATCAATAAATAAACTTGGAGTGCAGTATTTCTAAAATAAAGTTTGTCTACTAAATGAACTCATGAATGAGGCCAGCATGGACAGTCCTTATCTCAACAATCTTTTTGCTGTTATTTTTTTACTTATTCCGGTTGAAATAAACTATGAGTTGTTTTTTAAGTTAGGGGGGATGGTAAAAAAAATGTAAAAGCTCTTATTAAGGATAATGGAAAAGATGATTTAAACAGACAAAAGATATAAATAAAAAATGCCAACGGATTAAATGTGGTGGTCTTATCTCATCACCAACCCATCTAATAGCTAAAACTATTATCGAATGCTATTTATTGTGAACAGCCTTCAGATAAAGAAAGAATGGGTATGGAGATTTTACAGTGCAGCTCTTGACGAATCTAATACTGGTAAAGTTCAACAGGAAGCACTGATCATAATCAAAAAAAGAATCCGTGATAGAGACAGAAAGTAGAACATTCTTGATTTCCTTCACAAGCATCAGATACCAAGACAGCTTTAAAAATTGCAAGCCAGTAAAAATATGATAATTCGGGAGAAATCAGGGGAGCTTTTAGATGAAATATTAGGACCTCTTACCGAGGAAAGCGAACATCATGATTTATGAGAATTATACGAAAAAATATTCAATCATTATTTGACTGCTCGATGGTGATCCTCAAGGGTCTTCTATGACTGAAATCTGTTCTTTTTTTTGCGGTTCAGGTATCCATTAACTGCATTTTTAATTCGATAAAAAGAGGAAGGGGTATCCTTGTTGTTCGATGGATGCAGTTTACAGCTCAAAAAATCTAAAACTTCTGCAGTGTGAGCATAGCAATCTTATCTTGACCTACCATTGAACGTCATAATGCCAACACATGCACTTTCCAGTCCATCAACAAAGGTAAACACATTTCCAACTTTCTTTTCAATATCAAAAGAAATGTTTTGCAGTCTACAAAGATGAAAAAAGGTTTGCATTCTCAATTCTTTGATTGCTGGATGTTGCAATAAAGGGATATACAAAGCATTGCTTTCTTTTGAGATAAAATTTTTAAGATAGTGTGCTGCGGAATATTGATTGAGATGACATTCAATGCTATTTAAGTAGATGATTCTATTTTAAACTGGAGTCATTGTCTCTAAATATTATTATCAATACTTTAGTTTGGAGGAGGAATACTGAGAAATTAAAAAGTGAAATACCCAAAGAACTTTTACTGTTTTAGTCGTTGGATAATGTTGTTGATTTGCAGGGGTGGTTTGATAAGATTGGAATCGAAATATGTAGCAACTGTTTTATGTTTATTTGTAATTTTAAAATAACTGCATAGAAACTTCCATTCTCCATCTGGCTCGATTTATACAGTAAAACAACTGTTCTACAAATCTGTTTCGAAGTTGTTAATGGAAGCCTCAATAATACCTCCTCGAGTAAAAAAATGCTTAAGGTATTATGATTGATTGGGGTATATCCTTCGATCGACTGGTATAATTCGTTCCTATTGATCAACAATTAGCGAAGTCTAAAGGAGGCTATAAATATCCTCTCTATACGTTTTTTCCTGATTTTTATTTTCTTCTCCAATTTTAGATAACATTTTCTTTCCTAATATTTTTGCAATATCAAGAGTGGCGACTCCTCTTGATCCATTTTCATTGTCAATCTTAAGCACCCATCGTTTTACATAGGGATATCTATAAATCAAGTTTGTGAGCTAGTTTAATAGATTTGATTAGTTATAAATATCGATAGAATAGGGCAAAATTCCAAAACCTTCATCTTTGGATTAATATAAATTCTATTGAAAGGTTTTGCACCCAGCTCTAGTTGACAAATATAACATTTTTTGAGGTAAACTACTATACAGCGGCACATTAAGCCAACTGCAAAGCAGAATATAGTCATTACTTGGATTAGAAGGCACAATATAAGCGTATTGATCTTTAATTATCTTTTTTATTTTATTCAAAGCCTTAGAGCAATAATAGAGATGCTGAGTAAGTGCTGGATTGCTTGGCAATTTTTCATTGAATTAAGGGGATATAAAGGTGATCCGACTATCGATTCGTTATTCTGATGATCCTAATTGCAGCAATTTTTTGTAATAATTGAGGATTTAATTGGTGAGACTGATAGGAGAGACATATATTATCCTAGTTTCAATCAAATTATTGTTAATTGCAACTTTAAATATTCGACAGAGTTCACTGTTTTGCTTTTCAAGATATTTCTACACTGATATCTTTTGCCAATCGTTCATGTTATGGGATGGAATGTGAATTTAGTACTTGACTCGCGCTGATATTTCTTTCTTTCGGTATGTGCTCACAAATTATTTTTGGATTTATTCAAACTTCTTTAATTTTTATATTTGTCTTTAGAAGATGCGTTGCTTAGTCTATTTATGGAGAAGGTAGCATCGGTATTGCTGCTGAATTTTTTTTGCACTCCTCCATCTCTTCAATTCTACTTTAAATTTTTTGACTTATCGCCATCTCCGTAAATTTGATTGGATTAAGATGACTGCTCTCAGCATTCCTTTCTTACCAAAGAAACGAATTCCTGATTGTTTACGATTTTACTCACTTATGGCTTAAGCATTTTAGCAGCAACCGAGCAGATCATGAGTTGTCATCTTTTATCCATTCTTTACTCTGTCTATGAGATCAAAAATTAAAGCAGTTTGAACAACAATAGAAGTAATTTTATAATGCTGGGCGAATTTTTATAGAGCTTTGATAATTGGTTCAATTTCTTCCCATCTTTTATGATATATTTTTTGAAATTTTAGAAATACTTTGCTATCGTTTTGGCACTTGAAATCATTAATTTTTATACTAATATGAAACTCTTATTTCGGTAATTCCTCTTTATGCCCAATACCCAACTATTTTTCTTTCTCTTTAGCTCTAATGAATGCTGATAGTTTGTAATCTTGCATATTAGGATTAATTTGAGGAAGTTTTCCTTCGCTTCTTCGTGATTAAAATGTTCTTGAAAAGGCTTTTTTATTCATGGCATCAGTTGATACTTTTTTGTTTCTCTACCAGTAGTTATACATCAAGGCCTTAGCTCCTGACATTGAAGATAAACTGGTAGTAATTCCATTTTCTTTTTCGGCAGGTTCTGTTTTGGTGGCAGAAAGAGGTATTAGGGTTGGGGTATTTAGAATTTGGACAAAATTTTATTACATTTTACTATCTGGATGATTTGACAACTTTTTAGAAGAAGGTTGAATATACGGGGCAACTTTATTCGCTTATCCTAAATGAAAAATGAAATACGATTGGACTCGATTTGCGAAATTTTATGAATATATTTGTCTAGATTGTCTTTACTTTTGACCAAGGAAATGGTGGTCATTGTTTATGCAGAACGATTATGTTGCATGATGCTTGCAAGGAATAGAAATTAATTAAATATAGAAATAATCAAACCTCTAATAAGTTTATAATGATAATTTGATAAGAATATGATGAGTACACCTAACAATATGATCATGATTACCCAATCTTCTCTCTGAGTTATATCTCTGCAAGAATCAACTCAAATATAGTCTAAGAGCCTCTATTGAATGAAACTGATGTTATTCAATTCAGTATGGATCTAAAATAATCGAATTGAAAGTTTACAACAGCATTCATTTCTTTAATATTATTGATTAGATCGTTTTCTATTTTGATGATGTTGTATTTTCAATTTTTGAACTCCTTGATTTTGATCAAGGACTCTAAATGTTGATAAATATTTAGTATTAGTAAAGGTCAAATTTCATTTTCAAAATAATGAATTCATGGACCTTTTTGAAGAGAATTAACTATGAGTTTAATGATAGAAATTCTCACTTGAAAAAAATTAATTTTAATAATAATCCTCATCAAGGTTATTTTTTGTATATCTTTTATTATTGGATTTTAGGATTGTGAATGCTAATGTATTAACTTAAATGAATTTTAGAACAAAATTGTTAGAGAAAATTTTTATTAATGTGGCTTTATTTTATGTGAAATTTACAATTTCAAAATCACACGAGAAGCTTATTTCAAGTAGAATAGACTTAATCCAATTTAAGATACGAATATACGGCTATTAACTGCTGATTAATTTTATTATTTCCTGATTCTATCATTACAATCAGTGTCAATAAAGTCAAGCCATTTAAGCTCATCTTTGCTGAGTTAGCAGCTCAGATAGTGGGAGTTCATTATCACTTACTTAATTGACAATAGTTTTTCTTGAATGAGCAAAAAAGATAAATATATTTTAATCTTTGTTTCATTTGCGATCTCATATTATGACGATGACATCAATTCCTGAACGCAAGTAAGTATACAATGTCATTAGCAGAGATCTCTGAATGTTTCCATTCTATTCTGTTGCTTCAGCCTATCACAAAGTATAATTTGATATGATTAATACTATATACTATAGTTATAATTTAGTAATAACTATCATTAATATTATGTAAAGTAGATTTCAAACAAATAAACTAAATCAGTAATTATTTACTAATTAATATCGTCAAAATGGTCATTAAGGACAAATTGTATAATTTAGTTAAATATACATTGGGTATCCTTTTTAAAGGAATATCATATTAAATATAATGCTTTGTATTTGCGATTTCCCTCCTAAAAATAAACAACAATCATTTATAATAATATTTAATAAATATGCAAACCTTCAAAGAAATTCCTTTCCAGAACTATATCGTACATTTTTACCTCCGTAGGAACTAAAATTCAATAGCAAAAATTTAAACGAATTGGCCCAACAATAAGCATTAATCAAGTATAAGCGAAATGTATTGACTAAATAATTAAGGCTCAACTACTAGCTGAAATATTCACCTTCCAAAACAAAAAGGGAGATATCTTTAAAAGCTAAGATTGCATTACTCAAGGTACAAAATCAAGTATTCAGAGCAAATTGATGAGCTGTCAAAACAAATCAAGGAAGAAGAGATAAACAATGAACAAGAAATTTAAGAAGTGAGGAAAGTTTCAAAAATTTATTAGGAAGTCAATACCAACATTAAAGAAATTAGTTCCAAAGAAGAACTTTTCAATATTATTGATTCGTTAAAACAAAATGGTCTCTATGACGAATGCCATCCCTATTTCGTATAAAGCTCTCCGTTTTATTTATCAACAACTGAGGATGACTACTTGGAAGTCACAAAGAGCGAGTAATTTACTGATGAGGGTCTTTCACTTCTATAAATCAATTGATTTTCATTCAAAAGATCATAATTAGGATAATTATTCATATTAAGCAATAACGAGTTAAAAATATTCAAATCATTCTCAAAATATTTCAGCCACAGTTTAGTTCATCAACAAACTATTTCCATCCTCAGAAAGATTGTCTTTAAATCCTGTCTCCTTGGTCTCTCGTAATTTAACTGTAAAGAAATAAGAACCTGCCAAAAGAAGACCAATGATAAAGTTAGGGTGAATAAAGCGTTCAGAAAAAAAGCTATCAAAGATAAAGGATACCATATACATGAGTTTAGTAATAAATCCAAGAATGCCTAATGCAAAGTGTCTGATTGAGGTTGGAAACAGTTCAATACTATAAATTGCTAAAAAGGTGTTACCGAAACTCATTAAAATGCGAATAAATATGTCGAGAATTAAGACTATTGCTTTAGAGAATCCAAAGTATTCATCACGAGGCTGTATGAAATAGAAACAGAGATGGACGACAGCTGCCACCACTAGTAGCCTTTTTATTACGAAAACACGACCCCAATTGAGACTGGTGACGATTGATCCGAGGTACGCAATAATTTCAATAACTCCTGCCAGAGCAATATTGAAAGAGTAGGATCGATGAGGATTCAGCTGATTTTTAACACTTGTGAAATAACTGAGACTGATAACAGACCATATGATGCTAAGAATGATCACACGAATACGGATGGAGTTAAATTTTAAGAGGGAGGCATACGAATGATGTACTTGATAGGATGAAATGTTTCCACCTTGCAATATCCTTTCATAACTATCCATTTTTTATTTGTAATCCACTTCTTCTTTAAGCTGATATCCTGCAAATTTTCTACTGTTGATATAGGCTATTTCTTCAATGATAGATTTTACCTTTCCGAATTAATGCTTCGTAAGACAGAATCTAGGCGAATCCCGAACCTGATAGTAGACAAAATAAAGTAGAACAGTGAGCGGTATAGCTGTTAAAAGAAAAATAATTCTCCAATTGATTAGAACGAGGCCAATTAAAGCAAGTACAATTTGTCCGATAGCCCATCCGATTGAAAGCACCATTGGTGTTGCTGCTCGAGTCACTTCACCAGTTACTTCAGAAATTGAAAGAAGAGAAGCATTATAAAATCCTCGAAAGCCAGCGTTAAAAAAGAATACACCGAACGAGAAAAGCCAAGCACTACCTGAAACACTGCTCAAATACAATCCTCCAATCATCATTAAGAGGGATTCTATAACTGCATATTTGCGTCCTTTTCTCTCAATTACTTCTCCATAGTATAGACTACCGATAAATCCTCCATAAAGAAAAGCCTAAAAGCAAGTACGCAGATATGCTTTGCGATCACAGACAAGGTCAAAACTATATGCAACGCTTTTAATGTCAGGTGATAGAGTGTGAGTTTCACGAGCGCAAACTGCTTTTTCACTGCAATCCTCTCCCGGTTAACAAACAAATTGAGCATGTTGGAAGATTATGGGGAAGCCCATCTGAATGAAAGATGAGAAAAGAAAGACGAGTGTAAAATTAATGAGCATTCTAAACTGATAAATATGATTGTTTCCTGCTCTTTAAATCATTTCTTAAATGGTCAGTACTTGATCTGCGTGTCTCGACTGCTGCCTCATCATTTTTATATTGTGTATATCTTAATTCAAAAAAATATATTTGAATATTAATCAGAAAAGAATTGTATGAGTAATTGATAAAATCTAATAGAAATCAGATTTTAAAAGAGTATTAATTGATTGGAAACATCACTCAAATTATTGAGTTTTAAGATGAAGGCAGTTATTTGTAGTGTTATTTTATGTACCTGTCAGGTCGAATAATCATCAATTTCTAGACGATTTCGATGACTTGATAAGGAGTGTATTCGTCAGGACGAGGTCTTGAACTTTGAGACATCCGAGAGTTTATTATCTTTTGTTTGAAGTAGCTGGGAATGTTGTTATAGCCGATAAGACTGCCCACTAAAGCCATTACAATTGCACAATTGGCATCAGTATCGCCTCCTTTTAGAAGAGTCTTCAATAAGCTTTCCATAAATTTGACCTATTTTTTGTTGATTTCAATGCACGAATAAGTAAAACACGTTTTAAGTTTGCCAACGTTACCCCTTCCCTGAATTTAAATATCTAACTATACATAACGCCACAATTATCTTAATTTTTAACTTCCTCGAGAATACACCCATTTCGAGGCTTCGTAAAAAGCAAGTTCTTGATCATGAGTCTTGAAGATGGTCCTAAGCATCATTCCATAAATGATTCCTGTCTCAATGACCAACTAATTAGGGCAAATGAGTGAGAGTTCATCTACTTTAATGAATTTATACCCTTTATTAATTTGCAAAAATCTCGTTAATTTAGATTGAGGCCCCAAACCGCCAATGGTAGAACTCTCACTAATCCCAGATTACTTTCCTGCAAACAATTTTTTTATGAATTCTTCTTAAGGACTTCCCCTAAACCCTCAATTTAAATGGTTTTTTATTGGTGTTTTTATCGTCGAATTTCTACTAACGAAAGAATAAAAATTGCTGAAACGTTAAAAGGTTTGCTCTCGAGCCATTATAAGTAACGTTTAGCCATCATATCACTATTGTAAATGGATCCTCCATCTATGAGTCCATATGCTGCAGACAACATAATTTCTGTCTGATCTGTGCCTTGACCGGGCCCAATGTTATATGTCCCTCCTCCGTTCATGATCAGCGCCCCAGGAATTTCTGGTACATTGTATATTTTATAAGCAATATGTGCACCAACGATATCTCCCACAAGAAAGCCAAAAAATGCTCCATACACTGAATCAAGTAAATCATCAGTTGCTATATTTGGGCATTTTCGATTTGAATGCAGCATGCGTTCAAGATGATAAGGCAGAGTCATGTTTTATTTATTGTGATGGACAATCGAAGCAGAGTGGCAGCGTTTTAAGTTGACCGGTTAGTAAAAATTTTCAGTCTTACTAATAAAATTTTTCCTCTTTTCCTCGAGAATAAGTTACTTTATCGTTTCACTTATCTCATCATTATCCATTATGACTGATTCCAGATCCTTTGATCCTCGAGATCCCTCCGCAGAACCATCGGACATCTCATACGATGATGCGGAACGTATCTCGAACATCTACGTTGCCTTATTTTACATTTTATATAAATTATCAAAAAACGACATTTATTATGATCATGAACTAGTGTTGCAATGATAAAACGGTATAAATTGCCAGTACGTGATGGTTTTAATTCATCAAGCTAAAAACTGGAGTTGAGTGAAATAAAAAGGTTTTATCACTATAAAATAGTAATAGGATATAAATTATAAGATAAAATTATTTTTTTAATCTTCCTTATCATTTTTATATATATTTATCGAAAATAGCCAATTATTGCATTTTATTCTTTGGTATTGAAGGAGATTTGTCTCGATACTTGTTAATTTGGTATTTTACAAAATGTATCCCCTAATAAACAATATTACTATTAGCTCAAAATATCTGAGAAATCATTTAAAATATTTATGAAGAACAAGTCTCTTTTGATTAATATTATTAAGTATCTCCAGTAAAATTGAAATTAACAAAATTGATAAAATTATATCACATATATCAATAGACAACAATCAATTATCAGATAATTCCTCCTCTGAATGTTGCGCTAAAACTTCCTCCACTGGCGCAAAATTAATAGAAGGTACTTCTTTTTTCTGGTCATGTGGCATAATGTTTAGTATCTTAAAGACATATCTGCACCAAGGCCTCTCCTTATTTTCTGATATGTGCTGAAAGGTTTAAATGTAACCACGATTGAGTACTTCAATAACCTCAGAGCATATTGTGATGTAATTTTTAAATAACTGCTTCTCGCCTAATCGTAAAATTATAATATTCCTCAAATTTTAACTCAATTTTGATGACTTTAATTTCACTATATCTTCCTATTATGTTGTCGGATATTATTTTAAACTTTTCTCGCATATTGCTTTTAAGTCATTCCATATAGCTATTTATACCTACATGGTTAGCGGAGGAGTTTTTGCTGGTAAATAAGGATCATTTGTTATTTTTATCCCTGAAATTTTCTGAATGAGAGGCATTTTACTTAAAGGACTGCAAGCTGATTATAGTCTTCAATATTCTTAAATCGAAGAAAACCCATTGATTAGTAAAAATTGTTATCGTCCATACATCTAGAGATGCGTAAAATCTTCAGTCCTTCTTTCTTTTTTATCATTTAAAGTTTTTTGGCCCGAAAGGACCCATCCAACTCTACTTTCAAACACTGAATAAAGGATAAGTTACAATTTGATTTTCAGGGTTATTCTAAAGCAGGAATCCATAATTGAGAAGGTATCGAGAATTACATTTTTTGCCATAACTGTCACAAACTTAGACTCCTGCTGGCAAATCGACTAGACTTTCAATTGCAAATCCTTGTTAAGCTTGTATATAATTCCAGGATGTTTCCTTGGGAAGCTTATGGTTGAGCATATCTGCAAATGGAGCGAGGATGTCTGTTTTAACTCCATCAATATGCAATCCAAACATGCGGCTTCCAACCATAGTACGGGCCCAACAAAAATCCTTAAATTTATATTTGCGAAAAGATTCAGAACATGCGAAGACCCTGTCATAATCTCTCTTCAGATCAAAAACTTTTTCGTGAATCTGCAAGAGGAAAGGCGATCCTATGAGTTAAATTAAATCTTCATTGGTGTAGTTGATAGGGAAGCTACTATGATCCTTTGGCAATATATCTAAGTACAATTTCCAATGTGAAGCCTCACCCTTACTGATCTCATCAAGAAGAAATACTGCCAAAAAAGTATGTTTTGGCGAAAACAATTCAATATTTTTCTGTATAACTTACAGGCAAATGGGATTAAGGCGAGCCATTTCAAGAGTAATCAACTATGATCGAGGAATGAAAACAATCCTCTCCTTCTTCTGAATAGATTTTATGTTACTTGTATGGGTTTGACTGATACTGCACCTCGATAGCCTTATTGAAAATAAACAATCGAGAGGGATTCATATAGAGCTCCATGAGAGTATAACCAATTCTTCATGCCGGTAATTATAGTTTGTTATTGCGGGGAAAGTTTCGAAAATTTGGTCTTCTGATTCATGCTCGGAATTATTATTTATAATTAACGAGTCAAGCGAGTTTAGTTCGGGTAAGTGTATTGAAATAATAAATAATGCCCAATAAATCATAAGTATGCTTATAAATTGATGAAATTTATGCTGCCAAATATCAGATCAGAACTACATTTATTAATCCGATAAGATATGATAATCAATTGATAGTCAAAGTAATCTTACATCCGAATTAGAGTTTTAATTGCCTTTAAATAAATTAACAATAGATTCATCAGCCATTTTTGTACTTAAGAAGATATCGTTCTAAAGATTAAAACATTATGATTTAAATTAATTCCAGGGATAAGCTGGAATATGATTGTCTATGGTCTATTATTGAGCATAATTATTAATTAAATTGTTGTCAATAAAATAATAAATAAAAATATATCTTATGTAGTAGTTGTTCAATAAATCCACTAAGATTTTTACTATCTATTTATTTATCAATATGAAATCTTTAAGCGAATTCGCTGCTGACGGAGAAGTCTTCCAGGATGCAGTTGTGCTTCCTTAGTTCTTCTAGACCAATCTGGTCGACCCTGCACGTGTCGTCAAAGTGTTCGCCAACGACCCTCAAGGACATATCCGCATCTTTTACTATCAATATCTCAAACTGTGCTTTGAATTAGAAAACATCAACTTTGATTTCTACATTCGCAAAATCGAGGAAATTATTAACTCATCCTTTCACTTCATCTTTTATGAAGACGATAACCCCGAAATTTTTAATGACACTCAAGCAAAGAGTCTTATCATGGAGTTCTTTGGAGTTTTAGGAGAAGGTCATGGCAACGTTCAGAACTCACTTAGTCACTACCCTATCATGGACTACATTTTTGTCAATTTCTTTCGCAGTTTCCTCATCTTGATGGAAAAGGCGGACTCTTTGGACTCGTACATTCCAAGAGATGAGCTTCTTGGCTTTTTATGCCCTTACTTCGGAGTGGAAATCGAAATGCATAATTAATGCATCAAGTACGTAGAGAGCGATATCTTCGTTTATGAATTCAATCAGAATGCTATTTATATGGCATACATGGATTATGAAAGATAAATCCAAAGCCAAAGCCCAGCAACAGCTTCTTATCAGCAAGAAGAACCTCTGCCTCCAGTGGCTCAGCCAGTTGCCTATGAACAGGTTTAAATTAATCCTACAAATTTTACAGGCGGAAGTAAAAGAAATGAGATCATTAAGGATAGTTACATTGCTGATGAATTTATGGACTATACTTCAAAGACTTAACCGACAAATTTAAATGCAAAGGTGAAAGGCCCACTGAAATAATCGGGGACTTTAGATCACTAAACCTCTGAAATTCCAAAATAGCCCACTTATTCTTATTAATCTTCTCACTTTAAATAGGAATCAAAATCATATGGCTAATCTAACAATATAGTAAACGAGCTTGAACTCGCTACTTATAAGGCTACTTAATTTAGCAGCTACTCGGAAACTATAAGTGAAAAAACAAACTATTTTGCTGAAAGTAAAATAAATTAAATTGTTAAACCTGCTCCTACAGTTTCTCAGCCAATCAAGGAAACATTCATTGAGCCAGTAAATAAAATAAATGAATCTCCTCAAACCAGTCAATTGAAGCAGCAATATCAAGTAAATCAATTTAATTCTTCTTATTCGCCTCAATACAATTATAGCCCATCTCCTCAACCTCAACCTCAATACAATCAATATAGTCCATCACCACAACTTAATCAACCTCAGTATAATTCAGTGAATCCGCCTTTCCAGCCTCAATTCAACCAATTCAGTCCATCTATTCAGCCTCAGTACAATCAATTTAGTCCATCTTCTCAACTGCAATACAATACATATAATCAACCTCCTTCACCTCTCCTTCCTCAAAAACCTCAATACACCTAATCTCCTTTAGTAAAAACTAATCAATTATCTCAATCAGGTGTGGCTAAACAACAGCAAAGCAATCAAGGCAGTGCCGTCCAAACAAATCAGTTGACTTCAGTTCAAGGAACTCAAAAGCTAAGTCAAAGATATCAAAATGTTGATGCTGACCCATAACCTTTAATTTATAATCCAAAAAAAGACAGTTTTCTAGTAGGAGCTTCTAAGAATCAAACTTCCAGTGAAGTAAGAGTTTCAACAAGTTTAGCAGGAGGAATACCGAGCAAAAAGAAGCCCTTTGGTCTCAATATTTCGGAAGAATTTACCAACTCTCAAACACTAAAATGCATGGCATAGCCTCATCGTTCGAATGTTCAAAACATGAAAGATAGAGCACGCGCCTTCCGCAATTCTTTGGTAAAATATATCAAGTGAGAATGATTCCAACAAAATATTATTTGATAAAATATTATTTTTTTAAATATTAGGATTATGATTTAAGGGAATATTGGATCACCTTTAACTCCTTTATAAAATTAATTTTATTTTTTTATCATAATGATTGCATTCTTATCCCTCAGGATAAATTTTGATTAGGAAGGATGTTATTAAGAGAGAAAAGCCATTTATTATTATTTGATTTGGTTGATTTTATTTAATCAGTTTAAATTATCCTTATTAAACTTATAAACTTTTAGAAACATAAATTATGTAAAAATCATGAAAATGCGAAGAAAAATAATAACCAAGGAGAGTTGTTTTTATTAATCTCTACTGTCACTCCATGCTGATTCAAATGTTCCTTAATTTTTAAAAATCAAAATCCCTGAAATAGCTATTATTCTATAATCTTCAACTAATTAATTTTCAAGTTTTACCTCACAGCTATTATTGTTCATCATAATTGTTAAACATTTATTCCATTCATTGAGGTAAATTTATAGCTACTCCTAGCGAATAAACTTTGTTTATCGAGTTGTTTGGTTCTAATTTTTTATTCGAAACTCTAAGATTTATATTAAAAAAATCATCTACAGAAGTATCGTTAATCCTTAATATATAGTGAAATTATCTTTAACTATGTAGCTTCCTCAGCAGGCCCATTAACTATTGATTTTATTCATGATTTCCGTAAAAAAATAGAATGATGAGCTCATCATGTTTTTTGAGGTGTTTAATCCTGGCATCTTAACCAAGTCCTCAATAACATCATAAGTTATCTATGTTAAAATTAAGGCTAAAAGAAGTAATATTGATGGTTAAATCATCATTTTACAGTTTGTAAAGCAGATGTAGAAGACGGGGGATATTATAATTTTACACCAAACGAAAATACATACAGTCGTAACAAAGTAACTGAAGTTCTGCAATCATCAACAAGGATGATGCATTTCCAACAGACACATTATTGATGAATATTAAGAATTGCTCAAAAAATCATTTCGAATCTGTAGAATTTGAATTCTGCGATTATTGTTAGAGAGGGGATATCTATTATTTAGAAGACCTAGTCTAAATCGTCAGGTTTTTTTGGCTAAATATGAATTGTTTGATAACTGATGGCTAGTTTTGCAAATCTTCAAACCACTATTCATCAATTTATATCACCAAGAAATGATTTTAATATCTTTTCCCTTTAAAAGACTGTCAAACTTCGGTGAGTTGATTATTCTTAAAATCATTCTCTCAAACACATCCGAAAGGGGTTTTACAAAATATCCACTGTTCCAGTTTATAAATAGAAGAATGAGATAATCAATCATATAATATTTAAAAATACTTAGAAGATGTCATACATTCGCGTTCCATAAAATGTGATGATATTTCAACTATTCAATTACGAAACTTCATCCATGCCAAATTAACATAGATTATTTTTTAACTATGAATATGTACTAAATTGCTTTAATGCGTTTTAGTCACAGAAAACAAGCTCATTACTAACACAATGTGATACAAATAATTTACAATTGCCTTCTAATGCTCAATTAGGTACTTAGATACACTAAAGATTCCCTGCAGTTGATTAGAACTTGAAACGACGGACAATGGAAAGAAGCGCCAAAAAAGAGATTCTCAGTGCCAAAAAGAACAGTTAGTCTAATATTATTAATCAATTCTATTCATTTTTTAGTCATAGGTTCAAATCACAGAAAATTGTAGAAAATTGCGCCCGGCTGATTAAAAAATAAAGTTTATAAATTTAAAAAATACTCCCTATCTTTTATATGACCATTAGATTTATAAATTGCAAGAGAGGACGCAAATATGTTAACATGGCCATGTTTTTAAAACTTTTCACAGAGGAATAGTTCTCTGAATACCTGAGTGAGATAAAATACAAATTTTAGTAGTTGGGCTTCTTAAATATAGATGAACTCTGCCAAATTTTTCGCCGATGTGCGAGATATTTTTTTAAGTAAGTTAGTATCAATGCCATACTGACTTCAAAACGTATATCAATCGTTTCCAAATCTGAGCACCTGAGGAGAAGGAGAAAATTATTGCCAGTCATTGGAAATCTATGATCACTTTGTTTATATATTGTGTTATTTTTCAGCAAAATTATTTAAGGTGCAATTCATATCTTATGTATTTAATTTTTAAGGAAGATTTTGAATTGATTTTTGAGAAGCAGATAAAAAGCTAAATAATTTTGTAATTTGCTTTTTAGTTCTATTTATAATTTTGAAATAGAACTAACAGATTCTATTTATCAAGTATTCTTAATTAAAAATAATAAAAAAATAGTATTAACACTAATGACATCATTTCAATCATCCTATCAACATAAAAATAGATGGAAATTTAAGACATCTGAAAATTAAAAAATATAGGATTGATCCAATGATACACTATAGAACAATAATTAGGTTAGTCTAGGTTAGTCAAAGATTATACTCCATCACAAAATTACCAAGTCCGCTGAGAGATTATTAATCATTCGTGCATTTGTTAGCTGAATTCTTTGATGATTACCTTATGGCATTTGATAATAAGATAATAAAGGATTTAAAAGAATATCAAATTTCAATAATATAATTATCTTTTGATTAATTTAATTTATTGCACTTATCTTAAGCCATTTATCAATTGAATACTTGAAAATCAACTTCTTTCATATCATTAAATTATCGATCTATAATTAAATGAAAAAGGAATTTAAACTTATTTGTAAGATGTTATTTATTGATTTCAGATCAATAATACCTAGGCCCAAAACCCATTCCCATACCTCCATTCATCATATTGTTGCCCATATTCATTTCCATTCCGCCTTGGGACATCTGATAATTGCCTTGATTCATTTCATTCATTCCTTGATTCATTTGATAGTTTCCCATATTCATCTCCTGTCTTCCCATCTGCATATCAGCCATGCCCATAGCATAGTTACCTTGAGCCATTTCCATCTGTCCTCTAGCCATTTGCATTTGACCCATGTTGCGTTCCATGTTGCCTTGGTTCATATCCATCTGTCCATAGTTGCGTTCCATCATTCCGTTATTCATGTCCATGCTCCCTTGAAATTCGAGATTGTTTCCCATATTGTATGGGTTTCCATAACCAAAATTTCCGTTCATATGATGATTGCCAAAAATATATTAATTTGATTCGATCTTTCATGATCTATAAATTGTTATGCTCCGATAACCACTCCAAAAATTGGGTATGAAAGAAGATAAAGATAAGGCTGTCGGGAATTCTCTTCGTTATTAGACAAAAATATTCTGTTTCTGAGATAAAAATGATTGCTCGATAAAAATGTTTCCATCTATTCCATGGAATTAAACATCACAATATTTAAACTATTTGTAGGATGCTTCTAAAAATAATGGGAGTTTCATGTTTGAGTATTTCGATAAAACAATCATAGATTGATAAAATCTACATATCAGCTAAATTATTGATAAAATTTAAAAGTTAAGATTTTAAGTTTTTTAAGTTTTATTCTGGATTGAAAATAATATAAGAATTGTTGTGTTAGAGCGAATATCATAGATAATAGTAATCTAATACAATTTCAACCCAGAATAAATATATAGTATTCTCCTCGAAGGATAAACTAAACAGAGAATATAACAATAAGTCTAAACTAGCAACAGTGGAGCGCGGTATCATCATGATGCTTAATTTTATATTAGTGCATGGGAGTCTTAACAGTTATCTTGCAAATAATGTAATCTAAACAATATTTAGGTAAAATGTTAATTTTATCAACTATTAACTTAAGTACTTGCTCCTGATGTTGAATGGCAAAGACTTCATATTATTTTAAAAATATTTTTAGAAATATTGCGCTTTCAACTAATTTTTTGAATGAATTTATGAATTTTTTTTTCTTGAAAATATATTAAAAAACTTAGCGCACACAAATCAATTTATTTTTACTATCATTTGAAATTAAAAAATTATTCCTTTATATTTGAGCTAGATTATTTTCTATCCAACTAAGTGAATTCCTATTTATGTTGCAAGGTTTTTTATTAATACCTATTTATTTTTTGTCGATTATATAAAAAATGCAATGTTATTAGATGATAATATAGAAACTCCCTTCAAAGAACAATATCATTTTACCCATTTCATATTGAATTTATTTATTATTTCTTGTTTATTTGGAAGAAGAGTTTTAAATATTATATAATATAGATATATAGATAGATAAAGTATTATATAATATATAAAATGACTTTAAAAAGGATTGACAAAGAGTTTCTTGATATGTCAACAATAAATCCTGTCCCAAATTTTTCAGTTTGTAAAACGGAAGACCCTTTTCATTGGCAGGCAGTTATGAGCGAACTAGACGGCAGCGTTTATGGGGGTGGAATCTTTTGGCTAAATATTCGTTTTCCTAATGATTACCCTTTCAAGCCTCCAAAAATAAATTTCATCACTAAAATCTTTCACACAAATATAAATGGAAATGGATCGCTATGCCCTTATCATATGTGCGATGGAGTATTATAATAAAAATGGTCAGCTGCATTGACAATATCAATTGTATTAAAAATGCTTAAATAATCTGTTCTCAATCCTGTTTGTTGTGACTTTGTCGATTTTGATCAATTATTTCTGGTCAATAGGGCAAAATGGGATGCAAAAGCTAGGGAATGGACCAAAAAATATGCACAATGATTATATATCATGAAATTAACTTTAGTCTCCATGAACTAAAATCAAATATATTGCTGAGCTTTGCAACTTAAATAGACTATGAAAATAAACTATATATTTATTCCAGTTTAAAAATCAGAGTATTGGGAAGGCGAAATATATAGATTATTCTGCGGACCTTTCATGATGATCGATTTGCTGCCGTAACTGGTTCGCTTCCCTTTGTCGCACTGGCTTCTTGCAGATTTTTTATACTTTTTGTATTATTGTTTTTGTATTTATATATTTTATAATTTCTTTAACACTCTATCTTAAGAAGTGGTTTCATATTTTTTAAGGCTTTTTGAGTTGGATTTGAAGCATATTAAACGATTATAGTTCGAGATATTTGCCCTTGTCCCTCGATAACTTGCAGATTCCGTAATTTATTACAGCAATTAAACTCAATAAAGGAGAAAATGTGAAGTAAAACTGCCCTTGAAAAATATCTATCTTGCCATACTGCGATATGAATTTGAATGGTCGCTTTACGGCTAATATTAATACAAGAATCTCACTGAGTTATTACAATGAATAATCATAATGAAAACAGCATTTTGTCCAAAGAAGATCCATCTTTTGTTGTTGATTTGTTTTTATGGGTGAATTAATCAAACCATTGCATCGTAAAACATTTTATGATTAATTTTAAAGCATTTAATATTCTTAAAAATGTATTTAAAGATTTTCATTTTAAATAGATTGAATAGAACATCATAATTGTTTGGTGTTAGGAGGTACCGTTATATAGCCTTGAACCATTTATTGATGGCCGAAGGGTAGAATATTAGCGAATGCGGCTTGAAGTTATTCTTTAAATATATAGCAAAAGGTAAATTCAGAACAAGTCTCTTTAAATTTATTATCTTTTGATTGTTGAGATTTTTTTCCACCTTCCTGATCGAACGTATTTTATCCTGTGAGGTAATTGGACTGCCATTTTAATAACTTTTCCAAGTACAAATTTTTGAGGAAGAGTGCAAACTCCCACGAAAGTTTATCCTCTTATTGAAATACTATAAGAAAATTCAGACCTTTATGCAGCTCAGATGAAAATATCATGCTTATCTGTTTAGAGATATTCATCAAATACTTATTTTAATTAAATTATATAATGTGAGTTTTGTATTTTACTTTTTATATGATCAACAGGATTGACTATCAATATGACATTAGAGAAATTAAAAAATATGGTTTAAATAATTTAGATCAACACATTTGAATAGTTTAATTCATTAGTCTTTTGGCCCAAGTTTCACTAAAAATGTGCGGAGACTTAAATATGGTAAATTGATTTTCTATCAATAGAGCAAAAGCAGCTAATCTTAAGAAAAAATTAAATATTTACGATATGAAAGTTATAAATTATGCATAGTTTAATTTGATTAGATTCGATCTATTGATGATCAATAAGGGGGGTATCCATAGCCCATTCCCATTCCCATACCTCCATTCATCATGTTGTTGCCCATGTTCATCTGGTAGGCTCCTTGATTCATTTAATTGTTTCCAATATTCATCTGCATTCCTCCTTGATTCATCTCGTATCCACCAACAAATTTATCCTTGGCTCCTCGAAGCATGTCACCCACCCCAGATATGAAGTTTCCGTTGGCCATTTCCATGCGACCGCGATTTGACTCCATTTGTCCCACGTTATACTGCATATTTCCCATGTTCATGTTATTCATACCAGTTTGATATTCCATGCTTCCCATTCCCATTTCCATATTTCCCTGATAATTCATGTTTGCACCCATGTTAAAGCCAGGATTATAGCCCATATTTCCCATGTTGGGGTTCATACCATAGCCATAGCCTCCTCCGTACATGTACTTATAATTTTTATATTTTTCCTTGATGTAAAAGTGATTTTCTATTGCAAAATTCAAAGCCTTTAATAATAAAAATTAAAAATTCTCCAAATAGATATACATTTTTGATTGATAGGAACATCATTACATAAAAGGTTCTGTTTTTCTCATTCTGATTTTTTTGTAACCGACTCATTTTATATTTTAGGTTCAAAGATAATCTTTAGCGTTTCTCGTATTAATTTACTTTATATGGAGAATCTTTCAAGTCCTGTCAATAACTATAAAATATTGATTATTGAATATTTTAATCTAATATGATTTTCATTCATTGCGGAGTAGTCATATTTTGCTGGATAACCATCACATTCTCAAAAGGTATATTATTTGGAAATAGTTTCTATATCTAATCTTAATCATGAATTTACGCCCAAAAATGAACTGGATTACGTTAACTATCTAAAAATAATCCTAGGAAGACCTGACTTACCAACAGTTTTTTCTGCAGAATTAACCCAATTCACATCCCAACTCTCCCTTCCTAGAAATTATATTCCCTTCATTGTCATTGCTTTGATTTCTTAGGACCCTTCTAAAGATGTACATCTTCTCTGATATAGAAATTAAATCTTAGACAATAATAGATTGAGATAGAGTTAAAAGGACATTTACTTCAATAGGCTGTATTTGCAACTCCTCATCTGTTTATTATTTCAAGTTTACCTTGGACTGAGGAGAGTAATTTACAGAATTTGATTGAAGATACCAAAGACAAGGAAGATAAAGCAGTGCATGTGATTCGAGGCAATGCAAAGGAGATTAAAAAATTAGTTGATATGCTTAATATGGAAACAGATCATTACCAAAAATAGTAAAAATTAACTTGATCTGCCAGCTAAATGCTAACTTATTAATTAAATTACTAACATTCTGTAAATGTAAATATTAAAGTCTGTCAGCAGCAATTAATTTATTATGAGTTTTAAGTGAATAATGAACTAAAATGTCAAGAATAATCAATAATATGAATACGTCATAGATATATGATAATATTTGTAATACAAATTAAGGGGTTGGGGTTGGGGTTGGGGTTGGGGTTGGGGTTGGGGTTG
>Ga0302188_10000887_pt1 | contig 24211 bp, 29 predicted proteins | sample II_Bog_E2_1_FD_198783 | JGI IMG/M metagenome (GOLD analysis project Ga0302188, IMG submission 198783) | Peat permafrost microbial communities from Stordalen Mire near Abisko, Sweden - II_Bog_E2_1 | ecosystem: Environmental > Terrestrial > Soil > Wetlands > Peat | place: Sweden: Abisko...
CAACCCCTATTCGATTATTGTTTTGATATCTTTGAATCGTTGCGAGCGATGAATTGTCATGAGTAAATAGGGTCGCTATATTTACGACCACTGAATCATATATATATCTATGTAGTCGACTTAAAAATACCTAACAAATTTACTAACAAAGAAACAGTACGATAAATTTCTCGCTGAATACAAAAGACTGCTAATGAATTAGGACTGCAAAGAAAGAACAACCGAATTTAAGAAGATTGAAGATTAATATTTCAAGGTCACGTCTTTAATTAACAAAGTCGATGATTACTTAAAGAAGCTCACAGAATCTAATTAAGGATGGATTGTTAGTTAATTAGCACATGAAAAATCTTACATTGCCATCGACAAAAATGTAAATGTAATTTAAGCCAAATATGAAATTGTTTTTAATACTGGACTGTAGCACCTATGTAAATTACTTAGCCTGACTTCTTCGTACAAGGAAATCATTCCTTTTTGTTATCAATCAAAGAATATTACCGCTGCCAATCCACTTTAAAAAGATGTGTTAATTAAATTTAAAATCCCCTTTTTGAACAAGAGGAATTTAGTCCTACGAATCAAAGGAATCGATAGAATTGATACAAATAAAACAATTGTTATATTTGGAGAGGGGGTTGCGAAGGAAGAAGCTGAAAGGCTCGTAAAGGGCTTGAAGGGAGACTACATGAATTTGAAATTCTTCATTTGCGAGATTAAAATTATGGAGGACTCTTATAAGATGAGCTCATATGCAATTATCGATGGTAGCCTAGGTTACCTACCGGACTGGGTCATGAGTCGGCTGATAAAACTCGTAGGTTCTTTTTTAGTAGACAAATTTGTAAAAAAAGTGAGTGAATAGCCAAATAAGAAATGGGAATAGTCTTATTTGAAATAAAACAAACAATTTAGCGAATGCCTATAAACACGACTAAGATCACGCATTAAAATGAGTGCTAAATTATGATAATTTCGATATTTAAAAACAGAAGCTATACCAAATTTGCAATTAGCATTTTATATAAAAAATACCCCTGATTTCTAAACTCATAAAAGTGCAAATTTATCGTAGATATTTTGGGCTCATAATTTGAATTGTTCATGCGTCAATTCTTTATATTGTTTTATTTTTAAAAAAATATAAACAGTAATCAACTGTATGCAGAAAGAGCAGATCAGCAAAGATGCCACTGATAAGTTTTTTGATCACGAAGAATAAAACATTTTCAACATAATAACCGCCAAGAATAAGTACACAATAAGACCTTTCCTGTAAAGTGACCTGGAGCCTGATCTTGTAATAAAGGTTAAGGTTCCCACCAAAGAGTACGTATAGAGGGGAGAGCATCTCAGTATCACTAACTTCGTGACGACTCCTTCAGATAAACTCCAGCGAGCCTATAAAAAGGCATAAAAGATTATCATTAAAGAAATGGAGAAGGACGAAAAACACAAAGAATCATGTAATCCAAACGTAGCTTTTCAAAAATCTTTTAAGCAAAGGGAGCAAGTGATTACTAAGGAAGCCAAGCTTATAAATTAATACTGTGAGGAATAATCGCTGGAAATTGAATGCGTAAATTAGTTTGACAAAGTCTTGGATGTGTTTAATCTGCAGTATCACACCTTTGTGTATATGCTGCAAGCAGTTTGCGGCTTCAGCGTGAGGGCTTTCATGCTATATGATGAGAAAATACAAGACCGTCACATCTATCTTTTCTTGAATATTGGATTGGATAACCTGCTAAAAGTGGCCACGAAGTATCGTATTAAAAAGGAAATCGACTATACTTATATCGATTTCTTTCTCAATGACCCCTAAGGATCTGACGAGCGGCCGATCAAAAAGAACTCACAGCTGAAAGGAGATATCAAATTTAACTCCCAGCTCAAACAGATTAATCGGTATTTCGGAGTCCACTAAGGTACAAACGAAAACATCGACATAATTGAATAATAGGATATCCTTCACAACGACGAATAAAAGTTTCTGGCTTACACCGAGTAAAGTCAGTAACTTTTCAACTTCCTCAAATACAATAGAGATGATCGCATAACCAATGCTGAGAAAAAATACATCTTCGCGTGTAATCGCAGGAAGATCAACCCAGGCTGTGAAAAGTACTACTCTCGCTTGAAGAAACGCCGAGAGTTCTTTGAACTTAATAAGGATATATTGGCGAAGCATGGATTTACATCTTACAATGAACCAGTAGTGTGCTAAGAGTTTATCTTGCCCAGTAAAGGTTCAAAGGCGGCTACTTTTTTTCAGAAACTGGAGGCTATTCTGTTGTATCGCGCTCATTAGATATCACCTGATGGATAGCTATCATTGTTTTTGCCAATGGAGCGGATTAAACTCAGCTACATAGTTTTAAAATCAACTTTTAGGATTGATTTTCTCGAGAAAATGGGTTTCAACGTCCTTGCACTGAGCAATAACTTCTAAAAATTCGGAAATAGTAATGGGAAAGTCAAAGGCGGCATAAATGGTTAAGCGCTGACTAACAAATGGTCTCGTTATTCATTTTTCACTTAGACTAAGGCAGTGCGTGATTATTTTGGAGATCAGGTTGGCTATTAGGTCATGGAATTAAATTACAGAATCGGATACTTATCGGCAATTGTGATACCTTATGTCCTATTGTTTATTTTAGAGCAAATATGGGGAGCTAACGTATGGCAATATACTAGCCAAATTGAGGCTGTTATCTTTGCCATAAGTTACAGCATTTATGAGTCTTACTTGAAATCAGCCGAGAGGGCATATTCTGATAATTTTGAAGACAAAGTATCATCAAAGGTCTTCCTCAATAAATATCGTGGACCTTACATTCGAAATGTGCTGACAGATGAGATTAATGAGTTTCGCCCAGTTTAGAGTTATTGGCATCATTTTGTAAACACAATTTGTCTGCTGATAATTTTAGCGATGTTGGTGGCAATTGGTGGAATATTTGATGGATGCCGATTCATTCTTCGTAGCATATATGACCCTCTAATTCAGTATTCAGCCAACTTCTTATCTCTCCCTCACCTGATCGCTTACTCGATATTTTTCTTCATTGTAAAAGTAGTGATTAACCTTGTGGCCATGCCTCTAATAAATTTAATGATCTATATGCAAAATCCTCCCTCTGACGAGGTAGAAAAGGATTGGAAAGACACCCTTCTATTTTTCTACTTGATTGGAATTGAACTAATTGCTTTCTTCTTTTTCTTTATCCTTGAACCTTTCCAGAATAATTCCTGCTATACTGATAATTGTCAAGATGAAATGGTTTACTACGTCTACTCGAGGTGCGTCATCAGTTTTGTCATTGCCATATTGCAACTCATCTACATTATCTTTGTATAGTATATTAAGGCAAGACTATAAAATCTATTCTAGAAATCGAATGAAGGGTAAAATTATCAATCAAAATTAGGGAATCTCCTGACGACAGCAGAGAAGGAAGCAGCAAATGATGAACACAAGGCGGATAAGATGCCAAGCGTCGTAAACTTTCACAATTTTTCGATCTGTGTTGTCATGTTTCCCCTCTCTCCTGCTATTTCTCTAATTACAGCCTTTATTCAATACATTAGCACGCGCCTAGCCCTCATATACAATCTACGACGCTCGATTAATCGTAGCGAGTCCATCATTAAATTTACCAAAGAAGCTTCCCTAATCTTCTATATTGCTATCATCATTAACTCCTGGGAAAATGTATTCGCTCTATAATTCGTTGAAACCTATATGCAATCCGTCATTGAGAATTTATGCAACCCCCTCACTGAGCAGAATATGTTCTTACTGAAGCTAGTTTTATTTGCAATCTATATGGCTATACTTCTAGTAATTGGATTGGTTAGCGGCCAAGCAGCTTATATATTTAGTAATAATAAACTACTGGGTATCAATGTAACTATTTAGCACGCAAAAACACCAAATTCAATCAGTATTTAACTACAAAGGGAGGCCTTAAATATTAAAATTCAAAGCCCTATTAAATCATTCCTCTCAAAACAATTTTCAGAGTTCATAATCCAGATAAACTATACTATTAAATAAATAATGAGTTGCTATATGGTAAATAAGAAGACCCGAGAGGATCCAAAACCTGTTTTATATAAGCCTAAAATTGATATTTTTATCTCCATCAACAAACTGATATTCTTCTATCATTTAGCTTATATAAGCTAATTAAACCATCATAATTTGTTTTTGTACTAATTTAATATCTTTTTCACTTCTTTCTCATAGAAAATGCTCAATTCAGTTGGAAATAATATTTTTACTTATTTTTAGCTCATTTCGAATTGGTCAACATCTGATGTCAGCAAAAATATAACTGCCTTCTTGTTGTTGAGATGTTTGCTGGTGACCTCAACTCTTGAATATTGAGCAACAGTCTTTTATATGTTTTGACTCTTGCATGTGTCCTTGGAGTTTTCTCTCATTGACTCTTTGCTGTCATCATGTAAGACAAATCTTTTGTTTAGCCTGTTTCTCCTAATTTTACTATCAGCGCTCGTGTCTGCCCTTGGTCGTTTATAATATTGGGCAAAACTACAAGCCTATGGTTCATGTTTGACTGTTCTTTCCTCTGGAATCATCTTCGGCTTTTTATTGATGATTTTTCTTTTCTTTAGGGTCTGATTAAACATATCAACATATGGCTGGATGTTCTATAGGTTGGCTTATGGCTACCAAGTTGATTGTTAGACTGGGTACCCCTTCCATTTAATGAGATACCATGATTCTACATAATCACTGAGTTACCATCGCCGCTCCTTTTCTTCTTCAGAATGGCATCGAATTCATAAAATTACTCGTCTTAATTGCTGGTACTGTCAGGCATGAATAAAAATGAATTTTTAGGCAATTAGCGCTCTAATAGGGATGACTTTATCGATGCTGATATATAAATCTCAACATTACTGATATCACAATCAAAAGAGTATGAATAGAGGCAATCGACTTAGTAATCTATCTTGAGTATATTTTCAATAAATTTTGTAATGACTATGCGGATCAATTTAGTTGTTTTTTCAGGTCTGTTAAAGGCACATATTGCACATGGCAGATCAACTTTTACTTCACCTGGCCGTTCTACTTGTTTATCTCTAAAAAATTTTGGACTTCATGCTCACCACCCACAGGTATAACCATTTTTCCTCCCTCAGCAAGCTGTTCAATAAGCTTTGGAGGAACTTTGCCAGCAGCAGCTCCCACATGGATAACGTCAAATTTTATTGTTTAATCATGAATCCATCCTAATCTCCCATCTCCTTGCCTTATCTAGATTTTCTACTTCAATAGCTAAGGGTTGCTTTTTGAGATATTTTGTAGTGATTGATCCACTAATTCAGGCACATGTTCAATACCAAATACTTTTGACCCTTTTGGAACCACGAGAGCCATAGCTGCAGTGAGATAGCCTGTTCCACTTCCCACGTCCAATGTATATTTGGCTGTTTTTAACTTATTATAGAGGTATTAGAGAGCATAAGCATGCATGTGTGGAGCCGATATAGTCGCGCTGTAGCCTATCCCTTGAGGAGAATCTTGGTACGAAAAATGTGGAGCATAAAACTTGCGATCAACGAGCTCCATAATGCTGGCGACATTTGGGTTCTTAATGATTCCATTACTCACTAAAGCCTGGACCAAGTCCTTTTGTGATTTGTTCATTTGAGATATGGCAATTGTAAAAATTATAAACAAATAGCATAATAAAGTGAAGTGAGTAGCCATTCAGCACTGTACTTTCCTTCATTAAATAATGCTCATTTCATCAATTTCAAGGCAAATTATTTGCATTTATAATAGTCTGTAACAAGTTTTATAATGGCAATAGATGACATTTGCATTTATTCGTGAAAAAGTGTAGATTTATTTTAGTTTCATTATTAAGAATAATGTAAATGCTAGTAAAGTTGCCTTTGGGTATTTTTTAAAATGATATATATATTTTACTAAGCCACAACTTTTAACAACTTTCATTTGTGCAAAAAATCGCTCAATTTTTTATAGACAGAATTGGCATAAATTCAGACAATAAACAAAAGTACTCAAAACTTATGAATACTTTAAGTACTATGGCTTCCGAATGCAGCCTCAAGATCCTCAAACAGGAGTTTAAAATTGGCAAGAAAATCGATGAAGGAGCTTTCGGGAAGATATACAAAGGCACCTCTTTGAGGGGCGGCTGTTCCTAGTATGCAATTAAAATGGAATGGATGAGAGCAGAACATCCGCAACTACTCTCCGAGTGCAAACTGTACAGTCAGCTGCACAGCGATCCCATGGCAAAAGATCGAGGAATTCCAGGCATTTATGCGTGTGGGGCTGAAAGTGAATATAACTATATGGTGATGGATCTTATGGGCCCATCCTTATAAAATCTACTTAATCAACACTCAAAGAAGTTTGGACTGAAGACTGTACTCATGATAGTTGATCAAATGATTAGTAGGATTGAATACTTCCACTCCCGTAATCTCATTCATCGAGATATAAAACCTGATAACTTCTGCATGGGCCTAGACAAGAATAAGCACAAGCTCTATATCATAGATTTTGGACTAGCCAAGCAATATGTCATGAAAAATGGAAAGCATATTCCTTATAGAGAAGGCAAAAGTTTGACTGGAACTGCGAGATATGCCTCAATTAACACTCACATGGGCGTGGAGCAGTCCTGCCGAGATGATATGGAGAGTATAGGCTATGTAGCCCTCTATTGCTTAAGAGGCTACCTTCCTTGGCAAGGTCAAAAGGGCGGCAATAAAAATGACAAATATGAACGGATAAAATAGACCAAAATAAAAACTTCCACTGAAGCACTCTGTAAGGGCTGTCCTGAATAATTCAAAAAATACCTTTAGGCCGTAAAGAAACTCAACTTCGATGAAAAACCCAAATACGCATAACTTCGCGAGCTGTTTAGAGATCTATTCCTAAAAAATGGTTTCAGCTATGACCATGAATACGACTGGTCAAAAAAGAGTGATATGAACGTGAAGCGTGAGGCAAAGTGATCGTCATCAGAAGATATTATTTGTGCATTACGAGTTGAAATGAATACAGATGATGTCCTCCAATATGGACCCGCATAATAATATAATCTTAATCGATATTCTATTCGATCATATATAAATACGAGTACTAATCTGCATATGATTAATAATTTCCTGAAAAGGAATACTTAAAAAAGCCGCCCACCCACCAACGATAAAGTTAAAAGACCACTCACCATCCGCAAATAGCATTTTGATCATTACTTTAAGGAACTTATGGACAGAAAAAACAATCAGTTTTAACTTTTAGAAACTCCCCAGCTCATCGAAAAGATGGAAGATATCTCGGCTACTTTCAATGATCGATATAAGTCAGCCATGAGTACTCCGCCCGCCAGGGTGCTTAAGACCCTCGAGAGGAAGAAATATATTGACATTAAATAAAGAATCAAAGCAGCAATAGACTAACTACAAAAAAGCCAGTTAACATCAGTCAAGGACATCTTTCATTACAGACAAATCGTCCTAAGTGAATTTCTAAATTAGTTCACTGATTAAATCGAAAAGGAGTGTAAGTAGAAAGGGTAAATACTAAAATATATATGGAATTCTATGTTCAGTATGATCGAACAAATATCAGAGAATGTGGGCAGGAACATGCGGGAAGTGGAGAAGGCGGACATTCAAAACAGCTTGAAATCTCACCAGGTTTATCAAGAAATGATTGATACCTATCACAAGAAGCAGCTGACTCTCAACGAAAAGAGCAAACTCGAACGGATTACCATCAACACGCTGGTCTACGAACTACGCTTCAAACGGAAGGAAATTAACAAACTATACAGGAACCAGAAGATGCTCATCAACAAACTTAATTAGTTTAAAAATGACAATCTTAATCTCCAAAATAGCTACATTGATCTCATGAGTAGCGTCAGAGATATGCCGCCTGAAACTGCAGAACTACTCCTTAAGGCTAGAGAGGAAATCAACAGAAGTCAACATATTAAGTTGAACATAAAGGGCAGTAAGAAACACAACCGCGTTGATATTAACAAATAACTTAAAACTTAAACTGAAGACCAGCTCGACGATCTGTATGAGGAGTTAAAGGAAATAGCAACGAACTAACTGCATTCTCCTCACCTAGTGAGTACACTGATCGAGGCAGCTATCTAGAACTACGGTATTAAAAACTAACAATTAAAAAAGTAAAAGGAATTGTAAATAGTAGAGGTGGCTCGGAAGAGAACGTCAATGGATGCTGAAACTCAAATCTCACAGATATAATTCAGAGATCCCGACAAATCCAACGAAGTCACCCAATTCGGGTTTGCCTAAAAAATATCATTGGAGCTCATCAATTTCAAGGGTACTCAAACCTATTGTCAGTATGATAAAAAAAAGTTAATGATTGATTAATCAACCAGCATCGACTACCTGCTCGACAGGAAGTACGTCGAAAAGAACTTTCATATCACTCAAGTCTACGAGGATGCATTTTTGTATCGAAATCACAGTAGGGAGCCAACTTTAAAATTGAGCAGCCCCAACGCAGAAAGAAACCATAAGAAGCACAATAGTTAGTTAAACCTACTCAAGGGAAGATTCAGTAAAATCATGCCCAATTAGGATTCTATCAACGAGTCTATTTTGAGTGGGGAAAAACGTGTAGGTGAAGGATCTTTTTAAAGCATCCCTGACGCCCCTAAAAATTAAATAAAGGACGTTAAATTTTCGAAAATGTCAAGGCGAAACACCAAATTAGGCACATCTAACGTATTTGGTAAAAATAGACAAGGATCTATGAAGGGAGATCAGTCTAATCTTTAAAAAGATTAAATCTCCTATGGTCAAGATTATAAAAAATCTAGCTTTGCTCCCGAATCATAATCAGTTCAGGGATCGCCCAAGAAACAAACAGGTTAGCCTCGACCGACTGTTGGGTTAAACCATAGTGTGTCTTCTCCAGGCAATTGCCCCAACTCTTTGAATTCAAATGCAAAGCTCAGTAAGATCCGCTAATAAATTTACAAGAGTAACTTCCTCTAGAAAGGCAACTATTTTAACATTGAAATAAACCAATAAAAATAAAACTATATTCAAAGTATCTTCGTGAAGAAATAATATCCACAGTTTTATATGGATTAAGATAATTGTTCAGATCACTCATCCAGCTTGGGCAGCAATGAGGACATTTAACAGCAAGATTAATTTTAAAACACTAAGAACTTTTTAACTAATGGACCTCAAAGATCATTAAATCGGAGGGGAACAGGTACTTCTTCCACTTCGAAGCCTACTGCTGATAAACGACAATCGAGTCAGATAAAATACAACGATTAAAATGATTTATTGCTTAATTTATGCAGAAGCAGCTACAATAGGAAAGCAAAGAAATACAAAGACAGGGTCAGTATTTTCAAGTACCGTGACGAATTTACCAGTGTCAAGGATAATATTTAGTTGGTTGCCAAAGATGTTAAAGATTTGATTGTGCATAAAGAGGCCCTTCTTAAAAAAACCATCAACAGCAAAAATCTAAAGAACACTTATAAAATCCTGATGATGACTTTCTCCAAGGCCTATGACTGCTATAATAAAGGGGTTATCATTACTAATTTGGTTTACCCTCTCTTCGAGTCTTTTGCTGTGGTTTACGGAGCTATTAATAACACCGAAATATATAAAAAGATGATAAACTTCATTGCTTCCCTCTCAGTGAACACTGACAATACTATTTTAAAGTTTTTTCTATTTTTCCTCGGACTGGACGCGAAATCGCCTTACTCTTAAAAGGTGACAATATCGTAGGTGTATCTCTGCCTGAAACTGCTGTAAAAGATTTCAAGCGAAGGTAAAGTAACACTAAATATCGAATCTATCTACACGGATACTGATAAAATAAAAAAGCAGCTCATAAATATCCTCAAATAGGAGAAAATTCCAGATGAGTTTAGTATAAATGTGGAGAAGAGAGTAGTGCAGTAATTATAAAACTCATGCCTCTACAAAAACTCCAGCGAGGAAGACAGCCATCTTAAAATCAACATCTATAATATCATATTGCTCATCATTCAGTAGGTAATAAAATGCAAAAATGGGCTACGCTAATCTTTTGTGCCCGTCCTTTCGCACTATGAGGAATACCAAAAATCTAAAAAAATGCCCATTCATGTCTTAGAAATCGTGCTATCTTTGTGGAAGTTCAACAATTTTGATTCCAAAAAGAGGCAAATGCTCATTCAAACCTGTAAAAAGAATAGTAAAACGGACACAGTCACCATTGAACAATTCTGCTCCATCTTATTTGAATGCAATCTCATAAGTTTGGATCAACTATACATCAAAAGTAGAATGGCCAACAGAAAAGGTTGGAAAATGCCAGCTGAATACATATTATCCATCAGGAGTAAAGCTTAACTTAATATCTATGACTATCCCCTTTAAAAATAGGAAATAGGAATGCTTCTTAAATTTGCCAAAGGAAATTGCACGAACAATGCTGAGTACAGCATGGGAATGGAAAAGATGAGTCGTCTCATTTTCGAAAAGCACTTCGAAAGATAAGTCGAAAAAGTGGCAGACTTTCTTCTGGGCAACGATTTTGACTATTTTAAAGATTTCTCTTGATTATTGTTTATTACTTATTTACTGACTCATTCTTTAAAATTGATCAAGCGGAAGATCATTATTTCTTCATGCACTTGTCACATATTCTGCTTTTCCTTTTCTTTATCTCAGGATACCACAGAACATTGCATTCCATATAACTGCTCAGGCATTTTAGACAGTAAATTCGACTGTCATTTGAATTAGGATTATTACAAACTGGGCAACTATTCCTATCCCTCAGTGACCAGCAGATACAGTCTCCATGGAAAAAGTGTCCGCAGTCGAGACGAACCGTTCCTCCTTTTACGTTGCACTCCTGACAATCGCTTTGACCATCCAAACTTTTATTATCGCTACTCCATTTGATGCTGGTTAGTTAAGATTCTGATACATCGACTGGTGACTCATATTTTTCAATATTAGCTGGCCGAGAGTTCTTGACATTGCTGAGTTCGTTTAATTTCATCACAAGGCAAGCAATTCCTGAAATGGCCAGCAATCCACATACAATAGTGGCAATGATGAGACGAGCACTCAATACGCATAGATAAGTATCCCAACTGGCTTAGTACCACCCGTGGCAGGTCAAGCAAGCAACAGGTGGATCTGAGGTAAAATCACACACATCACAATTGTCGAGTGGGCATATTTGACTGTACGCAAGGGTGAGGAATAGAAAATATGCGATAACTTTGTTCATTTATTATGTTTAATTTCGTTTCAATATTAAATAATTTAAGCAAAGAAATGATGGATGGATAATAGATGTCTTCAAAGCTGAAGAGCCTTTCAATGTTAAAATTACTAATATTTTAAACAATTAATATTATTAAATGATTTCCCTGTTCTTCAGACTGAATGTACTATCCGCTTGTTTTAAATGCAATGAGTTATAATTCAAATTATGTAGTTCAGTGAAATCATCCCTCAGACTGCCCATTGCAAGTTCGCTCTCAATTCTTCCTTCTTCGTCTACTACGACAGCACCAATAAAAAAATATACGTAGCTTCTCCATTATTTAGGTCAAGGAGAGTTCAGTCAATCTCAATAACTTTTGTGTCATATCCGTCAATGCCCATCCATATGATATCCTTATTTCGCCTGATTCTTAGCTTTTGGCTGTCCTCTTCAAATAGAAATCATTGATTCACATTTACACCACCAAAGGAACGTTTGTGGCCAGAATTTAAGATACTCAAAGTGGGTTTTCAGGAATTATCTGGAGTCCATCCTCACTTTAACTGCTGGCTTTTTCGGAGCTTCTCTATAAATGCACAATTTACAACTTGTCTGATAAAACTTTAAGTTACATTCGCTTTCCCAAACTGAGCACTTCAAAAGGATGCATTTTTTCATCAAATGGTAAATTTATGGCCCTGCTCGAGAAGCATGATTGCAAAGACATCATCAATATTTACTTTTGTGGAGACTGGAAACTAGTAAACAGTATTCAAATGGATTCCTTTGATATTGTTTAGATAAAATGGGACTATAATGATTCGCATATAGTGGCATGGGAGAATCCTATTGATTATGTCCTGTATGCAGTTTGTCCTTTCAAGGGGGTAATATTTCGTTATCAGCCTTACAAGTACGCTCTAGGAATAAAGACAGTTTAATATTCTAAAAAATCGCTTTTTGTAGCAGTGGGCTCATTTGATGAAAAAATTCGATTGTTAAATGCTCGAACTTGGAAGTTAATCTCTGAATTAGATTGTTAAAATCCAATTATCCCCTCAGACTCAACAAAAATTTATAAGGAAGATGATAATCTCAAGAGTGCCAACAGGATGAAATTGGTGGACAAGGCTCAATATAAAATACCAATCACCAAACCAATCTTGAGTGAAAAATCAACGCCAGCTCAAGGAATCGGACTTTTATAGTTTAGTTATGATGATAGCTATATTGCTTGCAGAAACGGTATCTGTGCCATAACTCAGACAATATGCCGTATACAGTGTGGATTTGGAATGTTTCTCTGTTATAAGTAGAAACCATTATATCCCTCAACTCTCACGTGAAAACTATAAAGTGGGACAAATTTGAGAATACTCTTTGCATTGCTTGCGCAGCAAGTAAAGTGCTCTTCTGGAAGAATGGGGTTATCCTATAATGCTCTTTCCAAATGTATATATGAATATAGTGTAGGAAATTCAATATTCAACGATTCTCGTGGAGTGATGATGGCAAGAGGATGCTGCTATTCGACAATAAAGAATGCATATACGCTGACCTGATCAATAGCGATTGATTTGCATTTGAGTTTGTAAAAATCATAAATAATCCCTTACTTTATAATTGGAAGGGATAAACATTTGTAGTTTCGGGAGTTGTGCTACTGACAGTTTTCGTTCTGAACTCACTATCTTTTTTAATCGTGTAATTTATTCACTGTTGAGTTCGTGAATGGAAGACCTTTATTTAAAAGCACTATCTTTTATCTTCTTCTTCTTTTGTATAGATAATGAATTCAACCGATTTCTAGATTTGTTGTGGCAAATGAAGTTTATTATCTTTTGCTGCGATTGACTATGCTTCCGTCGGAAGAATTATAATTTGGCCTTTATAAATTCATCTTCAATAACTTTATAGATATTCCCCGAGCTTTCATGATGCTTTTCGATTGCAGCTTTGATGGAATTGTCATTGGAGGAGCCTTATCGATATCTTGGCGAAACATAGTGGTCTTGGTTTATGAACAAATTATCATTGACAAGGTGATTTTCTATCTCATTGATTAGTTTTTGACGTTTTTCTTCCTTTTTAACATCCTCTGTATGATTTTTATTTCGATTATGCTGGATTTTTTTGGCAAAAATTTGACACTACTTGCTCTCCTCTTCTTTTTCTTAAATCGTTTCATAATTCTTCCTCTTGGGGGTTGGTTTTACTTTTTTGTCGACCCACTCTTTGATGTAGTGGGTTTGCTGACTGAGACTCTTTAAGTGCTCCTCAGCTTGCATCTATTAGTCCATTCTTTAATAAAAAAAATAACAAATTACAATCGAATTGATTATTATTATAGGGATATCACTCAAATTTTATTTTTTTCTTAAAACTTTGACGAAAAGCAGCCGCCTTTGGTAGTGAACTATCTCTTAAAGGAATGAATTTATCTTTATTGCTTTGCCTTGAGCTATTTTATATTATTTTGAAATCGCTGCAGCAGCGACAGTTTTGTCTGTTCCCAGCTATGGTTAATGCTGTCAGTTTGAATTTGAATTCTGTTATTTAGCAAATTTCTTTCCTTGTCCTGTTTATTTGTTAAATTCACGACAGCCTGCTAAATTTTATTTTGTTTATCATTATTCCAAATTGTTAGTTCTTGTTCATACAACTGCTTTATCTTCGCCTGAATTAGGTGTGCTTGTGGAAAACTAAATTACTCATTTTTTACTTTTTTTGTCGGCACATAAACTCCTCCATCTGTCTGAGATTGAGAAGCTGATAGCTTTCCTTGACTTTATTGGGCAGCTGTTAATTGAGATTCAATCTTAAAGTATTAATATCATTTTTATTGTGTTGGTCAATTTATTATATTTGTTGCTGGCATGATTCTTCGTAGTCTTACAATTTATTGAGGAACTATTTATTGCATTCTTATAACTTAGTATAGTAATCTTTTTGCTGATTTGCGATTTATTAATTGTGTTTATTGACGAGCTCCTTCTCCTTTGCTTATTGCCATCGTATCTTTTATTATTATCCCTTGATCCGAAGATCTTATGCCTCGGTATAGTGCCTGTTAGCCTCTTTAATTAGCATTTGATCATAGATACCCTTGAGATTAGACTCATAATCTGATATCGAACCTTTTTTAGATATCTAACTTTCACCGAACAGCATTTTAATAATTTTATTATTTGTATCTGAATCATTTCAATCAGTTACAATCTCTCCACTGAGACTGTATAAATATTTAGCTTAATATTTGTAAAGATAAGAAGCTAATATCACTTTCGCTTTATTATTTAATGTAATAATATTGCATATGTTCCGTATTGTGACTAAAAAGAGACGACAAAGCTTGGATTACTCATCCAAAAGAGTAACTTTCATGATTAACATTCCCGTGCTAAAGGAATATGCCCACATTGACCTCAACAAAAATAGAAAACAACGCATCAGCCATAAATTCACTACTGCTGCTTCCGAATATTTAAGAAATATTGAGAAATATCCCGCCCAATAATCGACTGATAACTGGTAAAATACTCTTCATCGATACATGAACGCAAAGAAGAAGATACAGGGAAGAAAGACCTTCAATAGACAATTTTAGCTTCATCCTTTGGATAAAGTCAACAAAATCAGAGAAATGAAACTGATCCAATAATGTTCGCTACCTCACAGCTTTACTATGAATTCATCTATTTTAACTGAATGCCCCGAGTAGAAATAAATTAATGGAAAGACATTATTATTAAAAGAATCAGTTAAATTGTAGGATACAATCGTTAGGTGTTCGACCCATGATACTCAATCGTAGATTCGAAAGACAGCAGACAAGAAGCCAGGGTAGGTCAATTCCAAGCAAATAGAGTTCGTCTCGTTCAAAGAATAACAGCAAAAAAAGTTTTCAAAATTTATTGATAGCTATTTAAGGAAGAAATAATTTTAAAAAGAAAGTAAATAACTGAACTTAAGTCCTTTGAGGATCATTAATATTAGAAGAAGTAATGGGAACCTTTGATTGACTACTAAAATTGTTTTGATCATTATTATCAATCTTATTGCAGTATTGAGTCTTTTTCAATTAAAAGGTCATCAATATGTTTTGATTTTAAAATTATTAATTTCCTCTAACAATATCATAATTATATAATATTGTCGTTATCATTGAACCATGTCCTCACATCTAACCACCTTCCAAAAGGCCAGAAGAATATTAAATAGTTACGACGAAATTGAGCCTAGAAAATATTGCATTCAGCCTCACAACAAATCGAATTAAAAACAAAAAAAATCCTCATCTTATTCATCAGCTTCCAAAAGCTCCTCTTCCTTTGTCAAAAAAGATTTTTCTTTTTGTAAAAGTCAAAAGAAAGACGATAACTCTTTAACTGCAAGTAAATTGAGTTTGAAGTCCAGAAAGCAAAGCAATTCTTCTTTTGTTTCTACGTATGCTAAAGAAACAAGATTGGATAGGATTATGAAGCTGCAGATAAAACCAAGATATGACCATGGAAAGCGAATAGAAAAAACTAAAAAATCAGTCATTAATAGCAGCTTTAGTTCAACAGATTCACATCATCAAGAAAATAAAGAGAATCGGAAAAGAAAAATTTCGAGACTATAAAAAATAATGCAGATCAAAATAAATAAGCCAAAAGTAAGCTCGACTTTGATAAACTATGAGCCAAGGCAAGGCAGTAGATCTGTCAATAAATAAAAAAGAGAAAGTGTAGTTAAATAATGGAAGGAGTGCCAGACTAAAATTAAAAAGAGTAGAGAGCAAGAAGAAAGGTAAGATCGTTTGTGGAAAGTGTTTGAAAGATAACGATAGTTGAGATATAAGCTGAAAAAGGAGGCGCAGGAGAGATAATACAAAGAAAACAGAAGAAAAGAGCAAAGATTCTAAGGAATGGTCGCTAAGGAGTTAACAAAAATTGAGAGAGACAGAGAAATCATAAAACGCAAAAGTTAAGGTTTTTCAAATTACGTCTATCCTGCTTATTGATATATTTTGTTAATATGCTGTTTATTTATTTATAGCTCAATCAATAAAATCAGTAAGATAATCAGCTCTCCAAACCTGTATTTAATTACCTATTTCAGCAAGTCTCCTTCTTATTTCTATAAAGAATCGATGATTAGGCTTGATTTGTTGCTTGATTTGTTGAATCATCATTCAAACTCTTTCAAATGGGCCTTTGTGCCCTTTATATTTTTCACATATTTAATTTTTTCTTCAATAATCTTTTCAACCATTTTTAGCGTGTGCCCTCATTTCTCCATCTTTGCATTTAATTGATAATTATTTTGGCTTAATTTAAAAATTGAGGCGATAATGAGCTCCTTAATGTTTGAGAATAAACAAATAAGGCCCGTAAATCAGTTGCATTAATTCCTCATATAAATAATGAATTGATAAATATATTTAACAATTTCTCTAATTTATTTATTTTAGTCTATTTGATTATTTTCTTTGACTTTGTTTAAATTTTTCAGAAATTGAGCAATAACATATATTTACATGTTTATTCCTTTACTTGTATATTTTAACTCACCTCATCATAAAATTCTTGATTTTACATAGTATTGATTCAAATAATAGTCAAGGAAATAAAAGTCAGTCTTGCGAATTCAAAAAATATAAACAATTAAAATAAAGTATGGGTAAGCCTAAAATGCAAAAAACAGCCTGATTAATTTATTTTAAACAGTGCAGACCTGAATTTTACTTTATTCTGAATAATATTTTTGAAGTGCCCTCATATAAAAAATTCAAACATATGCGCTCAAATTTGTTTTACTCTTTTCTTTTCTAAAGTATCTTATAAAATACTTTTTACAATATTTTAAAGCCCTTCTAAGAATCAACATTGCCTTTTTACCAAAATTTAAAGCCTTTATTAATCTTGGAACATTTGAAAGATATTATATAATAATTTAATAGATGAAAGCCGATTCTTTGTTTGATGCACTCTCTTCAGAATATGAGAAGACTATAGATTCTTGTCCTTCTTTTGTTGCCTCTAATTCTTCATTCATTAATATATAAGATAAAGTTGCTCAAGATGAACTATCATTAGCATCTATAAAAAGCGCTTAAACTCCCTGCTAAATAGGATAGTTCAGGTTGAGTGCTAATCGAATATCTCCCATGAAGCGTATTGTAATTTTAAGTTTATCAAGATGCTTCTCAAATTTTTACTAAAGAAAACTATTTAATTAGAACTCCACAGATCAGTGTTCGCCAATTCATCAACTTATCTTGATCTTTATTTTCGAAAATCAGAAAAACTTATCTAATTCAATGATCTTCAAATAATAGGATTTGCTGCCTTTATGGTTGCGTGCAAGGTTGAAGGAAATACATTTTGCAAAACTTCCAGCAATTAAGATAATGATAAGCTAAAAGACTATCAAATGAGAATTATGAAAACTCTTAATTACAATCTTTACCCTCAAACTTACGTTATCTTTGTGTACTAGTTTATGTTTATGTGGGATGAATTTGTGGATTCTTCTGAATATGACTTTAATGAATCTGACAGATACTTGGTGCAAAATAAGTTCTCTTATCTGAAATTAAAATCTCTTCTTTAAAAAATTGAATGCGTTAATTTGGGTATTATTGTCATAATTTAGTCGAGGAAAGTTTATCTTATAACTGCAAACAGCTAGCTTTTAACCTATTTTTCCTGGAAACTATTTTCAATCTAAGTCAAATGAAAGCGGCAAATATTAAGAAATCTAAACTTAAACATTTAGTAGTAATTAATTTATAAAGATATAGTAGGCTTACTCAAATAATCTTTTTAGAGAATCAACTGGGATATTTAAATAGTTTTGTGAATTATATTCGCAACAACTGGGAGATGTGTCGCTTTCATTAATAATCGGGCTTTACTTGTTAAATTTCATCAAATTGAAAATTGATTCCAATATTGTGAATGAAAAATGCCTTTACTATGAAGAGTTCAGAAATAGGCAAACTTAAAGCCCATTTGCCCTTCGTTAGATTACGAAGTTCCTGAATAAATGAATAATTTATGTTATTTCCATCTTATCAATTTATATTTATAAATTTTATAATAGCTGTTAAATGATATCAGACTTCGTGTTTAAAAATATAGATGAATCCATAGGGAGAGGACTCAGCAAAAAATAATCAATTTATATGCATAATGATGAAAGCCATCTATCTTGCAAACCAAACTTAAGGTTCAATGTTTTAACGAAGGAACTGATCAAGGAGAAACTTCCCAATCTCATTCGAAAAAATTCAGAGTATAAATTTTATATCAACTAATCGCGGCCAAAATCTCCGTCTCCAATATCTCAATCAAAATTAAAAATGGTGCTTGAACAAAACAAGAGAAGAGAAATGATCTCAGTTATTAAAAAGTCAACAACGAATTCTATTAAAAATGCTACTTTTTAATAAAAAATAGAAGATAAATATTAAAGAGCAAATGACATCAAAATTGGAAGCAGATTTGATGATAACAAATAAAACAATCGAGTAAATTGCTATCAGAATTAAAGAAAATTCGAACAGCAAAAAGCAAAAAAAGAAAAAGAGGAAGAAAGGCGCTTGATAGAACTTAAGAAAACAAAATTTAAAGAAAAATTGTTTTTGAATAGTCGGCAAAGTTCTATTAATGATCTCTATCTTTGAAATAACAAATACAGATCAACCTCTTATCACTATGTAAATACTCAATTAAAATTAATGCTTAAGTTTTGAATTTAATATCAACAATAATACTAGAATCCAAACAAAGAAATACCTTTATTGTAATTTTCTATAAGATCAAGGCTTTTTTGTTTGAAAAATTCCCATGTCGTATTTAGTTTTAAAATATCCTTATTTTTGAGCATTTGAAGATCCAGAATTCCACTCCTTCCATTTTTGTTGCTTCTCTTTGTTTATTTATTCCACTTGAGCATTTTTAAAGGCAAATTTTAGGGCTTTAATTTTATTCTTTTTGCTCTTTTTAACATTTTACGGGTCGTTGGGCATAATTTTAAGCTTATCTGGAACTTTGAAATCATCTGAAGGCTAAAATTTAATCTCCTCTATTTTTTATTGAGGATTCATCATCGGTCTTAGTTGATGCAACTTTACTATTTCTTGAGAATTATACTTTTTATATTTGACAAGATATCCCTCCTCCATAACTTTTTCAATAATGCAAGGATAAAATTACCCATCTCCTGAGTAAATAGCTTTGCAATGAGTTCCTTCTTTAAAAAGCTCAGAATCGGGCTCTTTTAAAACTTTAAGGAGATAGGCTGGGAACTCGATGATTTCATTCGTCCCATATTTTTTGATTTTGGCTGTTTGTTCTTAGACATCTACTTATTGCACGACTGAATTTTTCCACTTCCGGTCCTCTAATACGAAGCATTTTGCCAGTTTGCCGATATCTTGAGCAGTCAAAAGATCAATAGTAAGAGGAAACGCGTTGATCTTTTTTTACTTCCCCCTTAGGATTTAGATCTCTTCTTTTAGAGCAACCTCAATGTTCTATTTCATGGCCTTTAATTCTTATCTTTAATCTTATTGCGTCTCTTCAAGGGAAATTAAGAGATTAATCTTGGCTTATGATTTTTTAAGTTAAATAATCGATGCATAATGATCAATGATGGCCTGCGAACCACCTTCATCTTCAAGAAGTGTATCGTATTTATTATTTAAAGGGTCCATGCGACTAAACTCTTATATTTTTATAAGTTTATAATATACGATATACATTTCACCGTAAAAATATAATCAATGACATTTATTTTAGAACTCACATACAACGATTTAATATAAAATATAAATCCCTTATTCCAGTGAACATAAATATCTATTAATTATGATACTAATGATGTATAAGCATCATTTAATAGTTACAATCTTAAAAAATGAATATTCCTGTCGAATCTACAATGTAAAACTAAGATGCCTCTTAAAAGAATATTTGCTTGATGATTTGCCTTCAATAAATTTATTGCAAAACAATAAATTTTATTAATGACCCAGTATAATTTATTCAGTCGCCAAATTACAAATAAATAAAATTAAATAGATGGACTCCTAAGTTATTTTTCCGAGACATTTAGTTGTTTCTCATGGTAGATATGTTGAGAAAAATGATAATTAGAAGAATCTTCATGTCCCAAGAACCATCGAGTACATTCATACCATCAGGATACTCAATCCCAATATTTGCAATCACTAACAGATCATTGAGCAACTTCACCTTTATTATAAAGAAATAATTATGGAGAGAGATGCAGAAATTTAAGATCTTAAAAAATTAATCAGCTACAAAGAAGAACAAATTTCTATAAGGAATTATTAATTATAAAAACTGCATGGAAGACCGAGAGATATTTTATCAGAGCTCGAACCTAATAATATTTATCGGTCAAGGGTGGAGCCAAACAATCAATTTTAAGTTTCCTCAATCATCAGTGATAAGTATATTCCAGCAAAAAGAAAATCATTTCTTGAAATGTTTAATTCGAAAATTATAGAAGTTGATGATTTACAAGTGTTAAAAGTCAAAAAAGAGATGAAAAATACAGAATAAGCTCTAAATAATGTCACAAATATACTCCGCAAGTCCAGAAAGAAATACAACTTTTTTAATCCTCATCTTCCTGAAAGTTCTACTTAGATAGAAGGAACCAAGTTTTACGAGACATCTCACAGAAAAAGTCATCATATAGCGTCTGATGGTTAGAGTTCGATGATTTTCTCGTCAATTCACGCAAGTAGAGTAAATGCTTCATACAATAAACAAAGAACTGATTAAATGCATGAAAATACGTACGAATCTTCTTCTAAAAAAACATATGCAAATAGATAAGTGCGGGTTTTGATGTAAGAAATGACATTTATGAAAAAGGAATACGAAGAGTAAATTGAAAAATATAAAGCTCTTCTTAATTGTTAAAAATAAAAAAATTGTAAAAATATCTTACATTCCATGGGAATAAATATATCGTTGGACGAGGAGTCAGCAGATATTTAAAGAATAGATTCCATAGGTATTAAATATTTCGATGATACTCAATTTATGTAGGAAGGCTCAAGTCAATTGTAAAAAAGTGATTGATTATTAGACTGCTTATTATGCGTTTTATATATGATTTATTAAAAGGCCTTTATATTGTTTGACTGTTAATTACATCACATTGACTGATAGTAAAATGCAGGACACACCACCCTATAGAAATATCAAATCTAGTAATTTCAATTTAAGAAAGCATCTTTTATTCGCAGAAATCGAGTCATTCCTTTACTCAATTAGATGTACTCACTCATTTATATAGTTCCCAGTAGTCATGGAAAAAAACTTCGAAAATAAAAACCTCACCATCAGCAACTTTCGGCAGATCTCAAAGAAATAGCTTTTAAAAGGCAGTGACACCAGGGCCTAATAACTATTAATTCAATCACTCTTCACTAGTATTTACCGCACTAATAAGGAAAAACAAAAAGCAGTTTCTTTCAAAGGAAACAAAAATATACATTTTCACACTTAAAGTCCAGGACCATGCGCGTAAAACTTGTATGATTAAGTTATTAACCCAATGTTACTTTTTCTTCAAAAAAATTTTCTTTTTAGAAAAGCGAAATTCATGAAAAACAAGAAATAAAGCCTTCCCCAATGACTTATCAACCTCTCAGTCTCGAATTGAATCATGGAATAACGTATTTTTAGAAACGATATAGGTTTCCAAAGTATGAAAGATAAAATCTTGAGAAAGAGAAATAAAAAATACCCGGACCCGGAAAGTATGAATGCAAAGAATTAGCCAACAGCAAGAAGATATTTTCTTTCACAAAATCAAAAAAATTTATATAAAATGAGCAATAATTTTAATAGAAGGAGAAAATGCCAGGTCCAGGCGCCTATGATGTGGCTAATTCAAGAATTAAAATAAAAAGTGGTAAATTTGCAAAAGCCTTGAGGAATTTTATTTAAAATGACAAAGTCCCTGGTCCTGGTTTCTACTTAGCCTAAAAGTCAATGCTTGATCATTCAGGAGGAATTATACCTCGATAGAAACGATAATTTTGTTATGACAACGGTAACCCAGGCCCTGGAAAATACAAAGATGTATCAATTGACTCCATTAAAAAAAAATAGGCTGCGATTATGTATATTAGTTAACATTTAGCATTAATAAATCGGTAACATCCAGCCCTTAAACATTGAAAAATATTCCTGGACCTGGACACTATTTCAAGGAAAATATTAGCACCAAAATAATTGGAGGAGTCATAACAAGGCAAAAGAAATCTTTTGATCAGCAATTGATAACACCTAGTCCTCAAAGCTATCAACCTGCTTTTCATCAACTTTTTTCGAGGAGTGGAAGTGCGGTGTAAAATATATCCAATTTAGCATCGGAAAATCTTCAAGAAAGATTTTAAAAAATGATGGAACTCCTGGACCCACTTCTTACTTTAACGAGCATGATTCCACGAAAAAACGGACACGAAGCTAGATGAAGGATTCAATGTCAAAATTTAATTTTACAGTCCAAGCTGTAGCAGTAAAGAATATATCATAGATTGAAAATTAGAGGCTTCATGTCAGTGCTATCAATCAGATCTGATAGTAAATCTTACATTTTCTCATAGTTTAATCATAACTTATAAATTGAAAAACATATAGCTTCAAGATAAAATTGTATTGAAATAATTAATATAACTTCGAATGGATTCGAATCCGAAAGTGGTTCTAAGTGATGGCAATTTTATCCCATTGATCGGACTTGGGACACTAAACTTTAAACCGAACGATAAAACATTTAACCTCAATGATTTTCTTATGAAGGCAGCAAATGTTGGCTATACCCACTTTGATGTTAGCAATAATTAGCAGGCTATAGGTGAAGCCCTCAAATTAATTGGCTAAGCCAAAAAACAGTTAGAAGATGAGGAGGGATAAAAGATACCTGATCAATTTTAAGTCGCGTTTCCGAGATAAAAATTGTTTATATCTTACAAGGTATATAACACGCCAGATATCGAAAAACAAGTAAAGACTGCTTTGCAAAGTATATAAAAAAATACATAGCTATGAAATTAGAATATTTTGACCTTGTGATGATGAATTGTCCTCAAAGCCCTCCCCCAGCAACAGTCTAAGTCCCTGAAGGAGGAGATCCTCCTCAAGAAGGAGATTAGAAGCAATAAGTGAAGAGGCAATCAATGAAAATCGGATGGAAATTGCTTGAATAATGCAAAGAAAAAGGTTATGCTCGAAGTTTAGGAGTTTCAAACTTTACAAGTCAGGCGTTGCTATATTTATATCCTTTTGTAAAGTATCCTCCAGTTGTAAATCAGGTATAATCTCATCCTTTCCTAATCCAAAAGAATATGCTTCTCCTCTGCAAAAGACTAAAAATAGTAATGATAGCTTATTGCCCTCTAATGAGAGGTGGTAAGGATCAAAAATCTCCTCTTGGAGATAAAATCGACTACATAACTGAACCATTACTGAAAGAGCTCGCAATCAAATACGCGAAAACTATTCCCCAAATAATCTTAAATTATCAAATTTGTCGAGGAGTTGCAGTGATTCCCAAAACATAAAAGATAGATCACCTAAATGATAACTTCAACATCACTGATTTCGAACTTCTTGAGGATGATGTTACTGAACTTGAACAGTTAGATAAGGGCGGAAAATTAAAAGTGTATCATCTTAAAAATTTACCAATTTGGAAAGGATAAGATCCTCTTTGTTGATAACCCTCTACAATTATCACAATCAGTAAAATATAATATCAATTGAGATAATCATCCATTTTGTTAACATCTTTTTATTATCATTAATAATCATTTTATTATGAGAAAAAGCCATTGTTAATCAAATTCACGGGGTTGGGGTTGGGGTTGGG
>Ga0302188_10000890_pt1 | contig 24178 bp, 10 predicted proteins | sample II_Bog_E2_1_FD_198783 | JGI IMG/M metagenome (GOLD analysis project Ga0302188, IMG submission 198783) | Peat permafrost microbial communities from Stordalen Mire near Abisko, Sweden - II_Bog_E2_1 | ecosystem: Environmental > Terrestrial > Soil > Wetlands > Peat | place: Sweden: Abisko...
CCCCAACCCCAACCCCAACCCCAACCCCAACCCCCAGCAATTAAATGACATATTTCAAAATTAACTTATTTTACTTTATTTTTATGAAATGTTTCAACAATATCAATTCTTCAGAATCACTCATCCAAATAAATATTTTGTCGGTTATTTTTATTTGATTAATAATGTAACTGTACAAGAATTAATTAACTTTCTTCTTTGAGTTTATTAATTTTGATAATAATTTATTATGCAGTCGACTGATCAACCATTTTAACCATCAGATTGCATCTTCTGTGAAAATAGCAACAATGAGGCAATTTCGACTATGATGGTGTAGGCTCTCCGAGCCAAGCATTCAGGTAGTCAGTCAGAAGGGCTGATCGGCTATATTGATGTTATTATGAATTTAGAAGAGCCATGTTCCTCTGATGAGGCTTGGGCTGTACATCAGTATAAAGAGTATTTGGTCGCAGATTAATAAGATTAATTTTTAAAACGAGAGTATGCTGGCACTTAATATTAAGGAAAATTAACAATGCTTTCAGAATACTACAAGTTTCACTCTGATATTCCCCGAGTCGTTGAAACAGGAATCGAGAAAATATTAAACAAGTATTATGATAAGAAACGTTAATACGACTATAAAAAGATCAAGAAATTGTTAAAGGAATAACAGGGATTAAGTATAACGAGTGTTCAATAATCTTAATCTTCGTTCGGTGACTCTATGGCAGAAAAGAAATCCAAATATAGTACTCTTTTGGACATCCTCGAAGATGAATAGTCAAAATTTAAGGATGAAGCATTAATGTCTGACTCAAAATTACTCAAAGAAGTCTGTAGACAAATTGATAAAGCACTTCCTTCAACTGAGCACGATGGAACTTTTCAGGTGAGAGGATCATTTAATCACGATAAAATATTTGAGCAGTACCTAAAAAAAGAAGAATAGAGATTAAAGCAAAAATTAAGATAAAGAAATCGAGAACGTTTAGGAGTTAATAGAGTTTCTAAAAAGATAAACTTGCAAGATTTATTAAAAAAACGAAGAGAGAAGAGATAAAAATAAACAATATAAAGGGATTCAAAGGACTTAAAGAAGAAGTAAAAGTAAGGAAAATTTATTTACAACACAAATATTAAAATATAAATTAAAAATGCTATGTTTTATTCTCAAGGAGAACAGCCGCTTCAACTGGGGAATGTTTAATACTAGAGTGGAAATCGTTAGGATCCTCGTTTCCGTAAAAAGAACTTAATTCATCAAGTTAACTTCTTAAAAGATAATATCAAATCCAGCAGTAAATTGCTAACAGATATATACAAGACCGTTCAAGATCCAAGAATCAAAAATATGAATAACCCAACCAGTAATAGTAAACAAAGACTGACGACTAAGGAGAGTGTAAATCGTTCGCAATCCAAGAATAAGAAAAAATCATTAACTAAACAACCACAATCAAATTAAATCAAAAAAGGATTATCTGGTTCCTATTCTGCTAGGAAATTAAATTATAACAACGGACTTAATTAATGGGCAAAAAGTAATACTAATACTAAACCTCCTGTAAGAAGTGTCAGCTCATCCAATTTAAAAAAAAGATCAATTTCTTTAAATGGAGGTTTGGTGACTTCCACTTCTTCCAAAAAAATTTAGAGGCCCATCGAAAAAAGACCTATATAGACGATTTCACGATATGGTTCCTCAGATATAAAAGGAAATAACGGTTAATTAGTTGGAAAAGGTCAAAGAAGTATTTCCATAAAGGATCTATTGACTCGTAAATTGGCAATAAATAGATTATGATGGTGATTATCTTAATAATATATTTTATTTTCGTTAAATTGCTAATGATCTTGAGATCTTTATTCATTAGATGTTTAATCTTTTTAAAAAATAAATAAACGTCAAATAATATCAGTTGATTAATATAAAAATAGATACCCTCACATATGTTTAACGAAAAGATAAAAGATATAATAATGAAAGTTAAATCATTAAATTTACGACGTAATATTTTTATACCATTCTATAATATGCTGACTATTTTAATGGGGTTGCATTTCATTTATTATCTGCTTGCATAATAATAAGATTTATTATCTCATGTCCTTAGATGTTTACTATTTATTGAGTTATTTACTCAGCAAATCAGTAAGACCAATCAGATTAATTTTCGCAATTGATTTATTGTGAGCCAAACTATTTATAAGTAAGTTATTAATTGTCCTGTAGTTGTACAATGTGTGATGAGGTTGAATGAGTAATGTTATCAAAAATTGGAGAATTTCAAAAGTTAATTATTATTTTTGAAAGTAGTTTAGCAATAGGATTATTTATTCAGGGATCTAAGGCTTTATTATCAAAGGATATATGATCTCCATAATATTAGAACTCATCAAGAGAGGTATCTTTTCATTTATTAAAGGCCAAATAATTTTATATATGGGCTATTTCAATTATGGTATAGTCGAAAATAAACATTTCCATTGAGTATAAAAGAGTCCTATATGTGATTCAGTCATTCGTATTTTTCCTAAAACATAAGCGAGTTGTTCTAATAGATTCTAATTTAAGTTTCTTTCCTCAACTATATTATTTTTTCTTGCTTTTTCTAGTAAATAAGTCAAAGTAGTTAAAGCTTCTTCATTAAATTTTTATAATTTTTTATTCTTGCTGCATTCCTAGTAAGTAAGTTGAAGGTATTTTATTTTAATTTAGAGGTATTAATTAAAAGAGATGTTCTTATTAGTAATTAAAAGAATATTTAAACTAGTATCGAGATATTGAATAATTTTACTCTTTTTTTACATGATAACATTCATAATTTCTTTAGACTTTGATTTATCTTGATATTGTAAGTTAAACTTTAATACGGTAGCAGCATCTTCCTATTTCCAATATTAAAGTGAATATAAAAGGAATATTTACAGGTAAAATAATTTCAGTTCGTTCCTGCATTCGAAAGCATTATAATATTTGTTTATTTTTATCACGTCTTTGCAGCTGGTTTAAGTAAACACTAATTTCTTAAGCAGATTGTATTATTTGATGAGGGAAATTGAATTATTTTTAAACAGGTGATAAAAGAAATAGAGAAAATACTCAGTATAAATTGATTGGGTATTACAAATTGTAAATTATTCGAAAATATTTCGAATTTAGGAGAATTCTACCCTAAACATTTCTATCATTAATTTATAAAAATCTGTTTGAAGGGTCCTACTTCTAGCATTTAATCTTTTCAAATTTTTTGCTATTATTTAATTGGCCAATAATAGGCAATAATTTCTAAGTTCTACATTTTATTGAGAGCTTACAGTTTAATTCAATAATATTCCTGCAAAGTTATTTCTATCTATTTAATGCAAGCATATTTTTTTATCCATCTCCGAATTAAAAAAGAGGAGCTTTGTTGTTTTTTCTTTGTACTTAATTTCGTGTGTTTTCAGTTCTTCCGAGTTTATTGTAAATAAACTAATAAAAATGTTAAAGTTTTTATATTGATAAGCCGTGCCTATCAGTTTTTTTCCGGATTATTTTGTTTTTTCACCCAGTTAAATTTATTTAATTTTTTGTTCCGATGCAACTATTAAAATTAATGTAATTTATTAAATCTCATTTTCTAACTGAATTATACTCTTATCTTTAGGATCAAGTTCTCCAATCTTATTTTTATTTGCTACCTCAGATATTTTCATATCATTCTTATCAATAAATGGAACAATTAATTCATTTTTAGGAGGTAAAATAATCGAAGAAATTAAAGATTGTTGATTGATTATAATATCTATTTAGTCTAGATTTCTCAAGAAGCTTTAATTCACTTCACCATTCCATGATTCACGTTACAGTTCTTCTTCATAAACAGGCTCAATTTAGCTTGTAGAGTTTATTTTGATTTTTCCGACAACTGATGGCTCGATACAATCTCTTTCTTTATTTTCTTTTTACATTTTTAACCCAACTATATCTCTTATGGAATTAATAATAATTTTTCCAGATATCTATCCTTTATATAAAATCATCAATATCATATAAAAGAGCAGAAAAGTATGATAAATCAATTGGTGGTTTTAATCGTATAAGACTCAATGACTAAATATTCATTTTTGCGTAAACTTTTCATGGTATGCTCATCCATTGGATTATCTTCTTTTGATATTTTAAAGATAGATTCAGGTTTATCTTTGCACAATGGGCAGTTAGTTATTTTAGTATTAAGTAAGTTCATACAACATTTTTCGCAAAGTGTGCAATGACCGCATGGTATCCAAACAATGTTTGCATCAGCTGACATACAAACTAGACATTATGCTGGTAATAAATCTTTTTCACAAGTTTAGCAATTGTATTCCTTGGCATACCAGTTTTCTGATATTTTATAAATGGTTCTTACATCCACACTACTACACAGTTCTATTTTGATATTTAATTCACTTTTTTGTGCCGGTTAAACGTGTTCACACAGATAAAGAGTTATTTCTACTCTCTCTATGACAATGAAGATAGTACTGAGTAGTTGTACAAAAATGCTGACTGCAGTAATAATTACATAATTTTGATTAATAAAAAAATACCACAAAAGAATGGTCGATAGAATGATAACATTGACAAGATTGAACACGATGTAAAGAAACCCAATTTTTTTAATTTAGAAATACATTTCCTCGTTGCATCGAGAAATACAGATATATATCATAAGTATGAGTGAAAGGGACAACAAGAAGAAGACCATAATTAATAAACCAAGAAGAATTTATTTCCAATCTAAGGCCAAATTATTATCCATTTTAAATCCTATAAGAATCAATTGGATAAAGAGGAGAACTTCTAATAATATTTTACCTTTGTTTTAAATTAGTCGCCAACTACATATTAATTATAGTAAACCTGCGTAACAATTGATATACCAAAAGATAACCAAACGAAACCGATATATTGTTTGTTAGTCGCAATTAATACTGCAGTAATCAAAACTGATATATGAAAGCCAAATGAAGATATTATGAATAGTTTAGAGAACTGCTCTCTTTTGACTAAGACATAGATATTGATTGGTATATATGCCAATACTGATGCTGATAAATAGGGTAAAATCTAAATAGCTTTTGACCTACATTTAATTCTAAAACGCAAGTGAAGATGAGTATCGATGTTGCCATTGAGTTCATCATCCATAATAAGCAGCAATAGAGAGTGTATGCCATATTCTATTGATATTACTCATTCATTATGCGAAATACGTAATCACGGCAGCTAATAGTGGAATAAGTTTATTGAACTGGAGCTTGAGTCTATACGATATGAGCTGTAGAAGTCGTGTTTTGACTGATAGAACCCAGCATTATTTTAAACTTCGAATGTTCTAACTAACAAATATAACTAAGAGCCAGTACAATTACACAGATCAATAGAAAATGATATTAAATACCCTTTTTAATAAAGAAAAATCTTTATTATTTGTTTCGTAATTTATGAATCAACGATAATTTTAGGAAATCAAAAATTGTTTTTGATTTCTATTTGTTCAATACCAAAGATTCTGATTCATTTATAATTAAAAAATGGATAAGGGGTAACTTTTTAATACCAACTTGCAGGCTGTCACCAGGGATTACACTATAACTCCTCGTATCGATTACAGAACTGTGGTTAAGGTTGATGGCCCACTTGTTATCCTTGACAATGTCAAATTCCCCAAGTTCGCTGAAATCGTAAATGTATGCCTCAGTGATGGAACTGTTCGCAAGGGACAAGTACTTGAAATTTCTGGAAAGAGAGCTGTTGTTCAGGTAATCCCTTTAATATATAGATCTTCGAAGGAACTTCAGGGATTGATAATCTTTATACGCACTGCTAATTCACTGGTCAAACAATGGAGATGCCCATCTCCTAAGAAATGTTAGGAAGAGCCTTTAATGGATCTGGAACTCCAATTGATAAAGGACCTCCAGTCCTAGCTTAAAAGTTTCTTAATATTCAAGGACAACCTATTAACCCTTATCAAAGAGTCTATCCTTAGGAAATGTTACAAACAGGTATATCGGCCATTGATGTCATGACTTCTATTGCCCGAGGGCAAAAAATTCCATTATTTTCAGCAAATGGTCTTCCTCATAACTAAATAGGAGCTCAGATCGTACGGCAGGCATCGCTTGTCAAAGGAAAAGATGTGACTGATCATTCCTAATAAAATTTTTGTGTGGTCTTTGCGGCAATGGGAGTGAATATGTAAGTGGCAAGATTCTTCAAAACTGACTTCTAGCAAAATGGTTCAATGGAGAGAGTCGTTCTTTTCCTTAATTTAGCCAATGATCCAACAATTGAAAGAATTATTACTCCACGTCTAGCCCTGACGACTGCTGAATATTTGGCTTATGAAAAAGAGCTTCATGTGTTAGTTATTATGACAGATATGAGTGCATATGCTGATTCTTTGCGTGAGGTGTCTGCTGCCAGAGAGGAAGTGCCTGGAAGAAGATCATATCCTGGCTATCTGTACACAGATTTATCCACCATTTATGAAAGAGCAGGCAGAGTGCACGGTAGAAATGGATCTATCACTCAAATTCCAATTTTATCAATGCCTGTATTTGTTACATAATAAAGAATGATGACATCACCCATCCCATTCCAGATCTGACAGGATACATTACTTAAGGTCAAATTTTTATTGATAGGCAACTTCACAACAAACAAATTTACCCTCCCATCAATGTGCTGCCTTCTCTTTCTCGTCTAATGAAGAAAGCCATAGAGAAAAATAGAGAAGATCACGCCCCCGTATCAAATCAACTTTACGCGAACTATGCTGCTGCCAAAGATACTGCAGCCATGAAAGCAGTTATTGGTGAATAGGTATCTTTTCGATAATTTAGGCTCTTACCGAGTAGGATCTCAACCATCTTGAGTTTTTAAAAAAGTTTGAGCACGAATTCATTGCTCAAGGACAGTACGAATCCCGTGACCTTTACGATTCTCTGAATTTGGCCTGGAAATTGCTTTCCCTCTATCCTCAAGAAAGTCTAACAAAAATTCCAGCCAGTATAATAAAAAAATTCCATAAAAAGAGGCTAGATGATGACGAATAGGAAAAATGAAGATTTATCTGAAAATTAGAATATTTTTATTGAGAATATACATTAATATCATTCGTTATGCTCTTAATTTTGATGTACTTCCTTGATTGATTCTTGATGCCTGTTGAGGTTTCGATGGTGGCGGTGCTTGTTTCTCGGCTAAGGATCGCTTTCATTGGAATTGTGTTCAGAGTTATGAGTTATTTTAAGTTAATCTTCTTTAAACTTGCTCAAAAATTCAGCTTCATGTTAAAACTTTTATAGAGAGACTCTCAAACGATTTACAACTTAAGTTTCTTCTTAATTTTTTTCTTATTCAATGATTTCCTCGATTTGATTCTGCGAATCTTCTTTTTTCTTTTTCCTATCGTCCACTTCATCTACTATAAGTTTGCTTAGCTCATCGTCAAGTCTACATATCTTTTAGTTTACATAGATTTATCGTTTTTCAGTTTATCTGATTTTGTTTCTTCTGCCTCATTCTCAATGATTCGCTCTGGTACACAATGAGTAAATAGATTCGGTTATAGGCTTTCTTTATTAGTAGCATAATACCTTTCGAAAGATCAGTCGCAGAATTGCTCTATGTTGCCCTAAGACTATGCAGACCAAACTCATTTTTATCAGTGAACTGTGACAGCTTTGATAGCTCAAGTCTGTTTAACTATTCTTCTTATTTTTTTTACTCCATCACTTGAGGCAGTTTCAGGGATTCTACACTTTTGCATCGTGGCTAAGAGTTTTCAAAGAATTTCTATTCTGATTTAATTCTATTACTTCTTGACAGAAATTATCCGCGATCACTCATGACCTTAAAAATTGGTAAAATTTTCTTTTTCTCAAGAACCTCATTTTCTTCTTCTTCAACAACGACACTACCTTTATCTTCCTCATCATCAGAGAAATCAAAAAATTTGAACTGATGATCGGTAAGTCGTCGTTTAAGTTCACAAGGAAAGGGTTCATTTTTGTATGATTTGCTCAAAAGTTGTTTTTATGAGTTACTGGTCATTAGGCTGAGTAAAATGATACTTACGGAGGGCTATTTGAGTCTTTTCTGCGTAAATATTTTTTTGATCCAGACATTCTAAGACTAAGATTTGTTTTCATGAGATTATCTTAAATTATTATAGAGATTACTCAATTAATTGGTGAGATATATAAACTTTATAGATTGATTTTTTATGATTGAAATGCAACTATTGTTCATCAATTCTAAGATTTTATCTATTATCAATAAAACATTATTTACAAATACAAACAATTCTTAGAATCAAAATGTCTTTGAAGATGTAAAATAATATCAATAGAATTAAAACTGCAAGTTAAAATTAATCAATTGATTACCTTTTTTATAGCAAAATTTCATTAATATTATAAAAAATTATTAATGAAGGAATTCTTCAACAAAAAATCATTATCTCTGTAAAATATCAACAGAAATCATCATCGATTGTATTCAGACAGTCAATTCATCAAAAATAGTCCTAAGCTTCAGCAAAAATTGAGAAGATAAATTAATAATAAGTTTAATAAAAATGCAAGACGAGATTAAATCAATCAATCAACTCAATTCTCCCACAGGAGGCATTCATCATCTCTAATTCTAAACAATCCATTGACAAAAAATTCATTCTCATTGAGTGATGTTATTACTCATAAAGCTGCTTATAAGCAAACTCTATAGCCAATCAAAGTAGCAGTAAAATCAATGAAAAGTAGCCGTAAAGCTATCAATATGTCCTATCGATAAAATTATAGTTCTGTGAATGAAATCTTTTTTTAAAAAATAGACAAAGTCAAGGAAGATTAAAAACTCTCTAAATCAATGACTTAAAAGCAGATTTAATCAGCAAAATATTCAATATAGGGCAAAAATAATCATGGAAAAATTTAAATATCAAAAGTAAATTAAAGAAACAATAAATTTAAACTTTTATTTCGATAAAAAAACATAAAATACAAAAGCGCTTCTTAACGTAAAATTTCAAGAATAGACTCAAAAATTATTGAATTAAAGCATAAAAAAATGTTTTTAGAGTCCCTCATGCCACAAGAAAAACCAAAGACAGTAGCTTTCAAACCAAAACCTAAAGGATAAATCGTTGTAAAAGATAGAATTATTAAAATGTCCTTAAATTTGATGAAAAATATCGAGCTATACTTCAATCTATTTGCTCATAATAATTTAGTGGGAGGACATCTCAAGAGTATCTAAGGCTACAATGTTAAAATCAAGAAAATTTTGATGTTTGACGATAATAGGGCCAAAAGATTAAAAAGTTCTTCAGAAATAACAAACCTATTTTGGGCTTTTAAAAGTCCCTCTTAAAGACCAGAATATTTCGGAGAGGAGGACCTCACTCTTTTTAACACTCTCAATTATTATCTGGTTAAAATGGAACAAAGTAACACAGATAAATTGAGTAACTTCAAACACCAAATTAATAAAAAAACAAGTTAATAAAGGCAAAAATTTGAAAAATGCTATTAGAAATTTGAAAATAAATTTGGAAGTCATTAGTCAATAAGCAAAATTAACAAATTCATTGAATCAAGATTAAGATTTTAGCAGGACAGAAGGGAATAATATATGCAAGGACTCTAGAAGTAAGGAGTCAAACTTAATTTGGTAGAAAGAAGTAGAGAACTAATATTGAGATAGAAAGAAAGATCTATAAAAAATTCAATCAAGAATATCCACAAATGATGCTTCAAATAATTTTCGAGCACTAATAGTATTTTGTAGTAAAATTTAATTACATTAGTTAGTTTCAATATTTTATTATTGTTTTTGAATTTGAATTTGTGTAAAATTAGTCCTGATGGATATTGTTGAGAATATCCTGAGAAAACTATTAAATTTTAATTAATTAAAAAAATATTTACTATAATTTTTGTAATAGTATTTGTTTATGTCGTCGAACATTAATTTATGGAATTTTTACAATTTTATTTAAGTTACAGAGAGCAATCCTCATTCATTGAGGGATAAGCTTCTTTCGACAGATCTAAATTAGTCTTTTCAGGCATAATAAACAATAATAATACGCTTTGATGTAATCACTGTTTACTATAGATTTCCTAAAAGCAGAGTTCATTAAATTTTATTTCGAAATGTACATAACTCAATAGTTATCTGTTTCCATATCATTCGTAGATGAAATCCTCTTAAATAACAAATTTTTATTCAATAAGCAATAAATAAGCAATGGGAATGTCAGTTCTTTAATAAATTGTAAGGCCTCAGCGACTATGAATGCATTTGAAAGATTTTGCATTTTGCATGATCTAGCATTCCATAAAATTATTAACAATGTAGATACAGTTTTAATTTAATATATATTGAGCTTCGAACTAAGTTCAAATATAGGGTGAGCAAGATCAAAGTTTTTAATCGATTTTAATTTAAATCTAATTAATAATGATTTATAATAATACTTGATCTCGTTCCTTTATTTTTTCTTCGAACGAACATTATTTCAAATACAGTTGAATATTGGCAATAAACTTTATATTTTGATCATATGCTATGGAAAAAAAAAATTAATTTTAAATATTAACTTATTATTTGTAATGAGAGTCAACAAAATGTTAGATAGCATTATCTTCATGTCAATAAGCGCTCCCTCACTAAGCAATTTTGTGATCTCTCATATTTTGTAAAAGTAAATTGATAAATAATTAAGCAAATCACATTTTGCATAATCCATTAAATAACAACAAAAGATTAAAAAAACTAAGCCAAACGAAAATCTTTTGATATAATTCAGTGAATGATAAGATTTTTGTTTGTTTTTCGTTAGAATTTGTAAAATTTGAAGAAAGCTTAAGAATAATATTAATAGTAAATAGCAGACGAAGAATTGGAATTTAAAATGACTTATTCTTTCATGTATACAGAGAAATCTGAGTGACTTAACTCTACGCTTTGTAAATTCAATAAATCATAAGAAAAAGTTGATTTACCAGAAACAACTATCATATTTACCTGTTTAATGCTTTTAAGATTATAATTAATTGTAGAATTTAAATAAAAAACGTGTTGCTAATGGTAAGATATCTCGCTATTTAGTATTATTTTTACAACTATACTATGTTTGAGAGTGTCTTCCCTTTACTTCCTTTATAAAGTTTACCAATTTAAAATTATCAAAACGATAAGGCCATCATCATCTAAACAGAACTTTTGGAATAAAATTAAAAATTAAAATCTAATTCTAATCCAGTGGATGATCAAAAGATTAAAATTGTTCCATGCTCTGGCACCACTTCCAAAAAGAAAAATTAAAAAATGACTTCAATACCAAAGAAATAAAGTCAATAATGCTAAAAGGATTCATTTACAGAAAAAAGGAACATCATCCCGAACAACATTAACCATATTTTGGCTTTTGTGCAGCGAAAAAGTAAGTCTTCATTAATTGTTTAAAAAATTATTAGAAATTAAGGGGAAGGTTCTAAAAAATTTACCTCCAAAAATTTTTATTGCTATCAGTGTTATCTAAAAGATAAATTACAAATTCATGTAAACAAAAACACTTTAGAAACCATCACAAATCATCTTTAAATTCATTCAGAGATTTTCACTATAGAGGAGCAATTGTTTTATAATAGAGTTTGCAGAATAGCAATTTTCTATTACCTCAGGCATATGGCTCTACTCACAACTTTAAATTCTAAAAGACTCAAGTAAACCAGTAAAAATGATCACCTAAGGGCCCAGAGAATTCTTATGAAATTCCTACAACAACACCATCCTAATATATGAAATTTTAGGATGTGATATATTCATCATTGATTAATTTTGTTTTTCCAGGGGTTGACTCTTAATATTATCATCTTAAATTCTTCATAAATTAAACTGATATTGTTTAGTAAATTTTATTTTCTGTATCTGTTGTAATATATCATTCAATATAATACAAAATTTTAAGCAAATAGCATAGACTCGTTTTATAATTAAAACTAAAATTCTCAAGAGTTTCATGCTAGAGGGGCAAAGTTCTGGTCAAAAATCAAGGAATCATTTATAAATACGATTGCTTAATAACAAATTTCTTATTTTAAACCAATTTATCATAATATATTGAATTTTGCAAAAACGCATACATATTCAGCCAAAATCATTTTTTTTGTATTTTTTAAACTTTTTTAAAATTTTGCTTTATGAAGAATAAATTTGAATTTATCTTTCATCATTAGATGATGTAAACTTGATCTTTATGCATTCGCACTCAATAAAATATCAAAATTAACCAAGAAAAATGCGATCTCACCTTTATAAGTTTAAGAATATTTTAAAAATATGTATAGTCTTAGAAGAGGGAAATTTAAAATTTTTGATATTTAAGCTGGTCATTACAAGATAGATTGGTTGCGATAAAGAAAAAGGGATGTGCAAAATATAGAAATAATTGTGTTTCAATAGATAGCTGTTATTGAATTCTCTTACTGAAGTCATCAATGATTCTAAACATAAGAAAATTAAACAACTCAAAAATAATTTAATAAATGCTAACCTTTTTAAACATTTTATCATATTGTCCCAGCATTATTTAAATATTTTTCTAATTTTATCTTGTAATAACATAAATGCGGCAAAAACTTGATAATTTTAAAAAGGAAATACGACGGAAAGAAATTGAACAGTATTTCTACGAAAAAAGAAAAGATGTCGCTAATCACCTTTAAGCTAAATAAAAGACATTTACCATCAATTAATAAGTGTACCCTCAATAATCTCGTAAATGTTATCTTCCAGATATGGGCTCTTTGGAAGTCAATAATTAAAAATTAAAACAGACTGAAATGGACGTATATGAGATATGGAAGATGGATTTAACCAATCTTGAAGAGTATTTAAGCATTGGTTAGTATGAAAAAATACTGTCAATTATGAATGAAGTATACTACACTCTCAAAAAAATAATAAATCCTAATGGAGCTCTCTATTCTAAACAATCAGATATTTACAACTATTTTTTGAGAACAAATTTTTTAGGAAATATGGTAAAATGTATTCTCTTAGCTCATAAATAAAAAGTTTCATCAGGGTAGTAATAAATTGATGCAGGCTATTCCAAAACCTATCAAAAAGGATGATAGACATTCTGCAAATAGTGATCCAATACTAGCCAACTAAATTTACAGAATCAATATTTCTTTAAAGCAATTTGTTGTTGCTTTTACGATTGTGTATTGACGAACCAAAGTTAGATAAATCTCACCTCTCAAAAGTACTAATGATAAATAGTTAGATCATAAATATTATTGTGCATATGATTTGCGTAAGCGATAATGAAACAGGAAAACTCTTCGGAATTCTTAATAATATGAATAACTAAACCTTCAATTTTGGTGCACCTTTTTACAACATCTCTAAAATATTGGTTAAGCCTACTGAATAAATTACGATTAATTTTATCATTATGATGAAATTTTATCTTTTAAGAATTGAGGATTATAAAAAATAAGCAAAAATTAAGAAAAATTAAATACAATAAATTTCAGTCAATTTGAGTCCACATCAATTGGATATATCGTCTTAAATCGCTATAAATTCTTATCACTATTTTGTAAATCAAGATCTACGTTTCATAACAAACATAGATGATTTAGTCAGCTTGTAATAATCACTAGAACTCGTTAGACTTCAAATTTAATTGGGAATTATGAGTAGTAAATTTATTGATAGAATTGATTACAGGAAAATGATTGATCTTCTGAGTTTAAAAGACTTTCCTTGCTAAATTAAGGTAAAAATATTGTCGTTAATTGATCATCTAATCTTTAGCGATGAAAACGATAAATACAGTTTTGGCTTTATTAAAAACTGTGATTTGCTTCCAACTTTATGGAGCCTGAGAAAAGATTATCTAGGGTATGTTCTGAATATTTTTACAAATATCGCTTATAGTAGACAATTCAAATCAGACCTGAATCCTTATGTACACAATATCTTTATTACACTTAAATATGAGTCAAATAATATATTAGTCTTTAATTTCATTTACAATTGGTTTAGTTCGCAAGATTTTGAAGTCTTAGAGTCACGAGATAAACTTATTTTACAACTTTTGAGAGACTCAACCTAAACTCATGAACAAATTATCAACATTGAGTCTTTATTATGGTTAAGGCTTGTCTAAAAAGGAGAGTGCAATGTTCCTTTAAGAATTCTTAATATGGACAATGACAGTGTCAGATTCATTAAAGAGCATCTACTTAAAACAGATTATGCTCTTTGATTACTAGATTCTTTATAAATATGTCTATATATTAATTTGTAAAATACGTTTTATAGCATTTATCTTTATTTTTGAAAACTTTTTATAAAATTAGACTTCTTTCAATATTGAATAAACTAAGCTCCAAATGTACTTAATACAAAATATTGAATTTGTTACTATAATTAGCTTAATAATATTAACTGCGCTCCATCTGCAAACAATGAATTTTGGCATCATATAAAAACTTGCTAAATGTATTGTACGACCACCGAGAATTGCTTATAGTTTGGAAGAAATGGGTAAGGCTAAATTTATAAAGGCCCAGCTAACTTTGAGCTGCAAAATAGAGTCTACGAAAGAGAGGATTTTACAGTGCTTAACAATCGATCGCTCTAATTGAAGTGTTCTTTCATTAAAGACAAGTATGCCCCGACTGCCAGGTAAACAATTGTCTTTCTCCATGCGAATAGCTCATCCCGACTTATTATGTACTTTTGTTCCGACAAAGCAACAATTATGTCGACATCTTTTTGCCATACTTCGATTTATTGAGCTTTGATTTCGCAGGCTGCGGACTTTCTGAAGGCGAGTTTGTGACTTTGGGTTTTAATTAAAAAGAAGACGTTTATTCTGTCATTAAAAAAGTGAGAGAAAGGCATGGAGTTAAAGATATTATACTATGGGGGAGAAGTATGGGCGCTGCCACAGCTCTACTTTATGCGGCTAAGTATAAAGGAGTAAAAGCGATCGTATCTGATAACTCGTTCAGTGATTTATAGGAATTGGTAAATGAGCTCAGTGAAGATTATTTGCCAATTCTTCCGAGTTTCCTTGTAAATACAATAATGGACAGCATTCAGGAATATATCGAATAAAATATATGGAAAAAATAGCTGACAACGTTCAATATTCGGAAGCTTAAGCCCATTACGGTTATTTAAAAGATAGAATGCCCGATCTTTTTCATAAGCAGCATCCAGGACAGTTTTGTAAATTCAAAACATACAAAAAAATTGCATATAAAGGCTAAAAACTATAAAAAACTATAGCTGGTTGATGGCGATCATAATGATTTGAGAAGTGATGAAATAAAATAAAAAATTCTCAAATTTTTAATAGATCTCAACATAAAATCACCTTAGAGGAAATCGCTTAAGGAAAGGACAAACATATTCAAATACAATAATGGATAAAAATGGAAAATAGCTTATAAAGAAACAGAAAATAAATTTAAAGTTGAACCTCGAAAATCATTGAAATTTAGTGATAACTCACTCACGAAGAATTCTGTTGAGCTTTAAAGATAGATGAAATGGAATAAAATGACTAATTCTTCAAATGAGGCTTATATTCCCCTGCAAAATAAGCCAATGATAGAGTCTTTTTATTAAATCAAACATAGAGAAGATCATATTTAAAGTTGCGAAGGACGTGAACCAAGTAAAGTAAAGCGAAGAAAAATATTTACAGGGATTGACTACTTTACCAAGCATATTTCCTGAATTATCTTGATTTCATTTAGCTTTATTAAATTGCGACTATAATTTAAGGTAGTAAGTATTTCTATTAGCGGCCTTACATAAATACTTGTAAATAATGGCAATCTATCTTTCAATCAAAGAGAGTATTTCTATTATTCGGAAGACAATTAATCGTCAAAACCTTAACAAAATTCAATTAAATATGATAGCTGCTAAAATTAAGTGTGTTATAAAATTTTGTTGCTTTTTGCTTCAATATTTTGAAAAGGTCAAAAAATATGTCATTAAAACTTAATAAAAATTGATAAATTTAAATTGTGTTTTGGTACAATAATATTGTCCAAGAAATTTGTAACAAATTCCGTCAAATCAATATCCACCAGAAAGAGAACTTCCGAAAAAAACACGTCAAGGAAGCGATTTTAAGTTGGTTAAATAAAATCAACTTCAACAAAGCAAGAAAAAGAATAAACCAACTAAAATAAACTTAATTACCGCGCCAATCATTAAATAGATAACTCAATTATCAACATCAAAATCCTCTATCAAATAGTCGGAAAAACAATATGCATGATGAACAACATTTGGGTCTTCAAAATCCTTATGATTAATAGTAATTAGAATTACATGCATCATAATTACGCTAATTTCATGAGAGAAATCAAAGATAAGAACAGGAATATAATGAAAACTAAAGGGTTGGGGTTGGGTGATTAATTTTTAAAAATTTAAACAAATAATTGTCAATTTTTTGAGTTTTTATACTTAAGGAAAAGAGATAAAAAATAAATTGATTTGATAAATAAAGATATAAAGACGAATCTATATCACTTTATTCTTTAAATCCAAGCCTGAGGTTACCGGTAGACGTCAATGAACAGTATCAGCAATAGGACCATCGTTAGGACGAGACCGGGGACAACGTATTTTGATTTATTCCATCGGATTTTGTTTTCGATGCCAACCGTGATGAGAGCAGATAGAATAAAACCCATCACAATGTTCAAAAAGTTATTAACTGGAAAAACATCCATTCTAATCACCAGCATATGAAAAAGATACCATGAATAACTGACCTTTCCGATGAATATTGTTATCCTGTTTCCCAATATCAAATCATTGAAAATACCGTTTTTGAAATGAATGAATGCTGCTGTGCTGAATACAACAAGTATATTCCACTTCTTCTACCGAACATGAGCGTCCTGCTTTGCTAAAGCTGTAAATATACAAATGACTGCTATGGTGGTAATGATTCCATTTATACTCAAAAATGTCTTGCAATAAGTTATTAATCTTTTAGGAGTCTTTTATTAAGTTTTTTAATGATTATTTGTTGGCTACATCGCTTGATATTACTGTTATTTCTTTTAGAGTTTTTTTTCTTAATAATATGCCAAGCTGCAACCAACCAAAATTTACCAAAATAGAAGGTCTCCTCCATTTATAAAGTACACAATTAATACAAAACATAAGATAGCGGCAATTCCAAGAGCTAATAATCCTTTCCACATTGGAAGATTCCAAAGTTTTGTTACAAAAAGCGGCCAAAAAAGATAAAACTGTTATTATAGTCCCAGAGTCCAGAGTACTTGAGCAGGATTCCCTGATGCATCACCAGTTTCATATTTATATATTAAATGGAGATTGACTGCCATTAAAGTTCCTGCAATCAGTGTTTTAACTGCTGATTGCAATTATTCGGCATTGTAAGTTATGCTGAAAAGATACAAAGAATAGAGAAGCATAGTTATTAAGGCAGGAAAAATTCTTCTGACTCTTCTGCCATAGAATTTGGAATAGGAAAATGATTTTTATTTTCTAAGTTATCTGAAAATAATTTTAGAGATTAAATACCCGGACATACAAAAGAAAATATCTACACCCATATAACCTCCCCTAATACGAGAAGAGAAACGATGATGAAGCACCACTGCCAATACTGCTAAAGCTCTGAGGCCATCGATATCTGGTCTATAGACTCCGGCTGAAGATTCGTGAGGAGTATTTGAGTGAACTTTCATTGTTTATTCTTTAATTGTATCCTACATTCCGATTTAAGTAGAACGTTATCTATGTTTAATGAGGCTTACTCAATAATCTCTGCTTTTTTAATGTCTTGAAAAGTCATCTCCATTTGATTCTTCGTATAAGATTATTACAAATGGGAAGATATCATAAAATAAAATGGTAACGATAATGCATTGAACTTTAAAAAAATCAATAAAAAAAAGATAGAAAGATATAGAAGCAAATATTGCTGATTTTGTGTAGAATTAATGGAATCAAATATTCCAATCAATCATTTTAATATTATCTAATATCGAGCCAAAGAGAATAAAATTTCCTTAAATACAAAACAGCGGCAAAAATAACAGATAAATGAGAATCTGCTCCCTCTCATTAATTGCTAATTTTTTATAAAAGCTATAATCTTAAATATTTGCTCCTCGAGACCCTGGAAAAATAGGAAGCGGCCACAATGAATTTTGGCATCATATAAAAACTTGCTAAATGTATTGTACGACCACCGAGAATTGCTTATAGTTTGGAAGAAATGGGTAAGGCTAAATTTATAAAGGCCCAGCTAACTTTGAGCTGCAAAATAGAGTCTACGAAAGAGAGGATTTTACAGTGCTTAACAATCGATCGCTCTAATTGAAGTGTTCTTTCATTAAAGACAAGTATGCCCCGACTGCCAGGTAAACAATTGTCTTTCTCCATGCGAATAGCTCATCCCGACTTATTATGTACTTTTGTTCCGACAAAGCAACAATTATGTCGACATCTTTTTGCCATACTTCGATTTATTGAGCTTTGATTTCGCAGGCTGCGGACTTTCTGAAGGCGAGTTTGTGACTTTGGGTTTTAATTAAAAAGAAGACGTTTATTCTGTCATTAAAAAAGTGAGAGAAAGGCATGGAGTTAAAGATATTATACTATGGGGGAGAAGTATGGGCGCTGCCACAGCTCTACTTTATGCGGCTAAGTATAAAGGAGTAAAAGCGATCGTATCTGATAACTCGTTCAGTGATTTATAGGAATTGGTAAATGAGCTCAGTGAAGATTATTTGCCAATTCTTCCGAGTTTCCTTGTAAATACAATAATGGACAGCATTCAGGAATATATCGAATAAAATATATGGAAAAAATAGCTGACAACGTTCAATATTCGGAAGCTTAAGCCCATTACGGTTATTTAAAAGATAGAATGCCCGATCTTTTTCATAAGCAGCATCCAGGACAGTTTTGTAAATTCAAAACATACAAAAAAATTGCATATAAAGGCTAAAAACTATAAAAAACTATAGCTGGTTGATGGCGATCATAATCTTTTATTGTTCGGAAGACAATTAATCGTCAAAACCTTAACAAAATTCAATTAAATATGATAGTGTCTAATTAAGTTTATTATAAAATTTTGTTGTTTTTTGCTTCAAGATTTTGAAAAGGTCAAAAAATATGTCATTAAAACTTAATAAAAATGGATAAATTGAAATTATGTTTTGGTACAATAATTATTGTGTTTATTAATAATAATGCGCTTAATAAAAGTTTGACAAACATTTGAATTAATTTAAATAATTCTTCAAGTTATTTCAGTGGAAATCTTTCAGCAGGTAATAATTTAAAAATTAATGCTATTTTTACATAAAAATTAAAATTAAAAAATGTTCTAATCCTCCCTTTTAAATTTTGATCATTTTCCAACCATTATTGTATAATTACGAATATACAAATCATTAATCTTCATTAGTGATCGACAAAAGCAGTTCAATTAAAAAATCATTTAATTCCAAAAACCCTTTAAACAGATATTTTTACAATAAAACAGACCTTTTCAAGTTTTGATATTCATCAATTAAAGGATAATATAATAACTGATATTTATCCTTTAATGTATGTTAATTCATTCTTGATTATCAAGATCTTATTTGCAAAAAACAATACGACTTATGGATTGTTTTTATTTTAAAAAAATCTTTAAATTTCGTGATTTTTTAATTTTTTAATTTTTTATGAGATATTCGAAGTCCAATCAATTTAAAGCTTAAATTATTTGGTATATTACTTGGGACTATTTTAAAAATAGTTTTGCGCCATTATTTTTAATTTATTTAATACCCTAAAATGTTGGAAACCTCAAAAATATTCCAAAAGAGCCCCTCTAAAATTCGCAAACCAATCAGTAATACTTTTCCATTCTATTGTTTAATTTTTTAAAACTTTATTTAGGTAAGAAAACATTTAATCCCTAAAAGCGAAAATTCCAATAAGATAGCCAATTGATCAAGGAAGTTAAGAACGATGAGATAGGCTTTACAACTCCCCTAAAGTTAAAGACAAACATTTATACCATATTTGAATCTTCCACTTCTTATATCTTAGATGATATGAACTCTATAGCCTTTAGTATTTTTATTTTAATCAAGCCAATGGTAGAATCTACAATCTTTTTAAAATTAAGCCCAGAAACTCAAAAGAAAGGAGTGCTAAGTGTAAATGTTTAAAGTCCAAATGTGAGGCTCGTTATTGTGAATGTTTTTCTAATGGAAAAATATGCTCTATGGAATGTTCCTGTATTAATTGCAACAATATTTCAGAAGAAAGATACCAAAGTATCTCAAAAGCTTCTAATCGAAGAGAAGGCAGTGGCTGTAAATGTTCCAAAAGTGGATGTCTTAAAAATTATTGCGAATGTTTTCAGAAAGGATAGAGTTGCATCCTAAATTGCAAGTGTACAAACTGTGGCAATTATTTATGATTTTATAGTTCATTATTCATTATTGACTGCTGCTGCTTGAATATAGAATCTTTCTTGAATAATTATGGATGCTGAAGAATGAATTATAATGCATGCATTATTATTTTTGTTTATACCATATTTTTTTGCTATCAAAACGATTGAAGATAGTTTCTATTTCGTTTTGGATATAATTCCTGATGAGATTCAGGCAATGGTAATTGCATTTATTAATCATTCGCGACTATTGATCATCGCCATGAATGGTCAATCAATAGATTATCACTTTGGTGTGAATTTATAATTTATTGAAATGACTGTTGGCTCTTTGAGTTTTAGCTTTCCTATGATCTACTCGATATTTAATATTTGGAGTTTCAAATCATTTATGCAAAAAATATACAATTCATATCTATATGCTTACTGATAATTTTAAACAATAACAATCTCAATTATTCAACAAAATCAAGATGATTAAGAATCACGATGACTCTACTTATTCTGCCTTCAAATATTTTAACAACAGCTATATATTGAAAAAATAAATAAAAGATATTTAAAATTAAAGTAATCTTCATCAATAACGCTATATCATAGTTTATTGAAAGAAATAATTTAATTATCTTTTTACTTTAATATTTTCTATTTATAATTCAAATTAACAACTTGATAATTTCATTGAAAGTATAAATAACAGTTGATCGAAAAATAATAATATTCAGATGCTTCCAGGAAAAGTTACATTCGCTGAACAAATGAAATATATCAATAAACCCATCGAACAGCTTTGCAGACAACATCAAAAATAAGCTAAGTACTTCTGCTCGAAAACTTAATGTCAGAATTATACATTTCTTTGTTAGTTTTGTAAAAGAAATAATGCTCATACTCATGTTGATTAAATTCAGGATTTTTATGGGTGGATGGAAACTATTGTACAAAGAATCAATGATCTCAAATCCAGTGCAAATAGAATTCTCCAGACTCAGTATGAGCCAAGGAATATAAGAGGAGACTTTCAGTTTTATCTTTTGGAACTAAAGAGAGTGTTATCGATTATTGAAGGCATGGAACAGAAGATGGCTGAAGTAATCAAAGATAGCAAGTTAAAGATAATAAACTACATTCGTAAATATTAAAATTTTGGATAAAACAGAGCATCTGCTTTTGCACACCTATACACTAACCCCTTTATTCTCGTAAACAAGGTCAACAGCTAAAAAAACGATGATTTTATAATAGATCTTAAAAAGGTATTTCGGGGGGATTCTGCATAGACTATTGATTCTTTTAATCCCAAATATGAACTTCTCAATCTTCAGAGTAAATTAAAAACAATCGCCTCTAATAACAATACTTAAATATTTAATTTGCCCAAATAAACTAATAAACTCCCTGAAATTGTAGTGGCTGAAAAAATGAGTCTTTAATGTGAGAGTAAACCAGAAAAAGTATTTTCTAAAGGTGAGATTTTGATGGTCGGATTTAGAGGTTTCACTCAGTTAGTCAAAATAAAAACCAAACAGTTAAGTGAAAAAATTGAAAAAACATTTTCAAAGTGTTCTTCATTAATCATTGAAGGACAGCATAATTTTATCGCTATTAATAGCATGAACAATAATGAACTCTATATTAGTGTCAACAAAAAATCAGAAAATATTGTATTCGATTTTAAAATATCTTCAATCTTACTCTACTTATGTGCCACCAAATATTATTGCATTCTTGGCAGAGATGAAGGGAAAATTGTTATTGTTGATATACAAAGTAAGCTTATTGTTGCTACTCTACAATAGGGACACAACTCTAAAGTATAATTTTTACAGCCTTGGGCAAGCTAACTCAAGTTGTTAGCCTGTGGAAAAAATACTCCCGTTAGTGTTTATAAAATAATAACGAAAAATGACGAAGTAAGCCTTGCCTATCAAGAGTAGTTAAAATTTCCACTGAGTGAAATACATCAGTTTCAGACTTATGGAAGTTTCTTAATTATGCTGACTACCAACAGGAATATTTATGTGTATGATCTTGTTCTAAAACTGCATTATAAAACAAGTCTTAAAGATTACAGCAGGGATTTTGATATGCTTTCTGTGATTGAGGAAACAGAAACTCATCTTGTGTTGGTAACTCATAATCAAGGAGAAAATATGTTATACAGCTGGATTATCTAAAAGCATCGCCCAGAATTGATCAAAATTGATCAACTCTACTTTGCATCAAGCGGATAGGTGCAGTTCCAAGAGTTGAACGGTAATGATGTGTGGCTCATACGAATGATGGAAAGTGACCAAAAGCTCATCAACTTCAATTTGCTTGTTACTTGATATAAAATAAAATGATATTCTCATTGATTTTTACTATAATCTTCATGTATCATGATGGTAATGACAATTTTGTTGGCGTAGACAGGGACTTTAACTACTTAACGACATTGCGGAAGAATCTGAAAAAAAGTCTTAAGTACGATAAAAAGTTACGTCAATGAAGTTATTTCAGAAGAAGACTGTGAAGGGATTGCTAAAAGATTATCTTTCTACAAAAAGGCAGGAAAATATAATTTTGGGTATTTTTTGTCAGCAATTATAAATAATTCCATTAGATAAGGCGTAAAAATAGGAAAAAATTGAATATTGATCGATGAAGATAATTGTTATGTTGCTAAGTATGCGTTATTAGCTATTTGATTTACAAACCTTTAAAAAGATACAATTTAAAATGCTTTATAAATATATGAGGCCAAATTAATTTATTACAGGTTGCTGTTTCCAAACATCTCATAGCTTGATTTCTCATTGCACAGTTCCGATCTTATCATATTTCATCTCAGTCCCGTGAATCTGCATAGAATAGTCAATCGAAAAGAAAAGAAAATTCTCAAATTATAAACCAAGTTTATTTAAAAAAGAGAGAGTCTAAGCTTTAGAAATTAGTTAAGACGTTAATTTTTTTTTTAAAAAAAAATGGTATTGTGAAAAGGAAAAATCACTTATGAAAATAGGAAAACATCTCTAACCTTGATTTAAATTTAAAATTTGAAATTTGAAATTCATTTTTATATAGTATAAGTATCAATGTAGTACGTTCAGAGTCCTAATTGTGGATACAAGAATTATCAAGAAGTTGGAAACGCCAATGATTTGTTCGGGGTCATTGATTCCAATATCAAAATACAACCAGGGCAGGTCGCCTATGAAGTAAATCCAATGTTACAGCCTAACGATCATGGATCTATTAAAAGTAAGATTCGATTTGAACTTATTGAATCAGCTGCTGAAAGATAACTTGCCAAGAAGCAAAAATAAATGCTTAGTGAGGAAAGGTTTTTGACACTGTTTACAAAAGAAGAAATAAAAAATCTAGAGATAGATTGGCAAGTTTTTCAAATTGGATAGTTTGATGATTCTGCTAACCGTCAGGCTATGAAAAGAATTAAGAATTTTATGTTTAAAAAGATGTAAGAGAATATGAGTGAGGAATGTAAAGAGCTATGCTATAAGATATTGGTCTTGGATGCCAACAGAAAGAACATACACTACGATCGCTTGGAAAAAATGGCCTCTAATTTTTTCCAAGAAAAGTTTCCTAAATGTAAGATTGAAGTAAAGGATAAGATTATTGGTGTTCATTTGGGCAATATATTCAAAATTTATCCA